>Ga0315542_1001857_pt1 | contig 13138 bp, 8 predicted proteins | sample SalMarSW160120MG_FD_202541 | JGI IMG/M metagenome (GOLD analysis project Ga0315542, IMG submission 202541) | Salt marsh sediment microbial communities from the Plum Island Ecosystem LTER, Massachusetts, United States - Salt Marsh Sediment SW1601-20 ... | reverse complement strand
ATGATCACAAACTTATTCTGGGCATTAATATATAACATTATTGGTATTCCATTGGCAGCTGGACTGTTATATACCTTGACAGGGTACTTTCTTCTCCCATATTTAGCCGCTGTTTTTATGGCTTCTAGCTCTGTTTCAGTGGTTACTAATGCCTTGTTCTTGAAACGCTATGAACCAAAAACAAAACAACAAATACAAGAATTTAAGTTATTAACTGAAGAAAGGGTAATAGATCCAATATGTGGCATGGAGATCGTCCCAAGCCAATCAATTGAATACAAATACAAAGATAAAAAATATTATTTCTGCAGCGCAGGATGTGAAAAAGAGTTTAAGCTTAATCCGGAAAAATATATGAATTTTGATAAGATCAATCCTAAACTAATGCAAAAACAATCAACATCAGAAAATCTTGTAACTGATCCAATTTGTGGAATGAAAGGAAAACCGGAGGATTGGATTGAATATGAGTATAAGGGAGAAAAATATTATTTCTGCAGTAACTCCTGTTTGATGGAATTTAAGCAAGAACCAGATAAATATTTTGAAATTAAAGAAGAGAGTGTTAAATCTAACAAAAAAGAGGTTAAAGAAAAATTGGCAAAATTAAAATGTGTTGAATGTGGTTTTGAGCAAGATTTACCAAAGCATTGTGGTAAACCTATGCACGAAGAAGATGATCAATTAGTTTGTTGGATGGGCTCCTCATGTGGAACTCAGCCAATCCCAAAACACCATGGTAAACCAATGCAAGTTATTTAATTAAGAAATAATTTTTTTTATTTATTTTTTTTATGTTTATGATATTTTATCTTTTTAAATTAGCTTTTTTCCTTAATACGCATAATAATTTCTAATAATATAAAAATTATTAAACCCATTAAGGTAATCAACGCTCCTAAAATGAATGATGCTTGATATGCTAATGTTTCAAGAACACCTGATTTTAATAAAGCATCTATCATTGGTCCAGATATTAAAGTGCACGCAAGACCCCACGACAAAAAAAAGGTAGTGTTGTAAGCTCCGAATAATTTAGCTCTGACTTTTTCAGGGATTAAGTTAGAAGCAATGGCATAAGATGATGCGTATATTATTACTTCTCCAGTCCCCATTAAAAAGCTCCCTACAAATATCATGCTTAAATCAGTGGCAACTGCTGTAAATACTAATGATAATATAGCTATTAATGATCCCAATATTAATGTTCTTGAGTGGCCCAGTTTCTTGCTTAAAAAACCCGCTGAAAATCCAATTAAGAGGACTGAAATCGATCTAGTATTTGCAATCCAACTAAGCATGATGCTATCTACTGCAAACCCAGTTGGTAAAACAAGAAATTGAGAATATGGGACAGAAATACTATTTCTTCCAAAATTAATGAAGAGCAAGGAAATAATGAATATAATAAAGACCTTTTTGTAAGATCCATTACCGTGATTATTTATCTCGGCAGTCTTTTCAATTATCTCAACTTGATCTTGATGATGGATTCCTCCCTCAGGTGTTAACAGCATGGGAAATGTGGAAATAAACATGACCATTGATGCAAAAAAAAATAACGGACCATCTCGAAAGCCAAATCCATAATCATATAATATTCCACCAATAGAAATGCCAAAAATTCGACCCATTCCCCCAAGACTAGTCAGTCTTCCCATAATTTTACTTCGTTCCTCAGAAGGGTACATATCACTAATTAAAGCTGACCAAGCAATGTTACTCATGCTCCAAAAGATTTCTATTATCGATAATCCGATGATAATCACATAACCAGCAATAAGAAGATTTGAAATTCCATAATGAATAAACCAAACTAAAATTGTCCCAATTCCGGCCAACACTTCTCCTAGGATGATTAAAGTTCGACGTTTTTGCAATTTATCACTTAAAGGTCCCCATACGAAATTTTGGAAGATCACGCTCATTATCATTGGTAGGGTGGCATAAAGAGTTGTCTCTGTAACTGATAAGTGTAAAAAACTTCTAAAATAGATTGATAAATACGTGTAAAAGAGCCCCCGGCGGAACATGGCTAACATCTGAAATGATGATAACCCAAGAAACGATTTTGAAAAAAAAGATTCAGATTTGATTTTAACCACTTTATATCAAAAAACAAAATGAATAATGCTTTATTTATTCATTCAAGCTATTTAATATCAAAAATATCAATATCTTTTCTAGGAAATTGCTCAAATATTTTCTCTCCACCTTCACCGTTGATGAGTTTTAAATGAGTACTAGAATAATCTGCGAAGTAATTTTCTAATCTTGTCAAAATTTGTTTCCAAGAGTCATTCGCCTCATTCCCATCGATTATTTCTTTCCTAAGTTTGGTTAAAGTGGCTTTAGCTTTTTTGCGATTAAAGAATTTTAGGAATTGTTTTGTTACACGTGTTTTTATTTTGGCATATTCTTCAGGACGAAAATTTAATATTTGATAACTTAAATCTTCATCAGCAATGGGAAAAAAACTAATTAATTTATCATCGGGTTCTTCGGGATTATCCAACAATTCGAACTCAATGTCTGATTCCTTGAGAATTTCAAGAATAGGATAGAGTTCACCAACAGTTATCCTAGTTTGTGTTTGAATTTCAGAGGCTATTTCGGATATGCTAAAATGAAAATCTTGATATTTATCTGCATTTTCGACTCTATATGTGTATTCTTTTTTTAACGTTTGAATTATGTTATTCTTTAGTGACTGAGGAATTTCTTTCCGAACGAATGAAAAAGCACTCTGTTCCTGTTGTTCTTTTATTTTTGTTTCTTCTACTTGTTTCTTGGTATAGTCAGTTGACAAAGAATTCAAGAATTGATTAGATGATTCATTGGATTGTAAATTCCCTCCCAGTTTGAGTGATGTTTCTCTTTTAGACATGGTTTCAAATAATCTTTGACTGAGATACTTTTTTGCTTTCTTTTGAGCAACTCCTTTACGATCAAATTTCTCTGTCACTGAGACAAAATCAATATATTTTCTATTTCTTCCCAAATCATCCTTCTTATTTCTTATGTTTATATCAATATTATCATAAGCTAGCGTGTTGATTATTGCATAAATCCTTTGTTTAGGAAGTCTTGTTGCTTTAATTAACTCTCTTTCCAAAATATCAATAGGAAATGCTTCTCCTCTTCGAATATATTCACTCCTTATTAATTTCAGCACAATATCTGAGTCTTGTTCTTTTTCAGAGACCGTTTCTTTCTGTAATCTAATAAACATTGATGTTTCATGGGGTTTCAAATAATATATCAATAATGTGATACCAAGAAAAATGATTATGATAATAGATACAAGATATTTATCTGACATGAAAATTAGCCCTATCTCTGTAATCCCTTGATAGGGAATTTGATTTTGAAGGGCGTAACGAGAAAGTGTCTGAGCAAAAACACAACCTAATATCAGTAATATTAAACCGTCTTTTTTAAATATTAATAATCGCCATCCAATTGAAAGGCCTAATTTTTTAACAATGCGGTAAAGGAAGAACATTGAAATTATAAATTCAAATATAAAAATGTAAGTAACCGTTGCACTTGTTGCACCCACAGTCGTTTTAATAGCAGAAATCGTTTCTTCGCGCATTATCAAGTATATACTGACTTGTAGCAACTGAAAAAAGAATATAAATAACACTATTAAAGAAAAAGTAAAGTTATCATATAACCCAGCTCTTTTCGTTTCCGCTTTCCTGCGTGTGAATATGAATTCAAATAGAATGAAAAGTAACGTTAGAATCAAACTAAAATAAATAAGTGGCATTACTAATCTCATTTCTAAGAGATATACAGTAACAGCTTCTATTGGAGCCGCTATAGCAAAGAAATCAAGTGATAAAAAAACTAGCAAACTTCGATAAAATAAAGCTAAAATTACTAACACGGCTAATATGAAATAAGGAGTTGTAAATGCAACAGCACTCCTTGTAACTGTAAATTTAGTAATAAAACGAGCTTCAATTTTCGTTGCAAATTTACGGGAATACATGTAAAAACGAGTTCCTAAGAGTATTAACCATACTGTTGATAAGCCTAAAAGATAACTCATGATGTTTGCACCACTAAAGGTTATGTATGAAAACAGGAAAAAATACCCACTTATCAATGCCCCATAAAGTGCTATTTGTTTAATCACTGTGTTTTTTTCAAACATAAAATTACGAACTTGATCTATACTATATAGAATAGAAAGAGAAAGATAAAGTCCAATAATGGCGTTACCAAATGCAAAAGGATTTTGCATTGTTAGAAATAAAACAAACGGATGTCTAGGATAATTAATGGCAAATAATATGATAAAGGAATAAAAAAGAAAAAAGACATATAAACCTATAAATTTCCTTCCATAAGAATAAAATTTTGGCGGTTCTTGACTATCAGTTGTGATCTCTTGATATAAAATTTTATCAGATAAACGCTTTAGTTTTTTTTTAGACTGGGATAAGTATTCACGTGCTTTCATTTTAACCCCATGTATATTTATATTAACGTAGAGATATAAATTATCTTTATTTAATGTATTTTTTCTTAAATAAATTCCCAATTAACCCAAAAAATGTTTAATTTGTTTAAGATGAAACTTTTAAAAAGTTTGAATGATATTTTATATTACCGATGGATAATAAGCACGATAAAGAAACACTACTATTATACATAAAACAAGCGATTGAGATGCTCTGTGAACGAAACATCTCAAGTATGGTAATTCTTTCATCATATAAAATAAATTCGGTATTAAAGGAAAATTATGGCATCAATATCCGTGTAGATAGAATAGGACGAATTCTAAATAATTTAGCTAAACAAAATCAATTAAAGAGACTCAATACGAATATTCCTAAATATAAACTAAATGTGGCATCATTAGCTACCTTAAAATTTTAAATAATTAGGATTTAGAAAATTTTACTTCATTTGTCTAAATTCTGATATGAGATTTTGGAGCCGTTCAATCAAAAGTTCTATTTCTCCATATTTTTCATTGATTGGCACGAAATTGATTCCTTGATTCTCAATTTCATTTAACAATGCTTTCTCAAATTGAGGACTGGAAGTTCCAAGCCTTTTTTTTATATCTTCAGATAAGGCGTTTAGCATCGAGTATAGCGATGAAATTTTATTCGTATTATTATCGATTAATTCCTCTATACGGTTAGCATTTATATCATGATTTGTTGCTAGTTCTTCTAACTGAGTAGCTTGGGATTCTAAAACCGTTATCAATTCTCTCATTTTTTGGTTTATAACTTCTTTAGAGTTAGAAATAATATTTTCAATCTGAGAAGTTAAATGTTTTTCTAAGTCTTTTTGATTTTCAATCCTTGACTCTAAAGATTCAGTTATGCCATCGACAAATACAGCTGTGATTTCATTAAACTTTCTTTGAAAATATTTTTCCAAGCCATCTAATCCCTTACCAATTGTATTTTTCAGCTGATTAAGAGAACTTTGGATGAAATTCATACCTTTTAGACTCCCTTCTTCTATATCAGCTAGCCATGCATCTAAATGATTCACGTAATTATCGATAAAAGTATCTGCTAGTGTTGTCGCACCAGCTTTAATACCAGTTATTGATTTTTCCATTTGAGAAGATAATTTTTCTTTTGATTCCTCAATCATATCAGACATTTGAGGGATTTCCTGTAATTGTTCAAGAAGGGGTTTTTGGATTTCAAGATATTCCTTGATAATCATTGGTTCTTTTCTTTGGAAATTTTCAACAAGTGCTTGAACCCATTTGAAATATTCAAGATTATCAGGAATTAGGATATTCAGCAATATTTCAACGATTTCTTCTGTATTTTCATAATCTTTGAATTTAAAAACTTTTACACCAAATTTGTCTTTGATAAGTGTGTGATCGAATACGATGCAGATTGCATTTGGATTTTCTTTAGTTTGAAAATATTGTTGAATCTTTTTATCAGAATCAGTCATAAATAAGCCATAACCCGGATGAGAAACATAATAACCTATAATGGACTCATGAGATGCTTTTACTTCTTCAAATAAATCATGAAGTTCTTGGGATAATCCTAATTCTACTGTGTCTCCATGTAATAATGGAATTGAATCAGTAATAGTCACTGTATCATTTTCAGAGTTGAAATTGCCGATACACAACCCCATGACTTCTGTGGGTTCATCTTTTATCTCGTTTACAAACCTTAATATATGAAATATCATATTTTTAAAAGCACTTGGTTGAATATCCACATTTCCCAAAATATCTCCATTTTTAGCCATCTTTTATTGATCCTCCTTTTCTATTTCTTTAATTTTCTTCGATAGTTCCGCATTTTCTGCCTTTATTTCTTTTAATTTTTCGTGTAAATTCTTCTTATCCATTTCCAGACGATCTATCTTTTGTTCTAAAGGTTCTTTGGAACCTTCTAAAACTAAAAGCGCAGCTTTTAGATCTGAGAGGAGTTTTTTTGAATCATTTTCAAGGGATTCAAATTTAGTTTCTGTCAATTTTAATTTCTTTTTAACATTCTCAATGATTGATTTATTTAACGCATCAATTCCTCCAAGGATTCTAACCTTTGACGGTTCTAACGTTTTTATCATTTCTTGAAGTGAGATATTACTTTTTTCAAGACTATTGATTATAAACGCTTGCTTTTTATCCATTTCCAATAACTTTGATGATGAATTTTTGAAACTGGTTAGAATTCCTTCCATTATATTCGTGATATTATCTTGTAATGTGTTATTTATAAGAACGTCAATATCTCCTTCAAATATAGTCATTTTTTCTCTTAAACTGTCTTGTTTTTCATCGAAAATGTCAAGACGATTATCGATAAAGTCATCTAATTTCTCCAATTTATCATGAAGTGATTGATTGAATGTCTTTTGTATGCTTGTCATCCCATTGCTCAAATTGGATTTTAACTCAACAAGATCTTTTCTCATTTTTATGCTGTTTTGAAATGTTTTTTTAAGGTTTTCTTGACTCCATGTATTCAAAACAGTAATTAATGGATCCATTGATTGTTCTATAAAACTCGAAATGCCCTCTTTAAATGAATTTATCACTTGTTTTAGGTTCAATTCTGGTTTTTTGATCAATAATTGATCATTACTAGGAATAAAAATATCATCAAAAAAATTCGTTGTTTCATTAAGCTCTAGTATTGGAATTTCCTTGGAATACACATTTCCGATTAAATCTATTAAATTGGTATAAAACCCAACATCATCAGGGGATTCCACAACCGTTTTTACTTCATGATAATTCGTATTTCTAGCTTTTGATGGATCATCTAATCTAAAAGCCTTAAATCCAAGGTTTCCTTCTTTTTCTAAAAAAGCATGATCAAATACGAGTCCAACTCCTGCCGGGTTTCTAGCTTGCCAAAATAATTGATTCTGTATGTCTGTTCCACTGAAAAATGGTGTAAGGTTAGGATGCGAGTGATACCATCCACAGCTAAACCAACCTTGATCTCCAAATTTTTCAAAAACGCGACTATCAATTCTTTCAAAGGATCCTAATTGCTCTGAAGAATATCTCACTTCGATAGCACCACCATGGGAAACTGGAATAGCATCTTCAATGACTAAGAATTCTTTATCTCCCTTTATTTTAATGTGCCCAATTAACCCTCCCATAACCTCCTTGCATTGATTAGGGTCTAAAACTTTCGAACCAAAACGCAGCACGTGAATAAGCATTTTGTAATATGCTAATGATTTAATGATTACTGGGAATTCTTCTCCAATTTTTACCATGGTTTTTCATCACTTTTTAACAATATTTAGTAGTTAACTTTAGTTAATATATAATTTAATTCATTTAAATTTTGAAATTTTCGTACTTGTATGTTTAAATTTTAAATATGAATTTTTTTAAATTAATAATAATTCGGAGGAAGAAGTTCCAATGGATCAACAGAAATATCGACTATTTTGAATCCTTCACCTTGAAAAGCGTCTTTTAAAGTAAGATCTAGTTGAGTAAGTTGATCTACATGATATCCGATGCCTCCAAATGCTTCAGCAATTTTTGCAAAATCCGTTTTAGGGCGCTCAACCTCGTAATATCTATGTTTAAAAAGCATAGCTTGACCGAATTTTATAAATCCAAGCAAAGAATTATTTATTATGACAATAATGCAATCTAAATCTAATTTATGAATTGTTTCAAGTTCCGTTATACCACCATTCATCAAACCTCCATCTCCAGTGAATAAAATTGTTCTTGAATTATTTTTATTAGAATTTAATTGCTTTGATGCTATACTCGTTCCGATTAAAGCTCCAATTCCAAAACCTGTGGGTCCAACTCCTCGGGGAGTAATTATCCGACGACCGATCTTTTTTATAGGAAAATATGGGCCGATCCATCTAGAACTTGCACTTGCATCAGTAACTAAATAATCATCTTTACCCATTAACTCTGCTATGGATTTCAAAATCCTTTGAGGTTTGATGGGATTGGCATTCATCCACAATAAATTATCAGATTCTCGGTATAATATATGGTCTCTTCTAAGAATCTCAATATTCTTCATTCTATTTTTTAATATTTCTCCATTTTTATCGAGACTTTGAATTTTGCGTGCATTTAATTCATTTATCATTAACTTCAAAGTTTCTTTTGGATCACCTATAATACCCCATGGATTATAGGATAATCCGATTTCACTGGCTTCAACATCTATTTGAATCATTTCCATTCTTTTACTCGGGACTTTGAAATTAGCTGTATCATCTTCAGTAAGACGATTTCCAACCACAATCAATAAATCTGATTTAGTGCGTATAAATTTGTGATTCGGTTTCTCTCCAAATAACCCTACTGTACCAAAGTAAAGATTTTCATCTGATTGATTTGTAATCATTATGCCTTTACCAGAAATTGTAGAAAAAACAGGAGCTAGAAGAATTTTACTAAGCATTTTTACCTCTTCAAAAGCTCCTGATATTAATGCACCTGAGCCACAATAAATTGCAGGTTGACTTGAATTTTCAATCATTGAAACTGCTTGTTCTATTTCATTAGGAGCTGCAATAGCTCTACAAGAATTTAATGAACAGCTTCCTCCAATCCTAGGTATGAATTCCTTTAATTTTATTTCATTAGAATTCATTACATCTTCAGAGATCACCAGAGCTGTAGGACCTGGTCTGCCATTAATGGCTTGCTTAACAGCATATTTTAAAAAACGAGGCAAATATTCAGGATTAAGTACTGTTCCAGTCCATTTTGTTACCGCTTCAAGAGTTTTAGTGACATTGATATCATGGGGAATATTTTTTAAAAAATCAGTGGATTTTACTACTCCTGCAATTGCTAAAACAGGAGACGCAGAACCTTTTGCTTCAGCTAAAGCAATGGAAAAATTCATGGAACCTGCTGCTCCTGCATCACAAACGCCTAATGATCCCAATACTCTTGAGTATGCATCTGCTGCAAATGCCGCGTTCCGTTCATCATTAAATAATATATGTTCAATCCCTTCAGTTGCCAAAATTCCATCATAAAGGCTTAAAGTATGACCATCTGGAATTCCAAAAACATGTGCAACTCCATGCGATCTTAAAAAATTAGCAATACCATGTCCCGCTAGAATCGGATCTTTAGAATTCTTAATTTCTTCCATATTTTTGTATTACTTTTAAATACTAATAATGTATGTCTTATGAAAAATAAATACAAATTTAAGAATGATTTAAAATTGAATGAATGTAATTGAATTCAGACCAGAGAGAGGGATTCTAAATGACCAATATAATTCTATTTAATACTAGTAAAATGTAAATATGAAAAATTAAAGAGGATTTGGTTCTAATTACGATTATATTACAGTAAAGGTTTACCACAATAAGGGCAAAATTTAAAATCCAAATCTTTACCACATGAATGGCAAAATTTCGAGGATTCTACTTCTTGAGTAGCTTTAGGAATAGATGGGAGCTGTCTTGTAGTCTTAATTGTTGATTCTGGAGTAGCTGCTTTCAATCTTTCTTCTTCTTTCTTAGCTGCTAATCTTACTTGAAAAGCTTCTCTTCTTTCGGCTTCTAACTCATCAACAGTTTTCATTCCTTCTTCTTTAACCCATCCTTGAACCTTCGGTCTCTTCAATTCATTTTCAGGCACTTTTTCTAACTCAACATCTCTTGTTTCGGAAATAGGAGCCACAACTTTTTGCTGGTCTTTCTTTTCCCTAGCTTGTTTTACCAAAACTTGAGTGGTCTTCATAATTTGGTGAGGATTAATATTTGGGATGGCGATTGTTCTTAATACCCATCCTACAATCATATTTTGATTTGGAAAACCTTGGTCTCCAACATCTTCATCCTTATAGATAAAAGAATCAATAATATCATTTCCCTTCAGAAGTCTTGAAGCCCATTTATCATTGATCAATCCTAATTGAACACGATAAGAAGTGCCAGGTATTCCCAACTGACTACTCAAAGGAATAAAACCTTGTTCGGTCATTTTAATCAATTAATTATTGTTAGTTATTCAGATAATGTAGTATATAAATTATATACATATAAATGTGTTAGAAACATCCAAAAAAATAAAGATAAATATGGGAACTAGTATTGTGATATTGAAATGACAGTTATAATTCCTAAAGAAGCATATTATACCATTGTTGCAGCAACCGTGAGGTTTGCGAATCAAAGGATTCCAAAAGATGATTGGTTAGAAGTAAGTGGCATTTTTATCGGTAAAAACGAAGGGGATGATGTCATCATCACACAAGCTTATCCAATAATGCATCAAGAATTAGATAAAGACGCAGTAATTGATCAATACAAGTGGAGTGATGAAGATTATGAAGCATTGTATATTATTGATGAAGAGGCATTCTCTAAAGGAGAATTTACAGTTGGGTGGTGGCATAGTCATCCCGGTTTTAAAGTAATGATGAGTCATATAGATATTAAAACAACTCTGAGTTTCCAAACAAATAATCCCTTAGCAATTTCCTTAGTTTTCAATCCTGAACGCCTGATTCGTCAAATCGAATTACCAAGTAGAAAAGGGGATCCAGTAATTCAGCTTGAGCACGATCCTGGATTTAAAATATTTCGATTAGATGACGTGTCAAAAGGAATTGTTGCATCTTATTCTCCAATAGATTTTAAAGTTTTAGGCTTTGAGACAATGGAACAATTGATCGCTCAAACCCAAAAGTTCATAATAGATATCGCAACTTTCTTTCCAAGAGAAAATTTATTAGAAACTTATAACCAATTTATTGAACAACGAATTAATGAACTCAATTCAATGCTACTTGGCACTGAAGAATATATTAGAACACTCATTAGAAAAGGAGAGTCCCAAAGAATACAAGAAGTTCTCCAGAATCAAGTTCGGAGCATTCGCCAATATGTCGCAGAAACATTCATTAAAATTGAAAACATGAAAGAATTTACCAAGTATCTAGAATATAAAGAAAGAAGCACCACAATACCAAGAGTGGAAGAAATTTTATCATCTTGGCATGAAACAGTTTCAAATTTGAATGATAAACTAGCAGAAATTGCTAAGAAATACTGAACTTTTATAATCACTTTAGAAAATAAGAACGCTCTCTTTTTTTTTAAATAAGACTTTATTAAATCTCACTTGATGACAGAAGTAGAACTTAGGAGCGAAAGATGTCCTTTTTGTAATGTTGAAATTGATTGGAATAACTTACCCGAACCAGCTACCTTTAAAGTTAAGTGCCCTAATTGTGGTAAGGGTCTCAATCTCATAAAAATACGATTTCTTTAGTCTCATAAAATTTCAAAAAGGAAGAAATAACGAATTTCCATTTTTTTCCATCCTTTTATGTTAACTTTTTAAATCACATGAGTTGAATCTGAAAATCAGTCATACGAGAACCCTTGTATGCAATGAATTCCCCATTGGTAATCTTAAATCACCATATATCTCGAGTCTACTAGATGGATTTTATTTAAACTAAATTTAAACTATAAATTTTAGTAATTCTTGTTTCAAGTTCTCAGCTATTTCAGCTTTTTTCTGTGTCTCATAATTATATCAAACATTATGAGATACAACTCTCTGTTGAAATAAACAACTCTGAAAGGATATAATATTCTTTTATAAAATCATAGATTCATGGTTATATACCTATTATAATTTACTAATATGCAATATTCTTGCGATTTCGATATCTTTATTTTCAATAATTGATAAAAATGTAACATAACTTAAGAAATTCAAAAATGTCAAAAATAAGAAAATGTGATTAAGTTGATGAAAAACAAATCATTAAAGTTTGTTGGAGTTTTCATAGTATTATCCCTGGTATTAGTTAACTTTTCAGTTTTCACGTTTCTATCTCACGAGCAAAAGCCAATAACTACAAAAAGTAAGTTTATTAAACCTATCACATCAGATCCAAACGATTTTATCTCAGTTTGGAACACAACAAAGACTAGCTCGGGTTCCAGCAACAGTAATCAAGTCCGCTTGCCTTTGGAATGGAATGGAAATTACTCCTTCACGGTATTTTGGGGCGATGGAAACAGCAATATAATCACGATTTCTAGTGACCCTAACGTTACACATACCTATGCGTCCGAGGGGATTTACACCATTACGATCACAGGAATGATCATTGGTTGGTGTTTTAATGATGAAGGAGATCTGTTAAAGATAATTGAGATCGAACAATGGGGATGCTTACGATTAGGAAATTCAGGATCTTATTTTGAAGGGTGTGAAAATTTAGTAATCACAGCTATCGATAATTTAAATTTAACGGGAACTACCACTCTACGTAGCGCTTTTTTTAACTGCCCTAACCTTGGTGATAGCGGCAATATGAATGGATGGGATGTCTCGAATGTAACAGATATGGGATGGATGTTCTGTATATGGGCAGGGAAGGGAACATTTAACCAACCTATCGGTGCTTGGAACGTCTCGAGCGCAACAAACATGCATGGGATGTTTAGGGGGGAATATTCATTCAACCAGCCCATTAGTAATTGGAATGTCTCAAGCGTGACAGATATGAATTGCATGTTCCAAGATGCTCGTTCATTCAATCAGCCCATTGATAATTGGGATGTCTCAAGCGTAACAGACATGAATTCGATGTTCCACCTTGCTATAAAATTCGACCAGTCCCTTGGTACT
>Ga0315542_1001856_pt1 | contig 13144 bp, 9 predicted proteins | sample SalMarSW160120MG_FD_202541 | JGI IMG/M metagenome (GOLD analysis project Ga0315542, IMG submission 202541) | Salt marsh sediment microbial communities from the Plum Island Ecosystem LTER, Massachusetts, United States - Salt Marsh Sediment SW1601-20 ... | reverse complement strand
CAAGGCACATGATTTGTGGTTGTTATGGCACCTTCCTGAATGAATTGAAGTTTTCCACCCTGAAAAAATCCGTCTGTATTATATCCTTTACCGAAAGCACTATAGAGCACATCTCCGTCAGCAGTATCTCCGTCTCCAGTTCTTCCGTAATTAGATGTGAATGTAGGAACTGTGCCTGTAGTAGTTGATTGGATAATCATGCTCTTTGCAGATATGTTTTTAGCCACACCCATTCCTCCTAGGAATTGAGCACCACCCGTGCTTGGTGATGTGGAGTCTGTGGTATTATAGAAATATGTGGGAAACATTGAAGTGTCTCCAAATCCAATTTCACCGGCACCAGTTCCATTCATGCCAACAATTTCAATAGCTGGGTGAATAGTAGTTGTATCATCTTCTGTAGCCACACCAAAGATTAGATTTCCTGCACACTCAGTTGTGGTTAATGGTGTATAACCATTTACACAGTAAATGCGTGCTACTGATTGATTTTGAAAATCAAGTGGATCTAGATTCGTATTATATTGATCAAAGTAAATACTTCCGATATTGTCTCCGGCAACACTTTTGGTCATTAATTTGGAAATTGTTCCTCCATTTCCACAGACAAAATGTAAATTAGGTGAATATGCCTGATCAGCTCTCACAATCCAATTATATAGTGATGTTGATTGACAAAGACCTGCTTCCAACGAGAGATTATCATAATGATAACCTGCACCTTCTTTATCGTTTTCTACTCCTATTCGAAAAGATGAATTTTCACCATATGAATGACCTCTTTTCCAGTTATATAATTGACCGGAAGTTGTATAATGAATATATGCATAGTCATCAGCTGAATTTTGGTTTAGAAAAATGATTGATGAACCAAGACCAGTAGCACTGCTAGTATGAATAAGAAATAATGTTCCTTTATCTTTGGCAAGCAGAACTCCATCTCCGGTATTTTGAATGCTATGGATAACAGCACCATCTACTACCAAAGATAGTGCTGCAACAGCAGCAGCAGCTTGGGCATTATTAACATATAAATAACTACCCACTTTAATTTCAGAAGTCGTTGTTACAGAGTTGCAAACGATATCGGTTGGTGTGCTGTCATCGGCAATTTCCCAATTTGACGTAGTTGAATTATATTTTAGTATTTTGCCGTTTGCCACACCTGTAGTATCTACATTTTTCAAATCGCCGATATCATTATTGCCTATTTCTCCTACAATAGACAAAACGGAACTATCAGCATTATGCCATTTTAATTTTTCATCACTCGGATCTATGTCAAGATGTTTTCTTTTATTTGAGCCACTCACATAAATACTGCTAGTTGAAACAGGATGATCAAGAGAATCCATATTATATTTTTATTTATGTGGAAAAAAATTAAGAAATTAAAATTAAGAAATTAAAATAGAAAAGTAAAGTAAAGTAAAAATAAAAAAATTCTAATTTATAAGATATTCTTAGTATAAAAAATATGTCATCTTAAGCATCGGTATCTTGCACAGGATTTTCCACCGGACTCGGTGGTCTTTGGTCCACGCCCATATTTTCGAAATACGATTGGCAATCTAAAGCAAACTGCGATAATTGATGTGCACGTTCCTCAAGATTCGTAAATTTTTCTTTTTCTACTTTGAGATCCTTTTTTTTCTGCTTATACTTCTGTTTGTAGTGATTCTTTCTCCCAAACAGGTATGAAATAGATTCGTTCCCAAAAAACTTATTATTACTCACTGGTTCTTTTTTCATCTTTTTCTTTTCAGGTTCCATCACCTCATCTTCCTCATTATGTGAAACACCATTTTTGTTAGTTTCACTATTCATCTCAGATTCTTGTTTTTTCCGGTTATTGTAATTGCGTACTCTTTCACTTTCACTTGATTTAAATTTTTTCCAACGTTGTGCGTCAGTTTTTAAAGAACTATTTTCCGTATTTAACTTAAATATTTCGTTTTTAAGCTTATTTATTTCGTGATTTTCACTTGCATTAAATGCAAAGGTATCAGCCATTTTATAATATAAGAAAATTAAAAGACACGAAAACAAAGAATAAAAATATTGAAAGACTGAATATATATTTTTTTCCCCTTGATATCAACCAAGAGTATCCAAACTCCATCCTTTTACAATGTTTCCTCTACTTTCACCTGAATACTGAACCCACATGGTACACTTATAGTCATTAAGGAAAGAAACAAAATTGGATTCTCGATTTTCTACCACTTCGAGAGTACAACCCTTTGACATGTCGACTGGATTAATTGAGGTCTGATCACCTGTGGTGAGTCCATTAAGAATAATTGCAAACACACCATTTCTTTGCAATAGCTGGTTAGATACCGGAGAAGGAAGTGATCGGGGTTGTTTAATCTGGAAATACTCATAAGTTAATTCTTTCCAATCGGTGATTGTTGCAGTCATGTAATCGTCATATGGCCAATTTTGTTGACCAATCTTCAGATTCATAAATGCTCTTGGAGACCATGGACATCGGAATTTACGATTCTTGTCGTAATGGAGGTCCCATTTGTCTTCTGTGGTGAGATCCATTTTTTCAGTGAAATCACCTGAAACTGGTTCATCGATGGCCTTCAATTTAAAGGCAAAGATAATGGCTAGAGCCTTCGCTGATGACAAACTGAATGTATGAGCCCAATGATAAGTGTGTGTTGAGTTAAGATACGTTGTTTCATGCATCCAGCTTCTGAAGATGTTGACTTCCATTGTGGGTGGCACTTTGTCTATCATATTGGTATAATATGACGGCATTTTGATGACTGGATTGAATACTTTGTAACTTAAACTTGAATTAACAAGATGTGAGGCCATAATCACATCTTCACGTGCAATTAGACTTATTTCTAAAGCCAATGCAACTTGATCATCATCAGTTCTTACATCCATGTATCCAAGTGTTCTTTGATTCCATAGCTCTTCAAAAGGCATCAACGGAATTTTGAATGTCGGTCCCATAGTGTAACACGGTTTTTTGGTGTAGTAAAACGATTGGTAACCCACCATTTGCATGGGAGGATCTGAATTGGCAAAAGTGTTTGTATATGCACTGTCACCATCGTAGAGGGAAGCACGAATGAATTGGTTGAAGAAGTTAGATCTTGCATATTCTTCATTATCATACTTGTTCGTCGTGAGATAGGTCTTTTCTTCCTGATGAGCAAACCCCATGTCTGCGAGTATGGCCAAAGTGTTGTAATATTCAGGAAGAAGGGGAAGAATAGTCATCATGAAAATTGACGCAAGTTCATTGAATTTATCCAAGAATGTGCTTTCTGCCATATTTCGCAATACTGCTACTTTTTCAATGAACGATTGTGCACCGGCTTCATGAATAACGAATTGATTTGCATCCGACCAGCCTAATGCTTCACTTGTGATGGGAGTTATATCCATGTAAAGTTCGGCTTTTGAAGGTTTAATGCAGTACATACCTCCATTTCTTTCAAAAGCAACCGTTTCATCAAGTCGAAACTTGATTTTGCTTTTTGGGAGGTATTCATTAGTCCCGTCTGCACTGTAATTCGTAGGATGAATCGATCTGATTTTCATTTGAGACTGCTTCAAAGTCATAGCAAAATCTTGCGATTGTGCTTTTTCAATTTGACCTGGTCGAAGTTGGGTGACATTTTGCATATGAGTATCCACTTGCATTGCATTGGGATTAGTGGCCGATGCTGTAACAGTTCCCGGAGTGGATGTAGCAGGAGAGTTTGTATCATACTTTATGTAATTCCGCAAATTTGGCGGATTTGGTTTTCCACCGTAAGTAGGCATTTTGTGTGTAAAAATGCGTAAAATGCGTAAAATGTGTAAAATGTGTAAAATATGTAACAAAAGATGGAAAGATGAGAAGATGAAAAAAGAAAAAATAGATTTTATTATATGTAGATGTGTAACACAATTTTTATGCTATATAGTATAAATATCCAAACTCATGACAAATCTATCTATCACACAATTTGTTTTATTTTTATAAAAAAATAATAATTATGGCTAGTCGAGGTGGAATCATCGGCGATTTCCAAAACGATTACAAACTTGTAGCTCCAGGTATACATCATTGGGATAGTGGAAGTGAAATATCAGTTTATGCATCAAGACCAACTGCATTAAACTTTTATGATGGAAAATTTCCTACTGGTCAGCTCCACAATGTTACTGATAAGAATAATAGTATGGCTTTTCTTGATGGAGGAACTGAATTTCATATAACCATCGATAATGGCAGGTACACTAGTGATGGCATCCAAGCTGAATTTACCAGTAAAGCTTTAGCTACTATAACAGGTGCCTCAGGAGACATGAAACTCACCATTAATACTGGAAATGGTAGACCAAAACTTCATTTTGATGGAGGCCAATTTGATTTGATTTGTAGTTATACATCTCCTTATAATTTGCACGTAATGCTTGGATTTGATCCTGGAGAGTATGACACAATGACATCAGATTTAGCTGGTGATTTGTATGCCACGAGAGAATATCAAGGAAGTGCTGGGAATACTACTTTATTTTTCTTTATGAGAAATGCTCAAAGAAGTTCACACTTTAGAGTAGGATCGATTTCCAAACCTCCAGCTAACTTCACTGAGAAAAATTTAATTTTAACACAAAATGTAAGATGGGCAGATGATTGGACTTTTCTTTCTCCATTGCATACTTCAATTTATCCGGGTGTACTTATTAGTGTTTTTGGTGCTAATAACACAGAACTTGGAATCTTCACCCAGGGGTTAAATAATCCACGTACTCAAGAAATCATTTGGAATCCTGTTTCATTCAGTGATTTCAATCTTTTATATGCTATTTATGACTAAATTACCTCTTTATCGAGGTATTATATTAAATCTTTTTTACTATAAATACGGTAAATTCCACACATTATATACGTGTTAGAAAAATAAAAAATACATTGCATATAAATTTATTTTTCGAGGAAAAATGCCTTCAAAAAGAAAAGCTTCTAGTGATTCCCGAGCTATTGCAAAAAGAACAAAATTTATAAATCATCCTATACGTGAAGGAATTAAATTATTTAAAAGCATTTTATCAGATAAAGAAGAAGATGATGATGAAATTATCATTAATTCCTTAATCAACGAAAATGTTGAAATTGAAGATGAAGAGACCGTGAAACAATGGAAAATACAAATGGATTACCTGCATGGGGATAAAACAAAAGAGAAACCTGGCTTTTATTTATTGCAAGCTTATTTAGGTGGTCCTGGCTGTGGAAAAACAAGAACAGTTTCTGATAAACTGGAACGTTGGTTCAAATATTTGAAACAACATTATGGAATCTTAGCTGGTGGAAAATATAATAATTTTTATCTATTCTGTACGAATTTTGAAAAACAGGTTGAAACAGGAAATTGGGTTTGGCTATTAGATAGAGTCGACCGTGATAATACACATATTCATCTTATTCAAGATCCACCAACGAATGAACACATGCAACATCTATTAGATACTATTGACAAAGATGATTCTAACAAGCCAACGTATATTATCATAGATGATATAGGTGGTTCAGAAATATCAAACCCACATGCACATCAATCGTCGGCCATAACGTCCGTTCTTGTAAGAACTATTAGGTGGAAAGGAGCCATGTTAATGATAATGGCACATCAATTAGTTGACATACCAATTTCGTGGCGTAGGATTTTCCAGCAATTTAATGTATGGAAACTTTCCGGTGAAGAAATGGATACTATTAGAAGAACCTTTTGGTATAAAACTCAAGGAAGTGGTTTGGCTTCATGGAATCATTATTATAATGAAGCATTTAAAGAAGCCAATTTTGAACGAAGAGGAATTCAAGGTTTTCCAAGAATGATCATTGAGAACAAAAATGCTCAAGATCACACAAAGAAATTTAGTTTTTACAATAGATTTGATGGTACCACAAATTTTGAGTTCTCTTAATAACCAGGGGTTAATATAAAAAGTATAAATTAGTTTGATTTTCACATTTTCACATTTTCACGTTTCATTCCATTCTATTTTACAATAAAAATTAAAAATGGTTTACAAGAATGGTAACTCGAAATTTCGTTACAATTATTTTAGAGCCGAGTCAACTAAGATCGGCAATTATTCTACAGGAAGACCGATGATGATTAGAGATATCGAACCTTATCCCATAAATCCTCACGCCACAGGAATGATCAATGGATCACACGATGCAGGATTAACTGATGTTGTATTAATTGCAACTCCATGGACAATTCCTCCACTTAAAGATTTTACCTTTTCAGCTTTTGCATTCGATGATTATGAAGAAAAAACAAGTGCAGTTCCTACAGATTCAATCACTTTGAAACGGGCTGGAAGATACCGTATTACTGGTCAGTATCCAATAACTTTAACTGACATAAGCACAGCTCTCGCTTGGACCGCTTTAGGTGTTGAAGTTGTTTCAGATCCAGGAGGAACTCCTGTTGTTCTGACAAAACTTGCGGAGTATGGAGCTGGTTCTGGAACTACAACTGTAGGTAAAAATGTTACTCTCGATAGAGTTTTTTCAACATCTGCAGCTGATACTGAAATTGCAGTTAGAGCAACGGTTACTCAAAGTGCTGGAGATGCCACGGACAAGTGGAAGCAGGATCCCCTTGGTTATTTCGATATTGAGTATATCGGAAAAGACATTAGTTAAAAAAATCTGTCATAGATCTTTAGCTATTTAACTCTAATTCTTTTTTGTTTTATTCTTTAAACTTTATTTGTTAAATAAAAAAATTAAAAAACTAAAAGCTAAAAATTAAAAATGGATGTAATTAATAGATCCGGATTGGATTTGTTAGAACCAGCTCCCCCAAAACAGAAAGTAAATAAAGTAGATGAAGATATCGTTGATAAAGCATTAAATTTTGTTCATCGATATACGGGAGAACTTCAAGGTTTTGGAACTGCACCACATAATCAATTGATTGCTGGTGGTGTAGATCTTTTACGAGGAACCAAAGGTTTTATTCAAGGAAGAGAAGGAACCGGAGAGTTTTTCAGTGAAGCAGAAAAAGAACTACATTACGCTATAGGTCCTATAATTGATGTCGCACAAGGTAAAAATCCTATTCCTGAAGGAATAATAAGAGGTTTTGAAAGACTAGGTTCCAGTGGTGCTAGTGTTCTTCCAGATAGTATAAATGAAAAAATAACACAAGTTTCTAATGTAGCACTAACTGGGTACCAAATAAAACAGCTAAGTGATAGTATAGGTTTATCTAAACAAGTTAAGCGTTTCACACAATCAGGCTTGGATCACATAGCTACACAAGCTGGTACTCTTTCTGAATTAATTCCAAATATATCTTCACAACGTCCTGGTTCTCAAGTATTCACCACTCAACAAATATCAGACGCTTTTGCACAAAGTAAAAATTTTGGACCTTCTGACACTTCTCTTGTTAAAAGCGAATATGCTTCTTCTATAGCAAAAAAAATTGAAGAACAAGCACGTGATGATGCGTTATTACTACAAAATATAGAAACTGAAAATAGATTCACACTACCTCAATCTAGCACTCCAGATGAAGTAACTCAAAATAGAATCACAATACATCATCATACTCGTCCAGATGATTTTGTGTCGCGTCCACCATCTCCTGTTGCACAAACACCAATGAAACAAGTCTCAGCTACTGATCAGTTCCAGACACCATTATCACAAATTGTAAATGAAACAGGAGGACCATTAACAAAAGAAATGTCACCAATCACACGAGAAGCTTATCACAGAGGTCTTGAATTGAATTTAGGTGCGCCTATTTTCGACACACCCCCAAGTGCTGAAAATTACCCAAGAAAATATACGACTACTCCTACAACTCCCCCTGGAGCTCCTAAAAAAGAAACGGTGAAAAGTATAAAAATTCTAGGAAAGCAGCCCATGAAAAGTCCTCAATTCAATAATCCTCTTACGAGAATAATGAATAGAAGAGATGTCACTAGGGCTGAATATGATATTGCTCATCTTTTCTCAGAAAAACACTTGGGGCCGCAGACAAGAAAATTTTTAGCCCAACAAAGAAGAGTGAAAGCTATAAGAAAATTATCTAAACGGTGATCTTTTTTATTATTTGACGCCCTTTTAGACAATAATTAAGGGATTTGTATTGTTTAGGTTTTTCTTTCATGATTTGAGATGATACAAAATAAACAACTCTATTCTTAACAAATTCATTAAACATTTTCTCCACTAATATACAGTTATAAGTGTCATCCTTTCTTTTGAGACAGTATTTCTTAGGATTTAATTGTACAGCTTTTAAATAAAACTCCCTCAGTCCACTAATATTAAGCTTCTTCACCTTTTCAACCTCAGTTTCAGCTATCCATATGTCAAATTTGATGTTTATACCTTTGAATCTTACTTTCATTCTGTTATCCATAAAACTCATGCCGTATATTTTAGGTCCAATAAACCACACTTTTCTCGTTTTGTTTAGTTCGTCTAGTCCTTTTATTTGCCACTCCTTTTCATAACTAAACTGAAAAAATTCAGAACCCATAGGCACTTGCAGTTGTTCAATCTCATTCCGTAAACCACATATTGAATCAGTATCAGTGTATCCTATAGTCATTTCTTTCAGAAATGGATATAAGAACTGTCGCATATAAGAATAAATATAAGTTAAAAGATAAGATGGAAATTTCGGTTCATTTTCAATTAATTTATCACCCTTCAACAGAAATGATCCACAAGCCTCAGTGTCACCCATATTGAATAAAGGTATTATTTCGGCAGTAGTTGTATCAATAACTTTCATGGCTTTTACGTAATCAGAATATTGTGTAATTATTTCGCTGAAAAGATTAGTCGTTCGCTGTCCTAACTTGCCTGTTAAGATATTCATTAAAAGTTTAACTAAATTTTCCAACACCGGATCATACTTGCTATCTCCAGCTTTGCCCAAAATCTTTTGTTCGGTTTTCATTTTCTTTAATCTCTTCAAATACGGCCGAAATAAATTCTTAACAAAAGCACCTTCTTTGAAAAACCTAATACCATGTATAAAAGTGACAGCTTCCACTCCATGAAATCTAATTAAAGTATCCAAATCAATATGCGTCAACCAAATATTAGTTATCTCTTGTTTGCAGTAATAGTTAATAGGACTATCACATTGACGAACACCTATCAAGTTCATCACATCATCTCTATGCTTAATATCAACATTCCATATCGCTTCATCAGTAAAACGTCTACCATGTAAATCCTCAACAGAAATGTCATTCATAGAAAGCTTATTTATAGGGATGAGATCGCCCGGTGGACTTACAGGAAATGGATGGTGCCATAAGATACTGGGATACAATGAGTTTACATCAACCATTAATAATTCTAAAGGCTCTGACAATATTAAGGGATCTGGTTTTCTGCTTGTATTTCTATTATCAAAAAACTGTGCACGTGCACCAATAAAACTTTTACGTATGTCTATATCACACTCTATTGACGGCATAGTCAATTCAATATCATGTTTCTTCAACTTATCCTTGAAGCGTTTATAGGCAAGCTGACCAAGCGTCAGAAAATTTAGAATATCTTTTTTAAATTCATCCTTAAATTTGTCTCTCACCTTATGAAACAACTCACGAAGTATCTTAACATCTCTCAAATTATATTTCTTAACCTTATCTAATCCAATCTTATTATCCAGTGCGGGTATAAATTTTTCATTCTCACCCAATGAGTCATATATCAGTTGTATCTTGTTATGATCATACGGTAATTTTTTACCAACGCTAATTTTAAATGACTCCGCAGCTGCATCTAACGGGCTCAGAACAAATTTACATAAATCAAAACAACTGAATCGATCAAGAAACTCTAAGTTTACGAGATTACCACTATTTTTCAAATCAAATAACGAATTTAAATTATTATATACTCTAGGAACTGTGAGAAGCATATAGTTGTCAAAACGAGATCCATTATAGCTTATTAAAACAACTTTAGTGGGTGCAGGGAGTGCCTTTTCAACGATTTTTATGAATGATTCCATTAAATCGGCTGTTACATTTTCCTTAGTTTCATCCATTATTAAGAAATGATTAACTACATAACCTGAATACTCAATGAGGAAAGCAATACTGTACGTCTCTAAAACATTAGTACTATTTACAATTGTTTCAACATCGAAAAACACGTAACCTAGAGTCTCATCTGGATAAATACTCCATCTGACAGGTTTATATCCATAACTCCGTTTGGCTTTACAGAATCTTTTTCTGAGAGGTTCCATCTTACCGTCTAATATGCGTTTATCTCCCTCTCTTATAAAATGTCCATTTTGTACTTTTCGATATTTATACAAATCCTTAATTGCCCAAATCTCCATGTGTGTGTAATCTGTCGGATCGTAGTCAAGAAGCAATTTAATATGGTCATCGAAACGTTCATCAATACCCGGTGTGCTATACCATATACATTGCTTGCCGTCCGAATCCAATTTATCTAAATAAATAACAATATTGAAATGTAACAAGCCACTCACGTATTCCAAAAATTCAGGTATGCTATTCAAATCTATTCCCCGAGTTGTAAAAGGCCATTCCGGTAAATTACTAAAAATATGGCTCCGCTCTAAATGCTCATTTCTATGAAAAAAATGAGCAATCCTCATATACTCTCTATTATTACTCTTAAATAAACCTACTCGTATAGCACTTATTAAACATAAACCTGGATTATTTTCTAGCCAACTCAATTCTTTTTTCATGGAGTACACACTAACATGTTTTGGCTTTACATATCTGCGCTGGGCGCCTCCAAACACTATTTCTCCTGTCAATGCATGATTTATTTTTATATCGAAAGAATTCCTGTCTAATGTCCATTGAATGTTTTCATCACCATCCTCATCATATCTTCCTTCAATCTCGTGATCATTTAGGTCTTCTATCATTCTTTCAACATCGGTTATTAATGCATCTTCAAGAAATGGAGAACTCAACCATTGCTCCACAGGCCTTCCATCTGCGTTAGTGCCTACAAACTTCAGTTTTATGTGGAACGCATATCCTTGTGCTGGAGCAAGGCCTCTCTCATCTCCTAATCTAATCAAATTTGCCTTTGCCATATCAATACTTCTACGTATATCAATATGTCTATTTATTTCTTTAGCAATTCTTATATATGAACGACCCCAAACATTATCATTTATCTTATCAATAGTTCTTTTAAATAGTCTAAATGCTGTTCCGGTCAAATCGCGGAAATTACCTGAAAATAGAGAAGATATATACTTTAGAAAATCAATATCATTATCGAATTCTCTACCATCAGTTGATCTTGTAGAGATTTTCGTATTAAAAATAAAATATACAAAAGGAAAGCCTGCAAATATCTGTTTCTTTACAACATAATACATTTCGTTTATTGGGTGTATCAATAATTAGATACATCTTGAAGAAGAAAGAATATATTTATTAAAAACATGACAGAAAAATAATCATGGGGTAAAATATCAAACGATTCAATTATGGGAAAAAATACATAGTAATAAAATGTGTGATTGTAAAAATTTGAAAATAGGCTTAGAACTTTTTGTTTACTTTTATAATTAAAATGAGTATTAAAAGAACTAGATTTTACGGAGGCGTGCCTCAAAATGAAAAATCGTTTGTGCTAAGGAGTCCGAAAAGTATAAAATGCAAATTTGACGAACTGTGTAAAAATCCGCTATTTTGTTGTGAAGTTTGTTTGGAGTATTTTACAAAAGATACGCCGAATGTAAGATTTATGCAGTGCGATTGTAATAGATCTGTTTTTGTCCATTGTGATTGTGCTTACGAACTTTTAAATGATTTATGCTTTGATTGTGGAAAAAATTTTATTTTTCTAGGATGTATTAATCGTTCCTTTGAATCTGAAAAATAAAAAATAAAAAATAAATGAAACTACACAAAAAACAAAAAATCTAATCACTATATTTATCTTTCCCATCTTCTCCATCTTCTCCATCCTTTCCAAATTTTCCATCTTTCTTCTTATCTGTGGGTCGAGCGGCGACCTGATCCCAAAATTCTTTGAGACTGGGCTCCGCGGGAGTCGCAAATCCAAGTTTTGATATTGAAATGATTGGTTTATCTTCTTCGATTTCCGGTGGGATCTTGTACGTACCGTCATCTTCAAGAGGTCTCAATTTGTCAGGATCCTTCAAACATCCGTCTACCCTTTGAGTGATATAAGTTTCAAAAACTTTAGTAAAATCCAAATTTGGAGAAAGCAAAAACACTTGGGATAATTCAGCATATGTAATATGAAGACAATACACTTCCAACAGTTTACTAGTAAAATATACTCGTATACTATTCTTATGTGAAAGAGTCAGAAAATTAAATTCCCAAGTATTCACATTTAAAGTTAATTTAACAGGAAAACTTCCCTCTCCCCTCCTTCCGGAAACTTGAAACATATTGAACAATATAAAATAATATCACATATATCTCATCTATACTTACAGGCAACCAGCCTATAAATCATGCATACCGAGCATGATCATATCTTCGCTGTCAAAATATGATTGGACTAGAGGAAAATTTCTTCCGCGAATATCTTGCCCAAACATCTGAACGTGACATTTGTCACAGACGATCTTTTTCTCTGTTCCACAATAAAACATTGCAAAAGTATGGACCGTAGTTTCATATTCATGTTCTTCAAGACAGCAATCACATTTAAACTTTCCACTGTATGGCTCACATGCAAAACAAACAAACTCTTTTCTACCCATATTTCGATCTCCATACTGATTGTCAAACAACTTCAAGCAATGTTTCGACATGCAAGAACCACAGGCAAATAATCCACAATTCACACAAGTCCTTGATCTTCCAGATTCTGTATGAGGATACTGTGTGTATATCTCATTTTTCGAAAAATTACTTTGTTCATTTGACAGCTTTATAGGAAAATAAAATCCACATAAGCGACATTGCTTGAATCTTTTGGGTATTCGTTCTCTTATAATCTTGTACAAATCTATCGCACTTGGCATCGGAAACCCGAAAGCAGTCTTTTCAACATCATTTTTCTTAAACAAATCTTGATTATCATACAAAGCATTCAAATAGCTGAATACTAAGGTTGCCAATCTCGCCATCAGATATT
>Ga0315542_1001854_pt1 | contig 13150 bp, 14 predicted proteins | sample SalMarSW160120MG_FD_202541 | JGI IMG/M metagenome (GOLD analysis project Ga0315542, IMG submission 202541) | Salt marsh sediment microbial communities from the Plum Island Ecosystem LTER, Massachusetts, United States - Salt Marsh Sediment SW1601-20 ... | reverse complement strand
GCAGCTGATGGAGCCCGAGGCTCGCCGCATACTGGCCGAACACGTTGTTCAGGCGCTCGGGCGGAAAGGCGACCGGAATATCGAACTCGGCGTTGTACTCGGTGAGGCTCACAAAGCGCCCCAGGCTGGGCGCGGCGGTACGCTGAAAGCCATCGAAATCCGGCTCGATGAACGCCCGGGTGATCTGGCGGGCCCTATCGGAGCGGTAGTTCATGAACACCACCACGTCGCCGTCCTCGATGGTGACCGGCGCTTCGCCGGGCGGAACGATCCGGGTGGCCTGCACGAACTCGTCACCCTCGCCCCGCTCGTAGGCCATGCGCAGGCCGGTGCCCGCATCCGGCGCCTGGAAATCGGCCTTGGCCTGGGTGATCAGGTCGTAGGCGGCCTGGATGCGGGGCCAGCGGTGGTCCCGGTCCATGGCGTAGTAGCGCCCGATGATGGAGGCGAAACGCCCGCCGCCGAACTCGCGGAACTTGTCCTCCATGAGGGCGATGGAATCGGCAGCGCTGCGCGGCGGCGTGTCCCGTCCGTCCAGAAAGGCATGCATGTAGACCCGCGATGCGCCGCGCTGGATGGCCAGCTCGACCATGGCGTGAATCTGGCATTCGTGGCTGTGCACGCCTCCCGGCGACAGCAGCCCCAGCACATGCACCGCCTTGTCGTTGGTCACCGCCAGATCGACGGCGTCGGTCAGGGTCTGATTGGTGAAGAACGAACCGGTCTTGATGGCCCGGCTGACCCGGGTGAACTCCTGATAGACGACGCGACCGGCGCCCAGGTTCAGATGACCCACCTCCGAGTTGCCCATCTGGTCGCCGGGCAGGCCCACCGCGGCGCCGGAGGTACGGATAAAGGTATGGGGGCACTCCCGCCACAACCGATCCCAGACCGGCTTGCGGGCCGCGGCTATGGCGTTGTCCTCCGACCGCTCGCTATGGCCCCATCCGTCCAGAATCACCAGAACCACAGGCTTGGGCGTCACTGACATGGCGCTACTCGATGTTTTCTCGATGGAAATCTAGAAAAAGTCTAACCCGAAACGCCCCCCGCCACCAAGGCGGCCGGCGACGTCGAGGCCGCCCCGCGGCCGGCGGGCGGTGCGGATGTAAAGAAAAGCTTTCCTAGCTTCTCAAATGGCTTATTATTGTATAGTGTTTTAGTTATTAAAGGCAGTCCGGAAGTTAGGTATGACCAGCTCACGCAACCCCACGGCGGACCAGTCTGCCCAGTGCTACACGGGACTGATCACCATGATGACGTCAATGAGTGAATCGCTGATTACAGGGGACGAGGACATCGAGCGCGCGTCGCGCTCCCTGAAGGCCATGTCCCACCCGCTTCGACTCAAGATCCTGTGCACCCTGGGAGACCAGGAGGTCAGCGTTCAGGACATCGTCGAACATGTTGGTACGTCCCAGAGCAACATCTCCCAGCATCTGGCCATTTTGCGCGACAAGGGCATTTTGGCCTCCCGCAAAGACGCCAACCGGGTGTATTATCGCGTCGGCGACGCGCGCACCCTGCGACTGATCGGCATGATGCGGGACGTCTTCTGCACCAAAGGCCTGTAGCAGGACGCGGCGCCGCTTCCGGTCGCCCGGCACAGCCCACGACCAACGGCACCTGCAGTGCGGAGCCACACACTGCAGGGAATGCTGTGGCCGGTGTCCCGTAGGGCACCGCCTTCTCCCGTCAATCCAGATCCGAACACCTCCATGATCAATGAAACACAGTTGAGTGAATTCGTCGTACGCCATTGGGAACTGGTGGCGGCGTTCGTCGCCCTGCTGGCACTGCTGGTGGGCAACGAAGTCCAACGCACATTGCGCGGCATCCGGGACGTGGGTCCGATGGAGGCCACCCAGATGCTCAACCATAAGGATGCCCTGCTGCTGGATGTGCGCGAAGACAAGGAATACCGCGAGGGGCATATCGGCGATGCCATCCACATTCCCCTGGCCGCGCTGGCCGGGCGCGTCAGCGAACTGGAAAAGCACAAGGGCAGGCCGGTGGTGGCCTATTGCCGCAGCGGCCAGCGCTCGGCCCGGGCCGGCGCCATGCTCCGCAAGCAGGGTTTCGAAGTCTATAATCTGGGCGGCGGCATCATGGCATGGCAGAATGCCAACCTGCCGACCACCCGAAAGTGAGCAGCGACAATGGCAGAGGTAGTGATTTACGGTACCGGCGCCTGCTTCTATTGCACCCGCGCCCGCCGGTTGCTTGACCACAAAGGCGTGTCCTACACCGACATCCGCATCGACCGCGAGCGGGACCGTCGGGCGGAAATGGAAGCGCGCAGCGGCGGCGCCTACACCGTGCCGCAGATTTTCATCGGCGCGACACATGTGGGCGGTTATGATGACATGGCCGCGCTGGACCGCGCCGGCAAGCTGGACGCGCTGCTGGAACTGGACCGCCCGGAGGCCTGAGCCATGGCCGACAGCCTGCACGTGGTGTGTCCCCATTGCGATCAGACCAACCGGGTGCCCCGGGAGCGCCTCGGAGCCGGCGCCAAGTGCGGGCAGTGCCATCAACCGCTGTTCACCGCCCATCCACTGGCCCTGGACGAGGCCCGTTTCGAGCGTCACCTGGGGCGCAGCGACCTGCCGCTGCTGGTGGATTTCTGGGCGGCCTGGTGCGGTCCGTGCCAGACCATGGCACCGATTTTCGAGCAGGCCGCCGGCCGGCTGGAGCCGCGGGTGCGGCTGGCCAAGCTGGACACCGACCATAACCAGCAGCTGGCAGGGCGGCTCGGCATCCGCGGCATACCGACGCTGATCCTGTTCAAGGGCGGGCGCGAGGCCGCGCGCACCTCCGGCGCCATGGGTCTGGCGGACCTGCTAAGCTGGACCGAGCAGCACCTCTGACACGGTCCGACAACACCGAACAACAACGACCATCCGACAACGAGACCGACTTATGAGCGAAAATCCAGCAGGAACCGATCCGCAGGCCGACCAGGGCCCCCAGTTCGCCATCCAGAAGATCTACCTGAAGGACGCTTCCCTGGAGACGCCGAATTCGCCGACGGTGTTCACCCAGGAATGGAATCCCGAGATCAACCTGCAGCTCAACAGCGACGCCACCGCGGTCGCCGAGGATGTCCACGAAGTGGTGCTGTCCCTGACCGTGACCGCCAAGCTGGGCGAAAAGACCGCCTTCCTGGCGGAGATCCAGCAGGCGGGAATCTTCACCCTGCAGGGCTTCGAGCAGAACGACCTGGGACCGATGCTGGGAGCGTACTGCCCCAGCGTGCTGTATCCCTTTGCCCGCGAGGCGGTGGCGGACCTGGTCGCCAAGGGCGGCTTCCCCCAGCTGTTGCTGTCACCCATCAACTTCGACGCCCTCTATGCCCAGCGCTCCCAGGAAGCGCAGGCCCAGACCGCCGGCCAGCCGGCCCACTGACGGTCCCCGCCCGGGCGCGTCGGTGCAGCCGGCCCTGCCCGGGGAGCCGTTGCCGTGAACGCACCGCAAAGCTGCCCGGTGGCCGTGTTGGGCGCGGGTTCCTGGGGCACCGCGCTGGCCATACTGCTGGCCCGCAACGGCCGTCCGGTGCGCCTGTGGGGTCGCGATGCGACCTTCATGGCCACCCTGCGGGCCGAGCAGCGCAACCCCCGCTACCTGCCGGACAATCCTTTTCCCTCCGGGCTGCAGGTCGAGTCCGACCTGGACCGGGCACTGGCGGATTGCGCCGACATCCTGCTGGTGGTGCCCAGCCATGCCTTTCGCGGCCTGCTGGAACAGCTGCGGCCCCGCCTCTCAGCGGGCACCCGCCTGGCGTGGGCCACCAAGGGTCTGGAGCCCGGCACCGGCCAGCTGCTGCACACGGTGGTGTCCCAGATGATCGGAACCGACCATCCCACCGCCGTCATCTCGGGTCCCACCTTCGCACGCGAAGTGGCCGCCGGGCTGCCCACTGCGGTCACCGTCGCCTCCGCCGATCCCACCTTCGCCACCGAGCTGGCGGCGCTGCTGCACGGGGAGACCTTTCGGGCCTACTCCAGCACCGACGTGATCGGGGTGGAGCTGGGCGGCGCGGTAAAGAACGTGCTGGCCATTGCGGCGGGCATTTCCGATGGTCTGGGCTTCGGCGCCAACAGCCGCGCCGCCCTCATCACCCGCGGGCTCGCCGAGCTCATGCGCCTCGGTGAAGCCATGGGCGGCCACCGGGAGACGTTCATGGGCCTGGCCGGCGTCGGCGACCTGGTACTGACCTGCACCGACGACCAGTCCCGCAACCGACGCCTGGGGCTGTACCTGGGCCGCGGCATGGCGCTGCAGACCGCCCTGGAGAAGATCCAGCAGGTGGTGGAAGGGGTGGGCACCGCCCATGAAACCCTGCAGGTCGCCGGCCGCCACGGGGTGGAAATGCCCATCACCGAGCAGGTCCACCGGGTGCTGCACGAAGGGCTGGCGCCCCGCGACGCGGTTCAGGCCCTGCTGCATCGGGAACCGAAGCCCGAATCCTGGTAGGGCCTGCCGGCGGTCGGAGCCGGCGTTGTCCGTGGCGTGCGGCGTCGGTGTTCCGTGCGGGACATGGGGTTCGTCGGCGGGCTTCAGATACAGACCGGGCTTCGCGCCGCTCAGCCCGACAACCGGCACAAGCACCGCCGCCGTCCACCCGGCGCGGTCAATCCCGGCCGGCCGCCCCCGCGAAATCACCCTGTCGCCACGCCTCGTACACCAGCACGGCAACGGCGTTGGACAGATTCAGGCTGCGGCTGCCGGGGACCATGGGAAGACGCAGCACCCGCTCGTCCGGCAACCCGTCCAGCACCGCCTGGGGCAGGCCGCGGGTTTCCGGCCCGAACAACAGCGCATCCCCCGGCCGGTAGACGACTTCCGCGTAGCATTGCCGCCCCCGGGTGGAAACGGCGAACAGCCGCGGCGGATTCACCGCAGCGCTGAACGCGTCCAGGCTCGGGTGCTGCTCGATGTGCGCCCATTCCCGGTAGTCCAGACCGGCGCGGCGCAGACGGCTGTCATCCAGCTCGAATCCCAGCGGATGGATCAGATGCAGACGGCTGCCGGTGTTGGCGCAAAGGCGTATGATATTGCCCGTATTCGGCGGAATCTCGGGCTGATACAGGACCACATGGAACATGCAAGCCACCATGAACGGGACCGGGCCCGGCGGGCGCCGGTCGCAGGCCCGACCGCCGCAGGAGACGAAGACTGATGGTCGACGCGATCGAGCCGCTCAGCGCGGATGAACGCCAGATGCTGGCGGTGGACTTCTGCGGCCTGGCATTCAACACGCCGCTGGTGCTGCTGTCGGGCTGCGTAGGCTTCGGCGAAGAATACACGCGGGTCAGCGGCTTTTCCAACACCGACGTGGGTGCCGTGTGCCTGAAGGGCACCACCCTGGAGCCGCGTCTCGGCAACAGCCCCCACCGTGTCTACGAGACCCCCGCAGGGATGCTCAATGCCATCGGCCTGCAGAATCCGGGTACCGATTATGTGGTCGGCTCCATCCTGCCCAAACTGGATTTCCAGGAGACCCGCTTCATCGCCAACGTCTCCGGTTCCACGGTGGAGGAATACGAAGCGGTCACGCGGCGTTTCGACGACTCGCCCATCGATGCCATAGAGATCAACATCTCCTGTCCCAACGTCAAGGAAGGCGGGGTGGCGTTCGGCAACGACCCGGACATGTCGGCGCGGGTGGTGGAAGCCTGTCGAAGGGTGACGAACAAGCCCCTCATCACCAAGCTGTCCCCCAACCAGACCGACATCGCCGGCAATGCCCGGCGCTGCATCGAGGCCGGCAGCGACGCCTTTGCCGTTATCAACACCCTGATGGGCATGGCCGTGGACATCGAAAGCCGGGTACCGCTGATCGGCAACAACCAGGGCGGCCTTTCCGGGCCGGCCATCAAGCCCATCGCCCTGCTCAAGGTCCACCAGGTCTATCAGGTGTGCCGCGACCATGGCATCCCCATCATCGGCCAGGGCGGCATCGCCAGCGCCGACGACGCCCTGGAATTCCTTATCGCCGGCGCCTCCGCCGTGGGTGTCGGTACAGCACTGTTCTACGACCCGCTGGTCTGTCGGCGCATCAACGCCGGCATCGTGGACTACCTGCATCGCCACCAACTGGCCGAAGTCGGCCAGCTGACCGGCTCGCTCATCCTCAACGACACCGCCACCGGCTGCAGCCCCAGCAGCTGCAGCAACTGACCCGCCCCCCGCGTTCCGGCAAGCGGCTGGAACGAACCTTGCTTGCCCCTCCCGTAAAGCGTTTCGCACCAAAAATTTGACGGCCCGTGGTGGGACCTTGCGTCCCGCGCAAGGCCTGGAAAAGCGGGAAGCATGAGGCCGGTTCCCACTGGGTCGCCGGCCGATGGGCATCGCCTATGCGTCAGCAGGTCAACCTGTTTCTGCCAATGTTCCGGAAGGAGCGGAAAGTCTTTTCCGCCCGGACGCTGCTGTTCATATGCAGCCTGGCATTGACCGCTTTGCTGGTCGCCTACGGCTTTTCCCGCTGGCAGCTGGTCCGCCTGGACGGCACGCTGGCAGGCCTGCGCAAGCAACATGCGGCGCTGGCTTCCGAGCTCGCCACCCTCAAGCCCCCACCGGCCACCGACACTTCGGCACTGGATGCCCGCATCAAGACCCTCAAGGCCCGCCTGCAGGCCCGCCGCCAGCTGGTGAACGGCATCGAGCGGCTGGTGGACGCCAATCGCCGGGGCTTCGCGGACCAGTTCCGGGCGCTGGCCCGGGAGCATGTGCGCGGGTTGTGGCTGACCGGTCTGCAGATCAATCGCCAGCAGGACGGGCTGGTACTCAAAGGCGTCGCCCTGCAGCCCCAGCTGGTGCCCGCCTACCTGCAGATGCTTCCCAGCCAGGGCGCGTTCCGGGGCGTGGACTTCCACACCGTCGAGCTCAAGCGGGACGCCAAGCACCGCCGCCATGTGGACTTCGTGCTCAAGGCCGGCGGCACCGGCCATGGGTTGCTGCCGTGAAGGAGCGGGTGCAGCTGTGGTCCGAGCGCATCGACGCACTGTCCCTGCGGGAACGTGCACTGCTGCTGGTGGCCGCGGTCGCCGTGCTGTTCGGCATCGTCAACACCCTGCTGCTCGCCCCACTGGCGCGCACCCAGCACGAGCGCACGCAACAGATCCAGCGCATCCAGTCGCAGATCGCGACCCAGGGCCAGCAGGCGCGCAACCTCTCCCTCCAGGGCCGCAACACCGATGCCGATCCGCGCCAGCGGGAGCTGACCCGTTTGCACGAGCAGTTGGCGGCCGTGGACAAGCGCCTGCGCCGGCGGCTGGGAACCCTGATCAGACCTTCGCAGGCGCCGGCGGTGCTGAAGACGCTGCTGCGGCGCGAACAGGGTCTGCGACTGATCAGCCTGGAGGCGCGCCGGGCACCGCCGCTGCCGGCCTCCGGCAACCTGTCCGGATCGCAGCCCGACAGCCTTGGCGACGCCGGCATCGCGCGCTACACCTTCACGCTTCATTTCAAGGGCAGCTACCTGTCCACCCTCGACTACCTGCAGGCCCTGGAAAAGCTGCCCTGGCAGCTGTTCTGGCAGCGCATCGATCTGCAGGCGGACCGCCACGCCGATACCCGGGTCACCCTGGAGGTGTACACCCTCGGGCAGGCCGACGCAGAGCACTTTCAATGAGCACCGGCGGCAACCCATACCAGCGTTGGGCCCTGCTTCGGGGGCCGGCCCTGCTGGCCGCCCTGCTGCTGGCCGGCACCGCCGCCGCGGAGGCGCCTCTCAGGGATCCGACACTGCCGAGCCAACCGAGCGTATTCGCCGCCACGCCGACAGCCCACGGCGGCCGTTGGCGACTGACCTCCACGCTGGTGGGACCCCACCGGCGCCTGGCTGTCATCAACGGCCGCACCGTCACCCAGGGCCAGCAATTCGAGGGGGCCCGCATCCTGGCGATCGGCAACGGCGAGGTCCGGGTCCGCAGCCGGGGGCGCACCGTCACTCTGCGTGTGCTTTCCGGAACCACCGTACGCAAGCAAAGGAGTCGAACAGAGCCATGAGCCAGTCGTTGCACGCCCTGCGCTGGCTGAGCGCAGCCCTGGTGGCCGCCAGCCTGAGCGCCTGCCAGAGCCTGCCGTCCGGGAACAACAACGCCGGCAAGGCGATCCAGCAGGCCCTGCAGCCGCAGACGCCCAGTCACACTGCGCCGGTGCCGCAACCGCCCGAGGCCGTACAGAACGCCCTGCTGCCGCCGGTCACCGTGCAGGCACCGAACCAGACGCCCCCCACCCAGCAGCGCTTCAACGTGAGCGTCAACGAGGTGCCCGCCCGCCAGTTCTTCATGGGACTGGTGCAGGGCACGCCCTACAACATGGTCGTGCATCCCGATGTGAAGGGGAAGATTTCCCTGGACCTGAAGAACGTCACCGTCAACGAGGTGATGGATACGGTGCGGGATGTCTACGGCTACGAGTTCCGGCGCGAGGGGAACCTGTTCGAAGTGCTACCGGCGCGGCTGCGCTCGCGCATCTTCCACGTCAACTATCTCAACATCCGTCGCACCGGCACCTCGGAGACGCGGGTGAGTTCCGGCGGCATCAGCGAGGGTCCGTCCAACAACGGCAACTCCAACAGCAACTCCGCCAATCCCACCGGTACCACCAACACCATGAACGGCAGCAACCCGGGCGATTCCTCTCAGCCCCAGCAGCTGTCGGGCAGCGCGGTCACCACCCAGTCGAACGCCGATTTCTGGAGCGGCCTGAAGACGGCGCTCACCCTGCTGGTGGGCGACAAGGACGGTCGCAGCGTGGTGGTAGACGCCCAGTCGGGCATCATCGTGGTTCGCGCCATGCCCAACGAGCTGCGGGACGTGGCCGACTTTCTTCACGCCACCCAGAACTCCGTCCAGCGCCAGGTCATCCTGGAGGCGAAGATCCTGGAAGTGGATCTGAATCACGGCTTCCAGTCCGGCATCAACTGGGCGGCCCTGGGACAGCCCGGCACCGGCAAATCCATTCTCGCCGGGCAGGTGGGCGGCGGGACGCTGCTGGGCAGCGCGGGTCAGTCGAGCATCGCGGGCAATACCGGCAATCTCAACCCGCTCGACTTCTCGCCCCTGAACGGCACCGCCACGTCGGCGTTCGGCGGCATGTTTTCGCTGGCCCTCAATCTGAACGACTTCAACGCCTTCATCGAGCTGCTCAAGACCCAGGGCACCGTACAGGTGCTGTCCAGTCCGCGGGTGGCCACCGTCAACAACCAGAAGGCGGTGATCAAAGTGGGCAGTGACGAGTACTTCGTCACCAACGTCAGCACCAACACCAGCACCACCAGCGTCGCCGGCATCAACCAGAGCGTGAACGTACAGCTCACGCCGTTCTTCTCCGGGGTCGCTCTGGACGTGATTCCGGAAATCAGCGCCAGCGGCGAGGTGATCCTGCACGTGCACCCTTCGGTGAGCAACGTCACCGAGAAGAACAAGAAGATCGCGGTTTCCACCGACACCAATCTGGACATCCCGCTGGCCCTCAGCAGCATCCGGGAAACGGACACCATCATCCGCGCCCACAGCGGACAGGTGGTGGTCATCGGCGGACTGATGAAGAACCAGGTGGAGGATACGGTGGCCTCCACGCCGGTGCTGGGGGACCTGCCCGTGGTGGGCGGTCTGTTCCGCCACACCAAACGCTCCAACGTGAAGAGCGAACTGGTGATTCTGCTGCGCCCGATCGTGGTCAAGGGCAACGGCGATTGGGCCGGCAGCCTGCGGCGCACCGCACGGCGGTTCCGGGATATGGACTGGGGCGCACGGCTCCCGGCCGGCAACCCCTGACGGCACAGGGCGACATCGGGATCAGGCATGTACCTGGAACATTTTCACCTCGACAAGGCGCCGTTCACGCTCACGCCGGATACGGGTTTCTTCTACGCCCATGCCAGTCAGCGTGAGGCGCTCAACGTGTTGCGGGTGGCGCTGGGCAGCGGCGAGGGTTTCATAAAGGTCACCGGCGAAGTGGGCACCGGCAAGACGCTGCTGTGCCGGCAGCTGCTCAACACCCTGGGCGAGGACTTCGTCACCGCCTACATACCCAATCCCCAGCTCACGCCGGCGGCGCTGCGCATGGCGTTCGCCGAAGAGCTGGGCCTGTCGTTTCCCCGCAATCTGGGCCAGCACCGGCTCACCAAGCTGATCAACGAACGGCTGGTTGAGCTCAACGGGGCGGGCAAACGGGCCGTACTGCTCATCGACGAAGCGCAGGCCATGCCCGAGGACAGCCTGGAGGCCCTGCGCCTGCTGACCAACCTGGAAACCGAGCGCGACAAACTGCTGCTGGTGGTGCTGTTCGGTCAGCCCGAGCTGGATCGGCGCCTGGCGCAGGCGAGCATCCGCCAACTCAAACAACGCATCGTGTTTTCCTATCGGCTGCGGCCCCTGGATCGACCGGCCGTGGCCCAGTACGTGGCCCATCGGCTGCGGGTGGCCGGTCACCAGGGCCCGCCGCTGTTCACGCCGCGCGCCCTGCGCCGGCTGCACGGCGCCACCGGCGGGGTGCCCCGGCTGGTGAACGTGGTTTCCCACAAGGCACTGATGCTGGCCTACGGCCGTGGTGAACGGCGCGTGGCCGCGCGCCACGTACAACGGGCGGCCGCGGACACCGAATCGACTTGCGCCGCGCGGCTGGTTCCCCTGTGGTATGGGACCCTGGGCGCGGTCACCACACTGGCAGGCGTGGGCATGTACTACGTCTGGAGCCTGGCCCGATGAGCGTCGTGAACGACATGCTCAAGGACCTGGAAAGGCGCCGCGCGGACAGCGAGCAGACCGTTGCGTTGGACGGTTTGCTGTCCGCACCGGCGCCCACAGGCGAACGACTGCGGGCGCTGATGTGGGCGGCGCTGGGCGGCGCCGTCGCCCTGGCAGCCGCGGGCGCCTGGCAGTGGATGGATATGCACCGTTCGCCGGTCGTATCGACAACCAAGTCGGTTACTGTGGTGCCTGCCGTCAACCAGGCCGCACAGAGGGTCTCAACCGCCCGTCCGCTGCCGGCCAAACGGCAACCGCAGGCGCCGGCGGGCAAGCTTCCGGCAGACGAGCCGAAAGGCGCGTTCCACGGCGCCGGAGCGGCGCCCGCCCTTGCCGTCATGGGCACCCACGCCCGGCCCGCTAGTGCGCCGTCGACCCACCAAACACCTTTACACACGAAGACCGTCCCCGACACGCCGGCATCCAGCCGCACACAGGCCCGCCCCGAAAGCGCGCCGGGCGACACGCACCATGTCCGGGTACACCGGCGGGCCACCGCGAAGCCGCGGCACCACGCCCGCGCCTCTGTCGGCGGGCCCGGCGCCTCTCACGCACAAGACCACCGCCGTCAGCCGTCGGACGGCGTGACCAAACAGATGCTGCCGCTGTCGCCCCTTGACCAGGCCCGGCAGTTGTATCGCAAGGCGCTGGAGCGCATGCAGCGGGGCAATCTGCTTGACGCCGAAGCGCTGCTGCGCCGGGCACTGGCTCTGGCCCCCGACAGCCGGGAAGCCCGCGCCGCCCTCGCGGCGCTGCTGATCCAGCAGAACCGGCAGACGGAGGCGGCGGCCCTGCTGGTGGCCGGCCTGCGCAGCCAGCCGGGGGATCCGGATTACGCCAAATTGTATGGACGCCTGCTGGCCGGCGAAGGTCACACCAAACAGGCTGTGGCGGTCATGGAAACCGCCCTGCCGGCGGCCGGCGGCGACCCCGGCTTTCACGCGTTGCTGGCCGCGCTCTATCAGCGTCTGGGCCGCAACCGGGAGGCGGCGGCGCAGTACCGCAGCGCACTGTCTTCTGAGCCCGCTCAGGCCGTGTGGTGGATGGGGCTGGGGATTTCCCTCGAGAACCTGCAGGCCGACCAGCAGGCGGCGGCGGCCTACCAACAGGCTCTGGCGCTTCCCGGACTGGACAATCGTCTGCGCGATTACGTCGCAGGTCGACTGCGGGCGGTTGGCGACGCGCCGGACACGCAACAGGTGACGCCATGAGTGCCCAGCCGCAACGCAAGAGGATGCGCATCGGCGACCTGCTGGTGGAAAACAAGGTCATTTCCGAGGCCCAACTGCAGGCCGCGCTGGCCGATCAGAAGAAGAGCGGCCGCAAGCTCGGTCGGGTGCTGGTGGAGAACGGCTTCATCGACGAGGATGCACTGCTGCAGTTCCTGTCGCGGCTGCTGGACATTCCCTATGTGGACCTGACCCACTTCGAGCTCGACCCCGAGTTGGTGAACAGACTGCCCGAGACCTATGCGCGCCGCTACCGCGCGCTGGTGCTCAAGGCGTCCGGGGACGGGCTGCTGGTGGGTATGGCCGATCCCACCGACATCTTCGGCTACGACGAGCTCAGCCGCATTCTCAAGCAGCCCGTGACCCTGGCAGTGGTCAAGGAAAGCGACCTGCTGCGCTACATCGACCAGCTCTACCAACAGGGCGCCCAGCTCAAGACCCTGGCCAACGAAGTGGGCCAGGACATGACCGACAACGCCTTCGACCTGGGTGCCCTGGGCAACAGCGCGGGACAGAGCGATGCACCGGTGGTGCGCCTGATTCAGACGGTGTTCGACTCGGCGGTGAAGGCGGGCGCCTCGGACATACACGTGGAGCCGGACGAGGAGGTGCTGCGCATCCGACGGCGCATCGACGGCTTGCTGCATGAGCAGGTCATGGATGACAAACGCATTGCCTCGGCGGTGGTGTCGCGCCTGAAACTGATGGCCGGCTGCGACATTTCCGAACGCCGGCTGCCCCAGGACGGGCGCTTCAGCCTGCGGGTGCAGGAGAAGAACATCGACGTGCGCCTGGCCACCATGCCCACCCAGAACGGGGAAGCGGTGGTGATGCGTCTGCTGGACCACGGCGCCGCCATGCGCAAGCTGGACGAAGTGGGCATGCCGGAGGACATGCTGGCCAGCTTCCGCCGGATCGTGCACAAGCCCCACGGCCTGGTGCTGGTCACCGGACCCACCGGCAGCGGCAAGACCACCACGCTGTATGCCGCGCTGTCGGAGCTGAACCGGCCCCAGCAGAAGATCATCACTGTCGAAGATCCCGTGGAGTATCGCCTGCCGCGCATCAACCAGGTGCAGGTGAACGCCAAGGTGGGGCTGGATTTCGCACGGGTGCTGCGCACCGCGTTGCGGCTCGACCCCGACATCATCCTGGTGGGTG
>Ga0315542_1001853_pt1 | contig 13156 bp, 6 predicted proteins | sample SalMarSW160120MG_FD_202541 | JGI IMG/M metagenome (GOLD analysis project Ga0315542, IMG submission 202541) | Salt marsh sediment microbial communities from the Plum Island Ecosystem LTER, Massachusetts, United States - Salt Marsh Sediment SW1601-20 ... | reverse complement strand
GGTGATGGCCGCGGTCAACGTCGTCTTGCCATGATCGATATGACCAATCGTCCCTACATTCACGTGCGGCTTCTTGCGCTCAAACTTCTTTTTGGCCATTAGGACTTCCTCCTAATTTTACTGGATCATGCCCGGGCTTGGCGCCGGCCTAAGATTTCCTCCGCCAGGGAGGCGGAAACAGGTTCGTAGTGGTCGAACTGCATGGTAAAGGTGGCCCGCCCCTGGGTGGCGCTCCTCAGCGTGGTGGCATAGCCAAACATGGTGGCCAGCGGCACCTGGCCGTGAATGATCTGGGTGGACCCCCGGCTCTCCATGCCCGTCACCCGGCCCCGCCGGGCGTTCAGCTCACCCATCACTTCCCCCACAAAATCTTCCGGGGCCACCACTTCCAGGTCCATGATGGGCTCTAAGAGCACCGGCTTGGCCCGCTTGGCGCCTTCTTTGAAACCCAGGGACCCGGCAATGAGAAAGGACCGTTCCGAGGAATCCACTTCGTGGTAGGAGCCGTCCACCAAGGCGATTTCCAGGTCTACCATGGGGTAGCCCAAAATCCCGGTGGCCGCGGCCTCCTTGACGCCTCGTTCCACCGCGGGAATATATTCTTTGGGAATTGACCCGCCCACGATCTTGTTGGCAAAGACCACGCCGTCGCCGGCCGGCAGGGGCTTCAGGGTCAGGACCACGTGCCCGTACTGGCCCCGGCCGCCGCTCTGCCGGACAAACTTGCCCTCGGACTCGGCTTCGGTGGTAATGGTCTCCCGATAGGCCACCTGGGGTTTGCCCACCCGGGCGTCCACTTTGAATTCCCGCATCAGGCGGTCCACGATGATCTCCAGGTGGAGTTCCCCCATCCCGGAGATGATGGTCTGGCCGGTTTCCGTATCGCTGTGCACCCGAAACGACGGGTCTTCCGCGGCGATCTTCCCCAGGGCCTGGCCCAGCTTGTCCTGGTCCGCCTTGGTGGCGGGCTCGATGGCGATATCGATGACCGGCTGGGGGATGTGCAGGGTCTCCAGCACCACCGGGTCCTGGCCGTCCGCCAGGGTGTCGCCGGTGGTGGTGTTTTTCAGTCCCACCGCGGCCACGATGTCCCCGGCATAGGCCTCGCTGATCTCCTCCCGCTTGTTGGCGTGCATTTTGAGGAGCCGCCCGATGCGCTCCTTGGCGCCCTTGCTGGCGTTCAGCACGTTGGACCCGGAGGCCAGCACCCCGGAATAAACCCGGAGAAAAGTCAGATGCCCGATGAACGGGTCGCTCAAAAGCTTGAAGGCCAGGGCCGCCAGAGGGGCGTCATCCGCGGCGGGCCGTTCCACCACGTTGCCTTTGGTATCCAGGCCCTGCACCGGCGGCACATCCAGGGGCGACGGCATATAATCCACCACCGCGTCCAAGAGCGCCTGGACCCCTTTGTTCTTGAAGGCCGAGCCGCAGAGCACCGGTACGACCTGCAGACCGATAGTGCCCCGGCGCAGCGCCGTCTTGATCAAAGTGTTCTCCACCGGTTCGTCGGCCAGGTAGCGCTCCATGATGCCTTCATCAACCTCGGAAAGCACTTCCAGCATCTCGGTCCGGGCCTCCGCGGCCGCCTCGGCGTAAGCCGCGGGAATCTCCCTGACCTCAAAGTCCATCCCCTTGGCGCTGTCATCATGGTAGACGAAGGCCTGCATGGCGATGAGGTCGATCACCCCCTGAAACTTGTCTTCTTCCCCTAAAGGCAACTGCACCAGCACCGGGGCGGCTTTGAGGCGCTCCCGCATCATCTTGAGGCACCGGGGCAAATCCGCCCCCACCCGGTCCATTTTGTTGATAAAGGCCAGCCGGGGCACCCCGTAGCGGTCGGCCTGGCGCCACACCGTCTCGGACTGGGGCTCCACCCCGCCCACCGCATCGAACACCGCCACCACGCCGTCCAGCACCCGTAAGCTGCGCTCCACTTCAATGGTGAAGTCCACGTGCCCCGGCGTGTCGATGATGTTGATGCGATGGTCGTTCCAGTAGCAGGTGGTGGCGGCAGAAGTAATAGTAATACCGCGTTCCTGTTCCTGGGCCATCCAGTCCATCGTGGCCTGGCCGTCGTGCACTTCGCCCAAGCGGTGCGTCACCCCCGTGTAGAAGAGGATGCGTTCCGTGGTGGTGGTCTTACCGGCGTCAATGTGGGCCATAAACCCAATATTCCGTACCCGGTTTAGCGGGGTCTGTCTTGTCATTTTTTCCGTTATCTGTTTACTGTTTTCTGTTTCCTGTGGGTGAAATAATCGCCATAACTTTTCCGCCTATTACAGAAAACAGATAACAGAAAACAGAAAACCTTCTTTTTTTACCATCTATAGTGCGCGAAGGCCTTGTTGGCCTCGGCCATCTTATGCGTATCTTCCCGTTTCTTAATGGAGGTGCCCCGGTTGTTGGCGGCATCCAGCAGTTCTCCGGCCAGCTTGGCCTCCATGGATTTCTCGCTCCTGGCCTTGGAGTGTTTGATGAGCCAGCGGATTGCCAGGGAGACGCGGCGATCGGCCCGCACTTCTATGGGGACCTGATAGGTGGCGCCGCCCACCCGGCGGGATTTCACCTCGATCAGCGGCTTGACGTTTTCCACCGCCTGATGGAAGAGCTTCAGGGGATCGTCGTTGCCCCGCTGACCCACGAGCTCCATGGCGTTGTAAAGGATGCGCTGGGCCGTGCTCTTCTTGCCCCGCTCCATCAGGCCGTTAATGAACCGGCTCACCAGGACGTCATTGTATTTCAGGTCTTGAGGCACCGGCCGCTTGACCACTCCGCCTTTTCTGGGCATCTTCCTCTCCGTTTTCTGTTTACTGTTTTCTGTTTTCTGTCTTTTCCGGACTTATGCAGCCTTTGCCTTGGCTTCTCACCGAAAACCGAAAACTGAAAACCGAAAACCCTTACTTAGGCCGTTTGGCCCCGTACTTGGACCGTCCCCGCCGGCGGTCCTGCACTCCCGACGCATCCAGGGTGCCCCGCACCACATGGTAGCGCACCCCCGGCAGATCCTTTACCCGGCCGCCCCGGATGAGCACCACTGAGTGCTCCTGGAGGTTGTGGCCTACCCCGGGGATATAGGTGGTCACCTCGATGCCGTTGGTGAGGCGCACCCGGGCCACCTTGCGCAAGGCCGAATTGGGTTTCTTGGGCGTGGTGGTATAGACCCGGACACACACCCCCCGTTTCTGGGGACAGCTTTGCAGGGCCGGAGACGCGGTCCGCTTCTTTTGCAGCTCCCGGCCTTTGCGAATCAACTGGTTGATCGTAGGCATAGATACTCCGCTTCCCACTGTTTCGAAAAGTTCTGATGAATCAGGGCCTCAGGCTGCCGGCCTGGGCGGTTGCAGGCTAAAACCTGCCAAAACCTTTTCGGCCCCGCCAACCTCGGCAGTTACCGGGCTTATGGCGCCCGCCAACCCCTGGCCAACCGCCCTGATTAAAACCCCACTAAAATTATTTATTTTAATTCAATGAGCCTTTGGTTGTCAACCTATTATTGCTCCGCGGCGACCGCCGCCTCCATCTCCGCCTCAAGCGGCTCCGGCGGCGGCAGTTCCGCCATCACTTCGTCGCTCATCTTGATATCCAGGTCCCGGTACTGGGCCAGGCCCGTGCCGGCCGGAATCAGCCGCCCCATAATCACGTTTTCTTTGAGGCCCCTCAGGAAGTCGATCTTGCCCTGGACCGCGGCGTCCGCCAGCACCTTGGTGGTCTCCTGGAAGGAGGCCGCCGAAATCCAGCTCTCGGTGGTCAGCGACGCCTTGGTGATCCCCAACAGCAGCGGCTCACCCGTGGCGGCCCGTTTGCCCGCGGCCATGGCCTGGTCGTTCCGCTCTTCGAAGACCCACTTCTCCACCTGCTCACCCATGAGGAAGTCCGTGTCGCCCGGGTCCACCACCTTGATGCGCCTGAGCATCTGGCGCACGATCACTTCAATGTGCTTGTCGTTGATCTTGACGCCCTGGAGCCGGTAAACCTCCTGGACTTCGTCCACCAGGTACCGGGCCAGTTCTTTCAGACCCCGGATGTTCAGAATGTCGTGGGGGTTGGCCGAGCCGTCCATCAAGGCATCCCCGGCCCGGACGTAGTCGCCTTCCTGCACCGCCACGTGCTTGCCCTTGGGGATCAGGTATTCCTTGGGTTTGCCCACTTCCGGGGCTACCACGATCTTCCGCTTGCCCTTGATGTGCTTCCCGAATGACACCACCCCGCTGATTTCGCTGATGATCGCGGTTTCTTTGGGCTTGCGCACTTCAAAGAGCTCCGCCACCCGGGGCAGGCCCCCGGTGATGTCCTTGGTCTTGGTGGTCTCCCGGGGAATCTTGGCGATGACGTCGCCCGGCGACACCTCATCCCCTTCGCTGACCATGATGATGGCCCCCACGGGCATGAAGTAGCGGGCCGAAGCCGGCGACCCGGGAATCCGGGCGGTCTGGCCGGCCACATCCTTCACCGAAATGCGGGGCCGCATCTCGGCATCCTTGCTCTCCACGATGAGGCGGGAGGCTTTGCCCGTCACCGGGTCCACCCGTTCCTGCACCGTGATGCCGTCCAGGATATCGCCGAACTTGATGGTGCCGCCCACTTCCGTGAGCATGGCGTTGGTGAAGGGGTCCCATTCCGCCAATATCTGGCCGGCCTGGACTTCGGCGCCCTCTTTCACTTTGATGTGGGCCCCGTAGCTCAGGGGGTAGCGTTCCCGTTCGATGCCCTTTTCACTCACCAGGATGAGTTCCGCCTGGCGGGAGAGGTTCACCAGGTCGCCGAAGCGGTCCACCACCGATTTCATGTTGTCAAAGCGGACCCAGCCCTGGACCCGGGCCACGTGGACGCTCTGTTCCGCCCGCCGGGAGGCCGTGCCGCCGATATGGAAGGTGCGCATGGTCAACTGGGTGCCGGGCTCGCCGATGCTCTGGGCCGCCAGGATGCCGATGGCTTCGCCCATGGACACCGTGGTGCCGTGGCCCAGGTCCCGGCCATAACACTTGGCGCACACGCCCCGCCGCGTCTGGCAGGTAAGCACTGACCGGATCTGCACCTTCTCCAGCCCCGAATCCTCGATGCGCCGGGCGGCCTCCTCGTCGATCTCCTCATTGGCCATGACCAGCACTTCACTGGTGTGGGGATCGATGATGTCGTCCAGGGCCACCCGGCCCAGGACCCGGTCCCCCACCCGCTCGATAATCTCGCCGCCTTCCACCAGGGGCGTTACATTGATGCCGTCAATGGTGCCGCAGTCGTCTTGGGTGATGACCGCATCCTGGGCCACGTCCACCAGCCGCCGGGTCAGATACCCGGAGTTGGCGGTCTTCAAAGCCGTATCCGCCAGACCTTTCCGGGCGCCGTGGGTCGAGATGAAGTATTGCAGCACCGTGAGGCCTTCCCGGAAGTTGGCGGTGATGGGAGTTTCGATGATCTCACCGCTGGGCTTGGCCATCAGGCCCCGCATGCCGGCCAACTGCCGCATCTGGTCCTTGCTGCCCCGGGCCCCGGAGTCGGCCATCATGAACACCGGGTTGAAGGAGGCCACCTCTTCCTGGCGGACGATGGTCTTTCCCGGGTTTTCCGGGTCCGGCTCCTCCACCGACACCACTTCCCGGGCCATCTCCGCCATCATCTCCGCGGCGATCTCGTCGGTGGCCTTGGCCCAGATGTCCACCACCTTGTTGTATTTTTCCCCTTCGGTGATCAGACCTTCCTGGTACTGCTCTTCCACCTGGTTAACTTCCGTCTGGGATTGGCCCAGGATGGCCGGTTTACGGCTGGGGATCACCATGTCCTTGATGGAAATCGAGATGCCGGCCTGGGTGGCGTACTTGTACCCCAGGTTCTTGAGCTGGTCCGCAAAAATGACCGTCTGCTTGATGCCGCACTTGCGGTAGCCCACCGACACCAGCTTGCGGATCTCCTTCTTGGTCATAGTGCCGTTGATCAAGTCAAAGGGCAGGCCCTCGGGGAGGATCTCCCGGAGGATCACCCGGCCCACCGTGGTGTTATAAATCTTGCCGTTGATGCGTACCGGAATCCGGGCCTGAAGATGGACCTCGCCCTGGTCGTAGGCCACCCGCACCTCCTCGGGAGAGGAGAACGGCATGGGCTTTTTGCCGTTGGTGGCCACCCGCTCGCCCTTGGCAAAGGGACGTTCCCGGGTGAGATAATAGAGTCCCAACACGATATCCTGGGTGGGGATGATGATGGGGTCGCCGTTGGCCGGGGAGAGGATGTTGTTGGTGGACATCATCAGGGCCCGGGCCTCGATCTGGGACTCAATGGACAGCGGCACGTGCACCGCCATCTGGTCGCCGTCAAAGTCGGCGTTGAACGCGGTGCAGACCAGCGGGTGCAGTTGGATGGCCTTGCCCTCGATCAAGAGCGGCTCAAAGGCCTGGATCCCCAGCCGGTGCAGCGTGGGGGCCCGGTTGAGCATCACCGGGTGCTCCCGCACCACTTCGTCCAGGATATCCCAGACCTCCGGGGTCTCCCGGTCCACCAGGCGCTTGGCCACCTTGATGGTGGTGGCATAGCCCCGGGCCACCAGCTTGTGGAAGATGAAGGGCTTGAAGAGCTCCAGGGCCATCTGCTTGGGCAGGCCGCACTGGTGCAGCCGCAGTTCCGGGCCGATGACGATCACCGAGCGCCCGGAGTAGTCCACCCGTTTCCCCAAAAGGTTCTGGCGGAAGCGGCCCTGCTTGCCCTTGAGCATGTCGCTCAAAGATTTCAAGGCCCGCTTGTTGGGGCCGGTGATGGTGCGCCCCCGGCGGCCGTTCTCGAACAGCACGTCCACCGCCTCCTGGAGCATGCGCTTTTCGTTCCGGATGATGATGTCCGGGGCGTTGAGTTCCAACAGGCGTTTTAACCGGTTGTTGCGGTTGATCACCCGCCGGTAGAGATCATTCAGGTCCGACGTGGCGAAGCGGCCGCCGTCCAGGTGCACCAGCGGCCTCAGATCCGGCGGCAGCACCGGAATTACTTCCATGACCATCCACTCGGGCCGCTGGCCGGACTCCCTAAAGGAGTCGATAATCTTCAGCCGTTTCCCCAGCTTCTTGCGCTTGGCGTCGGAGCTGGTCTTGAGCATCTCCTGGCGCACTTCCTGGGACAGGGGCGCCAGTTCCACCGCCTTCAACATCTCCCGGATGGCTTCGGCCCCCATGCCCGCCTGAAACCGGTCCCCGTACTCCTCCCGGGACTGCCGGTATTTTTCCTCGGACAAGAGCATGCACTTGGTCAGCGGGGTATCACCCCCGTCCACGACCACGTAGGCCTCGAAATAGAGGATCTTCTCCAGCTCCTTCAGGGTCAGGTCCAGGAGGTTGCCGATCTTGCTGGGCAGGCTCTTTAAAAACCAGATGTGCACCACCGGGCAGGCCAGCTCAATGTGGCCCATCCGTTCCCGGCGCACCTTGGATTGGATCACCTCGACGCCGCACTTCTCGCACGTGATCCCCCGATGCTTCATGCGCTTGTATTTGCCGCAGTTACATTCGTAATCCTTGGCAGGTCCGAAGATCTTGGCACAGAACAGGCCGTCCCGTTCCGGTTTAAAGGTCCGGTAGTTGATGGTCTCCGGCTTTTTCACCTCGCCGAACGACCAGGAGCGGATCATTTCCGGTGACGACAGGGCCAGCCGCACCGCCTCGATGGCGATGGGGTCTTCCGGCCGGGCGAACAGGCTGTTCAAATCTTCTAGTGCAATTTCGCGCATCTTTTCCATAAAAGGCTTATCCTCAGGACTTCTCCTTGTCCTTTTTCAGCAGCTCCACATTGAGCGCCAGGCTCTTGAGCTCCCGCACCAGGACGTTGAAGGATTCGGGCAACCCCGCCTCCAAATCGTATTCGCCTTTGAAGATCTTTTCATACATGCGGGTGCGCCCGGCCACGTCGTCCGATTTCACCGTCAGGAATTCCTGCAGCGTATAAGCCGCGCCATAGGCCTCCAGGGCCCAGACTTCCATTTCCCCCAGGCGTTGGCCGCCGAACTGGGCCTTGCCTCCCAGGGGCTGCTGGGTCACCAGGGAATACGGCCCGATGGAGCGGGCATGGATCTTGTCGGCCACCAGGTGATGCAGTTTCATCATGTACATCACCCCCACGGTCACGTCCCGGTCGAACTCCTCGCCGCTGCGGCCGTCCCGGAGGCGCGACTGGCCGCCGGTGGGCAGCCCGGCCTCCGCCAGGTAGGCCTCCACCTCTTCTTCCGTAACCCCGTCAAAAACCGGGGAGGCCATGTGAATGCCGTCCTCGTAGTGTTTTTGCCAGATTTGCTGAAGTTCGTCGTAAGTCAGGGAATCGATCTCTTGGGCCAGGGTGTCGTCGGCATTGAGAATCCGTTTCAACCGGGCCTGAATGGAATCCAGGCTGTAGAACTTATCGATCATCTCGCCGATGCGTTTGCCCAGGATATGGGAAGCCCAACCCATGTGGGTCTCCAACACCTGCCCCACGTTCATGCGGGAGGGGACCCCCAGGGGGTTGAGCACGATGTCCACCGGGGTGCCGTTGGCAAAGTAAGGCATGTCCTCCTCCGGCATGATCCGGGACACCACCCCTTTATTGCCGTGGCGGCCGGCCATCTTATCGCCCACGGCCAGCTTGCGCTTCATGGCCACGAACACCTTGACCTTCTTGATCACCCCGGGCGGCAGTTCGTCCACCTTCCGGAGCCGGCCCAGCTTGGCCTCGAAGACCATATTCACCAGGTGGAGCTGTTCCTGGTAGGCATCCAGGAGCTGGTCCACCTGGTCTTCTCGACCCGGTTCCTCAAAAGACACGTGCCGCCAAAACTCCAGGTTATGACGGTTCACCAGCTCCGGCGGCACCGGCTCGCCCGTGTGCAGGAAGGTGTTGCCGGTGCGTTCGTCGTCCAGGTTGTCGGCCACCTTCTGGCCCACCACCAGGTCTTTCAGCTTCTGGCGATAGGTCTGGGTGATGATGCCGATCTCGTCGGCCTGGTCCTTCTGCAACTTGGCCACGGCCTCGTCTTCGATGGAGCGGCTGCGATCATCCTTTTCCACGCCCTTCCGGGAAAAGACCCGGGCGTCGATGACCACCCCTTCGATCCCCGGGGGCACCCGCAGCGAAGTGTCTTTGACGTCGCCGGCCTTCTCCCCGAAAATGGCCCGGAGCAGTTTCTCCTCCGGGGTGAGCTGCGTCTCCCCCTTGGGGGTGATCTTGCCCACCAGGATGTCGCCGGGACGCACTTCCGAACCCAGCCGGATGATGCCGCTCTCATCCAGGTTGCCCAGGGCGTCTTCGCCCACGTTGGGGATATCCCGGGTGATCTCTTCTTTCCCCAGTTTGGTGTCCCGGGCCATTACCTCGAATTCTTCGATGTGGATGGAAGTGAACACGTCGTCTTTGATCAGGCGTTCACTCACCAGGATGGAGTCTTCAAAGTTGTACCCGCCCCAGGGCATGAAGGCCACCATGACGTTTTTCCCCAGGGCCAATTCACCCATGGCCGTGGCCGGGCCGTCCGCGATGATCTGGCCCTTTTCCACCAGGTCTCCCGGGACCACAATCGGCCGCTGGTTAAAACAGGTGTTCTGATTGGTGCGCTGAAACTTCGTCAGTTTGTAGATATCCACCGGGGAGCCGTTGCCGCCGGTCCCGGGCTCCGAGGTCCGGATGACGATGCGGGTGGAGTCCACGTCCTCCACGTAGCCCCGGCGGCGGGCCACCACCGTGACCCCGGAGTCCCGGGCCACCACGCCTTCCATGCCCGTCCCCACCAGGGGGGAGGTGCTGGTCAACAGGGGCACCGCCTGGCGCTGCATGTTGGAGCCCATCAGGGCCCGGTTGGCGTCATCGTGCTCCAGGAACGGGATCAGCGAGGCCGCCACCGATACCAGCTGGTTGGGGGACACGTCCATGTATTCAATATCTTTAGGATGCGCAATGATGAATTCGCCCCATTTCCGGGCTTCGATCATCTCCGTCAGAAACCGCCCTTTGCTGTCCAGGGAGGCGTTGGCCTGGGCGATGACCTTGTCGCCTTCTTCCAGGGCGCTCAGGTACCGGATATTCTTGGTGACCCGGGTCTCCGCCTTGCCGCGTTTTTCCACCTTTTCCACTACCCGGTACGGGGTTTCGATGAACCCCAACTCGTTGACCCGGGCAAAGGTGGAGAGCGACACGATGAGCCCGATATTGGGACCTTCCGGGGTCTCAATGGGACAGATGCGGCCGTAGTGGGTGGGGTGCACGTCCCGCACCTCGAACCCGGCCCGCTCCCGGGTCAGGCCCCCGGGGCCCAGGGCGCTCAGGCGCCGCTTGTGGGTGATTTCGCTCAAGGGATTGGTCTGATCCATGAACTGGGAGAGCTGGGAGGTCCCGAAAAATTCCTTGATCACCGCCTGGACCGGCTTGGCGTTCACCAGGTCATGGGGCATCAGGGTGTCCAGGTCCTGGATGGCCATGCGCTCCTTGATGGCCCGTTCCATCCGCACCAGTCCCACCCGGAACTGGTTCTCCAGCAATTCGCCCACGGCCCGGACCCGGCGGTTGCCCAGGTGGTCGATGTCGTCTACGGGTCCTTCCCGGTCTTTCTGGGTGATGAGTTCCCGCACCGCCAGGAGGATGTCCTCTTTTTCCAGGGTGGTCTTGGTCAACGGCAAGCGGTCTTCCGGGGCGGGCCTGAGTTTTAAATCCAACTTCAGCCGGCCCACCGGCGACAGATCATAATATTCCGGATTGAAAAAGAGATTCTGGAAAAAACTGGTGGCCACTTCATCGTTGGGCCGATTGCTGGGACGCAGGCGCCGGTAAATCTCCAGCACGGCTTCCTTCACCGTGCCGGTCTTGTCCGCCACCAGGGTATTCCTGAGACACGGGCTGACGTTGACGCCGTCGATGAACAGCAGGTCGAGTTCCTGGATGCCCCGGGCCTGCAACACGTCAACCTTATCCTGGGTAAGCATCTCGTTGCACGCCGCCAGGACTTCGCCGCTCTCCGGGTCCAGGATGTCATGGGCCACCACCCGGCCCACCAGGTCGGTGGCGCTTCCCTGGATGGACTCCACCCCGGCCCGCTTCATCTTGGCAATCAGCACCGGGGTCAGGCGTTTGCCCTTCTTGATCAGGACATCGCCCTTCTTGGGATCGGGGATGTCGGTGCTCGTGGTCTTATCCACCAGCAGCTCCGGAATAAAAGCCTGCTGGATGGTATCCCCTTCCAGATTTATCCGCTGGGTCTTATAGAAGAAATTGAGCAGTTCTTCCGTGGAATAGCCCAGGGCTTTCAGGAGGATGGTGGCGGGGAACTTGCGCCGCCGGTCGATGCGCACGTAGAGGATGTCCTTGGGGTCGAACTCGAAATCGATCCAGGAGCCCCGGAGCGGAATCAACCGGGCCGAGTAGATAATTTTGCCGCTGGAGTGGATCTTGGCCCGGTCATGGTCGATGAACAGACCGGGGGAGCGGTGCAACTGGCTCACCACCACCCGCTCGGTGCCATTGATGATGAAGGTGCCGTGCTCGGTCATCAACGGCAGGGTGCCGAAATAGATCTCCTGCTCCTTGATGTCCCGGATGGTCTGGACCTTGGCGTCCACGCCCGGATCGTGGACCACCAGGCGCACCCGTATCTTCATGGGCACTTCAAAGGTCATGCCCCGCTGCTGGCATTCGTCCACGTCGTACTTGGGATCTCCCAAGCCGTACTCGACGAATTCCAGGGAGCAGGCGCCGCTGAAATCCCGGATGGGAAAGACGCTTTTAAACACACCCTGGAGACCGTAATCCGAGCGCGCCCCCGGTTCCAAGTCTTTTTGCAAGAAACGGTGGTAGGACTCTTTCTGCATCTCAATGAGATTAGAAATGTCCACCACCCGTTCGATCTTGCCGAAATTTTTGCGATACACCCGTAAAGGGGATAGTGCTTTGGCCATGGATACTCCTTGAAGGATGGCCGAAGCTCAGGAACTACCTAATCCCGTAGGGCGGGCGTCCTGCCCGCCAATGGGGTGGGCGTCCTCGCCCGCCGCCACTACTTGATTTCGATGGTAGCTCCCTGGGCTTCTAACTTCTTCTTGACTTCCTCGGCTTCCGCCTTGGAAATGGCTTCTTTCAGGGTGGTGGGCACGTTCTCCACCGCTTCTTTGGCTTCTTTCAGCCCCAAGTTGGTGACGGCCCGCACTTCCTTGATCACCTGGATCTTGTTGGGACCGCAGACCGTCAGGACCACGTCGAACTCAGTTTTCTCTTCCGCCGCGGGAGCCGCCTCCGCCGCCGGGCCGGCCGCCGCGGCCACCGCTATCGGAGCTGCGGCCGACACCCCAAACTTTTCTTCCAGCTCCTTGATGAGCGTGGAAAGTTCCAACACCGTCATGTTGGCCAGGTAGTCGACTACCTCAGCACGGGAAATGGCCATCTTTAAGTTCCTCCTTATCCTCGAGTAAATCTTTCTTAATTTACGGTTTTCTTTGCGTCTTTGCGTCTTTGCGTCTTTGCGTGAAAAATTTTCTCTTCAGTGCCCTGGCGCCTTTGCGTCTTTGCGTGAGAAATTTTCTCTTCAGTGCCTTGGCGCCTTTGCGTCTTTGCGTGAAAAATCTTCTCTTCAGTGCCCTGGCGTCTTTGCGTGAGAAATTTTCTCTTTAGGGTCTGGCGTGAGAAATTCTTTTAGGACTCGCCCTCGGCTGGGGGCTCCGGCGCCGCGGTTGCCGCGGCCGCCTCGGGCTCGGAGGCCGCGGCTTCTGCCGGGGCCGCGGTTCCAGCCTCGGAAGCCGCAGTTTCCACCGGCGCCGCCGCCGCTTCAGCCGCCGCCGGCTCGGACTCGGCCTTCTTATCCTTTAAGGCCACCAGCACGTTGAGCAGGTTGCGGATCACTGCGGCCAGGACCGACACCAAGGCCGTGGGCACCCCCTGGAGCACTCCCAGGAATTGGGCCAGCAGCACCTCCCGGGCCGGCAGCTTGGCCAGGGCCTCCAGGTCCTTGGGGGTCAAGGCCTGGCCCCCCAGGCACCCCGCTTTGATCTCCAGTTGCGGCTTCTCCTGGGCGAACTTGATGAGCACCTTGGTCACCGCCACCGGGTCGGCGTACCCCAGGGTCAGGGCGTTGGGGCCGGTGAAGTGCGGCATCAGGGGATTGATGGGCGAATCATCGGCCGCGGCCCGCCGGAGCAGGGTGTTCTTCACCACCGTCAACTCCCCGGCTGTCTCC
>Ga0315542_1001852_pt1 | contig 13158 bp, 11 predicted proteins | sample SalMarSW160120MG_FD_202541 | JGI IMG/M metagenome (GOLD analysis project Ga0315542, IMG submission 202541) | Salt marsh sediment microbial communities from the Plum Island Ecosystem LTER, Massachusetts, United States - Salt Marsh Sediment SW1601-20 ... | reverse complement strand
ATGAAAAGATATTTAAAATGCAGGTAAAGAAAAACGCAATTGATCCTGATCAATATGGATTGAATTCTTTACGATACACATTACATTCCAGGCATACAATTTTCAGCCGGCATACCATATTGAACGTAGAGTGCCGGTATAGTTGTAAATAAAAATCCTTTAAAAAAGAGGAAAATTATATGAAAAACTCATTTTCGCTTCTACTCAAGAAATATCTGTGGCTGCTTTGTTTTTTTATAGGAATTATCGGGATAGCCCTGTCTTTTTTGACGTTTTCCTATGACCGTGAAGGAGTACACTTATTTCAGTTTCTGATTCATATTTTTATTTTTATCGTCATTCTTTTCGGAATAAGTCTTTTTCCAAATAAATTTAAACTTTCTTATCTGTTGCTGTTTGCGCCCATAGTTTTTTATTTCAGCTATATAGACCCCCGCTTAAGTTATTCCGCTATTTTCCATCAATTGGATGAGTTTTATAAATACCTGAATATTTTTTTATTTCCCGTTTTTCTATACTCTATCTGTTTTGCCTATCGCATGGGCGGGGGAAGCAGCGGGAAGTGTTTGAAAACAGGATTAAGCGGTATCATCCTGTTTTTTTCCGGTTTCTTGGATGCGATGTGGTATATCGTTAACGGCATAAATTATGCGACATGGGATGTTACAATTCCACATATTAAAGTCTTATTCGGTTTTACCCCGACATTTCCGGGATTACTGGTCTTTATATCCTTACATATTGTCTTGATTGTAATTGTTTATATTTTGCCGTTCGACAAATGGCTGGATAAATTTTTCCATACGGAATAAACGGGAGGTTCACTGTAGTTTATGAAAACTCCATCAATCAGTATCGCTATTGTTTTCAAGGATTTATACACGCCGTTTTTACTTGAAACAATAAATAATTGTCTGCAACTGGACTATTATAATTATGGAATCTATCTTTTCCCGGACGAAATGATAAATATGCCGGTAAAAGATGATCGGGTGCAAATATTTCCCACCGGGGTAAAAAATATACCGGCAAAAAGAAATACTGCAATCAAAAGAATCTGTGAAAACGCGGATTTTATTGCCTTTATAGATGCTGATGCTTCACCTGAGTGTAATTGGTTGAAAAACGCGGTAAGTTATTTCAGCAATCCGGAAATCATGGCGGTCGGCGGCCCCAATATTACCCCGGAAAATGAAGCGATTTCAAGAAGGATATCCGGATATGTAATGCAGCAAAAAATCGGTTTCGGAAGCGGAGCCATAAGACATAAATGCTCTGCACCACAATTTGTGAATGAGCTTCCTACCTGCAACCTGATAATCAGAACGGAGTATGCAAAACACCATCTATTCAATGAGTCGTACACCAATGCGGAAGATATGAAATATTGTCATGATATAATTAATAATAATTATAAAATATATTATGCAAACGACGTGATCGTACATCACCACAGAAAAAAAATGTTGTTTCCTTTTGCCAGGCAAATTTATTATTACGGGTATTACCGGTGTACGTTGTTCTTATCCGGCACGTCAAAGTCAAAGCAATTCATTATTCCGACACTGTTTCTACTTTTCCTGTTGATATTTTCCTTCGCGGGATTGTTCAATCCGATAATTACTTTTTCACTTTTGGCAGTACTTCTTCTCTATTTTGCTATATGTTTTTTGAACAGTTTGTTTGTAATAAAACATTTTGTGCATAGTATATTTACCACACTTGGTATTTTTGCGTGTCATATAAGTTATGGTTTTGGCTTCCTGGTTTGCTTAATAAAATCCAAGTTCAAATCACGCGTCATTGAGATGAGACAAAAATAATGGAGTTGTCCATAGCGATAATTACAAAAAACAGGATCACCGACCTGGGAAAATGCCTTGCCAGTATATTTAAACAGGAGCAATGTGAATTTTCAGTACTTATCATCGATAATGACACGGAAAAGACCGCCCTCTCCGTATATAAGCGGTTCAAACACCGAAATAAATTCCCTATAAGGTATATTTGTGAACCATCCCGGGGTTACTCCAATGCAAGAAATTGTGCGCTTGGAAACTGTAAATTAAAATACCTTGCATTTGTAGATGATGATTGTGTGTTGGACAAAAATTGGGGAAAAAGCGGACTCCGGGCAATTAAAAAATATGATTCAATATATGTTGTCGGCCGAACCATACAGGTGAATAGAAAAAGCCTGTTTGCCGAGGTTGAACAGTATATCTATTACAACTGGATGCCTGACTATTATGACAAAACCACCTATGAAATCGACGCATTACGGATAGATACAAAGAATATAATTTTTAATGCTTCACGGTTAAAAGCAAATAAACTTCAATTTGACACAAGATTCAACACATATGGCGGTGAAGACACTGATCTGGGATTACAAATCAAACAATGCAATCTCAAGGGTTACTATGTGCCCACAATGTTTTTATATCATAAAGGGAAACTGGATGTTAAGGCATTTATAAAAAAATCCTTTGCCTACGGTTACAACTGTTACAACCTCTATCACAAATGGAGTCACCTGGGAGAATGTACCAACTGGGACATGATCGATGGTTATCGGTTTTATTTGAAACCCAGAAAACTGCTGAATGATTATTATTGCATTAAACAAAATAACCGGCTGAAAAAATTATGTTATTTCTTTTTAATAAAACTGTTCAATTCCTTTTTTATAAAAGGGCATTATGTAAAAAAGAGACAGTTACAAAACCAATAACCATTACTAAGGACAGCCTCTTGAAGATAACGGAAGAAATATTACCAAACGGCTATACGGTTACCGTAATCCAGTCATCAAAAAGCATAATAGAAGAGGTTTGGAAATCGGATTTTTATCATCGCCATTTTCTGATTGAAAAACAAATGACCGTGCTGGACCTCGGCGCCAATGTAGGTCTCTATTCACTTTTTGCGGCTGCTAAAGGAGCAACAATATATGCCTTTGAACCGGAAGTGACCAACTACAAACTGTTGGTGGAAAACGTAAAGAAGAACAACCTGCAGCACAAAATCCATACATTCAATTATGCCGTCGCAAAAGATAAAAAATATATGGATATCTATCTAAAGGATTATGAAGAAGACTTTGCCTCATGTATGGTATCCGCGTACAAGGACCTTTTCCAGGATTTTTCCGACAAAAAATACCAAAAACAATCCATCCCCTGTATCAGTCTGAAGGAGATTCTGAATATGGCAGCCGAATCTGAGATAGACCTTATGAAGGTTGATTGTGAAGGAAGTGAATTGGAGATATTACAGAGCGCGCCGTCCGCTTATTTTAAACGGATAAAAAACATGGTCATGGAAACCCATAATACATATCCTGAAAAAGAATTATATCACATGGTGAAGGATCTCGGTTTTTCCATCAGGGCCTATGAAAAGCGGAGCGGTGTTTTTTGCACCGGCTATCTTTTTGCCGCGCGGGAAAAACAACGGGCCGGCAACACACATACAAATCCGGTGGCACTGCTCCATGCGCCTCTTTTTGCCGCCAATAAACAAAAGCTTGCGTTTGACGCGTCCGGGAGTTTTTCGACACAGCATGCCGCAGGAATACCGGAGTATTCATGGTCTGTTGACGGTATCCCACAGAGTAATGCCGGTGCGCGCTTGGAGAAATATCGTTTCAGGAAAACAGGGATTCATACGGTAGAGGTAAAAATATCAGAAGACGGTTTTTTCGACAGTGAAACAAAACAGATTTTCATTTTAAAGAATAATTATTTTTCACGAAAAAGAGCTCCGATACCGACGTTGGGCGGAAAGGATCACACTTTTCGCTTCAAAGGGGAAAAAAACTTCTTAATCCCAAACAGTGTTTTACCCAACGCATGGGTTAATTACAATTTGGTCCTCAGCGTGGGCCTGGTGGAAGGAGCGGTGCCATGGAATGAAAAAAGAGATTACCTGTGTTTCAATGGTGACCGCATCCCGCTGTCCGGAAGACACAAACAGATAAGGTTCAAAGGAATCCCCTATAATCTGTCAATTTTGTTTTCGATAAAACAAAGGAATTTAAATTCAATCAAACTCGTATTCTGGGGGGAAAATAAAACAACTGAATCAAGCAAAGAACAACTTTTTATGGACAGCAGGGCGACATTTTTTTTAAAGCGGTTTACCAAAGAATATGTCTGTAGCGTTGCGGGGAAACATCATATCAACATCTCGTTGGATGACATCCCGGTTTCATGGAACATAGAATCAATAATAGTATCATTTTCAACGCCGGATACTGATAAAATCAAAAAACAACTGGACTTTCTTCTTAACACAGGCACCATCCAAAAACAGATTCACGGATATTACCATGAAATCGAATGGGTAATAAAAAGAAATCAACCAAATATAACTTTCGATATAAAAAATGGAAAGGAGAGTGTCATCAGAATCAACTGGTGGCCGAAAAAATAATGGAACAACAAATATATGATGTTTTAGGCAAAAGCTATGATATGGTATTACAATGGTGTGTTACCTATAGCTGCAATTTATCATGCCCGCAATGTATCGCTTCTTCATTCCCGTTGAAAGGAAAGCATGCTCCCGAAACAATCAATATCAGGGCGTTGAAAGAACAGCTTGAAAAAATAGATAAAACCGTAAAATTCATTTTCACGGGCGGTGAGCCGTTTTATGTAAGAAATATACTCAAGGCCTTTTCCATAATAGCTAAAAAAAATTATATAGCGGTGATCACCAATCTTACTCATCCTACTATAAAAAAATTCGCGCAGAGAATCGATCCGTCAAGAGTGCCATTTATTATGGCCACCGCACATATGAGGCAATTAAAGAAATACAGCCTGTTGGAAAGGTTTTTACACAACTGTGCTGTTTTGCAGAAAAAGGGGTTCACTCTTTTGGTACGAATGATCGCCTATCCCTATATTATAGATGATATTCAAAGATATAAAGAGCTATTTAAATCCCATAATATTGAGCTGGGCTTTAAATCTTTTCAGGGGGTGTGGAAAAACAAAACATATCCGCAGGCATATACAATTGAGGAGATTGACCGATTCAGCCTCGATAAAATTGAATTCACTAATCCCGGAATATTTTCCCGTAAAAATTCATTATGCAATGCGGGATACAATATCGGTGTCATTATGAATGACGGTGAGGTAAGGCCCTGTTATGCATTGTACAAAAAAATAGGTAATATTTATGAAGGTATCAATTTCAGGAAAAGCCTGATCAGATGTCCGGTTGATATATGCACCTGTCCTTTTCCTGTTTTTGAACAGTACATCTTCAATAAAGCCTTAGCTGAAAATCAGGATAAATAATGTTATGACCTACCATTTTGATCCAAAGAAACACAAGCCGCAGGGAATTATTTTATCGCTAAATACAATATGCAACCTGAATTGTAAGATGTGTCAAATTAATAAGCATATGAAAAGTGTAAAATGCACAATGATACCACGAGATATATATTCGGTCCTTTCTCAGTTTAGGTCATATAATCCCGAAGGAAACGTTCAATTCGATTCCGGTGAGATTTTTGCCAACAGAAAAATGGTATATCCTTTCCTGAAATACTGCATACAAATCGGTTTAAAAATAGGCATAGTTACCAATGGGACTTTGATTACGGAAAAGGATTTGGAAGTATTGAAAGATACTATTGATTATTTGGCTATTTCGTTCGATAGTACGGAGCCGCATATAAATGATTTCATACGGGGGAAAGATACCTATAAAAAAGTAATCAGACTATTCAATCTATTGAATTCAATGCAAATTCCGTATTCCGTTAATACAGTGATAAGCACATTGAATATCGGCCATATTACCGATATTTACCGGTTTTTGATTAAAAGCAGATTTTTCGTCCGTCATGATTTGAATATACTGACAAAAAGTTTTTTTGCGCCACGAAAACAAAAAAATACGTTTTATGAATCATATTCATTTAAAAACGGAAGTAAAAAAGAATACGCGGTAGCCTGTCTTGCGGAATACCTCTGTATTACACACTCATATAAAACCAGTTATACTCCTTTGGTGCATGAAAGCACACAGGAAATCCTGAATGCATACAATAATGACCTGTTAAAAGAACCGGTATGCAATGTTTTTACACGGAAGCTGTTTATAGATTTCAAAGGACACGTCAGGCTTTGTCCCGTATCTGCGTTTCCCGCGCTGGCCAATATTGCGGATAAAGATTTTGATTTAAAAAGAGTCTGGGAATCCCAAAAAGCCCAACTTCTGAGAGTGGAAATGAATCGTTGTTTGCGACTATGCGGAAAAGAACTTTGCAACAATAAAAAATTCCAATTTAATAATATATAATAAACGAGGTTTCTATGATTTCTACGATCCATAATCGCGTAACAGACAAAAAAAGAATCTTTAATAATAATATCCGGCGGATTTTACACACAAACGGAATCCAAACACACGATGATTTTGATTGGTTCAATTTAAAAAAGCGGAATATCACGTATCTTGCGGCTGCTAAGCAAAAAAGTATACCCGGAATATATAACTCATTGCATATGGAACCCGGTATCACGAATTGTCAATTATTTCATGCCGATTGGATGGAGTTTATTTTTTTCCAAAGCAACAAGGGACTATTCGGTTTTATTTTTGCGCTGAAAGATGAATATATATCGCTTGACCAGGAAGTATTTAATCAGAACAGGCAGAGAGAAATACTGAACCTGATAGCCCTCCATGGTAAAAGAAACGGATTGTCCGTAATCACTCACATAGATGAAATCTCATCCATTTTGATCTTTATCGCTGATTTTCATATTATGGCAAATACCTTCGCCATTTCGTTTGCGGAGGTGGAAAATATATTTGTATATAATACTCACCGTGAATTCAAGAAGATCTATCTGGAACACCTAAAAAATATTATATACGGTGATTCGAAGCGGCATATTGATGAATTCTGCCGCTTATATTACCGGATAATAAAAGTTATTTCGCAAACCGTATCCCTTACGAATCCCCTGGTCATTCACGACGTGGGGACTAATTCCGCCCAGTTACCGTTATTACTCAGCGGGATGACGCGGAAACAACTGCTGGGAATAAATGTAAAAAGAATAATTGCAAGTGATATCGGCTGGACAGCGAGCCGAGAGGTAACCGCGATTATAAATAAAAACGGGAATTATTCGCCCATAACCTTTATTACCCTTGATATCGTTAAGCAGGTTAAAAAAATACCGCCTGCCGATGTTGTTGTCATAATCGATGTTTTTGAGCATTTAAAAAACAATGCCGTGTGTCGCAAAGCGTTGTCGGCATTATGGAACCAAACAAAAAAGATACTCATCATGCATGTTCCGTTTGAAACCAGGTTGAATAAGGGGTGGGGACACAACATACTGTTCGATGCGGAGAAGCTGCGGAGTTTGTCGCGAGGATTATCCGGGGGGACCTTACTTTCCGACCATTATCGGGAAACCGACAAAAAAACCCTAACCGAGCACGGTTTTCTAATTGTAAAAAAAGGAAGCGCAAAGCGAATCTAATTCTTCCACTTTTCCTGGTTTTGTTTCAATAACAATTTTCCTCATCTATTAAAGATATCGATCCCTTCCTTCTGTTTCCGGGGTCCTTTTTATTCTATTTAAGGACCTTGATTCCCCGCGAAAAAACAGGAACCGATGCATCGGAAAACATAATTCACCTATCAGAACCTAAAATCACAATTCCGGGAAAGAAATGTGGAAAATAACCCCGTAATTTCCTATATTAAAAATAAGAGTCCAAAAGATATGAAACAGTTGTTGTCCATTATGTTGTTAACCCTTTGCGTTTGTGCCGGTCTTCACGCCGTCCCTTCCGGGAAAACCGTGCTTGGACTTTATAAATCATCCGAAGGCAAAAGCGCGGGAAACAATGAAATCAAGACCTACTTATCAGGTATTATCAGAGACCTGGGGCTGCGTCTGACCTATTGGGACATAGACAAAAACATACCGCGACAAAAAGATCTGGAAAACGTACGGGCTATCATAACATGGTTTGACGGCAATGAGATGAAAGACCCGAAGTCATACCTTGAGTTTCTGAACCTGTGCCTGGATGCGGGGAAAAAACTGGTGATCATCGGTAATTTCGGTGCTTATTACAACAGTACCGATAAAGAATATACGGCAACCCCGCTGATTAATTATACCATGGCACGGTTGGGCATCATCTACCTGGGGGAATGGACGGACAACCCGGGGCTTTATGTCATCAAATACAAAGACCCCAAGCTTTGCGAATACAAAGCCAAACAGAACGCCGCGTTATCCGCCTTTTTTCTGCAGTTCCTCCCGGTAGACAAAAACCTGAATGTCTACCTTTCCCTGAAACGCACGGATAAAGATCTTGCCCCCAGTCCGGTAATCGTCACAAATAAGAACGGGGGCTTTGCCATGTCCGGCTATCTTTTCCGCTCAGACGACAATGAAAGGTTACCCCTGTTGAATTTCCGCGAGTTTTTGATACGCGCGCTTTTTCCCCGGCCGCGGACACAGAAAATACTTTTACTGGTTGACGAAAGCATGCAATCAACCCGGAAGCTTTCCGCATATACCCAGGCGGTGTTAAAAAGAGCCAAAATCCCGTTCGAAGTACTTAATAGAAACAAATTCACTGATTTATGTGCCCACGATCTGTTTTGTTATACAAGCATCGGACTGATCCTTACGGATGACGCGGGACTGTCCTCGGGATTGTTCACCAATTATTTGTATCAGGGGGGTGGCCTGGTTTCGTTTATGGCCGGCAATTTCGATGAGCTGCGTTCGGTTTTATTAATGGGCCCGCAGAAAGCAAAAGAAACCTGGAATCACGGATATCATATTCAAAGCGGTCTGGCCCTGGGAGAGGACCTGGCACTCGAAGACAGCGAATATGATTGGGACAGCGGAACACATCCACCCACATCCGGAGCCACAATACTCGGCACTGACGAAAGCGGGAAAACACCCCTTGTGTGGACCAACATGTTTCACAAAGGCAGGGTTCTGGTGTGGAACTGGAATGCCATGGCAGGAGGAAATTTTCAGGGACTGATCCTTGAGTCGTTCCTTTACGTACAACCGCTGGCCGCCTGTGTTACAGCGGGCCTGGGAGTGTTGTTCATCGACGACTGGCCCCTGCCGATGTACAACAATATCGTTCCCCCTCTAAAGATAACCACCACAGAGTTCTACACCACCCGGTGGTGGCCGCAGATAAAGGAACTGCTTTCGCGGTATGCTATACCGGTGAATGCCTTTCTGGTATTTAATTATAACGATATTACCACCCCGCCGTTCCTCAACAATGAATTCTACCTGGCAAAGGGAAACGCAAGCGCGAAAGCGGCCGGAGAAATCCTCGCGATGGGGGGAGAGTTGGGACTTCACGGCTATAACCATGTTTCCCTTACCCGGGAAAAGACCGATTACAACCCCAAAGCCTGGTCGAGTACAAAGGATATGGCCCTATCACTCCGGCAGGCCAAACGCACCTGGACAATGCAGTTTGGGGCAGAGACCCTGCCCTTTGCCTATGTTGCCCCGCAGGACATCATCTCAGACGAAGGCATCCGTACGCTGCATGAGGTTTTTCCTTCCATCAAGACCGTCTCCACCGTGAGGACCGGGGGGAAAGAGGAAACCAGTACCGAGTTCGGTCCCAGCCCGATTGTTCCCGGGATATATTATATTCCGCGTGTTTCTTCAGGTTATTTGTTTACTCCCTACATCCGCCAGATTATCTCCTCCTCTGTGGCTGGTCCCGGTATCTGGACCCACTTTATTCATCCGGATGATCTGTTCGATCCTTCCCGCAGCAAAGGCAAAAGCTGGGAGGATCTGTACAGCGGTCTGGAAAACATGTTTGCGTTCGTAAAAAAACACTACCCCTGGCTGCGCTTTGTTAAAATCAGGGAGGCGTATAAGGTTTTACAGGCGCTTGACCAGGCACCGGTAACCATTGAACCGAGGGGAAAGACCCTGCATATTCAGGCCCCTCCGGGGATTTATATCCGCATTCGTACCAACCAATACGAACTTGAAGACGCGGACCAGGCGAAAATTATTTATCAATATAAACATATGCCGGTGATCATAATTTTAACCACCAAAAGCGTACACGATATCCGTTTTAAATAATTTTGAATATACGGCTTTAAGCGGGACTTTTAAAATCGAAGCCCAGATAAAACGTTTCGAATGATTCTTTGCGCGAAGCCTGCGGTTTAAACCCTTTTACCTGTTTAAAAAAAGTCCTCATCTCCCCCATAAACTCGCGCTCATCGCCCCCCTGGAAAAGTTTCACAACGAGATTCCCGTGCTCGGTGATGACCTGTACCGCGATCTCCAGCACGCGCCGGGCGATATCCAGGGAATGAGAGGTGTCCACCAAACGGTTTCCGGTGGTGGCCGGCGCCGCATCACTTACCACAAGATCGTAAGGCCCGTGACTTGTTATGCGGTCCAGTACCGAGGAAGAAAAGATGTCTCCCTGAAGAAACCCGAAATTGGGGAACCGGGCGGGTACGGTTATTTCCGCACTGAGATCAACCGCAAATACACTGCCTTTTCCTTTCAACCTTTCAAGCAGGAACTGACTGAAACTGCCGGGGGCGGCGCCCAGGTCCAGCACCCTTGCCCCTTTTTTCAGCAGCGGGTATTTGCCCAGTATCTCCTGCAGCTTAAACACCGAACGGGCCGGATACCCCTGGGCTTTGGCTTTATGCGTATAAAAATCGGCTTTCCGTTTCATAAGTAAAATAAAACATACTATTAATCGGCATTAAGGTATACACAAACCGATTCTCTCTTCAGCAATTTTAAATTTGCCTGCCAAAGCAGGGCGATAGCGGTAATTCTCTATTGACTAAAATGTGATATGTTCGTAATTTGTTTATATGAAAATGTTGTCACTGTTTCGCAGACCGTTTTTATATCGCTATTATAACGCGACCATTATTATCATCATCAGTTGTGTTGTTCTTTTTGTATTTCAATTAGTTACCCCAAGCACAAATATCCAGTTTTTCAGCTCACAAGCTCAGCATAACGAGTCCGGACAAATAAATTTGATGACAAAATATTTCGCGTTAATTCCCGATGAAGCGTTCGGCAGCGGATTCGTCTGGCAGCTTGCCACCTATATGTTCATGCACGGCGGATTCTTCCATATTCTGATAAACATGTTGATACTCTTTATGTTCGGCACGCAGCTGGAACGGGAGTTCGGCAGCAGCGAGTTCCTGCTTTTCTATTTTACGGTCGGTATCGGGGCCGGGCTGATTATGGCCATCGTCTACCCGTACCTGGGGATGGGCGGAATTCCGGTTGTGGGAGCTTCCGGAGCCATTTACGGCCTGCTGCTGGCGTTTGCCACGCGCCATCCCAACCAGCCTATTTACATCTGGGGTATCCTTCCCATGAAGGCATATGTATTACTTATTGTATTCGCGGGTATAGAACTTTTTTCCCAGTTGTTGGATCCAAACAGCTCAATCGCCCATCTGGGGCACCTTTCCGGTCTTTTGGTTGCGTTTGTGTATTTTCTTATCCGTTTCGGCATAAATCCCATACAGGAAATCAGAAGAAACATCCGGTAACAACAATTTTAATCACCTGTTTTTTCTTTTTTAGCGTAAATAAAGTCCAAAATGAGAATTGCTGCTCCGATAATATGTAATAGATGGTGTTTCCTAAAAAAACCGCGGGTATCTGCGTTTTATTATTATTAAGTGCGTATATTTTCTGTATCCAGTTTGATCTGTTATATATAGATGTCTGGTGCGAGCTTGAACCGTTTGCCGGAGAGAAGGATACGGAATATCCGCTTACAAAAAAGCAGGCCGCACTGCAGATCCTGGAAGAAGCGCGTTTTATTATTTCCGGGATGATCTACGGATTTAATTTCTCTTATATCCCCCAGGACAAAAAAAGGCATGTAACCGAACGGTTTGATCTCTCACCCGTAGCCCGGATCATACCCGGCGACACACACCTTAAAATCATTTCCACCGAACAACAAGACAAAATGCTTTTTACAAAAATCGAGTACCGGCCGGCGGATTTTCAGATAACCAGACGCACCGCCTGGTTAAGTAACGCCATTCCCTCATCCGAGGGCAAAGGGGAGGGGGACCTTTTCAAAGGGTATCATCAGAAAATCACCTCATACGAACAGGCCATAAAAAACGCAATCAGAAACCTTCTGCGGCCCCGGTATTTCAACAAACCCCGGCGCATCACCGGACAGGCCTTAATTGAGGAGGCACCGCAGATTTTTATTGCCTCGGGAAAGTATGTATCGCTTGTCAAGGTAAAATTAAAGATCCGGGAAGTACTCCCCTATACTGTTTTTTAAAAAATCGGCTTGAAATTCTTATCGACACCCCTTAGCATTTTAAAGAGGAGGTGGGTATGGGTCTGTTTATCGGTATCGGTCTTTTTGCCGTGGGCATTGCCTTTTATTTTGGTTACCTGTTTCAAGGGAAGAAACTTTATCAGATGAAAAGTACACAGACATCGCAGATCGGGGAGCTGCAGGAAATCGCCGCCTCAGTAGCAAAGGATATCGGGGCGGGATCATTCAACCAGATAACAGAGGTAAAAGGACAGGCAACCTGTGCTACCCCGCTGATCTCCGAACTGGCCAAGGCCGACTGCGTGTATTACTCAATGAATGTAAGCCGGGAATACGAAGAGACCTACTGGGACACCGATACCAACGGAAACCGCGTACAGCGAACCAGGAGAGGGTCGGATACGGTTGCGCACAATACCCGGTCCGTACCTTTTTATATCCAGGGTTCTACCGGAAAAATAAGGGTAAACCCGGAAGGCGCTTCTTTTGTCACTGAAAAGGTCTATTCACGCTTTGAACCGGGAGAGGTGCAGGGTGGGGCAATTCGTATCGGCGGACTTTCCATCAACCTGGGGGGCCTAACCGGCGGGACAAACCGGCGAACCATCGGGTACCGCTATGAAGAAGAGATTATTCCCCTGCAGCGTAATTTATATATCCTGGGAGAGGCCGCGGATGCAAGCGGAGAGTTGTGCATGCAGAAACCGGCAAAAAAGGAAAACAAGTTTATCATCAGCGTAAAGAGTGAGGAAGAGTTAATCCGCAGCGCACAGGGTTCCATGACCGCCTTTT
>Ga0315542_1001851_pt1 | contig 13159 bp, 8 predicted proteins | sample SalMarSW160120MG_FD_202541 | JGI IMG/M metagenome (GOLD analysis project Ga0315542, IMG submission 202541) | Salt marsh sediment microbial communities from the Plum Island Ecosystem LTER, Massachusetts, United States - Salt Marsh Sediment SW1601-20 ... | reverse complement strand
CGGCTCGGCTCCCTGCACCACCGCCGCCGCCGCGCGGTCGAGGGTCGCCGCATCCAGGGTGCTGCCGGTGACGGCCTGCTCGACCGGCTGGGAGCGCCAGGGCACCGGCGCCGCGCCGCTCAGCACGACCCGGGCCTCGGCGACGCGCGAGCCGTCGAACCGCAGGGCCAGCGCCACGCCGGCCAGGGCGAAATCCCAGGCCTGGCGGGCCCGCACCTTGCGGTAGGAGCTGCGCAGGCCGCGGGCCGGGGCGGGCAGCAGGATCTCGGTCAGCACCTCCCCGCGCTCGAGAACCGTCTCGCGCGTGACGTCCACGGCGGGTCCCACGAAGAACGCCTCGAGAGGCATCTCGCGGCGGCCGCCGGGCCCCGTGATCACGACCCTGGCCTGCAGGGCCGTCAGGGCCGGCGCCGTGTCCGAGGGATGGACGATGCAGCAGCGATCCCCACCGAAGATGCAGTGGTACTGGTTCTGGCCCTCGAGGGCGAAGCAGGTGTCGCCCCCCTTGCGCAGGCAGGCGAACTCCCCGCGGAAGTACCAGCACCGCGGGCGCTGGCAGAGGTTGCCGCCCAGGGTCCCCTGGTTGCGCAGCTGCGGACTGGCCACCGCCGCCGCCGCCTGCGCCAGGCCCGGGTAGCGCTCGCCCACCAGCGGATGGGCCGCCACCTCGGCCACGGTCGTCAGGGCGCCGATCCGCAGCCCGCCGCGCCGGTCCTGGATTCCCCGCAGCTCGGCGAGTCCCGAGAGGCTGACCAGCTTCGTGGCCTCGAACACCCCGTCCCGCAGGCAGCCCAGCAGGTCGGTGCCGCCGGCGTGCAGATGCGCGCCCTCGCCCTCCAGCTGCTGGACCACCTGGTCGAGCGTGCGCGGACGGATGTAGGCGAAGTTGGAGACCATGGCTCATCCCCCCCGGGCCGCGGCGAGGAGCCGGGCCAGCTTGACCGGGGTCATGGGTGTCTCGGTGATCCGCACGCCGGTCGCATCGCAGATCGCGTTGGCCAGGGCGGCGGCGGTCGGGATGGTGACCGGTTCGCCGAGGCCCTTGGCGCCGGTGTTGTTGGCCTCCGGATCGTCCAGCTCCAGCGGCAGCGGGACGATGTCCGCCGGCACGTCCAGGGCGGTCGGCAGCTTGTAGTCGTGCCAGTTCCGGTTGCACAGCTTGCCGGTCTGACCCACGTCGAGCACGCGCGCCTCGGTCATGCCCAGACCGATGCCCATGCTGATGCCGCCGTAGATCTGGTTGTCGTAGGTCTTGCGGTCGAGGACCCGCCCGCTGTCGTGGGCGCCCAGGAAACGCAGGATCCGCGCCTCGCCGGTGCGCGTGTCCACCTCGACCTCGCAGAAGTGGGCCGCGAAGGGGCAGATGGCCTTGTCCTCGGGATTGGGTCCCCGATAGCCGACGCCGACCACCAGGCCGCGCCGCTGCAGGCCCTCGATGTCGGTGATCCGCAGCGGGGTCGCGGGGTCGCTGCGGCGCACGATCGTCGCGCCCCGGTAGTCCAGGTCGCCGACGCCGGCCTGCAGCTGCTCGGCCGCCATCTCCAGGAGCTGCTGCTTGACCTTGATGGCGGCGTCCCGCACGGCGGGCGACTCGGTGGGCACCGTCTTGCTGCCGCCGCTGGGGGTGGCGAACTGGGTGGTGCCCGTGTCGGCGTTCTCGATCTGGATGAGCTGCGGATCCACGCCCAGCTCCTCCGCCACCACCATGGCCATGACGGTCTTGGTGCCGGTGCCGATGTCGCTGGCGCCCATGTTCAGGTTGACGCTGCCGTCGCGGAACAGCTTGACGATCACCGTGGACGGCGGCCCGCCCGCCCCGGCGATCCAGAGGCAGGCCGCCATGCCGACGCCGCGCCGGATCGATCCGCCCTTGCGGCGCTGCTCCGCCGCCCGCCGGCGCGCCTCGGTCCAGCCGAAGGCCTTCGCCCCCTCCTCGAGACAGTCCTTGAGGCCCGTGACGGTGTAGGGCGGGCTGCCCTCGCGGCCCTGGCTGACGCTCGGCACGTTCTTCAGGCGCAGGGCGACCGGGTCCAGGTCGAGCTTGGCCGCCAGCGCATCGAGCGCCTGTTCCAGGGCCCAGGCTCCCTGGGGATGGCCCGGCCCCCGCATGGGCCGCGCCGGTCCGGCGTTCATGTAGACCTCGGTCAGCTCGGTGCGGACGTTGGCGCAGGTGTAGAGGTCCTTCACCAGCCAGTCCAGCAGCGAGGTGCCGCTCTGGGAGTAGGCGCCGCCGCTGGCCAGCCCGGTGAACTCCAGCGCGGTCAGCGTACCGTCGCGCCGCGCCCCGGCCCTGAGGGTCATGGTGGCGGCCGGTCGGTTGCCGCAGCAGAGAAAGGTCTCCTCGCGGCTCAAAAACAGCTTCACCGGCCGGCCGGTGCGGGCCGCCAGCAGCGAGGCGACGATGGTGTACTTGCCCGGCTGCAGCTTGCTGCCGAAGCCGCCGCCCATGTACGAACCGATCACCCGCACCTGCGAGATGGGCAGATCCAGGATGCGGGAGACGTAGGCCTGCACCGCGTAGACCCCCTGGGTGGATTCCCAGATGGTCAGGCGGCGGCCGTCCCAGCGGGCCACGCAGCCGTGCAGCTCCATGGGCGTGTGCAGCTCGGCCTCGGTGCGGTAGCCGGTCTCGACCACGGCATCGGCCTCGGCGAAGCCGCGCGCCGTGTCGCCCCGCTCGTAGACCTCCGGTTTCCGGGCCAGGTTGCCCCCCACGTGCACCGGCGGCGCGCCCGCCTCCAGGGCCCGCCGCTCGTCCGCCACGAAGGGCAGGACCTCGTACTCGACCGCGATGGCCTGCAGGGCGTCCCGCGCCTGGTAGGGCGTCTCGGCCGCCACCGCCGCCACGGCTTCCCCCTCGAAGCGGCAGGTCGGGTCGAACAGCTTGGTGGCCGACGCCCCACGCGTGGGCCAGGTCAGATCCGCCTGCGGCGAGCGGCCGGTCAGGATGGCCTGCACGCCCGGCAGCTTCTCCGCCGCAGCGGTGTCCACGCGCACGACCCGGGCGTGCGGATGGGGGCAGCGCAGGATGGCGCCGTACAGCATGCCCGGCAGGACGACGTCGGAAGGATAGATCGCCGTGCCGCTCAGCCGCTCGTATCCGTCCACGCGCGGCAGCGGCCGGCCCACGACGTGCGTCGTGCTCCAGGGCTCGGGCGGTTGTCCCGGGGCCGGGGTCTCGGGGACCTCCAGGTCCTGCTCGAAGTAGATGGGCTCGTCGCTCACGACTCACCTCCCCGCCCGCGCTTCAGCTCCGCCGCCCGCTGGGCGGCGCGGAAGATGTTCGGATAGGCCCCGCAACGGCACAGGTTGCCGCTGACGCCCCGGCGGATCTCCGCCAGGTCCGGGCGTGGCCGGGCCCGCAGCAGGCCCTCCACCGCCATGATCTGGCCGGGGGTGCAGTAGCCGCACTGGTAGCCGTCCTCCTCGAAAAAGGCCTGCTGCACCGGACCCAGCTCCTCGCCGTCCAGCAGTCCCTCCAGGGTCGTCACGGCATGGCCCTCCGCCTCGACGGCCAGGGTCAGGCAGGCGTAGCGCGGCAGGTCGTCGATCAGCACGGTGCAGGATCCGCACTCCCCGCGCTCGCAGCCCACCTTGGTGCCGGTCAGGCCCAGCTTCTCCCGCAGCACGAAGAGCAGCGTCCAGCGCGGCTCGACCAGCAGGCGGTGCCGGCGTCCGTTGACCGTCAGGGTGATCCTGGCCATCTCCTCGGGCCGCAGCTCCTCCTGGGCCGCCGCCGTCTCGGGCGCGAGCTGCCCGGCCGCCGCCACGGCGACCGTGCCCATGCCGGCCGTCTTCAAGAAGTCGCGACGGGTCATGCCGCCGCCGGATGCCTCTTCGCAATCCCGGGCATCGTTCCGGCAGCAGCGGTTCTTCTGTTCGGGGTCCTTTCTCATCGCCACCCCCTGGCTCGCGGGGATCGAATGATCGGCGACCGGCGGCGGGCAGGAGCGTAAGCGCGGATGGCGCGGGGCGGGCGCCGGTCGCGGCACGGATAGCTACGGGGGCAGCCTAGCACAGCCGCGCTCGCAGCGGGAGATGGAATGCACTGGCGCCGGGGCCATGGTAGTATGGATCGGTCCCGCCACGGTCCCTGGCGCCACTCTGGCCCTGAGGAGGTGCGATCATGCGGATCGCTGGTCTTCTGCTCGCTCTGCTCCTCGTTGCCGTACCCGCCCGCTGCGAGATCATCCAGGTGAATCCCCAGGGGACCGGTGACGTGCCCACGATCCAGGCCGCCATCGATGCCGCCGCCACCGGCGACGTGATCGAGCTGGCGGACGGCACCTACCGCGGCGAGGACAACCGCGACCTGCACAACCGCTACAAGTCCATCATCCTGCGCTCGGGCAGCGGCGATCCGCAGCTCTGCATCATCGACTGCCAGGGGAGCGCCGCCTCGCCGCATCGCGGCCTCACCCTCGATGCCGAGGGTGCCAAGCCGCTCGACGCGCTCGAGGTCTCGGGCCTGACCATCACCGGCGGCTACAGCGACCGCGGCGCTGGGATGCTCGTCCAGAACATGGCTACCCCCTGGATCCACGACTGCATCCTCTCCCACAACACCGCCACCGGGGAGGGAGGGGGCGCTTGCAGTTACTGGGGGCTGCCCCGCTTCACGGACTGCCTCTTCCTGGAGAACTCGGCCACGCACGGCGGCGCCGCCGCGACCCTGCTGGAGGGACGGCTCGATCTGGAGGGCTGCCTCATGGCCGGCAACTCCGCCACCGCCGGCGGCGCGCTCCACCTCGATGCCTACTGGTTCGGCTCGATCTCCCGCTGCACCATCGTCCTCAACGAGGCGATCCAGGGGGCGGGAATCGTCCTGCAATCCCCTTACATGGCGCCGGTGACCATCTTCGCCACCCTCGTGGCCTTCAACCGGAGCGGCGAGGCCCTCCACTGGGACGGGACGGGCACCCTGGACGTGACCTGCTGCGATCTCTTCGGAAACGAGGGTGGGGACTGGGTCGGATCCATCGCCGATCAGCTCCACACCGGCGGCAACTTCCAGGCGGATCCCTGCTTCTGCGACGCGACGGGCGCAGACTTCCACCTCTGCGCCGACTCCCCCTGCCTGCCGGGACAGCACCCCTGGGGTTGCGGCGATCTCGTCGGGGCCTTCGGAACCGGCTGTCCGGCCTGCGATTGCGGCCAGCCGATTGCCACCGAGGACGCCAGCTGGGGTAGCCTCAAGCTTCTCTATCGATGATCAACAATTCGCAGAAACCTGCCGCTCATTCGCGACATTATGGAATTTTAGCAACAATTGTGGTATGATCTTTTGACGGTTGAACATGCCATGCGGCGCATGCCATCACATCGTGGTCCGTGCCTCGGGCTGCGGATCATGCTGGAGGGCCCATCATGAACTTGCGAACGCGCGCTTTCCTGCTGGCCGGAGTGCTCCTGCTGCCGGGCCTGGCGGCGGCCCAGATCGAAACCGGCCACTTCGGCACCGATGCCGAGATGCTCGCCGTCCTCTCGGACACGCTCTTCGTGGCCGAGGGCCGGATCGGCGACGGCGGCGGCGCCGCCACCTTCGAGCTGGACCTCGGGCAGAGCACCGCCGCCCCGAGCACCACGGCCCAGTACCCCTGGCAGAGCGGCGTGTCCGAGGCTTTCACCCTGAGCTACGATCCCGGCACCTCGACCGTGAGCTTCACCCTCGGCGGGCGGGAGCTGACCTACGTGACCGACTTTTCCGAGTTCGGCGTGATGTTCGTGCGCACCCGGGCTGTCAACGACGCCTCGTCGGTGGTGGTGAACGATCTGGTGCTCGACGGGCAGCCCCTGGGCGATCCGAGCAGCGCGGCCGGCCCGGACGCACTGGACATTCTCTGGGTGCAGGGCCAGGACCTGAGCCTCGGCTTCAGCCTGAGCGGCACGGCCACACTCGCCTGGAGCGATCCGGCGCCGACCCAGTCGCGGCTCGCCTTCCAGATCAAGGTGGCCCGGCAGAACGTCATCGGGACCAAGCCGGGCAGCTGGGGCAGGATCAAGGATATCTACCGCAGATCGGCATCCCGCTAGGAGCAGCGCCACCCTCGCTGCGGAGCGCCATTGGCCGTGCGCTCACGGCGATTTCGGCAGGGAGGCTCCAGGGAAGACCTGTAAGGGGGATCGCAGGATCACCTCGGACCGCGCGACGGCCCCCAGACGCCAGTAGGCGATGGCCGGGAAGTCCACACCGCCCGGCAACATCCCCGGTTCCAGCACAAAGAGGCTGTCGGACCTGGTGCCGAGATGAGCCAGCTCGGTGAGGTCGGAGCTGTAGAGCTCGAGGCGGTAGAATTCCGCGCCCGAGGTCGGCCGCCAGGAGAACCGGATGCTCCCGTCCGCCTGCAGCACCGCCCTGGATGCGAGCACCGCACCCTCCTCCACGGGAACCTGGCTCTGCGGGTCCGGCTGCGGCGCCTCCTCGTGATGCCGGTCGATCACCGCCGGCAGACCCAGGATCAGCAGGAGCGCCGCGGCGACCGCCAGGACGGGGCGCAGGCGTGGAAAGTTCAGCAGGTCCCGGACGCGCCGAGCGAGGCCGGATCGCGACCCCTGCGCCCCGCGCTCCTGGTAGGCGGCCAGCAGAGCCCGGCAGTGCGGGCAGGTCTCCAGGTGGGCCCGGCGGGGGTCGTCCGCCGCCAGGTTGGCGAGTTCCGCCAGCTGCTCCGGGGAGTAGCAACTCTCGCCCATGATCCGTTCCTTTCGCTGCGAGCTGCTAGCCAGGGGCAACACCTTATCACAGCGCCGGTTCCGATGTCATCGCCTCTGCCCGTCTCCGGCCGGCGCGTGGCATCGCGGCGGGCGCTGCGTCGGCTCAGCGCCAGCTGGTGCGGGCCCGGAAGATCTCCCGGCCGTCCCGGCGGCGAAACAGGCCGTGCTGGAGATGGAGGGAATCGGCGGGTTCGGCCTTGAGGCGGATCTCCAGGACGTCGTCATGCCGCGCCTCCGCCAGGAAGTTCATCTCGATCTCCGCCAGGTCGTGCTCCAGCCGCCAGTCGTAGGGCAGCAGTTCCTGGACGTACATGGGGTAATGGACGTTGTTCACGTGCCCGTTCATGTCCAGGTCGGCGTAGCGGACGATCAGCTCCTCGCTGCGGTCCCAGCCTTCCACGGGGTCCAGGCGCTGTGGGTCGCGCCCGACGGCCCGTCGTGGCTGCCAGGGCCGACCGCGCTCCATGTAGAGGTCGGGCATCACGGGTCGCCGCTCGGCGATGTCCAGGACCAGCCAGGAGCTGGCTGCCCGGGCGAACTCGCGTCCCTGCTCGTCTTCGAGGATGAAATCGCGCAGCGTTGCCAGCCCTTCCTGGGCCCGGAGCCAGACCTTGACGCGCAAGCGACTCTGGAAAAGCGGGTAGGCAACGCACTGGAGCAGCAGGCCCACCAACACCCAGGTGTGGCCGTTCGCGCGCAGTGCCTCGTAGCCGGCGTCCACCTCGTCGGCGTCGTTCATGGCCGTCTCCTGCATGAAGCGCAGCAAGGCCTGCAGGGTGGCCTGATTCTTGGCGTCGATGTCCCAGGTGTGGACCCTGAAGTCGTCGTAGTGGATGCCATCCGCTCCGCGCGGCATGTCGCTCCTTCGGTTCGCTCCACCGGCAACCGGCGACCGGGGGCAGTCTACTCGCCGGTCAGTGATAGCTGGCCTTGACACCCCCCCAGGTGCTGTCCGTGGTGGCGGCCGGGGAACAGGCGGGGCAGCCGTCGGGCAGGGCTCCCACCAGACCCGCCGGACCGCACCAGGGATGGCGGCCCGCCAGGACCCAGGAATCGCTGCAGACGTGAAAGTCCTCGCCGGCGGCGTCGCAGAAGCCGGGATCGGCCCCGAAGTTGCCGTCGACGCCGGACATTCCCGTCAGACCGCCGACCCAGTCGCCGCCCGCGTTCTGCCAGACCAGGCAGCAGCTCGGCGCGGCGATGCTCGTGGCGTCGACCGACACCGCTTCACCCTGCGTGCTGAAGCTCAGGATGCACAGTACGATGCTGGCGGTGCCGTTGTTCTCGATCTTCAGGGCCCCGCCGTCCGGGGCGCCGTTGCCGCTGAAGGTGCAGGTCTCGATGGCGGGCGACGAATCCCAGGCCCGCAAGCCGCCCCCCGCGAAGAGCGCCGTGTTGTCCGCGATCACGCAGGACTGGATCGTCATGTCGGACGCGTTCAAATCGATGGCGCCGCCGTGCGTATCGGAGCTGTTGCCGAAGAACCGGCAGCCGACGAGCTCGGCGTCGGACTGCCAGTACTCCAGGCCGCCGCCGACGCCCCCGCAGTGGTTGTCCTCGAAAGTGCAGTCGGACACCATCGAGTTGTCGGATTGGCCTAGGTACAGCGCCCCTCCGTTGCGCTCGGCATTGTTGCTGGTAAAGACACAGTTCTGGACCGTGAGCACCGAGTTGTAGCAGTAAATGGCGGCCCCGTCACCAGCCGGCTCGCTCCCGACCGCAAGGCCGCCCGTGAGGGTGAGACCCTCGACGCGCGTGTCGCTGAGCAGGTTCACGCCGTAGATGACGCGGCCCTGCTGCTGGGCGTCGATGATCACGCAGTTCGGATCCTGCGTGTCGCTGCGCAGGACGATCCCCGACTTCAGGATCAGGTCGTGCTCGTGATAGGTCCCGCAATCGATGATCACGTTGTCGCCCTCGGTGGCCAGGTCGATCCCGCCCTGGATCGTCGGCGCATCCTGGGGCACGTGCCAGTCGGCGGCCGCCGCCGGCACGGCGAGCAGGACACAGGCGAGTGCGAGGCGGATGGCGGTGGTGAGGCGGCCCATGATGGTCCTCCCGGTTCGCGATAAGCTCCTCCTTCAGTGTCCTCGATCCTAGAATGCTACGCCGAAGCCGCCCAAACCGCCCGCATTCCCCTTGAAATCCCCCCCGCGGCCCAGGACCCCGCGAACCTACCGAACCATCGCGAGGGTGCCCGCCGGCGCCCCCGCTCCGCATCCCCGCATCCGGCGGCACCGCCTAGCGCGGCGTCTTGACCGGGTAGGGCGGCCGCCGTGGCTCGCGCGGCGGATTCTCCGCCAGCTGCTGCAGAACGATCTCGATGGCCTTCTCGAGCTGGGGATCGTGACCGGCGATGACCGCGGCCGGCCACTGCTCCACCTCCACGTCGGGGGGCACCCCCTCGTTCTCCACCACCCAGCCTTCGTCGGCGGTCCAGATGGCCAGGTTGGGGGCCGTGACGTGGCCCCCGTCCAGGAGGATCGGAAAGCCGAGGATCCCGACCAGGCCGCCCCAGGTCCGCTTGCCGACGAGGGTGCCGAGCTTCATCTTGCGAAACATCCACGGCAGCAGGTCCCCGCCGCTGCCGGAGGTCTCGTCCGCCAGCATCACCTTGGGACCGGGGATGGCCGAGAGGGGTGTGCGGAGGTCCTGCCCGTAACGCATGGCCCAGCGGCAGAGGGGCTGGCGGGCCAGGATGTCCACGTAGTAATCAGCCACCTGCCCGCCGCGGTTGTACCGCTCGTCGACGATGATCGCCTCCTTGTCCGCTTGCGGGAAGAAGTAGCGCTTGAAGTAGGTGTGGCCCAGCGTCGTCGTGTTGGGCAGATGAACGTAGGCCACCCGTCCGCCGGTCGCTTCGTGCACCTTCTGGATGTTGCCCTCCACCCAGTCGCGGTGGCGCAAGGCCTCCTCGCTGGCGATGGGCACCACCTGCACGGTGCGGGCGTTCTTGCCGTCGGGGGAGCGGCTGACCGCGAGAACGACGATGCGATCCGCGGTGTTCTCGAAGAGCCGGTAGAGGTTGTCGGGCGCCTTCAGCTCCACGCCGTCCACCGCCATCAGGTAGTCGCCCACGTGCACGTCCACTCCCGGCTCGGTCAGGGGAGCGCGCAGCTCGGGATTCCAGTTCAGGCCGCCGAAGATCTTGCTGAAGCGGTAGCGCCCGTGCTCCACGGTGAAGTCGGCGCCCAGCAGGCCGCCGGGGATCTCCTCCGGCTCGTACAGGCGATCGCCGCCACCGACGCGATGGTGACCGACCCGGACCTCGCTGCCCAGCCACTGCAGCACGCGGTTCAGATCGCCTCGAGTGGCCAGGTGGGGCAGGAAGACCGCGTACTTCGCCTTCATGGCCGGCCAGTCGGCGCCGTGCATCCCGGGATCGTAGAAGAAGTCACGATTGATGCGCCAGGCCTCGTCGTAGATCTGCGACCACTCCCGGCGCGGATCGATGCGCAGGCGGATCTCGTCCGTCGGCAGGTTGTTCTGATCCTGGTCCACCTTGTCGACGTCCACGATCCGCCAGCTCTCGCCGCTGCGGATCAGGAGCTTCTTGCCGTCCGCCGACACGGCGTAGGCGTCGACGCTCTCGTCGAGCACCGCTTCCGCGCGCTCGGCCAGGTCGAAGCGGCAGAGGCTCACCGGGCCCTCGGGGCCCTGGCGGGCGGGGAGGCGCTCGCCGCGCCGGTAGTAAACGCGGCCCGGCTCGCCGGCCTGCAGGTCGGCGATGCCGGCGGCGGGCACCAGCAGGGCCAGGACGCGCTGGCCGAGGCCCGCGAAATCGACGTCCACCGGCGGCGGCTGCTTCCGTTCCTTCTCGTTCTTATCCTGGCTCTTCTCTCCCTCGTCCGCATCGCCAGCGAGCGGCTCCTCGTCGCTCTCGGCCGCGAGAGGCGAGGGGACGTCCGCAGCCAGCACGGCCAGGTAGAGGGCGTAGGTCATCTCCATGTCGGCGTTGGACATGGCGAACCAGCTGCGCACAGGACCGGCATCGGTCGACGCCAGCATCCAGAGGTATTTCCCGGAGGCGTCGAAGACGGGCTCGGCCACGTCGCTCAGGCCGTCGGTGATCAGATGCGAGGCGCCGTCCGCCAGGGAGTAGAGGTACACCTCCTGGAAGTAGGTCGGCGTGTTCCGCGTGTAGACGATCCAGCGGGAGTCGGGCGACCAGGCGTGGTGCAGGGTGTTGACCGGCCCGTAGACCGTCTCCTGGGAGATCTTGTGCGGTGTTCCCTTTGCCAGGTCGAGCCAGTACAAAGAGCGGGAGTTGTCCGTGTAGCTGAGCTTCTGGCTGTCGGGGGCCCAGCGGATATCCTCGTAGAAGCCGGCTCCGGCCAGCGCGAAGACCCTGACCACCCCCCTGCCGTCCTGCGGCGCCAGGTGCAGGGCATACTCGCCCGAGGCGTCGCTGAAATAGGCCACCCACCGTCCGTCGGGGGACCAGGCGGGGGAGTTCTCGTGCACGCCGGGGGTGTTCGTCAGGTTGCGCGGGCTGCCCTTCTCCGCCGGCACGGTGACGATCTCGCCGCGGCAATCGAACGCGGCGCGGGCTCCCGTGGGCGAGACGGTGAAGCCGCGGAGGTCGTCGGCTCCCTCCACGTAGCGCGGGCGGGCCTCCAGCAAGTCGGCCGCCGCCCCGATCACCAGCCGCTCGGAGCGTCCAGTCGTCGGATCGAGGCGGTGCAGCCAGCCGGCCTGCTCGTAGACCAGCTGTCCGCCGCCCCCGCCGAGGTGCAGCACCGGGAAGTCCTCGTGGCCGGTGAGCCGCTCGACCGTGTTCTCCGCGGGAGCGTAAGCGTAGACGTTGAACTCGCCGTCGCGATCGGATAGGAAGTAGATCCTCTCTCCCTGCCAGATCGGTTCGCTGTCGTTGCAGCGGCCCGCCGGCTGGGGGATCTCCCGCACCTCGTAGCTCTGCAGGTCGCAGATCCAGATGCGGGAGGTGGTGCCGCCGCGATAGCCCTTCCACTCCCGGAAGGCGTCGGCCAGCGGGTTGTAGGCCAGAAACCTGCCGTCGGGCGAGTAGGAGGCCGCGCGGCCGTACGGCAGGGGCAGCTTCGTCAGGGCACCGCTCTGCACGTCGACGGTGAACAGCTGCTCGTGGCGATAGGCGATCGCCGCCTCGCGCGAGGACGAGAACAGCACCCCGGTCCCGTCGGGCGTCCAGCCGCGGACGTGATCCTCGCCGGGATGCCAGGTGAGGCGTTGCGGCATCCCGCCGGTGACCGGCACCACGAACACGTCCACGTTGCCGTCGTACTCGCCGCTGAAGGCGACCAGGCTGCCGTCCGGCGACAGGCAGGGCAGCGTTTCCTCGCCGGGATGGCTGGTCAGGCGCCGCGCCCGGCCACCGTCCAGGCTCGCGATCCAGACGTCGCCGGCGTACAGGAAGACCACCTGCTCGCTGCTGCAGCTCGGCTGGGCGAGCAGCCGCGTGTCGGCGACATCCACGGCCGGGGCCGGGACGGCCGCCAGCACCGAGATCAGGATCAACAGGGTCAGGCACTGGAGCTTCATGTCGCATCCTTTCGCGAGAATCGTGACCGGAACCAGCGGTTGATCCTATCCCAAGCCACGCGGCGACTCAATTGCCGGCACGACGCTCCGGCCCCGCTTGCAGGCGGGGCCGGAGCGTTGCGATCGGTCCTGGTCGTGGATCAGAGCTCGATGTCGTGGATCTTGAGGAGCACGAGGTCGTCGGGATCGAGGTGCTTGATCCCCTTCGCCTGCAGTTTCTCGATGAACGCGATGGAGACGCCGTGGATCTGCATGGCGATCAGGTCGTCCACCGACACGTCCTCGTAGCCCAGGCGGGCCAGCTCGCGGATGAAGCGCGGGCTGACGTCGTGGATGCGCATGGCCACCAGCCTGTCCGCGCTCAGGTGCTCGTAGCCCAGCTCCGCCAGCTCCTTCACGTAGTCGGGATCCACGTCGTGGATGCGCCAGGCCACCAGCTGATCGGCCGGAACGTGTTCGTAACCGGCTTCAGCCATTTGCTTTACGAACTCGGGCGTGACGCCGTGGATGCGCCAGGCCACCAGCTGATCCGCCGGAACGTGCTTGTAGCCCGCCTCGGCCATCTCCTTCAGGAACTCGGGGCTGACGTCGTGGATGCGCCAGGCCAGGAGCTGGTCGAGGTCCAGGTTCTCGTAACCCTGCGCGGCGATCTCGCGGATGAACTGCGGCGTCACGCGATGAATGCCGAGGGCGACCAGCTCCTCGGAATCCAGGTCCGTGTAGCCGAGAGCGTGCAGCTCCTCCACCCAGCGCACGTCCACGTCGCAACAGGCCAGCAGAAAGGCCTGCCGGTCGGTCAATCCCCCGACGCCCAGCTCCGCGAACCGCTTCATCGTACGTGCATCGGGCTGGAAGGTGAACTCCCCTCCACCTCGCCGGCCGTCGTCGAAGGTCAGATCGAAGGTGCCGGCATCGCGTTTCAGCGTGACGG
>Ga0315542_1001850_pt1 | contig 13163 bp, 9 predicted proteins | sample SalMarSW160120MG_FD_202541 | JGI IMG/M metagenome (GOLD analysis project Ga0315542, IMG submission 202541) | Salt marsh sediment microbial communities from the Plum Island Ecosystem LTER, Massachusetts, United States - Salt Marsh Sediment SW1601-20 ... | reverse complement strand
TTCAAGGAGCAGTTGAAAGGAAAGCATTCCTAAGGGTATCCGCCGGTTCATCAGCGAGGCCGGTGTGCGTATCCTTGGGGTGGAAAGTCGCGCCTTCCAATCCATATAGGTTTCCGACTCCATTCATCCGGGGGAATCCCTTCCCTCGCTGATTGGATTCCGAATGGTTTTTTCGGAAAATCGCATATAATATCCTGCTTCATATTCCCGGATATGTTCCGCTCTTCCAAAAGCCGGTTCCGAAGGAGCCAGTAGGTGAATTCCGATATTCCAAAGAATCGCATTGTGCTGATCGCGGTTTTCCTGCTGGTCATATTCGGCATTTCCATGGCTTATGCTTTCGGTTTCCGAATCACCCCCGTTGCGGATGCCCGTTGGTACGACACGATCGCGTGGAACCTGGCGCAAGGAAAAGGTTTCAAAGTGGGTGACACCAACGCCCTGGCGGAGGATCCGGCGATCGCCATCGTCGGACCGGGCTATGTGTATTCCCTCGCCGGTCTATACCGGTTGTTCGGGCATCATCTGGAAGCGGCCTGGATCGCCCAAGCTCTGCTGCACACCCTGAACGCATTTCTTGTCTTCCTCCTGGCCCGGAAGATCCTCGCACCGGCCGGAGGGCATTGGGGATTTTCCCTCTTGGCGGCGGCGCTTTATGGATTGAATCCGGATTTGATTCAGTTGGCCGCCATGCTCCTGACGGAAACCCTATTTTTATCCCTGCTGATCCTGGCCGCCCTCGGCATCGTAACGTATGTCGCCGATGCCGCCGTAAAAACGGCACTCGGCACTGCCGTCCTCTTGGCCTGCGCGATTCTTGTCCGTCCGATCGCCCTGCTTCCGCTGCTGCTGTTCCTGGGAATCCTGGTGATCCGGAAGAAATGGGCCCTTTTACCGGCGGTTCTTTTAATCCAGGTGCTTTTCCTCGGGGGATGGGCCTGGCGGAATTATTCCGTTTACGATCGCTTCGTCCTGCTCACGGCCGCGGGAGGATACGACCTATGGGTGGGGAACAACCCGGACGCCGACGGGGAGCCGCATCCGACGGAGGAAATTACCAATTACACATCCGAGCACGGCATTCTGGAAGCGGACCGGTACGGCATGGAACAGTACCTGACATTCCTCACATCGGATCCAGGGGGCTTCCTAAAACTCCAAGCGGTGAAAACCGCAAAATTTTTCAGCGTCATCCGAACCTCGGCTTGGTGGTTTCATTTGTCGGGGATCGCGCGGATATTAACCTTCCTTCTCTCGGCGCCTTTTTATTTTACGTACTTATTGCTGGGCGGTGCAGGGGTGGTTTCCTCCCTACGAAAAGGCCCCGCCGCCGCCCGGATTCTCTCCCTGTTGGCGCTTTCGGTGCCGGCGGTCGTGATCCCGATCATCGTCACCAGCCGGATGCGGTACCCCATGTATCCGTTCCTCGTCGTAATGAGCGTGCTGGCGGTCCTCCGATTCCGGCAGGGGGAACTCCCTCGGCGCATGTTTCTTTTCTCCGGCGGGATTGCGGTCGTCGCGACCATCGCCGATATTCTCATCAGCGCCCCGCAGATTCCGGAGAGACTCCTCCGATTGTTTTCCTGATCCCGCGTCCGACCCGCTGGGATTTCGAATCGGTCTGTCGGAAACCTCTCTCTTGGAGAGGTTTCTTTTTTCTTCTTTTGGTATACAGTGTTGGGAGATGGACAATGACCGGGATTCCTCGGCCGGAAGGGAGCATTGAAGATGATACGGATCACCGGCCCGCATTTCACCGACGAACACGGGCGCACGCTGTTGCTGCGGGGTGTGAACCTGGGCGGCAGCACGAAGGTGCCCTTTCGGCCCAACGGCGCCACCTACCGGCGTGAGAGCTTTCTCGACCACCGGAATGTGTCATTTATCGGCCGGCCGTTCCCGCTGGAAGAGGCGGATGAGCACCTCGTCCGGTTGAAATCGTGGGGGTTCAACTTCCTTCGTTACCTGGTCACCTGGGAAGCGATCGAACACGCCGGTCCGGGACAATACGATGATGCATACATCGAATACGTGCGGACTGTAGTGGAAAAGGCGGGCCGACACGGATTCTCGATGTATATCGACCCGCACCAGGACATGTGGAGCCGTTTTTCCGGCGGCGACGGCGCGCCGGGTTGGACACTCGAGGCGGTCGGTCTGGATATAGGCCGCCTGCACGAATCGGGGGCAGCTGTGCTGCATCAATATTACGAGGGGCCGCTTCCGCGGATGATCTGGCCGGCCAATGAAAGCAAGCTCGCAACCGGAACGATGTTTACGCTTTTCTTCGGCGGCAACGACTTCGCTCCCGAAACCCGCATTGAAAGCGAACCGGTCCAGGAGTACCTGCAACGCCATTACATCGATGCCGTCTGCCATCTGGCGCGCCGGTTGAAGGATCTTCCGTGCGTGATCGGATACGACACGCTGAACGAGCCCGGGAAGGGGTTCATCGGCTGGGAGGATTTACGTCTGCCAGGCGGAAATGTAAAGGTCGGTCCGATGCCGAGCCCGTATCAATCGATGCTGCTTGGATCGGGCTATTCGCAGGCGGTCGAAGTGTGGGAAACCAGCCGCTCGGGATTCCGGCGGACCGGCAGCTGTATTATGAACGAAAAGCGCGCCAACGCCTGGCGGCCCGGGAAGGAATCCCTGTGGCGCGAGCATGGAGTGTGGGATGCGGGCGCGGACGGCAACCCGCGCTGCCTGCGGCCGGATTATTTCGCCGTCCGGAATGGGAGGCGGGTGGATTTCTCGCAGGATTACTACCTCCCCTTCGCGCGCCGCTATACCGAGGCGATCCGCAAGGTGGATCCGACGGCGATGGTCTTCGTTGAGAGCTCACCGGGAGCCCAGCCTCCCGTATGGCAGGCGCCGAACATTGTCTACGCCCCGCACTGGTATGATGGGTACGTCCTGTTATTTAAAAATTTTTCGAATTGGCTGGCGTCTGATATCCATAGCGGCGGATTGATTATTTCCCCGTGGTACATCCGGCGTTCGTTCGCCGGACAGTTGAACCGGTACCGCTGCCAGGCGGCCGAGCGGCTTGGAAATCCGCCGGTGCTGATCGGTGAATTCGGAATCGCATACGATATGCAAAACAAACGGGCGTACCAGACGGGGGATTTTCGAAAGCAAATCGGGGCGATGGACCGCATGCTGCGTGCGCTGGATGACACGCTGCTTTCCGGAACGATCTGGAATTACACCGCCGACAACACCAACGTGCACGGCGATGGGTGGAACGAGGAAGATCTCTCGATCTTCAGCCGCGACCAGCAGCGCGATCCGAAGGATGTGAATTCGGGCGGCCGGGCGCTCGAGGCGGTGGCGCGGCCGTATGCGCGGGCGGTGGCGGGCGCACTGTTGCACATGGGCTTCGATTGCCGCCGCCGGCTGTTCGCGTGCGCCTTCCGGCACGACCCGCGTGTGGCCGCGCCGACGGAAATTTTCATCCCCAACTTCCAATACCCAAACGGCGTTGAGATCACGGTATCCGATGGATCCTGGGCGCTGGACACGGAGCAGCAGATCCTGGAATACCGGCACACCGCAAGCTGCGAGATCCACACGGTTCGTATCCGGCCGATGCGGACGTAGTAGGTCATTCCGAGGGGTCCTTGGACCCCGAGGAATCGGTTCCGTATAAGAAGGCACGGCATTCTTCACCGGAAAATTTATTGCGCTCATGAATTACCGATTCCTCGAGGCCTGAAGGCCTCTCGGAATGACACCCTGCAAATGTCATCCCGTGGCTGAAGGCTTCTCGGGTTACACACTCAGGAGGATTTTATGATCGACTGGAACGAAAAATTCGCGCGTAAAGTGAACCGCTGGTTGACCCAGGAGCGCGTAGTATGGCTGGTCACCGTCGGGGCGGACCTCAACCCGCAGCCGCGGCCGGTGTGGTTCCTGTGGGACGGCGATACGATATTAGTCTACAGCCAGCCCCGGGCGCGTAAAGTCGCCCACATCGCCGCGCACCCGAAGGTTGCCTGCCATCTCAACACGGATGAAGATGGCAGCCATGTGGCGGTCTTTCTTGGGAAAGCCGCCGTGGATATGAAAACCCCTCCGGCCGATAAGATGCCGGCATACCTTAAAAAGTACCGCAAGGGAATCCGTGAGTTGGAGATGACTCCGGAAGCTTTCGCCAAGGATTATTCGGTCGCGATCCGGATCAAACCGGCCAGCCTGCGGGGTTGGTAATCAACGGGGCTGCCCGCCGTAAAAATGTTTCCGGCCTGCGGATGGAAGGAGGTGTGGAAGCCGCATCCTCTGACGACCCCAAATTCCTCCCCAGGCAGATAATCACACTCGCGCATTAACACCGCCTCCGCATAAGCGTGGCTTTCCGTTACAATCACGCTTCGTGATAAACACAGAGAAAATATCCCCGCGTCGAAAAATCCGCTCATTCCGGCGGACTTTGTCCGCCGGAATTATCCCGTAACAGGGAAGCTGAGAGATTGAACCACGAGACGGAAATCCTTCTGCCCAAGAATTGGTTGTTTCGGTTCTCCACCATCTGGACCGGCCAGGCCTTTTCGCTGTTCGGGTCGATGTTGGTGCAGTTCGCGCTGGTCTGGTGGCTCACCGCCCGGACCGGATCGGCTGTTGTATTATCCATAGGCACGCTGGTAGCCCTGTTGCCGACCGTCGTGATCGGCCCGCTGGCGGGTGCGTTCGTCGACCGGCACAGCCGGCGCTGGATGATGGTCATCGCCGACAGCCTGGTGGCGCTGATTACGCTGTGGCTGGTGATCCTTAATATCCCGGGCTGGATGCAGGTGGGGCATGTGTATGCGGCCATGTTCCTGCGGGCTGCGGCCGGCACTTTCCAGTGGCCGGCAATGCAGGCGTCCACCTCGCTCATGGTGCCCAAAAAACATCTGGCGCGGGTGGGGGGTATGAACCAAACGCTTTACGGGATGCTTGGCATCGTCGCCCCGCCGACAGGCGCATTGCTGGTGATGGCGCTACCGCTGCAATGGGTTTTAGCAGTCGATATCATCACCGCGGCGCTGGCGGTCCTGCCGCTCCTGGTGATCGGCGTGCCGCAGCCGCCGGCCCCGGCGGACCGGCCCGACGAGCCCCGGAAAAGCGTGCTGGAAGACATCCGCTCGGGTTTCCGGTATATCCGCGCCTGGAAGGGCGGGATGCTGATAATCATCGTGGCCGTGGTGGTGAAATTTTTCCTGAATCCGGCGTTCGCACTGCTCCCCATTCTCGCGGTGAAACATTTTAATGGCGGCGCGCTGGAGATGGGCTGGCTGGATGCCGCGTCCGGAGTCGGCACGGTGGCCGGCGGACTGCTGCTTTCGGTGTGGGGCGGGTTTAAACGCAGGATCGTGACGGTGCTGGTCGGCCTGTTTGGGATGGGCATCGGGATGATCCTGGTCGGTTTCTCCCCTTCCGGATTGCTCCCCATGGCGCTGGCCGCCATTGCGCTGGCGGGTGGGATGGGATCGCTCGTCGACGGACCGATCTTTGCGATTTTCCAATCGTCGATCGATCCCGGGATGCAGGGACGGGTGATTTCCGTTTTCATGAGCCTGGTCACGATGGTCGTCCCCTTCGGCATGCTCTTCGGCGGCATGTTCGCCGACCGGTTCGGTGTCCCGCTGCTTTTCGTAATCGGCGGAGTGGTTTGCCTGGCCGGAGCCGGATGGTCCTTCGCTTCGCCGGCAATCCTTTCCCTGGAGCAAAATACTCCAAGCGCTTTGGGGAATTCGACGAAAAAAACCGGAGTCGAATCGTTTTGACCGGAAAAATTAATGACTCCCTTTTGGGTGTAGTGATATCCCAAAAAATTGATTTCAACTACCGCTCCTCGAAAAGCGCGCAATGCGCGAACTGTAAAAAACCGCCGCGTGTTTTAATTGGATTGGGTTATTCCGGTGGAATTCACCTCCGGAATGTGGTACAAACTCACGATCACCATCGCGAAACCGTCTGGCGAAGCCATCCATGAATTATCTGGAATCGCTGAATCCCCAACAGCGCGAAGCCGTGGAATGCGGCGAAGGGCCGGCCCTGGTTGTGGCCGGGCCGGGCAGCGGCAAGACGCGCGTCCTGGCGTGCCGCTTCGCGCATCTTGTCCTGCGCGCCGGCATCGCCCCGCAGCAGATCCTCGCCGTCACCTTCACCAATAAAGCCGCGCGCGCAATGCGCGAACGGATTGAGCGATTGCTGACCGAGGCGGAAGCGCACGCCGCGGGCCGTTTTGACTTGCGCAACCTTTCACTCGGGACCTTTCACTCCCTGTGCGCCCGCTGGCTGCGGCGCGACGGCGAAGCCGTCGGATTGCCGCGCGATTACGTGATCTTCGACAGCGACGATTCGGAGCGATCGGTCAAGCAGGCGCTGCTCGACCTCGATATCAACATTAAACAATATTCCCCGGCGGCCGTAAAAAACGCCATATCGCGCGCGAAGAACGAGATGCTCGGCCCCGACGAGTTCCCGTCCCTCACCCCGTTCGAACGCGTCGCCGGCAAAGCCTACCGTCGTTACCAGGAACTGCTTTCCGCCAGCCGCGCCGCGGATTTCGACGACCTGCTGCTCCGGGTGGTGCGCCTGTTCCGGGAGCAGCCGGAGATCCTCGCCCGCTACCAGGACCGCTACCTCCATATCCTGGTCGATGAATTTCAGGATACGAACGAAGTGCAATATACGCTGATCAAGCTGCTGGCCGGCAAGCGCCGCAACCTGTATGCGGTGGGGGACGCGGATCAGTCGATCTACCGCTGGCGGGGCGCGGACTACCGGAACGTCCAGCGCTTCCGGAAAGATTTTTCCGAAGCGCGCACGTATCTTCTTGAGGAAAATTACCGCTCGGTGCAGAACGTGCTTGACGCGGCGATGGGCGTGATCCGGGTAAACCGCGGGCGGGTGGATAAAAGCCTCTTCACGCAGCGCGGGGCGGGGGCGCCGATCGTCCTGCGCGAATGTTACGACGAAAACGACGAGGCGCGCTTTGTGGTGGATACCATTTCCGAACTGACCGCGCAAGCGCCCGTCGAAGGGCAGCCCCCGGTTCATCCCGGCGGTTGCGCGATCATGTACCGCACCAACGCCCAATCCCGCGCATTGGAAGAGGAATTCATCCGCGCCAACCTTCCCTACCGGCTGGTCGGCGCGCAACGGTTTTACGGCCGGCGGGAAGTAAAGGATGCGCTGGCTTACCTGCGGCTGGTGCACAACCCGGCCGACGCGATCAGCCTCGCGCGGGTGATCAACACCCCAACCCGCGGGATCGGGGAGAAGGCGTTGACCGCTCTGCAGAATGCCGCGGCGCAGGAGCGGCTCGTACCGGGGATGCTGCTGCTCGCGCTGGCGGATGCCGGGACAATGACCCGGTTTGCACATTTGCTTCCTTCCCGCGTCGCGCCCGCGTTCGCCGCCTTCGGGCGTATGCTGGCCGATTGGCGCGCGGCGGCGGAAACGGAAAATGTTCCGGCCCTCCTGCGGCGCATACTGAAAGATGTGAAGTACCGCGAATTCCTCCAGACCGGATCGGAGGAGGGAGATGAACGCTGGGAGAATATCGAACAGCTTGTGGCGGTGACGGAGGAGTTCGAGGAGATTCCGCTTGACCGCTTCCTGGAGGAAATTGCGCTCGTTTCCGACCAGGATACGCTTACCGAGAAGCAGGATGCGCCGGTGCTGCTCACCCTGCATGCCGCCAAGGGCTTGGAGTTCCCGGTGGTGTTCATCGTCGGGATGGACGACGGCCTGCTGCCGCACATCCGGTCGATGGACGATCCGGAAGCGATGGCCGAGGAGCGGCGCCTGTTCTATGTGGGCATCACGCGGGCAATGGACCGGCTGTATCTGGTGCGGGCCTTCCGGCGCTCGGCGGGGGCGGGCGGAGGATTGATGGACCCGTCGCGCTTCCTGCGAGACATCCCGCCGAACCTGGTCGGCGTGCAGGAGGCCGCCGGACGGACCACTTTCCCGTTCCGCAAGAATGTGGAAACCCCGCTGCGCGAATCCGCGGCGGCGGATCCCGGCCCGCGGGAGGCGAAATACCGCAGCGGAATTCGCATCCGGCATCCGCGTTTCGGCGAAGGGGTGATCCTCGAGAGCCAGGTTCACGGTTCCGACGAAGTGTTGACGGTTGAATTTGAAACGGTGGGGCTTAAACGCCTGGACGCGGATGCCGCGCCGATTGAAGTGCTCGAGTAGCCATCGCAGGACGTCATCCCGAGGGATCTGGTGACTCCGAGGGGTCGGCTGCGAGTGGATTAGAATGCATTTCCGGGTAAGGTTGGGTTGATTTTTCACCGACGTGACCGATTCCTCGGGACCTGAAGGCCCCTCGGAATGACGTGAATGCGGAGGATGGAATGAATATTTTGGTCACCGGCGGAGCCGGATACATCGGATCGGGATGCGCGCAAATGCTTCTGGAAGCGGGCCATACCGTAACGGTGCTCGACGCGCTCGTCACCGGCCACCGCGCGGCGGTTCCCAAGGAGGCGCGGTTCATCCAGGCGAATTTATGCGACCGCGACGTCCTGCGCACCACGCTCGCCGCCGGTAAATTTGAAGCGGTGATGCACTTCGCGGCCTTCATCGAAGCCGGCGAATCGATGCGCGATCCGGGCAAGTACATGGAGAATAATGTTTCCTGCTCGATCGTGCTGCTTGAGGAAATACAGCGCGCGGGGATCGGAAAATTCGTTTTTTCCTCGACCGCGGCGGTTTACGCCTCGAGCGACGGGCCGCTTTCCGAGGATTCCCCCATCAAGCCGAGCAATGTCTACGGCCAGACCAAACTGATGGTCGAGCAGACGCTCGAATGGTATTCCCTGGTGCACGGGCTGCGGTATGCCTCCTTGCGCTACTTCAACGCCGCCGGCGCCCTGCCCGGCCGCGGCGAGGATCATCCCGGGGAGAGCCATCTGATCCCGCTGGTCCTGCGCGTTCCGCTCGGCCGCCTGCCGGCGATTAAAATATTCGGCGACGATTACCCGACCCGTGATGGAACCGCGATCCGCGATTACATTCACATTGCAGACCTTCTCTCGGCCCACCTGCTGGCCCTTTCCGCGCTTTCGGAAAAACAGCGCATGGTTTACAACCTCGGAAACGGCGCGGGGTATTCGGTTAAGCAGGTGATCGGAGTCGCGCGTGAGATCACGGGGCACAAGATCCCGGCCGAGGTCACCCCGCGCCGGGAGGGTGATGCGGCCCGCCTGGTTGCCTCATCGGAAAAGATCCGCCGCGAATTGGGCTGGAACCCGCGCATCCCCGCGCTGCGTGATATTGTTGCGAGCGCCTGGGAATGGCACCGTTCGCACCCGCAGGGATACGACGACCGTTGATATAATCGAAACGGGAATTGCATGCGACCACCGCGAGCCCCCCTCATCACGGCCTCCCGGAGCGGAGCGACGGGAGGTGGACGAAGGCCGGATGAGGGAACGTTCGGCGGACGTTGAATAAGCCATTGAAGAATCCTGATCCAACCTACTGGACCCAACGCATTACATAAGGCAATCCTGTGCCGTCTCCCACCAAGCGCAACCCCGGCAAGAAAGCACCGCGCTCCATTTCCCCCGCTTCCACCCCCCTGGTCTCGCCGGAAAACCGGCTGGATATACTCGGGGTGTGCCTGATGGGCCTGGCGCTGCTGACCCTGCTCTTCTTCTTCGCCGCGGAAAAAGATACGCTGCCCGGATTTTGGGTGATGCTGCTCCGGCAATTATTCGGCGTCGGAGCCTACCTCGTGCCGCTCATCATCGCTGTTCCGGGGGTGTACCTGATCCTGAGGCGCTACCGATCCGCGCTGCCCGTCCCTGCGCCGGACCGCATTGCCGGGATCGTCCTCCTCTACTTCGGCGGGTTGATGCTCGCCCACCTGCTCACCGGCCCCACCCGGGATACGATCTTTACAACCGCCGCGGAGGGAGCGGGCGGCGGGTATACCGGCGCGCTCCTGCTGCACCTCTCCCTCTCCTTGATCGATTACATCGGCACCATATTCGCGCTGGCGGCCTGGCTGCTGGTGGGCGTTTTGCTGGCGTTCCGCATATCCATCCCGGAGTTGGCGCAATTTCTCTCACCCGCCTTGCGGCGGATCGGAACGTTCCTGCGCAGCGGATGGGGGGCGATCCGGGCATGGATGGAATCGCGGGCCAAAGCCGGCGCGTCCGCGTCTCCCGCGCCGCCGATGCACGCTCCGGCGATCACGAGTCCCGCTTCCGCGCCTGCGGCGGATGCCGTACCGGCGGAAGCGCCGGCCGCCGCGCCCGTGCTTCCCGCTCCGGTGGCGGAGGTGACCGAGCCGGTGGTGACGATCGGCATTCCGGAGCCGCCGCCGCCGTGGGCGCTTCCGCCGGTGGAACAAATTCTCAACCCGGGGATTGAAGCCACCCCCGACGAAGCCATCGACCGCCAGCGGGCCAAGATCATCGAAGACACGCTCGAAAGCTTCGGAGCGCCGGCCAAGGTAGTGGAGATCAACCGCGGTCCCACGATCACCCAATTCGGAGTCGAGCCGGGTTTCACCGACATGCGCGGCGGGAAGACGACCCGCATCAAGGTGAGCAAGATCGCCGCGCTGTCGGACGATATCGCCCTGGCGCTGGCCGCTTCCTCGATCCGTATCCAGGCGCCCGTTCCGGGCAAAGGGTTCGTCGGAATCGAAGTGCCCAACGCCGAAATTTCGCTTGTCGGGCTGAGGGACATCGTCGAATCGGAAGCCTTCCGCGAAAAGCCGTCGCCGCTGCGGATCGCGCTCGGCAAGGATGTCTCGGGCAGGCCGGCGATGGCGGATCTGGGCAAAATGCCGCACCTCCTGATCGCGGGCACGACCGGATCGGGCAAATCGGTGTGCGTCAATGCCATCCTGGCCTGCTACCTGCTGAACAATACGCCGGACGACCTGCGGATGCTGCTGGTGGATCCGAAACGGGTCGAACTGACCTCTTACAACGGGATCCCGCACCTCCTGGCGCCGGTAGTGGTCGAGCTGGACCGGGTGGTAGGCGCGCTGCAATGGGTGACGCGCGAGATGGACGAGCGTTACCGCAAATTCCACGGTGTGGGCGCCCGCAATCTCGATGAATACAACCGGGGCGCAGCCGAGAGGATGGAAAAACCGCTCCCGGTGTGGGTGGTGGTGATCGACGAACTGGCCGACCTGATGCTGATGGCGCCGGACGAGGTTGAGCGGATCCTTACCCGCATCGGGCAGCTCTCGCGCGCGACCGGAATCCACATGATCATCGCCACGCAGCGGCCGTCGGTCGATGTGCTTACCGGGCTGATCAAAGCCAACATCCCGGCCCGGATCGCGTTCGCGGTCGCGTCGCAGATCGACAGCCGGGTGATCCTCGATCAGCCGGGCGCGGAAAAACTCCTGGGGCGCGGCGACATGCTGTTCCAATCACCGGATTCACCTTCCATGATCCGGCTGCAGGGCGCGTACGTTTCAGAACCGGAACTCCTGCGGCTGGTCCAATATTGGCGCCAGGCATACGTGGCACGCCAGCCGAGTGTGCCGGTCACACACGGCGCACAGGATGCCGGCGGGGGAGCTGTTCCCGAGGGATTGATCGGCGAAAATGAGCTTCCGTTTCAGCAGATGCCGATGTTCGAGTCCGGGGCGGGTGAAGAGGACGGCGAGGACAAGTTGCTGGAGGATGCGATCCGCGCCGTCCGCCAGTGGCGCAAAGCTTCGACCACGCGCCTGCAGCGCAACTTCCGAATCGGCTACACCCGCGCCGCGCGGCTGATGGATATGCTCGAGGAACGCGGGATCATCGGGCCGCCGACTCACGGCTCGCAGCCGCGGGAAGTGATCGATTATGGCGAGGAAGAAAAGACATGAAAATCCAGCCGTAGAACCTGTTCTTGGGGACCGGCCCGAGAGACGTAAAAGACGCGAAGGGATGGAATGAATTCCAAACGATGATTTTGATACCGGCTAAGATCAACCGGCGCTGGTTTTTTTACTTCGTCACACCCGATTTTTTCAAAACGCAGTCATAACTTCTTTTTTTATGGCATCCATCCGGACGGAATCGATGGATTGGAACCATGCGTATAGGTGCCGGTTTACCGCTGTCTCGTAATATTGCCTTCTTACAGGCGCATTGAATCAGAGCATGCATAAATTGAGTAGCCACAACCGAATGTATTGTTGTTCCCGATCAAGGGAATCCGATTCGGGAACACCCAAGGAGCCGGGGGTGAGAAGGCGGTCGCAGGGTGAAATGGTTCGCCGCCCACAACGCCTCCTGAGTGTACGCGTTGCATTCGGGAATTGGAATGCGTGTATAATCCCGATTATCCACATAAAGAGGCTGGATACCTGATTACCGGAAAAACTTAACACCATCGATAAGGAGAGAAACATGGAACCGACACCCGCTCCCGCACCCGCAAAAAACAGCTCCCTTCCCATGATCCTTGCCATAGTCATCGCCGCCATCCTCTCGCTCTGTTGCTGCCTTCCCGGAATCTTCAATATCATCTCGCCCGGTGTGTATGAAACGACCGGTATCCTGGGTGAGAACACAACCGGGACCATTTCGCCGCTCTACGGATTAATCTGCATTGGCGCGGCCATTGTTCCATGGATTATTCCGGTGGTCGTCATCGTGGTCCGGCGAAATAAGAAATAATTTTCCGCCGGGTTCGAATAACCTGTTAACGGGATGGGATCCATCTCATCATCCTGCGCCGGAATGCGTCGGATAGATCAATGAAATGACCAATCGCTTCCATTCCGCCGGGCGGGTGACGCCGGCGGTATGGACCGGGATCCGGCAGATCCATTAGGCCGTGGGAGGGAGATCCATTGAAGGCGCTCTTCATCGGAGGCACCGGCCTTCTTAGTTCAGCCTGCGCGGAACGGGCGATCGCGGATGGGTGGGAGCTCGCGCTCATGACCCGCGGGCTCCCGGAAAAATATCCCGTCCCGGCGGGGGCGGAATTTCTTCAGGGCGACGTGCACGGCGATCCGCAGGCATTGCGATCCCAGCTTCGAGGCCGCGCATTCGACGTCGTCGTGGATTGGATCGCATACCTCGAGGCGGATATCGAACGCGATATCGGCCTCTTCCGCGACTGCACGCGGCAGTTTATTTTCATCAGCTCCGCCAGCGCGTACCAGAAGCCGCCCGCGCACTACCTGATCACCGAGG
>Ga0315542_1001849_pt1 | contig 13163 bp, 12 predicted proteins | sample SalMarSW160120MG_FD_202541 | JGI IMG/M metagenome (GOLD analysis project Ga0315542, IMG submission 202541) | Salt marsh sediment microbial communities from the Plum Island Ecosystem LTER, Massachusetts, United States - Salt Marsh Sediment SW1601-20 ... | reverse complement strand
GCCCGCGCGCGCCGGCTCCACGTGCATGGCAACGAGCGGGAGCGGGTCGAAGCGGGGGAGCGGGTGGCCGTGAACCTCGTGGGCGTGGCCAAGGACGATGTCCAGCGAGGTCAGCAGATCATGACCCCCGGGCCGTGGACCGCCACGACGCTGCTCACCGCTCGTCTCGAGCTGCTGCCGTCGGCGCCCCACCCGCTTCGGGAAGGGGATGAGATGGAGGTGCATGCCCTGGCCGCCAGGATCTCGGCGCGGATCGAACGCCTGGCGCTCGATCCCCTGCCCCCCGGAACCGTGGCGGAGGCCCAGATCAAGCTTCGACAGCCGATGCTGCTCTTCCCCGGCGACCGCCTCGTGCTGCGCCGCCCGGCTCCGGTGAACACCTTTGCCGGGGGACTGGTGTTGGACGCCCACCTGCGCCGCTGGCGCCGACGCGACTCGGCATCCCTGGCCGACCTGCCGGAGGTGCAGCGGGAGGCGTGGCCTCAGCTGCTCGAGCGCTGGATCGAGGCCGCAGGCCTGGCGGCACCCACCGCGGACGAGCTCGCGGGACGCCTGGGCCTGCTCACCGAGGCGGTGCAGGCCCCCCTCGGCAGAATCCTGTCGGCCGGCACGGTGGTGGCTTTGCCCACCCGGCCGCCGCGAGTGGTGAGCCTGGCGAGCCTCGAACAGCTGGCCGGCGCGGCTCGGCGGGAGCTGGAGACGCGGCTTGCCGGCCACGAAGTGTCGGCCGGGGTGCCGGCGCGGGACTTTGCGGCGGCGATCCTCCCGCGACGAGCGCGGCCCCTGGCCGACGTCTACCTGGAGGAGCTGCGACAACGAGGAACCCTCGATCTCAGCCGTGGACGAGTGGTGCCGGCGGGCAGCGAGGAGCACATGACAGCCCTCGGCGAAGAGCTGACTCGGCGTCTGGAGTCCCTCTACCACGAGGCGGGGCTGGCGGCCCCTTCCCCCGCCGCGGCGGCCGAACGTCTGAGCGCACGGCCGGCCACGGTGGAGGGCATCTGCCGGTTCCTGGTCCAGCGCGGTCGGTTGGTGCGCCTTGAGGGCAAGCTGGTCGTGCACCGGTCGGCTCTCGACGAGGTCGCGCGCCAGGTCCGGTCCTGGTCGGCCGATACCTTCACGGTGGGTGAGTTCAAGGAACGGTTCGGCCTCACCCGCAAGCTCGCCATCCCCGTCCTCGAATGGCTCGACTCGGAGCGGGTCACCGTGCGCCAGGGGGACGCGCGCAGGATCCTCGGCCGATGAGATCGAGAGGGGACGACTATCCGGGGTTGTAGCTGCGATCGGGGAGCGCCCGAAACGAGCCCGAGACCAGGGCTGATAGCTGCATCTGCACCCGCGCGGTGAGCACCATCCAGCAGTCCACCGGCGTTCCGTCACGCCGCGCCGGTTCGACGTGCCAGGTGGCGAGGTAGGTGGACAGCCAGGGATCGAGACCGGCGTCCAGGTCCAGCGCCACGAAGCGGTCGCAGACTCCGTCGGCGGTGAGGTGGACCAGGGCGCGGACGGGGACCTCGGTGGCGCGGCCGGGCGCCTTGAAGCGGATTCTGCGGGGCACCGCCACGGCGGTCAGCTGATCGTGGGGCGTGGCGGTGAGCTGGGCCAGGTTCCCAGAAGGTGCGACGTTGGGCGCACTGGCGCGGACCGGCGGCTGCGCCGGGTCGGGAGGCTCCAGGGACTGATCGCTCACCGAGCTCTCGCGGACCGTTCCCTCGACCTCCACCTCGATGACCGTCCATGAGGCGTGGGGCTCCTGACCGACTCGGGCCGGCTCGAAGTGAGCCGACGAAAGATCCTCCACCAACGCCGAGGTCAGCCCGGGGAAGGGAAGCTCCAGGGGGACCGCACCGAGACACTCTCCCTTGCTGTCGACGTAGGCCGCCGCCACGGCGGCGCCGGCCACCCGCAAGCGCCGCGGGGCCTCACTGGACAGGACCTTCGGTGGATCGTCGAAGTGGGTCGAAAAGGGGTTGACGGAGGCCAACGGCAGCATCGGTATCGGCAGGGGTACCTCGATGTCGACCCGCTGCTGCCAGGCCCGGGGGGCGACCGTCTGCGGGGAGGAGGTGGCCGCGGCGAGCAGCACGGTCAGCAGGAGCAGGCCCACGCGGCTCATGGGTGCATCCTATCATGTACGTCATGGCCGCCCGTGCTCTGGCCTTCGTCGTCTCCCCCCACGGTTTTGGCCACGCGGCGCGCGCCTGCGCCGTGATCCAGGCCCTGGGGGACCGGTGTGGAGAGCTGCGCTTCGAGATCTTCTCGACCGTCCCACCCTGGTTCTTCGCCCAGTCCCTCACCGCCCCCCATGCCGTGCATCCCGAGGTGGTGGACGTGGGCCTCGTGCAGCGGACGCCCCTGGAGGCCGACCTGGAGGCCACCGTCCGTCGCCTCGACGAGCTCATGGCGGCGAGGGTGCCGACCGTGGACCGACTGGCAGCGAGCTTTCGGCGCCTTGGCTGTCGGCTCGTGGTGTGTGACATCGCTCCCTTCGGCATCGTCGCCGCTCACGACGCCGGACTGCCGGCCGTGCTGGTCGAGAACTTCACCTGGGACTGGATTTACCGCCCCCTCTGGCGCGCTCACCCGGGCCTGGAGAGGCACGGACGCGCCCTGAGTCGGATGTTCGCGGCGGCGGACCTGCGCGTGCAGGCCGAACCGGTGTGCGAACGGGTCCAGGCCGCGGAGGAGGTCCCTCCCATCAGTCGTCGGGGACGCGCGGATCGGGCCACGGTGCGTCGTCGCCTCCAGGTCGAGGCCGACCGCCCGTTGGTGCTGATCTCCATGGGGGGTATCCCCTGGCGTCCTCTGCGGCTGGAAGCTCTGCGCCGGCTGGAGCGATGCCGAGTGGTCGTGGTCGGCTTGGGCACGGAGCCCGGAGCGGAAGGATCTCTGATCACGTTGCCCTTCGACTCCCCCTTCTACCACCCGGATCTGGTGGCGGCCAGCGACCTGGTGGTGGCGAAGCTGGGCTACTCGACCGTGGCCGAGGCCTACCACGCCGGGGTCGACCTGGCGTACGTGACCCGCCCGTCCTTCCCCGAGTCCGCGGTGCTGGCGCGATTCGTGCGCACGAGGATGGGGGGGCGGGAGATCAGCGCCGGGGACGTGGCGCAGGGACGCTGGGCTGAGGAGGCGCGGAGGTCGCCGTCGGGTCCTGGTCGGCGGAGGGAACGCGTGAACGGCGCGGACCGGGCGGCGACCCGGATCCTGGAGCTTCTCGGCTAGTTGGAGGTACTCACGGGCGCACCGCCCGAGAGCGCTGTGAAAGGAGCCGGGACGGCCCGTTTCGCGACGAAAGGCCGCGCATGCTCCGTTTCGGAAGCCCACCCTGGAGCCCAGGTGACCTGCGGCACTCGCCGACATCCCCCTTAGTGCTGCTCCCTTCCGGGCCTGACACGGTTCGGAGGCTGGCGATGCACAGGGCCCGGGCTCCAGGGTGGGCTCCGCGATCAGGGCGGCGATGGCGTCCGGCGCTGGACCCCATGACCGTCGTTGACAGAGGAGCTGGCGGAGAGGGCGGGATTCGAACCCGCGGTGGAGTTACCCCCACACACGCTTTCCAAGCGTGCTCCTTCGGCCACTCGGACACCTCTCCAGCACGGTTCATATCCACTGCTCGCAGCTGGCGGAGAGGAAGGGATTCGAACCCTTGGACCCCGTGAAGGGTCAACGGTTTTCGAGACCGCCCCGATCGACCACTCCGGCACCTCTCCGCGGGCCGTACATTCTACGACGGCGCCCGCGATTTGGCAAAGAAGCTGCGCAGGAGGCGGCTGGACTCCTCGCCGAGGAGACCGCCGCGTTGCGCGAGGGGCGGTCCGATGCGCGGGTCCTCCGCCAGATCCAGCACGGTGCCGCACGCGCCCGCGGCGGGGTCCGGGGCGCCCCACACCACCAGATCCAGGCGGGACTGGCGGGCGGCCGTGGTGCACATGGGGCAGGGCTCGAGCGTCACATACAGCGTGCAGCCCTGCAGACGCCAGTCGCCCAGCGATTCGCCCGCCGCGCGCAGCGCGAGGATCTCGGCGTGGGCCGTGGGATCGTCGAGCTCGAGACGGCGATTGCCGGCGGACGCGACGATGCGGCCCGCCCGCACGACCACGCATCCGACAGGTACCTCCCCCCGTTCACCGGCGGCACCCGCCTGCTCGAGGGCCGCCGCCATGAAGCGGCGGTCATCGTCGCTGTACACCCAGTCGGGCAACATGCTTGCAGGGTAACCCGAATCCCGCGGCGGAGCGCGGTCCTACTTGAGCTCGATCCTGTCGCCCACTCCCATGGGCGACCAGCTGTTGGTGATCTTGGCGGTGGCGTAGTTGTCGCCCACCGTGAGGACCCCGATCTCGCCCAGCACCAGCCGCGGCATCCCCGCCACCGGATTGGTCCGGAACACGGTGGCGAACACGCCGGGGTAGAGCCCTTCGGCGGTTCCCAGGTCGATGAACACCAACTGCTCGGTGCCGTTGTCGATCACGTCGTCCTTGGTGTACACGACGTATCCGGTGGGCTTCCCGTTGGGGAGGTCACAGCGGTCGCTGGCAGGCGGAGCCACCACCAGGGGCACGGGGACCGGAGAGAAGGGCTCGAGCACGTCACCGATGGCCACGGGGTTGCAGGCGTGGGTGATCTCGGCGATCGAGGTGTCCTCCTGAGCGCACAGGACCCTGAGCCGCCCGTGCTGGATGTACACCGTGCCCATGAGGGCGCCCGAGACGGGATGGTACAGAGGGCGCCCGCGCTGGAGGATGAAGAATCGGTCGCCGGCCGCCACGCCCTGGTTGACGCCGCCGTCCAGGTACACGATGTCGCCTTCGCTGAAGTGGTCTTGCATGCCGATGCGTTCGGCGGAACGGATGCTGAAGGGGAAGGCCCCTTCATCCTGCACGAGGCGGGCGAAGCAGTAGACGTCGGAGGAGCTGCCGAGGGGCTGCGGTGCGGGGGCCGGTGGAGCCGCCTCCTCATACGCCCCGGGCTGTGTCCCCGGCTGCTGGCCCTCCGAGACGCCGGTCTCGGGCGGACTGACCTGCTCCTCCGTGGGTGGCGCCTGCACGGCGACATCGATGATGAGCGGATCGCCGGGATAGATCCAGTGTGAGTCCTTGATGTACGGATTGCGCTCCCAGATCTGGGGCCACAGATAGGGGTCGCCGAGGTTCTTGGCTGCCAGGTCCCACAGCGTGTCCCCTTTCTGGATGGTGTATACGTTGGCGCCCTCCGGGAACTCGGTGGGCGGATCGTATGGGGTCCAGTGGTCGCCGCGGAGGTGCAACGGCTGAGGAGGTGGTGACACCGCCTGGGCGGCGGCCAGAGAGGAAATTGACATCGCCAGCACGGCAACCTGAACAACGGCTCTCATGGTCCGACTCCCGTCCCCCAAGTGCGCAGTCTCAGTACACTACGCACTCATTCTACCACGAGCCTCAGGATGATTGCTGGTCGGACTCTTTGAGCCGTTCGCGATACTTTTTGAGCTGTTCTTCCTGTTGATCGATGGCCCCTTGAACCCGCTCCAGGGCCCCATCGACTTCGTCCATGGCGGAGTACCCGGGGTAGTTTTCCTTGAGGTATTGAAGCCGCCACAACGCCCCGCGCCACATCTTGTTTTTCAGGTAAAAGGATGCCACCTGCCACTCGTGTTGCGCCAGCAGTTCACGGAGCTCGGAGATCTTCTTTTCAGCCTCCGGCGAGTACTTCGAGTTGGGATACAGGTTGACCAACTGCTGATACGCATCGAGCGCATCGTGGAGCGCCGAGAGATCGCGATCGGGGTGGAGCTTCTTTTTACTGTAAGTGTCGCCGATCATCAGCAGGGCGTAGTCGCGGTCCGGATCGTTGGGGTAACGGTTGGCAAAGTCCTGGTACCGTAACCGCGCCTCGGTGAGGCTCGCGGTGTTGCGGCGATTTGCGTACGTATCGGCGACTCGAAGAGCCGCCTTGTGACCGAGCGGATCGTTTGGAAAACTGTCGTAAACGAACGAGAAGAGCTTCCTGGCTTCCTCGTAATCTCGCTTCTCATACAGGTCCTGGGCTCGGGAATAGATGGTCTCCTTGTCCAGATTGGCGAGCTCCGCCAAAACCTTGTCTTCCGGCCGCGCATGGCCGCAGCCGGTCACAAATAATGTGATCCAGGTCATCAGAAGCAGTCCGTGCACCAGGTAGTTCTTCACCGTGTGCTGTCCTCCTCGGCGCTGATTCTCAGCTCGGCGATCGCCCGCTCCCGATCGGACCGCCCGAACACGGCGCTGCCCGCGATCAAGGTGGTGGCGCCTGCAGCGGCGAGGCGGCCCGCGTTGCCTGCCTCGACGCCTCCGTCCACGGCGATGTCGATGCCGTCCGCTCCCACCATCTGTCTCAACCGGTGGACCTTGGGCAAGGTCTCCGGGATGAACTGCTGACCGCCGAAGCCGGGATTCACGGTCATCACGAGCACCCAGTCGGTCCAGGCCAGGGCCTCACTGAGGAGACTCAGGGACGTGGCCGGGTTGATGGCGATTCCCGCTTCCATCCCCCGGTCACGGATGGTGCCCAGGGTGCGCTGGAGGTGGACGCCGCTTTCGACGTGGACCGCGACTCGTTGCACGCCCGCGTCGGCGAGAGGTCCGACCAGGGGATCGGGGTCGGTGACCATCAGGTGGGCGTCGAGAGGGATGGTGGAGTGGCGGGAGATGCTCGCCACCACGGGTGGACCGAAGGTCAGATTGGGAACGAAATGACCGTCCATGATGTCGAGGTGCAGGCGGTCGGCGCCTGCTCTCTCGACCTCGGCGATCTCCTGAGCCAGCCTGGCGAAGTCGGCGGAGAGGAGCGACGGTGCGACGCGGACGGTCATCGGCTGATCCAGATGGTCACGATGTCTCCTCGGGAGAGAGGGGAGCCCGCGGGGGGGTACTGCCGGAGCACCAGATTGCGGGGCAGGCCGGGGTAGGCGACGTCGTGCACCTGCCCCAACCGCAGCTGATGATCCCGGCAGAAACGACGTACCTGCTCCTTGCTCTCCGACAGCAGAGAAGGCATCACCCACAGGGCGTGCCGGGGGGTGACGTTCACCAGAAGGTCGATCACCGTTCCCGGCGCGACCTCGGATCCGATGGGCGGATCGGTGGCGAGCACCTGGTCAGCCTGGGCCTGGCCGTTCACCTCGTCGTGTCGGCCCGGGACCAGCGACGCCTGCTCGAGCCCGCGCACAGCGCCCTGGAGAGATTCGCCGCGCACGTCGGGGACGAGGACCCTCTCGCTGCCGAGGCTGAGGCGTACCGTCACCGAGGAGCCCCCCTTGATGTGGAACCCCGGCGGAGGCTCCTGCTCGGCGACGCTGCCCACGGGCACGGTGGCGGAGAAGGCGCCCGGCTCCTCGGCGACCACCGACACGCCGAGGTCGTGACCGATGCGTTGCGCCTGCTCGAGGGTCTCTCCGCGCAGGTCGGGGACCGCCAACGTTCCGCGGTGAACGGTGTGCACGAAGGCGAACCAGAATACGACCGAGGCGACGACCACAAACGCCAAGAACGCCAGGACCCGGGCCACCATCGGCGTCACTCTACCACGCCGCCGACGGTCAGCCCCGGTTGATGAGCCGGTAGATGTTCTCCGGCAGGACCTTGATGACGTCGTTGAAGAGGACGACCACCATGAGCACGATCAGGAGGTAGAACCCGACCTCCAGGATGCGCTCCTTCACCTTGATGGGAAGGTCCCGACGAATGGTGGACTCGAAGCCGATGATGGCGAGGTGGCCGCCGTCGAGCACCGGGATCGGCAGCAGGTTGAGAATGCCGAGCTGGAGCGAGATCAGACCCATGAACCAGAGCAGGGTGTCAAAGCCGCTCCGGGCCGCGTCCCCGGACATCCGGGCGATGTCGATGGGGCCGGAGACCTGGCGGATGGAAGCCTTGCGGGTGATGAGCTTGCCGAGCACGCCGAAGGTCTCGCGGGTCATGCGCAGGCTGTCTCTGGCACCGGCGGTCACGGCCGCCAGGGGAGCCATCCGGACCCTCCTGGTCGGAAACGCGAGGGCGATGCCGATCTTGCCCTCACCCCCTTGATCGTCGGGAACCACCTTGAGGTGGAGGGCCTTGCCGTCGCGCAGCACGCCGAGGGTGATCTCCTGGTCGGGATGGGGGGAGATCAGCCGGATGAGGTCCCAGAACTGGTGGACCGGTTGCCCGTTCACGGTCGTGATGCGGTCCCCCTTGCGGAGGCCCGCGCGCTGCGCCGGGGAGCCGGGCACCATCTTCTCGATCACCGGTTGGAGGGGGGGGTAGACCCCGGCGTAGCCGAACTCGTACCGAGTGACCTTCTCGGGTGTGACGGTGACGTGGAGGGTCTCCCCATCGCGCCGGAGGGTGACGGGAATGGGGCGACCGCCGGCGGTAAGGAACGCGGTGTCGAGGTCCCGCCAGCTTTCGATGGGGGTGCCCGCCACGGAGCGGATCACGTCGTCGGTCTCGATCCCGGCGGACGCGGCGGGGGAGCTGGGGTCCACCCAGCCGACCTTCGGCGGCTCGGACAGATAGGCGGGACGAGGAACGCCTGCCATGAACGCGATCCCGAGGAAGACCACCGCGAACACCAGGTTGGTGGTGGGGCCGGCGAGCAGGATGAGGCCTCTCTTCCACCGCGGTAGCAGCGTCTGGTCCTGGTCCCCGGACCCGACCACGGTGGACTCGTCCGGCCCGAGACCGACCACGCGCACGTACCCTCCGAGAGGGATCAACGACACTCGATAGTCGGTCCCGCCCTTCTCGAAGCCCCACAGGCGCTTTCCGAAGCCGATGGAGAACACCTCCACCGGGGCCTTCAAGGCCCGTGCGGCGAGGAAGTGACCGGACTCGTGCAGGATGACCAGCACCCCGAGGACGAAGATGAACGCTACAAGACTCACCATCACTGGTTCGAACCCCCGCCCGTGAAGGCAGCATTCCCCGGTCGGCGCGGGTGCGGCCTCATCGCATCAGCCCAGCCGACAACAGGTAGCCGAGCACCCAGGGCGCAGCGTAGAAGAGACTGTCGGTACGGTCGAGCATGCCCCCGTGACCGGGGATCAGGGAGGAGGAGTCCTTGACCTGGGTGTCGCGCTTGAACTGAGACTCCACCAGGTCCCCGACGGGCACGACCGCCATCAGGATGGCCGCCACCGCCGCCACGTGCGGCCAGGGAAGAGCGACGCCGAAAAGGACGTTCAACAGGGCTGCCCCGCCGGCCGTGGCGAGCACGCCGCCGGCCAGGCCTTCCCACGTCTTGTTGGGGCTGACGCGGGGCGACATGCGGTGGCGTCCGAACTGCTTGCCGACGTAATACGCTCCGCTGTCACCGATCCAGATGGTGCCAAGGTAGAAGAGGACGAAACGCGCGTTGTCCAGCTCGGAGGGGCGCAGCCGCAGCCAGCCGAGCGAGGCCGCCGCGACACCCAGGAAGAGGACCGCGAAACAGGCCACCGCCACACCGGTGAGTCTCCCCTCGGGGCCGCTCCGGCGGGCGAGATGGGCGGTCGGCACCACCATGAGGGTGGCGGTCGCCGCGATGGTCAGCCCCGCCGTTCCGAATACCCAGGCCGCAGCCATGACACCGGCGAGCGCCGCCAGAGGCAGCCCTCGTCCGCAGGGGATGCCGCGACCACGAGCCATTCTGAGCAGCTCGTCGCCGGCGATGACGGAGGCCGCTGCCACGACGGCCAAGAAGGCCCACGCGGGGAGCCAGACCACGACCACCACCACGATCGGCAGCGCCGCGATGGCGAACAGCTCACGTGTTGGCAATCGAGTCCCCCGCGGCGGTGAACATGTTTCCGCTCGGCGACAGACCGCCGAAGCGTCGCTCTCGCCGCTGGTACTCGAGGAGCGCCTGCACCAGCTCCTTGGTGCCGAAGTCAGGCCACAGCACGGGGCTGAAGTAGATCTCCGAGTAGGCGAGCTGCCAGAGAAGGAAGTTGGAGACGCGCTGCTCGCCGGAGGTCCGGATCACGAGATCCGGATCCGGGAGGCCGCCGGTCTCCAGGTGAGCGTCCACCCATCGCTCGTCGACGGCGGATGGATCGAGCGCTCCTTCAGCGGCCGTGGCGGCGGCGTGCCGGACCACCTGGGTCAGCTCCTGGCGTCCGGAGTAGTTGAGCGCGATCTGGACCACGGCACGGGTGCATCCGGAGGTCGCCTCGACGGCACGCTGCAGCTCCCGTTGTACAGATGGATCCAGCTGGTCGATGCGACCGATGGGACGGAAACGGAGATCGTTGTTGAGAAAGGTCTTCAGCTCCCTCTTGATGTACTCCTTGAGGAGGCCCATGAGGGTCAGCACCTCGTGTCGGGGGCGTTTCCAGTTCTCGGTGGAGAACGCATACAACGTGATCACGCCGATGCCGAGACGGACCGCGGTTTCGACCGTTTCCCGTACCGCACGGATTCCGGCGCGGTGGCCTTCGACACGAGGCAGATGGCGGGCTCGCGCCCACCGTCCATTGCCGTCCATGATGATGGCGATGTGCCGCGGCAGCCGGTCAAGGTCGAGCTGATCGAGCAGCTCCCGCTCGGTGGTGCCGGGGGCCGCGATCTCGTCAAGAGCGTGCATTCTCCCCCCCCCCGGGGGACTGGGAGTCTACCACAGGGACCTTCGTGGGGCCGAGGTCTCAGGCGTCGGTCCGTGGTGGTGGGCGGTACCAGACGCGCTCCAGGGTCAGCCCGCCGGGTGGAGCCGTGGGCAGAGGGGCGCCGGGCCGAGGATCCCGCAGCAGCCCGCCGAAGCCGGGGACGTTCAGGCGCCCTCTTCCCACCTCCAGAAGGGCCCCCACCATCCGTCGCACCTGGTAGCGCAGGAAGCCGTCGCCGATGAAGTTGAGGTCGAGCCCGTCGCGGTGCCAGCGCAGCCACACCCTGAACAAGGTACGTTGCGTGGACGCGACCGCCGCCTCCGGGACCGTGAACGACGCCACGTCGTGGGATCCTGGAAGCAGCTCGAGCGCACGGGCGAGCGCCGCCGGATCAGTGATGGCCGGGGTGATGGCGCGCCGCAGGCCGTGCCACGGCAGAGATGGCTCCCTGAAGCCGAGGCGGTAGGTGTACAGCTTGGCCCGCGCGCTGCGGCGCGCATGGAAAGTGGCTGGAACCGGCCGCGCGTTCCGGACGCGGATCTCCCTGGGGAGCCGTCGGTTCAAGCCGTCGCGGAGGCTGGTGGCGGGGATGGGAGCCGGGAGGTCAACGTGGGCGACCTGGCCCGCGGCATGCACCCCCGCATCGGTGCGCCCGGCCCCGATGATGGGCAGTCCCGGAGCCTTGGTCATCACCTCCAGCGCTCGCTCCAGCTCGCCCTGAACGGTCCGTCCCTCAAGTTGGCGTTGCCAGCCCAGAAAGGGATCGCCCAGGTAGGCGACGGTGAGCTTCATGCGTACGACCACTCAGGGTATCCTCGCACGGGTGGCTCGACGGGGGAAGGTGGGGTACTGAGATGCTGAGCAACGTGCTGCTGGCCGCGGTGCTGCCGCTGGCTGGTGTGGCGGCCCTGGGGGACGGAGAGGTCGTTTCCTACTTCCCGGGCTCGTACTACGACAGCGTGGGGAGGGCGACGCTGGAACGTGTGGTCATGGAGTCCTGGCCGTCGCCGTCGGCTCTCCTGACCCTGTGGCGTGGGGACGACCTCTCCGAGGAGGAACGGGTGACCATCCTGCTGGGAGGCGCGGCCTTCCACGATCCCCAGCTCCTGGTCCTCTACGAGGAGGCGATTCACTCCGACTCCCCCCGGCTCCGTATGGCCGCCGCCTACGGCTACCGGGATCTCCTGGCTGACGCCAGGCCATCCGTCGCGGGCGGAGTCGCGGTGGATGCGGCTCGCCTCCTGGCGTCGGAGATGCACGCGCTGGAGAGGACGTTGCGCTACCGGCCGCTGATCGACATCTGGGCAGAGACGCTGCTCAATGCCGAAGGAGGGGGGCTCCCAGGCTATCGAGGTGTCATCTTGGATCGACACCCAGCCGTCGCCATCCGCGCCATCGAACGGCTCATGGGGCCACCGGATCTGGACCTCCTCGTCACCACCTATCGGCTCTCCAGCGATCGTCAACATCGCCTCTCCCTCCTCAAGCTCATCGAAGGCATGACCCTGAGCAACTTCGTGGTCAAGCCGAAGGGGGCGCGCGCCGCATGGTCCCCGGACGCCATATACGACCGTGCCCTCCAGCGCCTCGACTCCGCGATCGTCCACTGGCGGCGGCATGGCTGTCGGGTCGACTTCGAGACGGTGGTGGCATCCAACCTGGCCCGCATGGGGGCGGCTGGAGTGCGCCCCCTCGGGCCCGAGGCCTGCGGGGTGTGGTTGAGGGTGCTCGAGAAGGGGGCGCCGGAGTGGTCCGGCTTGGCATCGCGCCGCCTGTACGCGTGCGGCGGCCCCTGGGTCGGGATCTCGACTCTCGAGGCGGAGTCACCGACGGCTCAGCAGAATCGGAGGTACCTCGTGAGCTGGTACCGAGGCGGACGGTGACCATCGCTCCGGACGTCCCGGGCCGTCCGCGGAAGCTGGGGACCGGGTACAATGAGGTACCGATGCTCGAGCTGGTGTACGACGGTGGGGGGGTGACCCGGCGCGTCCCTGTCCGCGCTGGTTTGACGGTCGGCCGCTCCAGCGACAACGACGTCGTCCTCAAGGACTTCTCGGTCTCGCGCCACCATGCCCGGGTAGACGAAGCAGGAGGAGAGCTGTGCATCGTCGACCTGGGCTCCACCAACGGCGTCAAGGTCGATGATGCCGTCGTGGAGTCGGCCGTGCTGACGGCCGGTGCCCGCCTGGCCATCGGCAGCTTCGTGATGACCGTGGAGGAGGCTGGTGGCGATGCGGGGGGGTTGTCGTCAGCGACCTATCTGCGCCCCCTCGCCGAGTTCAACCAGGACTACGGCCTGGAGGGAGAGCATCCCACGGCGGCCTCGGCGAGCGCCGGTGGGCGGGCGCGGGTGTTCGAAATGCTGGCCCAGGTGGCGAAGACCCTGATCCAGGTCGGGGACCTGGAGCCGGTGCTGGCCAAAGTCATGGACGTGGTCTTCGAGCACCTCTTGGTGGATCGTGCCTTCATCCTCCTGTTCGACGACGAACGGACGCCGCGCCTCGAGCTCTACCGTGCCCGCGACACCGATGGCCAGGACACGCCCGAGGTGCCGATCTCCAGGACCATCGTCGACATGGTCGCC
>Ga0315542_1001848_pt1 | contig 13166 bp, 11 predicted proteins | sample SalMarSW160120MG_FD_202541 | JGI IMG/M metagenome (GOLD analysis project Ga0315542, IMG submission 202541) | Salt marsh sediment microbial communities from the Plum Island Ecosystem LTER, Massachusetts, United States - Salt Marsh Sediment SW1601-20 ... | reverse complement strand
GGATGCGGCCGAGCTGGCCGCCGCCCTGGCGCGCGCAGGCACCGATCTCGCCGCCCGCGGGATCACCACGGTGCACTCCATGGCCTTCGAGCCCGGCACCTTCTGGCGCGCGACGGCCGATGCGGCGTCGAACGAGGCGTACCCCGTGCGCGTGTGGGCGTGCCTCGACCAGCACGACATCGAGCACGCTTCGGCGCTCGGTCTGGCAACGGGGCAGGGGGGCGCACAGTTTAGCGTGGGCGGGGCCAAGTTCTTCGCTGACGGGGCGCTGGGAAGCCTGACGGCCTGGATGCTCGAACCCTATGCCGGCCGCCCCAGGGACGTCGGCGTGGTCGTCGACGGCCCCGAGGTGCTGGCGCGGCGCCTTCCTCTCGCCGTGCGGGCGGGACTCACGCCGGTGGTCCATGCCATCGGGGACGCCGCCAACCGAGCGGTGTTGGACGCCTTCGAGGCGGCGCCGCAGTGGCGGGCGGCCGGCATGCGGCCGCGCATCGAGCACGCCCAGCACCTCCACCCCGACGACGTCGCTCGCTTCGGGGCGCTCGGGGTGGTGGCGTCGGCGCAGCCGCTCCACCTCACCTTCGACGTACCGACCATCGCGCATGCGCTTCCGGACCGGCGAAGCCGGGCGTACCCCTTCGCGTCGCTCCGAGCTGCGGGTGCGGTGCTCGCTTTCGGGTCGGACACGCCGGTGGCGGAGCCCGATGTTCTCGCCGCCGTGCGAGCCGCGGTGCATAGGGAAGGAGTCGACGGCAGCGTGCTCGAGCCCGCCGAGCGCCTCACGCTCGAGCAGGCGCTGGCCGCCTACACGGTCGGAGCCGCCTACGCCATCGGGCGCGAGCGTCGCTCGGGCCGACTGGCGCCCGGTTTCGATGCCGATCTGGTGGTTCTGTCCCAGGATCCCGGCCACGGACTCGACGACGTCTCGGCCGTCGCCACCCTCAAGGCAGGGGTCCCGACGTTCGGCGAGGATGCGCTGGGCTGAGGCGTTGCTCAACGCGCCCGAGGCGCGGCGGATGGAGCGGTTGCGGGCCGCGCTCGCAGGCTCAGCCGGACGGGTACATCATCAGCTCGCGGACCCGGCCGCGGGGGCCGCGCTCGGCGAGGAACGCCGCAGCGGCGGCGAGCTCGTCGGGGTCGATCCATGCGGTGGGGTCGGCGTCGGGCATGGCTCTGCGGTTGGCGGGGGTGTCGACGGCGCCCATGGGGTAGAGAAGGCCGACCCCCACGCCGCGAGGCTCGACTTCGGCCCGCAAGCTCCGGAAGTAACCGACCAGCGCCGACTTCGCTGCGCCGTAGGCCGTCATGCGCGCGCTGCCGCGGACGGCGGGCGCTGCAGCCATGCCCATCACGAAGCCGGCGCCCCTCTCCAGCATCGACGGGAGCACCGCCCGCGTGGCGTGGAAGGCGGTGCGCAGGTTGAGGGCGAGCTGTCGATCGAGGTCCTCGTCGGTAACGTCCACCGCGGACTGCATGGCGAAGGCGCCCACCAGGTTGAGGAGGGCGTCGATCCGGCCGAGGCGGCCCTGCGCCGTGGCGACGGCCCGCTCCGCGTCGACCGCATCCGCCAGGTCCACCCCGACCACGAACGCGTCCGGGAAGGCGTCGTGCAGTGCATCGCCGTGACGGGGACGATCGAGCAGCGCGAGGCGCCAGCCGTCGTCGGCGAAGCGCCGCGCGATGCGCCCGCCGATGGCGCCGGCGGCACCGGTGACGGCGGCAACGCGGGCAGGCTCGATCGAAGGTCGTTCGTCCATGCGGGGACCCCTTTCGCGGCCAGTCTAGCGAGCCCTTGCGCGGCTCCGTGTCGGTCGCGGTTCACGGTCGGGACGCCCGTGCCCGACGACGGCGCGTGGCGTCGTGGCGACCGGCGGGACCGGACCGGACGCTATACTTCCGTATGCCCGCCACCACGGAGCTTTCGCTGGACACGATCCTCGCGCGCGCCCGCCGCGCCAGCCGGGCGCTGGCCGCGGCCGACCGCGACGCCGCGCTCCAGGCGGTTGCCGAGGCGCTGGAGCGTAGCGTCGACCGGATCCTCGAGGCCAACGCGCGGGACGTTGCCGTGGAGCGCGAGCGGGGGACGGCCGCCGCACTCGTCGATCGCCTGACGCTCGATGAGCAGCGTGTTGTGGGGATGGCGCAGGGGTGCCGGCAGGTGGCCGGGCTTCCCGACCCGGTGGGACGGGTGCTCGACGGCTGGCGGTTGCCCAATGGCCTCCAGGTGCGCAAGGTGAGCGTGCCGTTCGGCGTGATCGGGATGGTGTACGAGTCGCGTCCCAACGTCACGGTCGATGCGGCGGTGCTCGCCATCAAGGCCGGTAGCGCGGTCGTGCTGCGTGGCTCGTCGAACGCCCTGAGCAGCAACCGCGCGCTGGTTGCGGTGATGCGCTCGGCGCTGGCGTCGGTCGGGCTCCCCGAGGACGCGCTGCAGCTCATCGACTCGCCGGACCGGGCGCTGGTCACCGAGTTGCTGACGGCGCGCGGCCGGGTCGACCTCGTGATCCCCCGCGGGGGTGCCGGGCTGATCCGCCACGTCGTCGAGACCGCCAGGGTGCCCGTCATCGAGACCGGCGTCGGGAACTGCCATCTCTACGTCCACCGAACGGCCGATCTGGACGCCGCGGAGGCGATCGCCTTCAACGCCAAGGTGCAGCGGCCGGGCGTGTGCAACGCCATCGAGACGCTGCTGGTCGATGCCGAGGTTGCGCCGCGCTTCCTGCCCGCCGCGCTGGCCAGGCTGGCCGGTGCGGGCGTCGAGCTGGTCGGCTGCGAGCGTACGCGCGCCGTGAAGGACGGGGTGGGCGAGGCGACCGAGGACGACTGGGCTACCGAGTACCTCGATCTGAAGCTGGCCGTGCGCGTGGTGGATGGGCTCGAGGACGCGCTCGAGCACATCGCGCGGTACGGGACCCAGCACAGCGAGGCCATCGTGGCCAACGACCTGGCCACGGTGGAGCGCTTCCGCCGGGAGGTGGACGCGGCCGCCGTCTACGTCAACGCCTCGACCCGTTTCACCGACGGCTTCGCGCTCGGTTTCGGCGCGGAGATCGGCATCAGCACCCAGAAGCTGCATGCGCGCGGGCCCATGGGCCTGGCCGAGATCGTGACCTACAAGTACCTCATCGACGGCGAGGGCCAGGTGCGGGCCTGAGGCTCGGACGTCCTCACGTCGCCAGCGGGAGACGGACGACGAGGAGGGCTCCACCGTCCGGATGCGTGGTGGCCGACACGGTGCCGCCGTGGAGCTCGACGAGCGTGCGCACGATCGCGAGCCCCAGGCCCGATCCGCCGGTCGCGCGGCTCCGCGCGCGATCCAGCCGGTAGAAGCGCTGGAAGACGCGTTCACGTTCCTCCTCGGGAATGCCAGGACCCCGGTCTCGCACGCTGAGCGCGGCGTGCCCCGCCTCGGTGTGGAGTCCCACGTCCACGACGCTGCCGGGCGGAGCGTGCCGGGCGGCGTTGTCCAGCAGGTTCCCCAGCACCTGGCGCAAGCGGTCGGGGTCGCCGTCCACCGTGGCGGGTGCGAGGTCGGACGCGAAGCGGACCCCTTCGTAGCCGGCATGCGGCGCGAAGGAGGCGGTGACTTCGCGCGCCAGATCCGCGAGGTCGACTCGGCGCCGGCGCAGCGTCAGCTCGCCGCTCTCGGCCTGCGTCAGCAACCGCAGGTCCTGGACCAAACGCTCGAGCAGCGTGACCTCCTCGCCGAGGCGCCGGTAGGTAGCGGGCTCGGACTCGAGCAGGCCGTCCTCGAGCGCCTCGAGCTCCCCCTTGAGGACCGTCAACGGCGTGCGGAGCTCGTGCGCGATGTCGGCGATGAGCCGCTGTTGCTCGTCCTCCTCGCGCTGCAGGCTGTCGGCCATGCGATTGAAGGCCAGGGCGACCTCCGCCACCTCGTCGCGGCCGCCCTGCCTGGCGCGGGCGTGGCGCTCGCCCGCGGCGTAGCGATTGGTCACGGCGGTCAGGTTCCTGAGTGGCCCCGACAGCCGCGCGGACAGCGCGGCTGCGGCCGCAGCCGCGACGAGGAGGGCGATCCCCGCCGCCTGAAGGTTGGCCCGCCAGAGATCGGCTCGCAACGCCTCACGTCGGGCCTCTGCGAAGGCCGGGCCGGTGCCGGCGCGGGAGGTGCCGCTGCCACCCATGCCGGTGCCCGTAGCGCGGGCGGAGGGCCCGTGAACGGTGTCCTGCGCAGCCAACGGCGTGTCGAGAAGACGGCCGACGCGGCGCGTGGCCACCTGTACGCTCAGCAGTGCCGTGATCGTCACGGCGGCGAGCGCGACGAGTGTCACCAGCAGCATGAGCTGCGTTCTGAGGCGCACGGCTCAGCCCCGGAGGCGGTACCCCACGCCTCGGACCGTCTCCAGGCGCTCCGCGCACTCGCCGAGCCGCTGGCGCAGGTTCTTGATGTGGGCGTCCACGGTGCGCGTGTCGGCGGACGGGTCTTGGAGTACGTCGAGGAGCTCGCTGCGGTGGAAGGCGCGGTTGGGGCGTTCTGCAAGGGCGCCGAGCAGCCGCAGCTGGGTTGGGCTGAGGGCGAGCGGGGTGCCGTCGCAGCGGGCCTCGAAGGCGTCGAGATCGACTTGCAGCGCCCCGACCGAGTAGCGCTGGGCGTGCCGCAGCGTTCCGTGGGCGCGACGGAGCACGGCGCGGAGGCGCGCCACCACCTCGCGTGGGCTGAACGGCTTGGCGATGTAGTCGTCGGCGCCGAGCTCGAGGCCGACCAGCCGGTCCACCTCCTCGGCCTTGGCCGTGACCATCAGGATGGGTACGTCCGAGCTGGCGCGCACCTTGCGCGCGACCTCGAGCCCGTCCATGTCCGGAATCATGAGGTCGAGCAGGATGGCGTCGGGATTGGCGGCCCGCCACAGCTCCAGCGCGCGCCGCCCCGTGGAGGCGCGCTCGGTGAGGTAGCCGGCGGCGCGCAGGTAGCGCTCCAGCACCTCGCCGATCCGCGGTTCGTCCTCGACGATGAGGATGCGTTCGTTCACGGCGACCCTCTACCAGGGTAGCGGGCCACCGCGGGCGTTGCAGTGGGCATTCGCCCCTGTGCGCGCCTCAGCGTGTGCTAGTCGGCGCGCCCGGAAGGCTGGCCCGTAGACCGGCAGCGAGCGTCTTGCGTTCCGCCGCGCTGAGAGCGGCCCTGGGATGCAGCCAGGTGTAGTAGAAGGGCGGCATCGCGTGGTCGAGGACGGCCCGCGCCGCGCGGTCGGCGCCGAACCGGGAAGCGTTGGGGTCGGAGAAGTTCAGCGCGGCCCGCCCCTCGGACACGTGGTGGGCGACGAGCCAGGAGACGGGCGCGATGCGGCTGTACCAGGGCCAGCGGGTCTTGTTGCTGTGGCAGTCGTAACAGGCGCGCACGGCGAGGGCGCGGGTTGCCGTGCTGTTCCAGGCGGGCTCCGCAACGACGGGTGGATCCTTGCCCAGGCCGGGAAACGGGATGAACTGGATCAGGATGGTGAAGGCCACGACGGCGACCAGCCCCCACAACAGCGTGCCTCGGCTCATGCGTCTCCTTCCCCACAGGCGGTTCGCTCGGGAACGCACCGTCGCAGACGCTAAACGCCGTGCGTTAGCCGAGCGTGAACGCCGGGCGATGCGCTCGCGGCCCGCGCCGGGGTTGCGCGGCATTTCGTTGCGTCCCTGACGGCAAAAGTGTTTTGACCGGGGGGTCGGTCGGAGGGTATAATGACGGGGTTGGGGATGGGCCCTTTTTCCCACGCACATCGCATGTGTGCATCGGAGGGATGACTTGAGTACCTACAGTGCCGAGAGCATCAAGGTGTTGAAGGGGCTGGAGGGCGTGCGCAAGCGCCCGGCCATGTACGTCCAGGGCGGTACGGGCGTCGACGGTTACCACCAGCTGCTCACCGAGATCATCGACAACGCCATCGACGAGGCGCTCGCGGGCTACGCCGACACGGTGTCGGTCACGCTGAACGCGGACGGATCGGCGACGGTGCGTGACAACGGGCGCGGCATCCCCGTCGAGGTGATGAAGAAGGAGGGCCGGCCGGCGATCGAGGTCATCTTCACCGAGCTGCACGCCGGCGGCAAGTTCGACAACTCGTCGTACAAGGTCTCGGGTGGTCTCCACGGGGTCGGGAGCTCGGTGGTCAACGCCCTGTCGACCTTCCTGGTGGCGGAGGTGGCGATGGACGGCCAGCTCCACCGCATCCGCTTCGACCAGGGGGAGGTCACCGAGCCGGTGCACGTCGTGGGCGCAGCCCCTGCGGGGGTGAGCGGCTCGACGGTCACCTTCCAACCCGATCCTTCGGTGTTCAAGGAGGTGCGCTCGTTCGACTTCCAGCGCATCAAGCGTCGCCTGCGCGAGCTCGCCTTCCTCACCGGAGGGGTCAAGATCATCCTCCATGACGATCGAGGCGACGAGAAGCGTCACGAGGTGTTCCAGGAGCACGGAGGACTCGGGGCGTTCGCCGCCTACCTCGCCAAGGACAGCAAGGTGCTGTACGACGGTCCCGTGTTCATCGACGCGTCCACCACGGTCGAGACCGAAGGCGCCAGCCACGACATCGAGGTGGAGGTGGGGCTCATCCACACCTCCGGCTACGGCCAGAACGTGCTGAGCTACGCCAACATGATCACCAACCGCGACGGTGGCACCCACCTGACGGGCTTCAAGACCGCCTACACGCGGGTGCTCAACAACTATGCGCGCAGCAAGAACCTGCTCAAGAAGGGGGACCCGTCGCCCACCGGGGACGACTTCCTGGAAGGCATCTCCTGCATCATCTCGGTGAAGCTGCCCGACCCGCAGTTCGAATCGCAGGCCAAGGTGAAGCTGCTCAACCCCGAGGCCCAGACCGCGGTGCAGTCGGTGGTCTACGAGAAGTTCGCCGAGGTCCTGGAGGAGAACCCGCGGGTGGGCAAGGCGATCATCGAGAAGGCGGCGAACGCGGCACGGGCGCGTGAGGCAGCACGCAAGGCGCGCGACCTGGTTCGCCGCGCCAACCCCCTCGAGAACGACGACCTCCCCGGCAAGCTGGCGGACTGCCAGTCACAGGATCCTTCGCTGAGCGAGATCTACATCGTGGAGGGCGACTCCGCCGGCGGCAGCGCCAAGCAGGGGCGGGAGCGGCGCTTCCAGGCCATCCTGCCGCTGCGTGGCAAGATCCTCAACGTCGAGAAGGCGAACATCGGCAAGATCCTCAAGAACGCCGAGATCCGCGCCATGATCGCGGCCATCGGCGCCGGCCTCGACGGCACCGGCGACGAGGCGCACTTCAACCTCGAGGACGTGCGCTACCACCGGATCATCATCATGACCGACGCCGACGTCGACGGCAGCCACATCCGGACGCTGCTGCTCACGTTCTTCTACCGCTACATGCGCCCCATCATCGATGCGGGCTATCTGTACATCGCGCAGCCGCCGCTGTTCGGCGTACGCTTCGGCCGCTCGCGGGAGCTGCAGTACGTCTACGACGACGGCGCGCTGCAGCGACTGTTGAAGGAGAACGCCGGCAAGAAGGTCGAGATCCAGCGCTTCAAGGGGCTGGGTGAGATGAACCCCGAGCAGCTCTGGGAGACCACCATGAACCCGGAGACGCGCGTGCTGCGCAGGGTCACCATCGAGGACGTGCTGGAGGCGAGCGAGACCTTCGAGATGCTGATGGGCACGGAGGTTCCCCCCCGGCGCGAGTTCATCGAGGACAATGCCCACCGGGCGGAGCTCGATCTGTAGACGCCGCGGGGGTCGGGTCAGACAGAACGTCAACGCGCGGGGCCGCGAGGCCCCGCGCGTTGCTTGCTGCCGGTGCGGCGGTCGCCGCGGCTACTTGCTGGCGTCCAGCTTCGGCTTCCGCGACTGTAGGAACGCGACCAGCTCGTCCATCTGCTTGGCGGAAAGGATGTTGGCGAACTTGGGCATGTTGTGGCCACCGTTGGCGATGCGCCACGTCAGCTCCTGGGCGCTGAGGCGATTGCCCACGTAGGTCAGGTTGGGGCCGCGGAAACCGCCGTAGTTGGCGATACGGTGGCACTCCTCGCAGCCCTTGTCGTGGAAGAGCTGTGCGCCGGCCTGCGCCTTGGCGCTGACCGTGCCGACCACGGTCGTCGGCAGTGGAGGCGCGTCGTAGCGCGGCGACCAGGGTTCGTAGCCGGCGAGGGACGTCATGGCGATGACGAACACGATGACGATCGATACCACGCCGAACGTCCACGGCCGGCGCAGGGGGTGGCGCTCGCCCTGCCTGGCGAACAAAGGCAGGAAGAACATCACCGCGAAGATCACCGCCGGGCCGCCGATGATGACGTAGGGCGTGCTGAAGTGCGGAACCAGCGCCAGCACCGAGAAGTACCACAGCAGGTACCAGTCGGGCTTCGGGTGCGTGATCAGGTTGGTCGGGTCGGGCGGTCCCGCCAGGTGGGGCGGACCCATCACGATGGCGAGGCCGATCACCACCACGATCATGAAGACGGCGAAGACGACGTCGCGCCACGCTGCATCGGGCCAGAACGGGACGCCCTCGTGCTTCAGCATCTCGTGGTACTCCTGCTTGTACGTCGCCATGTTGACGGGCTTCCCACGCTTCGGAGGCTCGGAGATCCCGTTGCGAACGACCATCCACAAGTGTGGGCCGAGCATCAGCGCGATGAGCACCGGCAACACGAAGACGTGGAGGGCGAAGAACTGGCTCAGCGTCTGGGCGCCGAGGGTCTCGCCGGCTAGCATGAACCGAGCCAGCGCTCCGCCGATCACGGGCGTGTAGCCGGCCTGCTGAGCACCCACGACCACCGTCCAGATGGCCGTCTGATCCCAGCGAAGGATCTGCCCCGTGAAGGCCATGGCGATGGTGAGGAAGGCCAGGACGGTGCCGCTCATCCAGCTGGCTTCGCGCGGGTACTTGTACGAGGCGAACAGGAAGGTGCGGATCATGTGCAGCCCGACCAGGACTACCATTGCGGAAGCGCCGAAGTAGTGCACCGCGCGCAGGAAGTGGTCGAGCGAGGAGTTGTCGGTGATGAACTTCAGGCTCTGATAGGCCTGACTCGTCGACGGAATATAGGTGAAGCTCAACGCGACACCGGTCACCACCTGCAGGATGAACGCGAACAGGGTGGCGCTGCCAAAGACATACAACCAGCTCGAGCCGCGTGGAACGAGGTGGTCCATGAGGGGCTTGACGAGCTCCCCTATGCCCATGCGCTCTTCGATCCAGTCGGTGACGCGCCTCATCATCCCCAGCATCTCAGCTCGCCTTCGGGACCCGGCCGTCGATCGGCACCGGCGTGGTCAGGATTTCGACGTTCCCGCCGCGCACCCGCACCGGGTAGCGGGCCAGGGGCCGGGGCGGGGGGCCGGCGGCCACGTCGCCGTTGGCGTAGTAGACGCCACCGTGACACGGGCACAGGAAGAGGTCGGCCTGCTGTTCCCAGCGCACCGGGCACCCGAGATGGGAGCAGTTGACCGTGAACGACGTGAACTGGGTCTCGCTGTCCCGCCTCAGGTAGGCCGACGACTGGGCGGAGGATCCCGCCCAGGCCTTCGGGTTCGAGTTCTCGAAGTCGACGACCACCGTCTTGCCGACCTGGAACTTGCTGACGGGGCCGATGGTGCGCCAGACCCGTGGCTCCTTGGCGACCATCGACTTGAAGATGTCCAGGATCACCGGGACGCCCACCAGGAGGGCCGCGAACCCTCCCAGGCCGATGCTCAGCCGCGATAGGAACGTCCTCCGATCGGGGTTCCCGGGCGGCGGCCCACCCCCCGGCGCTCCCCCTTCAGCCGTGGGATTCTTCGGCTTGTCCGTCATGAAGGATCTCTCCCATCCAACCAACGATCGATATGGCGAAGAAGACGAAACCGAACGCAACCACCCAGTAGTTGGTGATGAGCCCGAGCAGGAGGAAGGTGATGGCAAAAGACGTGGCCAGGGGCCAGACGGTGGGCCGCGGTATGAGCATCTCGCGTGGCTCCTGCCACTCCACGTTGTCCTGGTCGTTCATCGTGCTCCTTCCATGGTGTCATCCATTGGGGCGGGGCCCGGTCTGGAGCCGGCTCCGGCCTTCGTACGTCGTGTCTCGGAACCCCGTCGCAGGATGCCCGCAGGCGCATCGGAGTGCGTATCGACCGACGCAACGACTGCGGCTACCGACGGTTCGCGCCGGCCCAGCGTGGGGCCGCCAACCTCGTCCTCTTCGGGCTCCTGGAACCAGAGTCCGAACTCCGTGAGGATGGCGACGATGTAGAAGATCCCTCCCCCGATCCACATCAACAGCCCGCCGATCTGCTGGTCGGCCAGGGCCGAGATGCCCCAGCCCTGCCGCACGAGGTGCAACGCTCCGTACGGATCGGGTGGATGGCTGTAGAAGGGGTAGAGGACGGTCGGCGCGAGCGTGATCGCCATGCCGAGGAGAGCGATCGCGGCCATCGCACCGATGAGGTACATCATGGCGGCCTGAGGCTTGATGCGGCGCTCGCGCAGCGGCGTGAGCACCGGCCACCAGAACATCGTGGCCGTGACCAGGAAGATCAGATGCTCCAGGGCATGCACCTGTTCGTTGCGCAGTGCCAGGTCGTAGAGCGCCGGGACGTGCCACGCGTACAGGGCCAGGATCTTCAGTGGGAGGGTGACCTTGGGTCGCCCGATCGTGCGCTCCAGCCGGTCGATGACCGGGACCCGCAGCAGGCCCCGCGTGGCCGCGACGGGCAGCCCCCACAGCAGCAGCGGCGGCACCACCAGGATGAGCAGCATGTGCTGCACCATGTGCACGCTGAACAGGTAGAGCTCGCCCAACCGGTCGATGGGGGAGATCAGCGTGATCACGAGCACGACGACGCCCGTGGCGAAGGTGATGGCGCGAGGCGTCAGCGCACGCCGCAACCAGGCCCCGTACGCCACCAGCAACGCAGCGCAGCCGCCGATCACGGACGGATCGGGGCTCCAGGCGATGGCGAGAAGGTGGGCGGTGGTCATGTCGGCTCAAGGCTCAGATGAAGATCAGGTAGCAGACGCTGAACACCGCTACCCAGACGGCGTCGACGAAGTGCCAGTAGTACGCGAGGGAGAGGACCGCCGACTCGTTCTCGGGGCGTAGCCGCCCCGCGAAGCTGAGGCCCGTGAGCGAGCTCAGCATGATGAGGCCGGTGATCACGTGCAGGCCGTGGAAGCCGGTCGTGATGAAGAACGTCGAGCTGAACACGTCGTAGTTGAGGACGATGCCCTGCTTGAACAGATCGACGTACTCGATGCCCTGGCCGGTGAGGAACGTCAGGCCCAGGGCGATGGTCAGGAGCATCCAGCCACGGAACGCCGCGTACCGTCGCCGCTTGAACGCGCGCTCGGCGAGCCAGACCGTGAGGCTGCTGCTGAACAGGAAGAGGCTGAAGATGAAGGTGCGACCCACCGCCAGAGCCTGGTGCGGAAGGTTCCCGAAGGCACCGCTCAGGTACGCATAGCTCGACAGCAGCGTCAGGAAGAAGAAGATCTCCGAGCCGATGAAGAAGAGCATGCCGATCTGGTGGCGGTTCATGGTGGGGGCGCTGCCCGCCGTGCTGGTCGTGTTGGCCGTCGTCATGCTCTACCCTCCGCGCTTCGGGCCCCTTCGGCAGCGAACTCCGGATGGTTCAGATCGAATAGGGGGCGGTGGCTTCGCACCGGCGGGAGCTTCTCGAAGTTGTGCTCCGGTGGCGGCGAGGTCGTGGCCCACTCCAGCGTCCAGGCGTCCCAGGGGTTGTCGCCCGCCTTCTCGCCGTGCAGGAAGCTCCAGACGAGGTTCCACAGGAACACGAGCACGGCGATCCCGAGGATGAACGCCCCGATGGTGGAGATCATGTTGAGGGCCGCGTAGCCGGGAAGGTTCGGGTAGGTGTACACGCGGCGCGACATGCCCATGAGCCCGAGGAAGTGCTGTACGAAGAACGTCATGTTGAAGCCGACGACGGCCAGCCAGAAGTGCCACTTGCCGAGGCGTTCGCTCATCATGCGCCCCGTCATCTTGGGGAACCAGTAGTAGAGGCCGGCCCACAGGCCGAACATCGAGCCGCCGAAGAGCACGTAGTGGAAGTGGGCGACGACGAAGTAGCTATCGGTGAGCTGCCAGTCGACGGGCACCGCCGCGAACATCACGCCCGTGATGCCCCCGATGACGAACTGGATGATGAAGGCGGCCGCGAAGTACAGCGGCGTCTTCATCTGGAGTCTTCCGCGGAACATCGTGGTGCTCCAGTTGAAGATCTTGACCCCGGTCGGCACGGCGATGAGCATGCTGGCCGCGCTGAACGCGCCGTTCAGCGGCGTGCTCAAGCCCACGGCGAACATGTGGTGCACCCACACCGCGAAGCTCAGCAGGCCGATGGCGATCCCCGAGCCGGCGACGAAGGTGTAGCCGAAGATGGGCTTGCGCGAGAAGACGGGCACCACCTCGGACATGATGCCGAACGCCGGCAGCGCCATGATGTAGACCTCGGGGTGGCCGAAGAACCAGAAGATGTGCTGCCACAGGATCGCGGACCCGCCGCTGGCGTTGGCCCGGAAGAAGTGCATGTGGAGGACGCGGTCGCCGAGAAGCATGATCAGGCCTGCGTTGAGGGGAGTGAGCGCGAACAGGATGATCAGGCTGGTGATGGTCATCATCCAGACGAACAGCGGCATCCGCCGCGGTGTCATCCCTGGAGCTCGGTAGCGCACGACCGTGGCCAGCAGGTTCACCCCGAAGGCGATCGTTCCGACCCCGGTCTCGATGAGGCCGACGATCCAGTAGTCGAGGCCTGGGCGCGACGAGTACGCGAACTCGCTGAGCGGCGCGTAACTGAACCAGCCGGCGTTGGCGAGGCTGCCCGTGAACGCCGCGAGGTAGATGACGATGCCCCCCAGCAAGAACACCCAGAACCCCAGCGCGTTCAGGCGCGGGAAGGCGACGTCGCGAGCGCCGATCATCAGTGGGACGAAGTAGTTGGCCAACCCGATGAAGATGGGCATCACCACCAGGAAGATCATGGTGGTGCCGTGCATGGTGAAGATCGCGTCGTACTCCTGTGGCGTCAGGAACTTGTTGTCCGGTGACGCCAGCTGGATCCGGATCAGCAGCGCCTCGATGCCGCCGACGCCGAAGAAGAACAGCGACGTCACCATGTACATGATGCCGATCTTCTTGTGGTCGGTGGACGACAGCCAGGCCAGCCAGCCCCAGCCTCGCGTCAACGG
>Ga0315542_1001846_pt1 | contig 13174 bp, 24 predicted proteins | sample SalMarSW160120MG_FD_202541 | JGI IMG/M metagenome (GOLD analysis project Ga0315542, IMG submission 202541) | Salt marsh sediment microbial communities from the Plum Island Ecosystem LTER, Massachusetts, United States - Salt Marsh Sediment SW1601-20 ... | reverse complement strand
CTACTTATATAGTCCGCAACATATACGCATTGTTCTTCCGGTGTGTATTGCGATAATGGTTTTTTAACCTTTCTATCTGTCCAAGGACCATAGTGATAAAAAATTCCATAATAAATTTTTAGTGCAGATTCTCTATCAAGTTTTTCAGTAAATTTTTCCTTATAAACATCGGCTATCAATTGAGCCATTATCTGAGGATGCTCTTTAACTGTATGCCCAGATTTTTCTAATCCTTGTTTTGCCATATCATGCAAAAGCGCGGCGGCACATATTTCGTCCCTACTATACTCACAATCAAGCGCTCTACTCAATTCATAAGCCAAAGCAAAAACCTTTTTTGTATGAAGAATGGTACCATCCGGTCCCAGCTCCTCTAATGGGTGGTATTTACCACTTGAACTTGAGGGGCAATCCTCAAATATATAATCCGGCGCTACTTTAATACACTTCGATACAAATTCCCTAATGATTGGTTTAGTTATAAGTTCTAACTCTTCCTTGAATGTAGCTAACCTTTCTTCGTAATCCATATAATTCTCCCTTCAATATAAAAATCCCCTATATTAGCGAGCGCGAATATAAGGGGTATCAGTACTTAAATTAACTCTATCAACAGTTATGCTGGGGCTTTGAGCGTTATACCCAGGGCTAGGAGTATTTCTCCAATGACGATTAGGTTGATTATTATACTGTAAATTCATATCATCAAACCTGGCTCGATCATACCTGGACAAAGTAGCTCCATACTGCAACCTAATCCAATATGGGTTTGTAAATGCAGAAGCTGGTAGTGCCATTTTATAACCTCTCTTTTAGTGCGTCATATTCCTCTGTGTGTTCTTCTATAAATTTAATAACTTCTTCATCGTTTCTTGCAGAGGTTATCCAACTCATCAAACTCATAACAAATTCTGGAATGTTAGTATCGTCTTTCCATTCATACGATATTCTCATATACTCATTGTCTGACTTTTTAATACCTATGCTGGCATACTTATAATCACCGCTACGGTTAATTTCAGACCCTATAATTTCATCCGGCGTAATACTTATGTTTATAGGCTGAGCTACTTTTTTATTAGTTTTATTCGCCATTATATCTTCTCCCCTCGTTTTTTAATTTTTCTATCATTAAAATCGCTGATGCGGTTTCTTCAGCCGCATTATACAAATCATCCAAAGTGCTAGCATTATTTATTTCTATATCAAAATATTCTATCGGTTTATCATCAAGAGACGTCTCGGACTCATGCCTCATACCATGTATCTCCTCAACACACTCTCTTAAAACCCTGATTAAAACTCCGTTATTATTCTTTACGTATTCACATTCATTTATGTGTCTTACATCTGTAATTATAGCGTCTTTTATATTGTTATTTATCAAGTAATCATCAAGATCTTTTACCCAAAAATCGTAATATATGCGTCTATAAAAACTACCAACTTCTTGCATAATTTCTCTAGCAGTCCAATATCTACTCGGCAATTTTGACAGCCCTAATCCACAACTATTTGGAGAAATTGGCTTGTAATATCTTTTGTCGAGCTCTTCTTTTTTATCTCCCCACAACTGATCATCCGTCAAATTGAAATGCTCTTTGCACATATTTTTCAATTGTGTAGCAAAAGCAGCTTGTACAAATTCTCGTCGATATCGTGCCTTGAAGTGTTCAATTAAATATCCGCCTAGTGTGTCTTTTCCTACACGAGCATGCCCGTGAATTCCTATAATCAAATTTTTAGCCTCCTTAAATCTTTAATAGCTTTATGTACTTCTGTTTCTAATTTTTTAATACCTTTAACAGCTTCTTGCGCTGCTTTTGTAGTTTGATCAATATTTTCTATCAACTCTTCGTTTTTCCTATCCACCGGTATTAGCTTTACTATATATTCTTTACACGGAACTTTACAATCACTTTTAGATTTATAGAATGTTTTTATTTCCCCATCTCCATCAAAGTCTATCCAGTACTTAAAAAGCATTAGGACACCTCTACATTCCAATATGCGTAATCTATCTCTGATTCTAAAGTTTTAATATCCATTTTTATATTTTCTATTAGTTTAAACAATGCATCCATATCAATACAAATAGTGAGGTCACCAAGTTCATTTTTTCTAACAGCTTCTAATAACAAATATTCATACCCCTCTAATTTTAAACCCATAACATTTCTAATAGCTGTTGCGTCTAACAAACTTAGTGTGGTATCGTTCACCTTAATCGAAGCTTTAGCCTTTGCCCGCTCAATAGTAACGGAAAACTGTTGATATTTTTTGTATAACTCTTTAAGTTCATCCAATCTGCCTTCAACTAAGGTTTTGTTTATTTTAAATTCCGTTTTATCTTTAACAATCATTGAAACTAGTATGTAGTCTCTAAGACTGTCTATAGATTTTTTTATGTAATCCTTTTCCCTAATTGCCTCTGCCAAAAGCATAACACACTCTCCTTTTACTCTGGCGTTATTTCTTGTGCCTGTGTACCTTTATCAGTTTCTACTAGTACAAATGTTACTCTTTGCCCAGCTCTTAGGGTTTTATACCCCTGCATATCGATGTAAGAATAATGACAAAAGTATTCATTGGCATCATCCCCATCTTTTAATACAAATCCATAGCCACGTTCTGCGTTGACTTTTTGGCATTCACACAAAGACGCTACTCTTTATGCCGTTCTCTAAGAACTGCTCATAGTTTCCTATGAGAATAGATCATCTCAAAACCTTTTAAGGTCTCCCCCATTTCAATTACCAATCGCTTGTAATCTACGTGTCTCCACTGATCGTTGCACATTCCCTTTAGTAGGGCTTTGCTCAGGATTACCCTCGACTTTAAGCGTTAGGGCTTTCCCTGAATTAGAGGGATTTCGACGTAAAATTTCTCTTACGAAGGGCTCATACAAACCATTTAACGACTCCTGCAACTCTTTCTTCAGACATAATACTAAATTCCTCCTAATATAAAATTTATCATGAATTAATTTATGACAATCTCTACACAATGTAACACCGTTAGATACATCATAAATAAGTTCACATTTTTCAGCATCTTTTAAATTATTTATCTTAAATTCTTTTCTTATAGTACTCAGTGGTATAATATGATGAGCTATTAAATAACTCCCCCTAATACCACACTTACAACACGTGTAATTATCTCGCTTAAATACATCACTAGTCCATACTATCTTTTTGACAAAATTTCTTAATTCCTTATTAAATTTTGTTATACCGCCTTTCCAGTTATAGTGGTTTTTACCAGTTACTTGTAAAGCCTGCTTTACAATACCACATTCTGGGCATCGTTTTCCACTATTCCAATTATTCCATTTCATACTGTGTTTATGCCCAAGCGAACAGATATATTCCAACTTCTCTTCACTATTAATATACACATCTGATAAAAGTATATAATTCTCATTCATAAATGATTTCTTTACAAAATTAAAAGCGAGCCTTTTACCACCATTACAATAAGTACACCTATGGCCAGCTTTCCAATTATCCCAACTAATACTATGTTCATGCCCTTTTGGACAAATATATTCAAGTTTTTGAGAACAATTTTTATATTCTTTAGTCAAAAGAATATATCCTTCCTTCTCAAATTCTGATCTGATAAACTCTATTTCTAATTTCTTTTTTCCCATACCTATATTATAGAATACTTTATTAATTTTGCTAGATAATATTATAAAACAGCCGCCATCAAGCATCCGTGTGCCACACAATATAACGGATCTTTTGCTCTACGAATTTCTTTTATTTGAAAAGGAAATTTCTCTTTTTCAGATTCCGACCTAAATTTTTCCACAAAATTATCAGCCAAAGTTAATCCGCCAGAAACTATAATAGGAATTGGTTTTCTAAAAGATGGAAGCTTGGACCTTTCTAACTCATAAACAATATTATCAAGTGCATAGTTTATAAGAACATTGTAATAAACCACAATAGCTTCCTGAATCTTATCCCTTGGATTTAATAAATCTATGTTGGATTCTTCTTTTTCTATTTGTATCATGGAGGGGTTTAAATCGAGAGCTTTTCCCACCGACTGATCAATCCAGTCTCCCCCTTTAGTAATAGAGAATTGAACTATAGGATCCCCCTCATAACAAACCACTGAATTAACTAAACCTGCTCCCCAGGAGATACATGCCCCAGTTAAATTATCATCTAGTAGTTCCGAAAAAGCTATGGCAAAGCCCTCATTTATAGGTTCCGCATTAAACCCCATTTCCTTTAAATAAGCCTTTAGCATCTCAGTGTGGTACAAAACATTGAAATCACTATCAATGGGTTCGGCTGGGATAGAAAAAACTAACTTATCGCTTTCAGAGCCCTGGCCTATTAAACTTTTAATAATAAGCTTAAGCATTGGTAATGAGGACTTTTCTTTTGGGGATAAAACCCCCCGACTCATAGGGCGCCTAGCCTCCATATTCCTTTCATTGGCCATATACAGCGCGTCCTGGCCAACCACAAAAAAATCATGCCCATCAATAATAAAATTTGCTTTCCTACTTTCCAAAGCCATTTGAATACTTTTACGATTGACTTCTGATTTAGGTGTGATTTTAAAAAAAGCATCCCTTTGTTTTTTATATACAGGATGGCCTTCTTCATTCATAGTAGCTGATATAATAGTATTAGTGCCAATATCTAACCCCACTCCCTTAATACTCATAATAATTCCCCCTTATAACTTCAACAAATTTCGCAACTTAGCCAAATCCGTGTTTATATCTCTTTCAGAATCAGTTTTGGAAGACTTATCTTCCTTTATATCTATGTGTGAATCTAATTTCTGTCCACCATCTTTTTCGATTGGATCTATAAATATCCTATCTTCTAGTGACGGCCTGTCCATATTACTACCTACTAAAGGCTTAATAGATCCATCAGATATTCTATCATATAATTTATCCAATTTTATTTTTAATTCGTTCAAATCCACCGAAGATTTTAAACTAGACTCTTCTTTTTCTTTTAAACTAGTTTCCAACTCTGCTATACGAACTTTATTATTCGTATCTATTTCAACCATAACATCTAATTTAGATTTGTATTCAACTAAACTATTTTTATGATCGTCCAATTCATCAAGCACTCTGTTGTGTAATTCTAATTTGGCGGCACTTTCAGCTTTTAATTTAGAAATATCTAATTCTTTTGCAATAATTATTTGCTTGGCTTTTTCAGAAATTACTTCGGTAGTAGCATTTATTAATTGATCTTGAGCGGCGGTAACTTTTTTTCGTTCTACATTCAACTGGTCATTTAAATTTTTTAATCCACTTTCAAATCGCTTACGTTCTGATTCAGCTGTTACAGCCACGGCTTCTTCTATCTTTTTCTTAACTTCCTCTAAAGGCAAATACTGCGAAAGATCTATTTCTGGTTTGGTGGAAACTTCCGCAGACATAGCTGGACTCAGAATGAGATCTTTCAACTCCTGTTCCTTTCTAATTCTTTGGACTAGCTGCTTATCTCGTGGCCCTCCGCCGCCAATTTGCTTACCTTCCAATCTTTTTTTATTATACATGATTCTAGCCACACTATTCCCTCATATCCAAAACTTTATCAATGATCCCATAGGTCTGAGCTTCATCCGCTCCCATAAAATAATCTCTAGATAGATCTTGTTTAATCTTTTTTACTGATTTTTTAGTGATTCTGGCCAGTTCTTCTACCATCTTCTCGTTCAAAAAATCTACTTCTTTCACTCTTATTTTCATATCCTCTATATGACCATCTGCACCACCAGAAACTTGGTGTAACATAATTCTGGCATTTTTTAGTGCATACCTTTTTCCCTTAGCTCCAGATGCTAAAATAAATGCGGCGGCGCTTGCAGCCTGACCAACACAAATGGTGCTTACATCAGGTCTTACATAATTCATAGTATCAAAAATAGCTGTTTCCGCAGACACATATCCGCCTTGACTATTAATATACATTGTTATGTCTTTGGTAGGATCATCAGCTTCTAAAAACAACAATTGTGCTACTACAGCATTAGCTAAAGATTCATCAAATTCTTGGCCAATAAAAACTATCCTATCCATTAAAAGTCTAGAATATAAATCATATACTCTTTCCTCATTTCCTGACCCCTCTATAACATAAGGCACACCCATAAAGTAATTCCTCCATAATTCTAAGATTTATACTACCAAGGCCCTAACTCAAATCTTTTCCAGGTATTTTCAGCTATGCAAACATAAACATAATCACTATCCCAGCTAAACTGCCCAGCATGTCCGATGCCCGACGATGACGTCGGAGTATTATTTATAAACCCACTTGTTTGAATAGTTCCATCAGGGAATTCTATTCCTTCACCAGTTCTAATACCAGAAACCGGCTTAGCAAAAATTATCGGCATTAGATCCTCCTCCATAAAAGCATAAAAAAAATATTCTATTAGTAAATCTTTAGGCTTTTTCAAATCATTTGAAACAGATTCTTTGTGCGCAGCACAAATATATACTTCAATACTCTTCTACTTCAAACTTATATACTTCTACGTATGAAATTACGCTCAGGGGGTGAGAGTATTTTCACCCTGGTGGTGAGAGTATTTTCACCCTGGTCATTCAAATTCATCTTCAATATACAAACGTTCTTTTTTTACACCTTCAATGTATTGCCAAGTACCTAGTATGTAAATATACTGATATTGATTCTTTACTCCAGTTGGAGCTTTATCCTTTTTTATGATACTTAGTTTTTCCCATAAATCCGTATATTTTTTAATTGTATTTTTATCCATGTGACAGTCTTTCGAGAGTTTTCTCATTGAAACTGCCGCCGCTAAAAATCCTTTATCATAATATTTATCACAAATATTATACACATCGTTATTCAACTTAGCTCTAACTATATTAGCCCATAAATATTCATACAACGTTCCTGGGCCACTAAATATTTTTCTATACTCATCATTACGTATCATGGATCTGGTCTTTTTAATAAAAAACTTTCCACCGACAGATGGTGCGTTTTTTAAATCACTAGTTCTGTTTGCGTCTGATATGGATAGTAATGTTTGCTTATTATTAAATTCTAGCATCTTTTAATTCCTATACTTTTATTTGATGTGTTTTATGTTGTTAAAAAAACGAGTGTCATCATCCTCGTCGTTACCAGACTCAATAAAATGAGAACACTCAATAGTAGATTCATCGTCTATATCCATTGCTAGTAATAAGCACTGGTTTAGTATAATTATATTTTCTTCGCCTGGGGGCATAGGATCTCCATCAGAATATGAATAATTTTCCGGCCTCATAGGTATAAAAAGCCTTCTAAATCTGTACTTACACTTTTTACATAGATTGCCCTGCATCTCGCTCATATTCTTTCCGCCGCTGTTTTAAAGACCTGAGTACAGCTTCATCTTTTTTTTGCCCTTTAATTTTACCGTCAAATTTAAGTCTTTTTATCTTGGCATTAATTGAATCAGCTGTTCTGTCTCTGTTTGAAAGCTTTTTTAATCCAAACATAATTTCTTTTATAGTCATAGTATCATAGTTAGATATAAGAAATTCTTCTTCCTTTATATGCCATCCTTTTCGTCCCATAATATTCTCCTTAAAAAGATAATACACCACCTATTATTACATAGTTAGATAATACATAATAAGTAAAACTATTGGCTATATATTTTATCCTCTAATTTTCTGATCTTAGTGTTGATAATATCTAGTCTGCTTTTTAGAAGCGGGTTGTTAGGATCTTTTTTTAAGTTTTCTTCTAAAAGAACTTTAAGATCTCTTAAAGTATCCAACTCACGTGATTGTAAAATTTGTTCTTGTAATTGCTGCTGTATCTTTATATTTTTTTGTAGTTGTTGAAATGTTTGTACTGTATTTTTTTCTAAGTAAACTTGTAGTTCTTTGGCGTCTGCTTTGTGCATATAGGTATTTTCAAAATAAAATACAGCCCCTGCTATCATTGATATTATAGTAAAAATAGCTATAATAAGTTTAGCAGCGTTAGTTAATTCTTTCTCATCGGTAGTAAGATTTCGTTTTATAAACATAAAAACACCCCCATGCTGGGGATATAGGAGTCGAACCTATATATGCGGAGTCAGAGTCCGGTGTTCTACCATTGAACTAATCCCCAAGTATTATTGAGCGAGCACGGAGAATCGAACTCCGGTCAATGGCTTGGAAGGCCACCGCTCTACCAATTGAGCTATGCCCGCAACAACTAATCTGTATTATTTTGTGGATTACGTTGAGCTTGAAGTACTTCTATAGGCATAATAACAACCCTAGGTATAACTTGACCAGCCTTCAAAAGCACTGTTATATCCAAATCACAGTTATACATTTGTAATGCCTGACGAACAGCGGCGGTGCATTCAGCAACTCTTTGCTGTTTTGCCTGCTCTTCATTAGAGGCCCGCTCTTCTGGGCTAATTTCATGACTAACAGTGCTTTCTGCTTTTATCTGTTCCTTTTCCTCTATTACTTCTTTTTTCTTTCTTGCCATTTTAAATCTCCTTTAATTTTTTGTATATGGAGCCACTACCCAGAGTCGAACTGGAGACCTCGTCATTACCAATGACGCGCTCTAACCTACTGAGCTATAGCGGCTAATTTAGTACTCTTAAAGTTGTCGGAGCACTAGGAATAATATAATTAGTAACATCTGCATACGTAGGTAAATAATATACCGATACAAATGTAAATAATAGTAATATAGATGTTATTATCAACAATTTTTGCATTGTTTTTTACCTTTTAAGTTATTAGGGGGGATATTAGCTCTCACCCAACTCACTACAGATCCTAAGCTGCAGTAGGTCTATAGCTGACATATTCCCAACAGTCTGTATATCCAACACAACAGCCGTCTTAGACAGTTGTTACCACCAGATTTGTTGGGGCATCTGGGGCAGTGAAATCGAAAGGGGAACTAATGATTGACATATCAGACTCATTGCCTACATCATCATATGCAGTTACTCCTATATTGATAATATCATCAGCTAGTGGAAAAGTAGGTATATCATCTGGAATAATAACATCAGTGACGTTTCCTACATCTGCATTTTCAGATGTATAGTCTAACAAAGTTCCTTCGCCGACTGACCAATACAATTTGTACCCCTGTACATCAGGAGCTGCTGCAGCTTCAAAACTAATTTTTCTTTTTACAATTTTTGCCATCTTATTTCCTCCATTTTATTGTATAATTATTGGGCCTGGGCTTGCTACATAAAAAATTAACATCCATGCTCTAGGTGCCCCATTTACAGTAGCATACGCAGAGTCATTAGAGTTGGCCCAAGTGCTTGCACCAGCATCATTATAAGCATTTATTCGTATTAAAAAAATACCAGCTCTAGGGGCTGATACCACCATTTGTGTATCCGTAGTAGTACCTTTGTCATATACTTGTAGAACTTTATCTGCTTGAAGCCATAACAACTGAACATGGTAACCGACAGGACAATTATTAGTAGTTTCATCATCAGTACAAGCTGGTCTATCCCAAGCTATGGTTGCCGTTTCCGCCGTACTTTTCCAATAAGACACAACATCTGTCATATAAGTAGGCGTAGTAGTTTTAGGAGCATATAAAGTTGTTATAAAAACTGCTACACTAAAAAGCATAATTTTCATTAATTTTTTTGTTTCCATCGTACCTTTACCTTTAAGTTTAAGGATAGTATATTTTATGGGGCGCATGGGGGGATTTGAACCCCCGCATGGCGGGGTTAGAATCCGCTGCCTTACACCACTTGGCTACATGCGCTTAAATATATTTTTTTAATTGCGTCAATCCACTTTTCATCAGGCCGTTGTCTATAACTACCCATGCCTTCGTATGGGTAAGAAGCTTCTATTTGATCCCTGGTATGCCCTCGCAACTCTGAGTAAGCTATATGCATATGTCTGTATTCCCATTGAAGATTGCGCAAAAAAGCAATATTATCAATGAATGTCTGATATTGTAAAGAATTCCATGCATATGTGTCATACCCGTGTCTTTGATGTTCTTTGAGCACATGCTTTCTTTTATGTATTTCTTTACCTGATTTTTTTAACCAACTTTTCAGTTCTAGCATTTCTTTTGTCATAATTTATCTCCTATATCTTATAATAATAGTACTTTAAAAGAAAATAAACTATGGCGGGGCTCTGCTAATTTCCTATGTCATGTCTAACTCCTTAAATTTATATTGAGCGGGCGAGGAGAATCGGACTCCCGTCTTCTGGATGGCAACCAGATGCTTTACCACTAAGCTACGCTCGCGTCTTTCCATTGTGTTTTTCTACGGCATTTCCAATTTTTTCTTTCTCTTATATCAGATCTAACCACATCATCCCAAGGATCTGGTAAATAAGCTGGATGACGCTTGCCCCTAACATACTCTATGTGTGCAATATTCCATCTTCTTTCGTGAGCATATTTTGGTCTTTTATAAAAATTATTAAATCTCCAGTTTGATTTACCTGTACGTGGTACCGGCGTTTCTCTATAAACAAAATCATGTTTTTTGGAAAACCATTTATTTAATACTGAATTAGTTTTATTCTTCTTTTTAATATCGTTAAGAATTTCATTTTTAGAAAAAACACTTCCAAATTTATCTCTTACAATATAATATATGGGCGTTTCCTTACACATAAAACTAACTAACCACTCAGATGGCCGCTCACTGAATGTTGTTAATATGTGTTTTTTCGCGAACCAATAATCTACGCTGTTTATAAACGTAGTGTAATCAGTGTAAACCACTATTGCGCCATCTTGGTTTATTAGTCTGATTTCAATTGGTATTTCATTGATACTGTACATAATGCACCTCCTAAGTTAGATTATAACCTAGAAAACATTATATAAATAAGCCCCGGTTTTTATTTTCATCTTATGTCTCCTTAATTTTTAGTAATAGTTACTCGTTTTAACCATCCGAAAGCATTCCTTTCTTGTAGTGGGCTTTCAGTCATTTTTTCAATATAGTGAGCGCCCTGTAAAATATTCATAACTTTTAATAAAAAAGAATTATTATTAATAACTAAATAAGACTTTAATGCACTTAATGTGTTATTGCCAAACACACCATCTACTACTATATCAGGATAATTCTTTTGATTTCTATTTAAAACATTTAACCCTTTTTGTAAATATTCTATAGCTGTGTGTACCCCTTGATTTACTCCAGTATCAAATAACTCATTAGCAATTGCTTGGTCGGATAATTTATCCCCCCAAAATAAATTCCAGAAATGTTCTTTATAAAAAGTTTCGACCATGTTATCTATTGTACCATCATTGTAGGCGGTTTCTGGAAATCTTGGGTTTGATTTGTAAGCATCTATAAATACCCACCCCCTCCAATCTGGAAAATATACCCTAGAAATACCTTTATAGGTCTCTCCACCGGCATCTTCAGGATCATTATTATACCCACCCTCAAAGTCCAGTGTCATTAGATAAGCTTCATTAAAATCTGCCATTATTTTCTTCTCCTAATATCCCTTTCTACTATTACTTCCCAAATTTCTGGATGAGCTAATTGATCGTTCTCTATATCATCCGGATCACAAGACGCCCAAGAAACTCCACTAAATTTATATCTACATGCCATCTCATATACCCACGCTACTAAACTTGAGCATACTTGCCTATAAATATTTTGGTCTTTATCTGTAAATCTATGTGTACCAAAAATTTTATCCAGTACTTGTAAAATTATACGCCCTATACTATAAAAACGCCCTAGTAACTTAGGAGCTATTTGACACATAAGTTCTTTTTGTCTTTCAGTTATATCTTTTTTTCGGATTAGTTTGTAGTTATAATATCTCTTTTTTTTAAGTACGTCTTCTAAACTAATTTCTTTTACAGTCCAGCTTGCTTCCCAAAAAGTATTTACATTTTTAGCAACCATAGCGTGTCCCCAATTAACTGGATCCGTTTGAAATTTTTTCATAAACTCTACAACAATAGAATTTTTAGACGTAAGAAATATATCTCCGGTCTGTAAGTCCATATAGAGGCCTCTATTGATTTTTATCGGCTCTATAACTATCTGTTCCCTGTGGATTTCATACCTACACGGCTTTAGTGTGGAGCTGTGATAGATATACAGCCGTAATTCTATATGTATTATAGAATACAATTCGAATTTTGCTAGATATCTTCTTTTTCTTTATTAATATCTTTATTTTTATAATAAGCTACCACATCTCTTTCGCCTTTAATCGTACCTATGTGGTAAGCCCTAGAAGCAGTGAGGCCTGCCATATTGTGAGCTTCCCAAAACATAGGTTCAACATTATTTGCTTGATAATAATCCAATTGGCCTTCTACATCAGCCAGGTACAGTGCTTGTACAAAAAATGGATGAATTACTCTATCGGCTGCTGTATATAATTTACTACCATCCTTATTTTTAAACATTTCTATAATTAACACCGAAAAATTGTGGAATATTTCTTTATAAATATCTTGATAAGTCACAGTAACATAGCAACTTTCTGCCCAATTTTGTATTGGCCATTTATATTTTATATTATTATCATCTAAATATTTTTTTACTTCGCCAGAATACTTGTAAGAGCATCTAATCAAAGTATATCTATCTTCATAAAAATAATGCCATTGAGGATCTTTATGTAAAATTTCCTCATAAATAGCATAAATGTGCCCAAATGCTTTTGTTAAACCTTCATCGTTGAAACCACCCATCCAAAATTCAACTACCGCATTGTCACCCCAAAATAACTTTTGGAGTTTTTCTGTAGAAATTTTTTTTCGTTTATCAATCACTTTCAATATTTTTTTAGTCAAAGGCTCTAATAGTTTTGGAACAGTTATATTAATTCTCATTTTAATTCTCCTTTAATGCTATGTCTATTTTGGCAAAATTGTTCTTATATAACCAAAATGTTGGTTATAACCTTTGAACCAAACTACTCGTATTTTTCTATTTTTGAAAAACACATCATAAATAGTTTGAGCACCATCTTTTTGCCATTCCGAAGTGATAAGTTTAGTGCCTATTTCATGTCCAACCAAATCACATAATTTATAATAATCATCATCAGACAATTCTATGTTATAACGTTCTTTTAAACGTTGTTTGGTATGCTTTCTACTATAATCTTCATTTTTAATGGTTTTCATTTTAATGCCCAGCA
>Ga0315542_1001845_pt1 | contig 13178 bp, 7 predicted proteins | sample SalMarSW160120MG_FD_202541 | JGI IMG/M metagenome (GOLD analysis project Ga0315542, IMG submission 202541) | Salt marsh sediment microbial communities from the Plum Island Ecosystem LTER, Massachusetts, United States - Salt Marsh Sediment SW1601-20 ... | reverse complement strand
ACGCACCTGGGCAGCCTGCCTATCGCCCGGGCCATGCCGATCCGCGACCGGCGCATGGTCGGGCCGTGGTGCTTCCTGGACCGGTTTGGACCGCTGTCCTTCGCGGTCGGCAAGGCGATGAACGTCCCCCCGCACCCGCATATCGGCATCCAGACCGTCTCCTGGCTGCTGGAGGGTGAGGTGCTGCACAACGACAGCCTGGGCTCCGAGGCGATGGTTCGCCCGGGCGGGGTCAACGTGATGACCGCCGGGAGCGGCATCGCCCACTCGGAAGAGACGCCCCTGCGCAACAACGGGCGCCTGAACGGCGTGCAGCTCTGGGTGGCGCTGCTCGATGCCCAGCGCGATCGCCCGCCGGCCTTCACCAGCCTCGAACGGGTGCCGGTGCTCGAAGGGCGCGGCGGGCTGCTGCGGATCTTCGCCGGCGAAGCAGGCGGCCTGCGCTCACCGGCGCCCTATTTCTCTCCGATCCTGGGGCTGGAGGCGCAGGTCCATCCCGGCCAAACGCTCGAGATCGAGCTCGAGTCCGGATTCGAGCACGCCCTGCTGGTGCTGGAGGGCGATCCCTCGTTCGAAGGCCAGGCGCTGCAGGAGCGCACGCTGTACTACCTGGGCAGCCAGCGCCAGGGCATCTCCTTGAAAAGCCGCGCCGGCGGCCGGGCGCTGCTCATCGGCGGCCCCCCGTTCCCCGAGACCATCCTGATGTGGTGGAATTTCGTCGCCCGCACCCCGCAGGAGATCGCCGCCGCCCGCGCCGACTGGGAGGCCCGGCGCCGCTTCCCGGACGTGCCGGGCGAGCATGGCCCGCGCCTGGCCGCTCCGGAGCTGGTGCGCTTTGCCAGGCCTAACCCGGCCAGTTAGCCCCCCCAGGAGGGACCGCTGAAGGAGTTACAACCAACGTGCTGCAGACGAGAAGGTTCGTTGTAACTGCCTTAGCAGTTTTTCTTCATCCATTATTGAAATTCACAACCGCTGAAGCGGTTACAACAAACGTGCTGCAGACGAGAAGGTTCGTTGTAACTGCTTTAGCAGTTTTTACCCAAAGAAGGTGCCGTGCTCATCCTGGGCTTCACCGGCTTTGAAGATTGCGATTTTGGTCAGGATGGGGCCAACGAGCTGGACGATCAGGGTGGTCGTTATAATGGTGGTGATGATCGTCTTTTCAAGTAGCGCACCGTCTGCGCCAAGCGGCGAAACCTGGGTGGCGATCGAGAATGCCAATCCTACGGCCACCCCGGCCTGGGACAATAAAGTCATGCCCAGGTATTTCCTGACGCTGGGCACGGCATTGGATAGCCTCGCCCCAAGATAAGCGCCGGAAACTTTCCCCAAGGCCCGGAACAGCAAATAAGCCAGGGCCACCACGCCAACCTGGGCAATCAGGGCCACATTCAGCCGCGCCCCGACAACTACGAAAAACAAAATATACAGGATCGGGCCCACCCGGTCGATGGTCTGGCTGACGTAGGTCGCGTGGGTGTGGGTCAGATTGATGGTCACGGTCCCGAAGATCAGCGTCGAAAGGATGACCGAAAGGTTGAGCATGTTGGCAACCCCGATCACCACGAAGACTGACGAGATAATAAAAAGCAGGATTTCCTCGTTATTGTCCATCCGGTTGATAATATAGTCGATTGGGAAAGCCAGGACGGCACCCAAAACGATCGACCCGAGGATTTCCAGGAGGGGGGCGTAGATCTGGCTGATCTCAAAACCGCCAACACCCCCGGCGTAAGAGATTGCAAAGGGGGTGGAGATGCTGAAAAGGAACAGGGCGATGGCATCATCGATACCCACGACCGCAAAAAGGACGGTCGTCAGCGGGCCTTCGGCCTGATACTGCTTCAAAACATCGACGGTCGCGGCCGGAGCGGTGGCCGAGGCGAGCGAGGCGAATATGATGGCCAGGGGCAGTGAACGCGAAAAAATATATACCCCCAGAAATACCAATACATAAGCCCCCAGTGACTCCAGGATTGCGATCGTGATAATCGATTTCCCCAGGCTTCTTAATTTGGAAAACAAAAGGTGCTCGCCCATCCCAAAGCCGATGAATCCCAGGGCCATGTCGGCCACAAAAGTTAAGCTCTTATCCTCCTGGATGGTAATGAAATCCAGAAAAGAGACCCCCAGCAAAACGCCCAGCAGGATAAACCCCACCACGTGCGGGATCTTGATGAAGTCCATAACCCTGGCCACACCCACTCCCAGGATAAGGGCGGTGCCAAATATCGTTAAAGCATTTAATTGAAGATGCAATGTCATTATTCTCCTACTCCTGGCTGCCGATCTCTCTAATCTGCCGATCTTCGTCGCCTTGGGGTTTATTTCGTTGTTGATCTTGGTCTGCGGCTGGTTGGATGCGCGTACGCAGCGCTCGTCCCCTGCTGCTCAGCTTAGTAAGCGGATGATATTATTATCATTCCCCTTCTCATGTATTAATGATTGTACTAATGCACAACGGCTGAGATTGATAATTGGAGTTAAGTCGTCTATATTATAGTCGTTTTGGTGAGGTTGTGACCCTGATCTTCCTCTCACCATGTAGCCCGAGGGTCGGAGCAGTCTCGCCGTGAGAGATTCGGGATATCGCCCTATCAAATATCAATTATAATTAGCATGTCGTGTACAAGTAAATGTACCGCGAAGTTGTGTGATACGTACAAGGTGGGCGCGCGGGGAAATCGGTCAATAACTATATTCGATTTGCAGTAAATTTATCCTATCGGACATAGATTCAAGCAAATTCGCTTGAAAGAGGTTGACAAAGCCCATATGAAACGATTAATCATTCTGACCCTCATCAAAATGTGTGGCGAAGCGATCTTGCTTGCCTTGACTGTTGGAATTGTAATCGCAGTCATTGGCAATATCAATAATTGGGATACTTCGATTGCCTATAGCAACGCATTTTTCATCGCCGGTTGTCTGCTGGTCGTCACTGGCGGGATGTCACGACTGAGTGCTGGCCAAGAGTGGACCAGTTTTCATTTGCTCTCTGCGGAAAGCTTTCGTGGTATGAGCAACAGTGAGCGGGCGAATTTTATAATTGATGCCAGTAGCTCTTTTAGATTAGTTATACTGGGTCTGCTGAGTGGAATTTTGTTAATCATCATCTCTGCGATTTTGACGAGAACATAACGGGAAGGCTCATCAGGAGGCTAATTTTCAAGCGTTCGATCATAAGGTTCGCCATCAATTGTAGCGAAAGCTAATTACTGGGCTGAAGAAACCAGGCTCCGCATTCCATCCCCTGAGGTGTATGCATGACCTGGTTTTTCGATTCGCACTACGGAGTAATCACAGGAAGGGGCGCAACCCGCAGGCTCAGGTTGGTGCCGGGTGGGCATAAGACGCGAGCATCGAGATATAACCACATAATTCACCAGAATACTCGAAATAGTGGTAGAATTAGTGGAACCTAGCAATGCAAATTGAATCTATGGACCAAAGAAGGCGATTTTTATAGACGCAGGGTTTCAATGCGCCTGCTAAATTTTATCTTATCGGGGAACGCATCTCTATCCAAAAGAAAAAACCGGTAACTGTATTTATTAGTGGAGGAGAATATGAAAAGGTTTAGCTTAATCGTACTGGGGATCTGCCTGGGAGTGATCCTGACCCTGGCGGTATTATGGAGGGGTTTCGCCGGGGGAGCTCGAGCCCAATTAGGAGAGGCCACGCCGCTAGCGCCAGGCGTGACTTCGGATGAAGGCGCGGCGCAGTCCGGTTTTCCAGCCTTTAGCGGCGATGAGTCCACGCCGCTAGAGCCCAACAGCCTGCAGGCGGCAGCAGTGCTCCCGACCCCCATCCCGGGCAACAGTACGGTCTACTTCGTCCCGACCGACAACGATGCCACGGCGACCGTGCTGTACCTCTACAATACGGAACCAGTCTCCCAGACGGTCCCGCTGCGCGGTTTCTCTTATAACGGCGTATTGGTCTACTCACTGAACATCACCTTGAAGCCAACCAGTTTCTTGCGCCTGGCCAGCGATTCGATCGCCTCCGCGCCGCCGCCCAGTTGGGCGACCCCGGCCCCCATCATCACGAATTTCACCGATTTCACCTATTTTGCCAGCCTGTCCCTGCCAAAAGGGGTTAAGGCGGAAGGCTATACGCTGTTCAACCCGGGCACAGGCGTGGTCGACCCGCGCAAAGACCAGGGTGCCGTACCGCTGCGCTTCAGCACAGACCCGGCGACCCTGTTCTTGCCCACCGCGCCGAATTCGCCGTAAAGCTGTTTTTACGCTTCAATCCTCCCCGGCCGGTATGCTGCCTCTCGTCCTCGACCTGGTAAGAGGAGGTTTCGATGACTGTTTCTGCGCAGGACGGTCTCTTTTACGATGACCTGGTTGCATCGTATGTGAGCAACCCGCGCTTCCTGCGGCGTGACTGGCTGGCCGGAGACGTTGCGGAGCATCTGGCCGAGCCGGACTGCCGCTTTATCCTGCTGACTGCCGAGCCTGGGGCCGGGAAAAGCGGTTTTATCGCCCAACTGGCTGCCGATCACAGCCCGGCCGTGCCGGAGAACGCCTGGCTACGTTACTTCATCCGCCGAGACCAGCTCGAGGCGTTGGGGGACGTGGGCGTGCGCGCCTTCCTGCTGCGGATCGGTTTTCAATTCGCAGCGCTGCACCCCGAGCTCTTTTCACCCGAGCAGATCCAGATCACCATCGAGCAACGAGTGGGCGCTGTTGAAGACCGGGGCAAGGTGATCGGTGCGCAGGTAGAAAAGATCATCAGCAATCCCTTCCACCAGGCGGTCCTGCGCATCCAGCAGGAGGTGCAGCGCGTGAGCGGGGAGTTGGTCGGGCTGCGCGTCGGCGAATTTTATAGCGATCCCCAGGCCTTCGATGAAAGCCAGTTACAAAACATGGCGCTGTTCGACCCGGCGCGGGCGCTGGCCCGCCTGCATCCTGAGAACCAGGTAGTGGTGCTGATCGATGCGCTGGATGAGCTGCGCTATCACCGGGCTGCTGGTGGTGCCCGCACGGTGTTGGATTGGTTGATCGACTGCCCGGAGGATGCGCTGCCTGCCAACGTACACTTTGTGCTCACTTCACGTCCGCCCGACGGCCAGTTGGTGACCCTGATCGAGAAGCACTCCAAACTGCGCAGGCTGACCATTGACAGCGAGGACAGCCGGGTGCAGATCGATATCCGCACCTATGCGGCACGCCTGGTAGAGCCGCCAGAGGTGGCTGCGCTGCTGGCCGGGCTATCCAACGGGCCGGCCGGGTTCGTTGCGGAAGCCGTCAACAAGGCTGAGGGGAACATCGGATACCTGGATGCCCTGGCGCGTGGCATCGACCACGCCCGCTCAGTGCCGGACAACACGCAGGAGCTTGCCGAACTGCTGGCGCTGCACGAGCTGCCCAAGGATATCTCCGGCCTGTACACCTTGTTCCTGCACCAGATCAAAAACCGCCCCAACGCCAGCCTCGTCAAGCTGCGCGACCCGCTGACCGGCCGAACGGGCCTGGGTGAGGCCTGGCCCGATCTCTACGCGCCGCTGTTGGCGGTGTTCGTGGTGGCACTCGAGCCACCCACACTCGACCAACTGCACGTCCTATCGGGGACCTTCGCCGATCGCCCGGCAGTGGTGAGCGCGCTGGACTGGCTCAGCCAGTTTCTGGATCAGCTCGGCGGTCGCTACCGCCTTTATCACTCCAGCCTGGCTGAGTTCCTGGTTGCCGACAGCACCCGTGATGATCCGCAGCGCAGCGACCTGTACATCGACCCCATCGAAGCGCACCGTGCGGTCGCCGATATCCTGGGGCAGGATCTGGATGCCATCTGGGCGGATACCCGGGATAATGCCCGCGAACAGGAGCGCCGGCAATATGCCCGCCTGTATATGATCAATCACCTATACCAGGGGCGGGACTGGCAGCGCTTGTTTGCCATCATCGATGCGGGAGAATATGGCCAGGGCAAACTGCACTTCGACCCCAGCACCTACCTGTATGCCCGCGACCTGGATCTGGCGCGGGATGCCTGCCTGCCCGGGGAAGCTGCACAGCTTGAGCGTTTGGCACTGCTGCCGCGGCTCTGGCGCTACAGCCTGTTGCGCGGCAGCCTGGCGGGATATGCCGGCGTGCTGCCCCCCGACGCTTTTATCGTGCTGACCGCTCTGGGTAAGGGGGAGGAGGCGGTCCGGTTGGCCCTGCTGATCGGCGCGCCCGAGGATCAGGCCCTGATCTTCTCCCGCATCGCCGAGACCCTCGTCCAGATCCCTGGTTCAGAAGAACAGGCCGCCCGCTTACTGCGCGACGCATTTGGGGTCGCCGCCCGTATCGTTCAAGCCGAGCGCCAGGGCGAGCTTTTGGCATCCCTGACATACAGCATGCAGTTTATGCTCGACAGCAGCCGCTTCTACGACCAGCAGGCGGTGGATGCGGCCCTCCGGTTGGCGCAACAAATGCCAGAAGCGGCGAGGCACGCCGCGGCACTGCGCGCGCTGGCAGGTTTTCTATCCCAAGCCGGTCAGCGAGAGGCCGCAACCACGTTAGTCCGGGAGATGGAGCAAATGGCGGCTAATGGTGGAGAGCCTGGCGAGGAAGCGGCGGTAAATTTTGAGCTATCCGGGCTGTACGCCGAGCTGGGAGACTGGGGAGGGTCATTTCGGGCGGCCGCGCGCCTCGTAAAGCCCAACGAGCGCGCCGCGGCACTCGCTTACCTGGCCGCCTGCCAACAGCAAGCCGGGCTGCCAACCGCCGCGCTGGAAGATACTTTAGCCCAAGGGCTGGAACTGGCCAGCGCCCCGGGGTTGAGCCCATTCGAGCAGGGGGATATCCTTTTCGCACTGGCTCGTGCGCCCAGCGACTGCGACCCTCAAGGGAAGATCAAGGACATGCTGCACGCACTCATTAGCCGGGTAGAAGCGCAGGATCCCGGTGACATATCCCCGGAATTCTGGACCGATATGGCCGCTGCAGCGCAGCGCCAGGGCGAAGGAGATTTCGCAGTCGAGCTGCTGATGCGGGCCAAAAATTCCCTGGCGGAGTTTTTACAGAAAGAAGCGCAAACCCACAAAACAGGTCCGGGTTACAGTCTGTTTCTCCGTCACGTCCAGGCTGCATCCGACCTGGCGCGGCTCGGCCAGTGGCCGGTGGCGCTCGAGGTGGCCGGCTTATTCCAGCCGGTGGATCGCATCAACGTGCTCAGGGCAGTTGTCGAGGCGCTGGTGAGCGAGGCGAATTGGGCCAAGGCGTTCGAAGTAACGACTGAAATCGCCCGCCTGGAGGCCAGTTCGCCGGTTCTCATTTCGTTTTCCTCGAGTTCAAGCGGAGGCAGAGATCAGAGTCCTTCACGAGCTGCCCTGTATACGATTATCGATGGGTTAGCCCAGCAGCGGAATTGGGACGAGGCACTCCAGATCGCCGGGCAAATCGACCTGCTGGAGATACGCTGCCAGGCTCTGAGCCGAGTTGCGCTCGGGCAGCTCCTGGCGAATGAAGAGAATCTGGCGGCAGATACCCTGGCCCGCCAGGAGCGCACGATCCGCACCTGGGGCATGGGTGGCAGCCGCGATACGATCCTTTCCGGCAGCGTGGACTTTCTGATCCACGCTGCGGATTGGGGCGATGCCCGGGCGGCCGTCGCGCAGATCAGCGATCCAGTCACTCGCGAAGGAGCACGCAGCAATATCGCCGCGGCACTCATCGAAGCAGGCGATCTAGCTGCCCTCGAAGCGCTGATCGCCGAAATGGACGAACCGGGGAGCCGCACATCAGCGCGCATAATGCTCGCCCGCAAGCGAAAAGAGGCCGGAGATGAGCAGGGGGCCAGCGCGGCGCTGGCGGAAGCCCGCGCCCAGGCGATGCAAATCGAGGATGGTGCGACCAGCTCGGCCGATCTACGCAGGATCGCAGTGCTGCTGGCCGGTTGGGGAGATACGAAAACCGCCAACCAGGTGATCGATGAGGCAGCTGACGCCTGGGGACGGGCCAGGCCTTATGGCTTATTGCCCACACCGGTCAGTAGTTTTTGCGTCGATATCGCGCGCGTGGGTAATTGGGATTGGGGGCTTAAAATTGCGCACGGCCTGGTCGAGCACAATGCATTCGATGGCACAACTGCCCTGATCAATATGACCCGCTACTGCCACGAGATTGGACGGGACGAGCAGGCCGAGGCGCTGCTGGCGGAAGCCGGTCAAGCGGTGCTCAAGGTTGATTTTCCTCCCATGCGCGACGATATCCAGGCCCAGGTGGCCGTGGCCTATGCCGAGACCGGGTTGGGAGATATGGCCGCATACATGAAAGCGCTCCCCGAGGCTGTGCGCATGGACGCTACCCTGCGCATCGCCCAGGCGCGGATCAGCATCGCGACTGAAACCTCGGCCCAAGCCATCGCCGAAGCCGCGGCGACAGCCGAAAGCGTAATCAATGAGCTGAGTGGAAAAGACCTGGCGAACCTGCAATCGCGCCTGAACCAGGCCCAGGCGGAGATCGCCAAAGCCTGGCTGCAGGCCGGCGAATTCGAGCGGGCGCTGGAGACCGCCGCAGCGATTCGGGATGATAGCCAGCGCCTGGAATCGCTGATCGAGATCAGCGCAAAGCTGTTCGAGCAAGAGCAGCGCGATGAAGCGCTGCGCATCCTGGAGCAAGTGGACAGGCTAACAGGTGCGAATGATTACCCCTTGGCGGTAAACGCACTGATCCAGATGGCTGGCGTGTTGGCGAAGGCCGGGGAAACCGGCCAGGCGCTGGCCCTGGTGCAACGAGAGTGGCGTAGAAGCGATAACCTGAGAGAGCTGGTTGCACGCCTGCCGATGGCTGCCGGGCTGGCATCCGGCAGTTCTGACCTGGGCAAAGGGATTTATTCATCTGTTGGCTGGGTGGAAGCATTCCTGGCCAGCGGGTAAAAGGTCTGGTTAAGTCAGTATACCCAGCTCAACGCCGCCTGTTCGATCTGGCGGGTGGCCATCGCCGATAGCAGCCTCTCCATCATCGCCAGCCTGCCCACCGTGACGCAGTCTTCCCGCAGCTCGCACTCCTTGCAATCAGGACAGTTCGGCAGCTTGACGTAGCGCATTACGGCCTCTGGATCGGCCAGGTCATCGGCCACAATCTGGGCCAGCTCAGCCTGCGCGGGGTCGTCCGCCAGTTCTTTGACAGCTTCTTCCACAGACGTGCCGGCAGCCCGGCGCTCAAGGTAACGCTCCGCCAGCTCATAGTAGGGGTTCTTGTCGTCTTCGCGAATTTTCTTGAACGCCTTGAAGGCTTCCCAGGCTTTATCCAACCGGCCCAGGCGATACCATATCTGGCTGAGCAGCAAAGCCAGGTGATAATCCGTCCAGGGAGAGGTTTGTGCCAGCTTGATCCCAAAGACGTCCGTCAACGTAATACGCCCTTCTAACTTCTGCAATACGTTGGCGACTTCTTCCAGTTCGGAATCGGAACAGCTCTTCAGCTTGAGGGCCTTTGATTCGATCTCGTCCAGCTCGAGCATGAAGGGCGTCTGGGTCAGGGCAGGAGGCGGCACATTCTTGCGACCCAGGGCCGAAACCTCCGGCACATAACAAAAGACCGAGGGGAATCCCAGGAAGGATACATCGCGCAGGTAGACGTTGTGACCCTGGCTGTGAAAGAAGGCTACCAGCCGCTGGACCTCCTCGGCATAGGAGCTGCGCTGGGTCCAGACCGACGGGTCGAAGGCGTAAGAGGCTGTCTCAGCGAACAGGCTGAGCGGGAACTGGCCACGGTTATCCACGGTGAATTGCGAAAACACCATATAGCGCTGGAACATGGCGATCTCGTCGTTTTTCACAAAGTACGGCAGCTCCTCGTCGAGGCGGGGCAGGGCTGCCTCATCGAACATGGTTTCGTTCGAGACACCCTGGTAGATCTCCGTCAGGCAGCGGCTGATGGCAACCTGGAAACAGGTGTCGCAGCCTACGTTCAGGCGGTATTTATTTAACCCCGGGATCTCAACCAGGATGCCGAGGGCGGGAATGCAGCGCCCGGCAGAAAAGTCCTTGATGGTGACCCGGTACTTGCCGCTCGCTTCGATGGCCTGGATGATCGCCATTTCTTTTTTGAACTGCGCCAGGTACTCACGTGGGACAGTGGCAGGGGTAAGCTGGCCGAAGAACACTTCGGCTGCGCCCCAACGCTCAAGCAGCTCGCACAGGGCCTGGTATAAAGCTTCAGCCTGCGTATTACCGGCTGCCATGCCATTTGAACCGACCGTCAGCAGCAGCAGGTTCAACGGCAGGCTGATGATGCGCTTGTTCAACGTGTCGTAGAACGGCACCCCAACCACTCCCGGGGCGCCGTTGTTACGAGCCCGCTCGTAATAGGCAGTCAAAAACTCGACCTGGCCGGCGCTGTTGTAGCGTACGATGTCGTTGATCAGCTCCACAGGCAGAGCGTTGAATTCCTCATGCGTCAGGTAGTGCTCGTCTGGGGCATAATAATACCCATAGCGTTCCTTAAAGTGGGAGATAAAAGTGCGCGGGAAAACCGCGAACAGGCCATTCTGGATCCGCTCGAGGAACTCGGCATAGGCGCTGGCCAGGCAGAATTCGCTCGTCCTGCCCTTGCCGTTGGCCCGGAACGCGCCTTTGGCTGCCGGCAGTTCCAGGGAAACTGAATGCAGTCCCGGATAGGGGCTGGCGCGAAAAGATTCAACCGGCTGCAGCCCTAATGACTGCAGGATTTTCTTCACAGCCGCGACGGTTTCCAACGCGCTGCGTTCCTTATAAGGACGATGGATCGTTTCGAACAAGGTTTCTCCCGGATTCGATCAAAAGGAATGTTAAGAGAAGGAAAAGCCGCTCCAGGCTTTTCCTTCACAAGTTAATGATCAAGGTCTAGAATACGGGGCGCCCGAAGCCACCCATGCCTGGCTGATACCAGGCTGGATCTGCGAGCTGCGGATCCATGCGCAGTGGATCCATGCGCAGAGGATCTGTTCGCAGATCGATCTGCATGGCCAAAGCTTGCGGCTGCACCTGCATCTGTTGGACCTGGGACACCGGCCCCCCAGCGGTTACTTGAGGCCCGGCCATTGGCATTCCAACCTGCTGATATAACTGCTGTTGGAATTGCTGAAACTGCTGCTGTTGCTGAGCCTGTTGTAACTGCTGCAACTGCTGCGCTTGCTGGAACTGGAACTGCGCGACCGGCATCTGGGCCGCGGCTGTGGGCGCGGCCGTGAACGCGCCTCGTGGGAAGAAACGCATGGCTGCCTCCTTTGAAATCCGTTCTTGCCTGAAAACCACCAACCTGCTACGAAAAGGGTTGCTGGGTAGCGGATAATACGATGAAGAGGCGGTTTCTTACATCTCCATCGCCCTGAATGGGTTGGCGGCTTAGAAGATGGGGCGCCCGAAATCGCCCATCCCGCCCATAACCCAATTCTGCGGATCCACTCGCGGGTCAAATAGTCGCGGGTCGGATAAGCGAGCACGCAGGAGGTATGACTGCGGCTGCAATTGTTGGATCAGGCCTTGAGCCTGAATCTGCGCCTGGACTGCGGGTACCTCGCCCTTCTCGATCCTTTCGAACTGCTCGTCGAGCTGGCCTAAAGCTGCATCGATCGATTGAATGGACTGCTCAAGCATTTGTTTCATTTGCTTAAGCTGCAGCTGCTGGTTCTGGAGAGCCAGGCGCTGCATTTGTGCCATCTGTTCGGGATTGATCTGTTGGTTTGGCATTCCCATGAATGGCATCGACATCATCGGCATCATCGTCATTTTCTCCTTTTGTAAAAAGACAAAATAATAGCCACCGACAACAATTTGTCAGCGGCTACCATGAATAACCAATGCTTCGGGTCTTTATTGGTGACCTGCCCCGCCAGCAGTGTGAAAAATAGCGCAATCGGATGTCATTTATATTGTACATCAGGAAACTTCGCGAATCAAGAGGTTAAAGTTATGATCTGATTAAGACCTCAGACCTGACAGGTGTCCAAAAAAACCTGTCAGGTCTGACTATTCCGGTTTCTTCAATGAACTCAAAGTGGCGTCAACATTGCCTTTACCAAGACCGACCCGGACGCGGTCATCGCCGCCTACCCGAATGCCGAGGTCACTGGCAACCCCGGGGTAACAGGAAAAACTTACAATAGTGTAAAGGGAACAAACAAAATTTCAATGTACAGAATTCGTGTAACTAATTATGATTAAGGAAGCGTTAAACCATTATACCTGTTCATTTTCCTCAAAAAAGGGACCGCGTTGAACTATGATGCCTACTTCTGAGCCCCCTTCCCCATCTTCAAAAGAGCGTCCTGCTCCCCAGAGCGAAAAACCAGCACAGCCTGCGCCTGAAAAAGAAAAAAAACCGGAAAAGAAATTGGAAACCCCTGTGTTGGTCGCGATTATCAGCGCGTCTGTGACCCTGATCACTGCCATTTTGGGAAGCCCATTATTTGTGAACCTGGCAAACAGGATAGGTACAGCGACATCCACTCCAGCAGTTGAACTCGTCATGGTGCAAAACTCCCTGCTTGCCAACCCATCCGGGGGTGATTTATTCAAGGCCACATTCAGCCCTACGGAGAGCGGTGCAGGTATCATCGAAGCTACCTCGCCACCGCCAGGAGAAAATCCTACCTCCGCGCCTCTACTCCTAGAACCAACTTTCACCTCGGCGCCTCTCCCACCCCAAGAGCCTGAGCCGCCCACACCAGCGGCTGCATCGATCTTTCAGTGCATCGCGGCTGACATATGGTTCACTTACCCCAGCACATTGAATTCGGAAATCAGCAATGGCTGCCGGGATCTCGCCGATTGGGGCTTTTCTAGCGATCAAGGAAGCTTGTCACTGGTTTACACCCCGGTTCAAGATCAGCAACGTGGGATTTACACACCTATTTCCGGGGACGTAGATATTCGCTTCAGTATTAAATTAAATGAATTCCGAACACGGAAAAACAAAGTCGGGTTCCTGAACTTAGGCATTGTGCAAAATGACCCGTTCTCGATTTACAAGGGCGGCTACCTGAGCTACCAACAGCCCTTGCCCGGAACAGATTCTCCCGTCCACGTACTCATCAGTGGCAGTAACCAGGCAACTCAAAAAATATCGGTTCTGGAAGCCGGTTTTCAACAGGATGTTTTATTATCCATACAGGACAACCTGATGATGGTCTATTTGAACGGTGAGCAGACCGGAGACGCGGTTAAATTGCCCTCTACAGACCGGGCATTTTGGATCGGT
>Ga0315542_1001844_pt1 | contig 13185 bp, 12 predicted proteins | sample SalMarSW160120MG_FD_202541 | JGI IMG/M metagenome (GOLD analysis project Ga0315542, IMG submission 202541) | Salt marsh sediment microbial communities from the Plum Island Ecosystem LTER, Massachusetts, United States - Salt Marsh Sediment SW1601-20 ... | reverse complement strand
TGTTGTCGAGGATAGAAAAGGTGGCATTCAAAGTCAATTCAAAAGGCTGGATGCAGAAAGACGGGATGCCCTCTTACCCCTGTCCCATTCCTGTGCCACAGGCACGGATCAGCGGGCACCCCGTCAGCAGGATGCTATTTCTTGTCCTTCCCCATCACAGGAATGTGGCCGGTGTAGACCGGAGGCTGGGTGTAATCGACAAGGCTGTAGCTCGAGAGCCTCTTCTCGTCGATATCCCAGCCGAACAGGATATTGTCCGCGTCGAAATCGAGCATATAGACGAGCACGGATTTCGCTTCAGCGTCCTGGATATAGTAGATGAAGCGCTCCTCGTCCCTCGCACTGGATGTCAGATAGACGTTCGGCATCCCCCAAGAGGCGATCACCTCTTCGGCGTTCATACCTCTGACTATCTCTCCGTTACGGATGTTCTCCTGGAAAACGCTCTCGGGATGCCCGTCGATATATATCTCCCTGGAATCGCTTGATGTAAAATCCTCTCTTTCTATCTGGGAGGTACAGGAGCATCCTGAGAGAAGGAAAAGGGCCGGTATCGCGAACAGAAGCGGCATTGACCTCATAAGGCTCCCTCCTCCAGGTTGGGAGACTCACACCGGGGTGCGATCCCGGGGTGGGGCCTGAAAGGACGAGGATCGCCCCCTGAAAAAACCCTTCTGTAACAATTATATTTCGATTTCAGGGCGTGTCAACGGCTGGCGGACGAGCTTCATATAGGCGGAGCGAGACACCGGGAAGCTCTGACTCTCCGTCGAGGATCATGCCGTCATCGAAGAATGCCGCGATATGCCCCTCGGCGTCAGTATCCCATGGCCTGCACCTGAGGAGCCAGACCCTCGTGCGTCCCTCGGTCATCCTGAGGAGTTTTCTTTCTATGCCTTCCCGGTCGAGATGAGCCGCGTAGATCGACTCGACCGGACGGTCTCCCCTGTAGTAATACCGGACCACCGGGTCCATACCGGGGGCGAGGATCAGATCTCCAGGCATGCCTGCCGCAGCGATGATCGCCACTGCGCCCCTGATGTCATCCCTCGCATATTTCGGTTCGAAGTGATAGCTCCACACGGAGATCAGCATCAAGGTGCAGAGAGCGGCGATCGAAGCGATACCGGCTGCCCTGGCACGGGGGATCCCGTTCGACAGTATCGCTATGAACAGGGGGAACGCGCACATGAGATACCTTGCATTGATCACCTTTATCTTGAGAATCGCCGCGGCTGTGACAAGGCCTATCGTCGCCGCCAGCACGCATATATATAGGGCCGCCCTGCGCTCCCTGAGCAGCCTGAAGATACCTGCCACTGCTACCGATCCGAAAATAAGCGCCGCGACCGTGATCTGGGGGCCGTACCTGCCCAGCAGATGGGAGACCGATGCCGTCTCATGCAGCTCCCTGAGGTCGGGACCGTATGAGAATCCCATCGCGAACGCGAACAGGGCGTACGGATACGACATGATCACCGGTGGGCCGGCGCCTTCCATCCTGTAGACGACGGGTCTCCTGGCGGCCTCCACCGCGTGTATCCTCCTGAGGAAGAAGAACTCCCTGTATATCCACGGCGAGACGATCACCAGCGCCACGGCGGCAGCGAGCGCCCCGTACCTTAGATGGTCTCCCTTAAGCCTGCCGGTCACTGCCATGTACAGGGCGAGACCCGCGCAGAGGAAGACCGCCATGAAGTGCGACATGCAAGCCAGCCCGAGGGCGATCCCCAGCAGCAGCCCGCTTCGAAAGGAAGGTTTTTCGTTGAAACGGCTGAACGCGAGAAGCGAGAGCACGATGAACATCGTCAGAAAAGAATAAAAACGCAGTTCCTGTGAATAATAGACGTTGAAGGGGCTCACGGCCATCAGCAGCGCGCCGGTGAGCGCGGCGCTTTCGCCGGATTCACGCCTGAGCCAGAAGTACATCAGCAATACCGTGACTACGCCGGCCGCTGCCCCGGGAGAGCGAAGCCATGCCTCCGAGGACGAGACTGCCGACCAGAAATGCATGACGAGGGAATAGAGTGGGCCGTGCACGTCCCACATCAGCTTGACCCCGTAGGAGACCCCCCCCTCTGGGGATGAATACGACCCGATCGTGAGGATCTCGTCGAGCCAGAACGACTGGTGGCCGAGCCGGAAGAACCTGAGCGCCGCGGCCAGCGCAGCGATCGCCGCGACCGCAGCGATCCTCCTTCTTTCTGTCCCTGGATAAGTCATCATCGTCCTTATACCCCAGAAAGCGATTGTTTTTCCAGTTGAAAACGAGATCAGGCGGGCCGATACTCGGACGATGGGGCCGGGACCTGAAAGAAAGACGGAGATCTATATCGGTCCGGCGGGCTGGTCATACGCCGACTGGGAAGGTATTGCCTACCCTCCGGGCACGGGGCACGACAGGCTCCTCGAAATCGCGCGGTTCTTCAGGGTGATCGAGCTCAACAGTTCATTCTACCGCATTCCTCCGGCGAAGATGGTCTCCAGCTGGCTCGAACGGCTGTCGACAGTCCCTGGCTTCAAGCTCAACATCAAGGTCAACGGGAGATTCACTCACGAGAGAGATCACCCAGCCGCGGAGCTTGCGGAATTCATCGACCGGTTCTCGCCCCTGCGTGAGGCGGGCATATCCGGCCCTTTCCTCCTGCAGTTTCCATGGTCGTTCAGGAATACTCCTGATTCGAGAGCATATATCGAGAGACTGGCTCCCTTCTTCATGGGCCTTCCGGCCGCCGTCGAGCTCAGGCATGGTTCGTGGAACGGGCCCGGCACCTTTGATCTACTATCGAGATGCGGCTTTGCCTTCTGTAATATCGACCAGCCCGTCATTGGGGATTCGATGCCCCCGTCGTCACGCATTACCGACGCGAAGACCGGATACATCCGCCTCCATGGCCGGAATGAAAAGGACTGGTTCAGGCAGGGTGCGGGACGTGACGCGCGATATGATTATCTTTACAGGCCGGATGAGATCGAGGAATGGGCCAGGCGGGCCCGTGAGATGATCGGGAAGGTCGGGGCTCTCTTCATAATCGCAAACAATCATTTCAGGGGACAGGCCCTGGCAAACGCCGTCGAACTGAGGTCGATCCTCGAAGGCGGCGTGATAAGGGCCCCCGCGTCTCTGATAAGGTCATTCAGGTTTCTGAGGGATATAGCTTCTCCTCCCCCGGGCGGGGAGGAACTGGACCTGTGAGCGCTCTATCGAGTCAGCATCCCGAAGATCAGGATCGCCAGTACCAGCCCGAGGTAGAAGAGCATCCGTTTCGGGTGTACGAGATAATTGCCTCCTCCGGCCTTCAGTACCGTTTTGATCTCACGCATCTTCGACTCTACAAGCGGCGTGTGACAGAACTGGCAGTACTCGTCATCCTTTTTCAGAGGGAACCCGCATTTGAGGCAGTTCGATCCCTCTACTGTAGCTATCGTCGGCTCTTCCTCCGTTATCTCCACCTTGGGCTTCTCTACGGGGTCATATTCTTCCAGCATGCCGATGCCGCCCGCTTCCTCTATGAGCTCGAGAGCTCCGTGGGCTCTGGGCGCAGATCTTGTCTCGAGGATCGTCTTCGGCAGGTTGCGCATCATGAACTTTATCCTGGTGACCGGCGTGCTCGTCAGGATACCGTACTTTATGGAGAATGAGTCCGGCGTCTCTATATCGCTCTTTATACCTTCGAGGACGACCCTGTAGAGGATATCCTTCGATCTGCCATCAGCCATATTCTCACCATCTTCAGGTATGGCGGATCTGTATATGGAATCCCGCATGGACATCATTTTCCCTCCAGCGTCGGCATAAAGCATCATCCGTGCCATAGAAAGCCTGAACCATTGATGGAAGGGATAAAAAAAGGGCCGGAAACAGTTCCGGCCCCGTCCGGGAAAGTCAGTGCCGCTGTCATCTTGTGTCTATAACGGCGCATTCCTCCTCTGTCCTCCACCCTTCCCACCCGAACGTGTCTACCGCGGATACCTTGTAGCAGTACTCCACGTTTCCGACCAGCTTCGTATCGGTGTAGGTCAGGCTCGTCGTCGTTCCTGCCAGTTCAAGAGCGCCGTAGGCAGGGAAGTAGTAATAGACCCTGAATTCCTCGATCGATCCCATGCTCTGCGGCGGGTACTCCCAGGCGATGACAGCCGATTCCTGCCCTGGGGTCACCGACAGGTCTGTCGGCGCGGCTGGAGCGGTCACATCGAAAGGCGCCGGCTCCGTCCCGTGGTCATTCGAGCAGGAGACGAGAGCGGCGGCCGCTACTGCCATCAGAGCCATGGCGATATTCTTAAGCATCGTCTTCGCCTCCTAGAACGAAAATGTCCTGACGACCATGAATCCGTCCGGCCTCAGCTCCATGGCGACCGGCGGCGTGCCTGCTTCAGGGCCGAGCGTTATGTCGAGTATGCTCCAGATATACATGCCGGCCAGGACGCCGAGAGCGATGTTCCTGTAGTTATAAGCGTTGTCGGCGTCGTCCCAGCTCTTCGTCATCTGCGAGTAGTACTCCTCCGCGTCCCCGATATATGTGGCCTGCGAGTACCCTCTCTTCGCCGCTTCGTAAGAATCGACGTGCCTGTTGTACTGCAGGGTGAGCCCGCCGATCACGCCGAGCGAGACCAGGGCGGTGCCCATCATCACAGCGCCCCTCGTGTAACGCCCCGTGGAAAACTGCCCCCATCCGGGGAAGACGCACCCCTTGACGATTTCCTCGGTCCTTTCGGCGGCCGAGGCGGCGGAAGATAAAAGGAGCAGCGCGGCCAGCGCTGTCACCAGGGTCTTTCTCATCCTGCGTCCTTTCTCCATGTGATATCGATCACTGCTCTCATAGAGTCTTTACGGATCCCTGTCCGAATTGTTACATCGCCATACTATAACCTCTTCAGGTCTGTAGCAATAGCCGATTGACAGGGCCGCGGAAAGACCTTAGCTTTATGTGCGCCGCGCAAGTGCGGGCGGCTGGATGCGCCAGGGAGGTCCATCTTGATCAGCGTAAGGGAACTGTCGAAATATTATGGTGTTACCGTGGCGGTCGACAGCCTGTCCTTCACTGTCGAGAGAGGCGAGGTCCTCGGATTCCTCGGCCCGAACGGCGCTGGCAAGACCACTACGATGAAGATGCTCACCTGCTATCTGCCCCCTTCCTCCGGCACCGCCGAGATATTCGGGTTCGACATACTCAGGGATTCGATGGAGGTCAGGAAGAGGATCGGATACCTCCCTGAGAAGAATCCGCTGTACACCGACATGGATGTCAGCTCTTTCCTCGAACTGGCCGCGCGGCTCAAGGGAGTGGGGAAAGACTCTCTGACTGGATCCGTCGACGGTGTCATCGAGAGATGCGGGCTGGGGGATGTGGCACGCAGAAAGATCGGCAACCTGTCCAAGGGATTCCAGCAGAGGGTCGGTATCGCGCAGGCGATAGTGAACGATCCGGAGCTTCTTATACTTGACGAGCCTACAATAGGTCTCGATCCGCGGCAGATAATAGACATCAGGGCCCTGATCAAGGATCTCGGGAAGGACAGGACCGTCATCCTCAGCTCCCACATACTTCCCGAGGTCAGCCAGGTCTGCGACAGGATAATAATCATAAACAACGGACACCTTGTAGCCGTAGACTCGCCTGAAAACCTGCGCGACCGGCTGAAAAGATCCTCGATGACCAGGGTGAGGATCGCCGGCTCGCTCGACTTGCCGGCCGTGGAAAAAATCATCTCCTCGATCGGTGGCGCCAGGCTGCTGCGAAGCGACGAGAGGGGCGGCGACGGTTCGACACTCCTGACCGTCGAATCCTCGACCGATTCCGATATCCGGCGTACGCTTGCCAGGGACCTCGTCGAGGCGGACATTCCTCTCCTCGAGATATACAGCGAGGAACTCTCGCTCGAGGACATATTCATCAGGCTTGTCACCGAGGAGGGAGACGCGTGAGCAGAGCCTTTGCTATATACGGCAGGGAACTGAGATACTTCTTCCAGTCCGTGACCGCGTATATCGTAATAGCGATATTCCTAGGCATCTCCGGGTACTTCTTCTTCAGTATCTTCAGGTATTACAACCTTCTTTCGCTTCAATCGATGCAGAGCGGTTTCTCTCAGGGCGGCCTGAACCTCATCGACGGAGTGATGAGACCCCTGCTCGGCAATATAAGCATCATCATCCTGCTGCTGCTCCCGCTCCTTACGATGAGGCTGATGGCAGAGGAAAAGAAGCAGGGTACCTTCGAGCTGCTCTCTACATTTCCGGTATCCGACATCGCCGCGGTGTCTGGAAAGTTCCTCGCGGCGCTTACAGTCTACGCCGTGATGATCGGCTGCACGCTTCTTTATCCGGGGATGCTCTTCTACTACGCCGAGCCGGAGATAATACCGGTCGTGACCGGTTATGTCGGTCTCCTCCTGATGGGGGCGGCGTTTATCTCCATGGGGACCTTCTTCTCATCTCTAACTGACAACCAGATCATCGCGGGCGTCGCTACTTTCGGGGCGTCTCTCTTCTTTCTCCTGATAGGCTGGGCGGCGCCATTCGTCGGGCCTGGATTCGCCTCCGTCCTGGCGCAGATCTCCATCCTCTATCATTTCGAGTCGTTCTCCAAGGGAGTGATAGAGACCAGTGACCTGACCTACTACATCTTCCTTACCGTCTTTTTCCTGTTCCTGACGGTGAGGTCGCTTGAATCGACGAGGTGGAAAAGCTGATGGGCGGCCTGATATACAGGATACTGAGCGCGGCCGGTCTGATACTCGTCGTACTGGGTGGGATCGTCTACGGGATATTCTTCACGAGCGGATGGACGGCTGTTCTCCCGCTGGTCATCGGCCTGGTGCTGACAGTCGCAGCATTCGTCGGCGGTTACCGTTCCGAGAAATCGGAAGGCTCGAGGCGCACTGCCCGGTACGGTCTGGGCGCTGGTCTTTCAGTAGCGGCGGCCGCTGCCATACTGATCCTCCTTCAGACCATTTCCTACAGGCACACCTCCGCGGTCGACCTGACGAGCAACCGGCGCTTCTCGCTCTCCCCCCAGACAGACAAGGTCCTCGATGCCCTCGAGACCCCGGTGCGGCTGACCGCCTTTTATAAGGAGACGAGCCAGGAAAGGGCCGTCCTGCAGGATCTGCTCGAGAGCTTCTCTGCCCGCAACCCCGCCGTCTCCTTCATATTCATCGATCCGGACAGGGAGCCCCTGCTCGCCCGCAACTACGGAGTGACCGGGACCGGGGTCCTCTTTATTGAAGCAGGCACGGCGCGTGAGAAGGTGGATGAACCTGATGAATCGCGGCTGACCAATGCGATCGCCAGGGTGACATCGGGAGGGATAAAGACGGTCTTCTTCCTGACCGGCCACGGAGAGAAATCGATCCACGAGGAAGGGCCCTACGGGCTCAGCGCCATGGCAGAGGCGCTGCGGGCCGAAAATTTCGAGGTCCGCGATCTCGTCGCCCTGAGCTCGGACAGTATTCCCGCGGATTGCGACGTCCTGGTGATCGCCGGACCGGAAAAGGATATCCTGAAGCATGAACAGAACCTGATCCTCGATTATCTCACAAGCGGCGGACGCGCTCTCTTCATGCTCGACCCGATGACCGAGATCCCCGGGATCGAAGGTATCCTCGCCGCTTACGGGATCCTGCTCGGTAACGACGTGATAGTGGACAGGCAGGGAAAACTGCTGGCCGGCAACTATCTCACCCCGGTCGTAAACGATTACGGGAGCCATCCGATCACAGAAGGATTCCGGCATTTCACCTTCTTCCCTCAGGCGCGGTCCGTGATAGTGCTGAAGGATACGCCGCCGTCACTGGAGGTAACGGTCCTCGGGCGCACCAGCGAGGGAGCCTATGCCGAGACCGACCTGGCGACACTCCTCGAAGGACAGACGCAGTACGAACCTTCAGAGGACGTCAAGGGGCCGATCGATATAGCTGCCGCCTCGACAATGGGGTTCAGCGCTGATTCGTCATCCACGGTCATACAGTCCCGCATAGTAGTGTTCGGCGACAGCGATTTCGCCGGAAATTCGAACCTCCGGCTCTCAGGGAACCGGGACCTTCTGCTGAACGTCATCGACTGGCTCGCGGAGTCGGAAGACATGATCTCGGTTAGGCCCGTCGATGAGCTGCAGCAGCCCGTCCTGCTGACCGCTACGCAGGGGCGTTTTGTTTTCTGGATCCCCGTGATCGCGCTGCCTTCGCTTGTGCTCCTTGCGGGCGCGGTCTTACTCACGCTAAGAAAAAGGACAGTCCGATAGTGGAGGTCGAGCAGTGAAGGCCCGGGGCCTTATCATCCTCATCGTGGTCCTTATCGTCGTCGCGGGATATTTCTTTCTCATCGAGGAAAAGCAGCGCAGAGCCGCAGACCTGAACCGGCTGTCATCCAGGATGCTCCTCCCCTACGGACCTCTCGATATCGACGCTGTCTCCTTCATAAATCCGTTCGGCGAGACGATAATGTGGGAAAGAGACGGCGACGGGTGGCTCATAACATATCCAGTCACCGATATCGGCGAGAAGAGCACAATAGACATGTTCCTCGGCCAGATCGCCCCGGGACAGAAGCTCGAGGAGTACACGGGCGTCACGGATCTCGCGCAGTACGGCCTGTCACCTCCCTACGCCACGGTGATCCTCGAGAGCCGGCGATACGGAAGGACAGACACAGTGAACGTCGGCGACAAGACTCCCACCAGCTTCAGGGCGTACGCGTCGCTCGGTTCGTCAAGCAATGTCGTGGTAACCAGAGAGCTCGCGCACAACGTGATGCAGAAAAGACTCTTTCATCTCAGGGACAAGAACTTCCTACCCCCCGCCGACAGGAACATCACCGGGTTCTCGCTCATCACCCCAAACCGCGACCTCTCCTTTCAGCGTTCTGGAGATTCATGGAAGGTCACCGGTTCCACGCTCACCGTCGACCGTAACGTGATAGAACCCTGGGTCTCCGGACTCTCGGAAGCGCTCGTCTATGAATTCACCGCTGAGAACCTCGCGGACACGCTCTCATTCGGCATAGGAGATCCCTGCAGGGCAGCCGTCCTGAGAACGGCCGGAGGAGATTCGATCAGGGTCTCGTTCGGCAGGGACATGGAGGGCATGGTCCCCGTCGTCAGGACCGGCAGGCCGAAGGTCACCATGATCGATGCCGGTTTTCTGGACGCCTTCCACTGGACCGACGACCGCCTGATAGTGATGAGCCTCTCTATCGTCAGCCCGGGACTTGTCACCGCGCTGCAGTGTGAGACGCCTGATTCGGTGGCGTCATGGAAACTTGTCGATGGAGTCTGGACATCCGGCTCTGGCGATGCTGCGCCCGTGGACCAGGAGGCTATGAAATACCTGCTGATGCTGCTGCGTTCAACTGCTTTCGAAAGCGTCGTGACCGACCGTGATCTTGTATCCGCAGCCAGGCCGGACCTCATCATCACGCTGGGCGGCAGTTCAGGAGACGTTCTCGATATAATCTCGCTCTTTCGGTTCAAGGACGGCACACCAGGTGGCATATCGATCTCAGGCGGGAACGCCGGCCGCCTCAGCGAGGGGACGGTCGCCGAGATCCACAGGGCCTGCTCGGCGATATCCAGCAGGTAACTGCAGTACCGTTTTTCGCGATATTCTGCTATATTTATTGCATGATGGAAGACAATCTCGGAAAGATCTCGAGAAGGGATTTCCTCCGGAGCGCGTCCGGTATGATAGCGGCCGGGGCTCTTGCCGGAGGTCCGGTCCTTGCCGGCGAAGACGCTCCCAGGCGCGCCGGGTTCTGGGAAAGGCTCGATCACGGCCGTGTCGGGTGCAGACTCTGCCCCCGCAACTGCGTTATCGCCGACGGCAGGCGCGGCGCTTGCCGGGTCAGGGAAAACAGAGGCGGGACCCTCTATACACTCTCCTGGGGGAAGCCATGCGCCATCCACACAGACCCTATCGAGAAGAAGCCGTTCTACCATTTTCTGCCCGGCACGACAGCCCTATCCCTTTCGACGGTGGGCTGCAACATGACATGCCTCTTCTGCCAGAACTGGCAGATCTCCCAGTCCTCCCCGGAGGATAACCCCTCGGAGACTGTCAATCCCGGCTTCTTCCCGAGAAAAGCAGTCCAGTCCGGAGCCTCCTCGATCGCTTTCACGTACGGTGAGCCTGTTGTCTTCATCGAGTACGCTATGGATATCGCGGAGGCGGCGAAAGCATCCGGGATAAGAAGCGTCGCCGTATCGAACGGATATATCGAAAGCGAGGCGCTAAAAGCGCTCTGTTCATCGGTCGACGCGATAAAGGTCGATCTCAAGGCGTTCGAGGACGGATACTACACGAAGATATGCGGGGGAAAACTCGATCCGGTGCTGCGTTCGCTCGTCGATATCCGGTCGCGCGGGGTATGGCTCGAGATCGTCTACCTCATGGTGCCTACTCTAAACGACGACCCTGATTCCATAAGCAGGATGGCCTCATGGATAATGTCGGAACTCGGACCGGACGTCCCGGTACACTTCTCGAGGTTCCTGCCGGCCTACCGCCTGCCCGACCTGCCTCCCACGCCGGTCTCGTCACTGGTGGCGGCCAGGCAGATATGCCTCGGCTCGGGGATGCACTACGTCTATATCGGGAACGTGGCGGGCCATGAGGCTGACTCGACCTACTGCCGTTCCTGCTCGAGGATGATCATAGAGAGATTCGGCTATGAGATACGGTCGATGGAGATGGACGGAGACAGATGCCGGTTCTGCGGAGCGGTCCAGCCCGGCGTATGGAGGAAAGACACGTGAGAATATCCACTACTGTCCGTGCGCTCGTACTCATCCTGATACTCGCCGCTGCCGGCCCGCTCCGCGCCGGCCTGAAAGGAAGCGAAATGAAAGATTCGATCAGGAAGCCGGCGGTAGCCGGACAGTTCTATTCATCCGACCCGGACGCGCTCCGCAGGGAGGTCGAGACGATGATCGAGCGGGCCGATCCGCCGACTGTCACCGGAGACATATTCGCTCTGATCTCGCCGCACGCCGGCTATGTATACTCTGGACAGGTGGCAGCGTACGGATACTCTCTTCTCAAAAAGGGCCAGTTCGGGACGGTCGTGGTCATATCCCCGTGTCACGTGGAGTATTTCAGATTCGCGTCGATCTACGACGGCGGCGCGTACGAGACTCCTCTCGGCCAGGTCGAAGTGGACAGGGAGCTATCGGAAGATATCGCGTCGCGCAGCGACCTGGTGAGGATAGGCCCTGAAGGTCACGGAACCGGCACGCGTGGAAGGGGCGAGCATTCCCTCGAGGTGCAGATACCCTTCCTCCAGGTCGCACTCGGGGATTTCAAGATCGTACCGATCGTCATGGGAGACCAGTCCGCCGACGTGGTGTACGGCCTCGCGGAGGCTCTCGCCGGAGCGCTGGCCGGCCGTGACGTGCTGATAGTCGCCAGTACCGATCTGTCCCATTTCCATGACGACGGCTCGGCGAGGAGACTCGATGGCGAGTTCATCAGGAGTCTCGAGGCGTTCGACGCCGCCGGGCTCATGCAGGCCATCGGGTCCGGAAGGACCGAAGCCTGCGGGGGCGGCCCCTCCGCCGCCGCCATGATCGCCTCGGCCCGGCTCGGCGCCACCGGATGCACCGTGCTGAAGTATGCCAACTCAGGCGATGTATCGGGAGACCGTGGAAGCGTCGTCGGGTACGTATCCGCAGTGATAACGGGGAACCGCGCCGAAATCTCCCCGCACTCCCGCGGCGGGAGCGTCGGAGAGGACGTCGACAGGGACACAAGGATATTCCTCCTCCGATACGCCAGATCTGTCATAAGGAAGACTCTCGGCATGGAGACCGGCGAGCTTGCGACTCCAGACTCGCCCATACTCGGGGAAAAGCGGGGCGGGTTCGTCACTCTCAAGAAGGACGGCAGGCTCAGGGGCTGCATCGGATATATCGACGCGGTCAAGCCTCTGCTGGAGACGGTCGGCGAAATGGCCTACTCGGCGGCCTTCAGCGATTACAGGTTCGATCCCGTCTCGAGGGAGGAAGTCGACGACCTGGAGATCGAGATATCCGTCCTCAGCCCGGTGCGCGAGATAAAAGACCCCTCCGAGATCGAGGTCGGCAGGGACGGGATAATAATCTCCGCCGTAGGGAAAAGGGGGCTTCTCCTACCCCAGGTGGCTGTAGAATACGGCTGGGACAGGAATACCTTCCTCGACCAGACATGCGTCAAGGCGGGTCTTCCCCGCGGCGCCTGGAAGAAATCCGCAACGACGATAGAGATATTCAGCGCCGAGATATTCTCCGAGGAGAGTATGGGCCTTCGCTGAACGGACAGTCACACGCGGCCCGGCACGATCTTGCGCGTGAGTATCAGAGCCGTCGTGGCATGGACGGCGGCAGCAGTGGAGGCTGTCCAGAAGAGCCCTGACAGAGGAAAAAGCAGCGTGCCCGCGATCATCCCGCCGGCGCAGGCTCCGAACAGGTCCCATGAATAGAACAGTGCCGGGACCGCCCCCCCTGAAGCAGGCCATGCGGTCTCCACCGCCGTCCTGTAATAAGCCCCGGTAAGCATCCCGCCCGCTAGCGACATGAGCATGAATCCCGCCGATCCGGCCGACTGCCCGGGAGCCGCCGAGGCCTGAATCCACAACCAGGCCGGAACCATGAGCGCCGTCAACGCCATCAGCGAATTCAGGGCGGCGAGCCTCTTCCCATCCTTTTTTCCGCGCGCTCCGGTGGCAAAAGCCCCTAGCGCGGCGCCGGCCATGAAAAGGGCGGTCAGTATGGCCAATGAATAGTAAAGGATACCTGAGAAGGCCTGGTAAGCGAGCATCAGCGAGATCTGTACCGTCATGCTGCAGGCCCCGGTAAGAAAGACGGCGGCCTCCGCGGCGGAGCCGCTCCGGGTCAGTATCCCGATCAGTATCGCTCCCGCCAGCAGCGCTGCAGGCAGCGCCCATGGCGGCAGGTCCATGACGGCTTCGAGGAATCCCGCGTAAGACCTTCCAGACCTGAGGGCGTCGAGGACCAGTTCCCGTGAGACCAGGATCGGCCGCGGATCGCTGTTCACCAGCGGGCGGGCGCCGGCAAGGGCCGCCGCGAGATCGTCCCTCCTCTCATTCGTGATCCTCCAGGCCAGGGCGTCGAGGACGAGAAGCCTGCCCTCGAGCCCTCTTTCGATAAGCCTTTCGGGGATCACGCCGATATCTACCGGCGCGTCAGAGGCTAT
>Ga0315542_1001838_pt1 | contig 13205 bp, 12 predicted proteins | sample SalMarSW160120MG_FD_202541 | JGI IMG/M metagenome (GOLD analysis project Ga0315542, IMG submission 202541) | Salt marsh sediment microbial communities from the Plum Island Ecosystem LTER, Massachusetts, United States - Salt Marsh Sediment SW1601-20 ... | reverse complement strand
ATCAAAACATAAGCTTTAGTCAAACCACAAAGATCATTAAACATAGCTTTAAAATCTTTTTTACCAGTCAGCTTTTGTGCCTCTTCTTTATTAAGGTTAAAAATCGCAGCTTGTTTAATTAATGGCACGAGCTTTGCTTTGCCTAATTTCAATTCTTCACTGCCTGGATTCCAGGCTATTTTAATTTTCTTCTTTTTGGCAAAAGTAAAAATCTTCTTAAGCAAATTCAAATTGCCAGCCAAAGAAGAAATATAAAACCATTTAGTTTTTAATTTAGGCCAGTTAAAATCTTTTTCTGTAAAATTAGCGCTAGCGCCGCGGTAAACCAAGATTGTCCTATCACCGCCTGGCGTGATTAAAATCGTAGAATAGGCTGTCTGATGCTGTTTGTCAGGCATTAAATTGCTTACATCAATTCTTTTATCAGCCAAAATATGCATAATTTCCAAACCATAAATATCTTTGCCAACTTTTGAAACTACAGAAGATTTTAAACCTAAATTTGCAAATGTATAAGCAGCATTAGTCGCTCCCCCGCCAGTATCAAAATAAATATCGCCTAGTTCAATTTTTGAACCATAAGCAAAGCACTCGCCTACTCCGGTTTTGAACTGTTTAGATTTTATTAGTTTAAATCCTTTGGAAATTAAAAAAACGTCTTTAGTGGCTGAACCAATTGTGATGATGTCATGCATATTTTTAACTTAATACTTAATGCTTTTCCACAAATTTACAAAATAACTAAAATTTCTAGCCATCAGAGCAACAGCCTGTTTTTTACTTTTTTCTCCTTTCTTCCATTTTTCTAAAGGCGCATAAAAAATTGTCCTGCCTACTGCAAAGCCGATAATATCATTAAATTGCGCGGCTGTTTTCAACCATTTCGTAACAGTATCCTTGGAACCTGCGCGGCCTAAAATAATTATTTTTTCATTTTTGCCGATTAATTTAATGAGCTTAGTCCAATCATTTTTAGGCATGGCTTCCAGTTTCCAAATATTAGGCTTAACGCCAAAGGCACGGATTTCTTTAATGGCCTGGCGTGTTAAAGCCGGCCGAGCTTTAAGATCATAACCTTTGCCGTATTTTTTAAATTGGACTGGCGAGGCCGGCACAAGAAGTTCAAAAAGAAATCCGATTTTCTTTTGTTTGCAAAAATTATTTAGCTTTTTTAAACATTTTAGCTGGATTAAATTTTCTTTTTTATTGACAGGATTATAACGCACCAAAGCTTTGGCATAATCAGGCTTAAATTTTAAAATATGTGAACCAAAATTTGCGCCGTATTCAAAATCATATGTTTCCTGCCCGCTTTTTTCAGTTGTCAGCATTCTGACCACGCCTAATTTCTTGGCTTGCTTTAAAATTTCTGAACCAAATTCCTCATCAACTAAAACACCAAAATTCTCTTTATCAGAACTTTTTTTATAAACCTGCAAAAAGGCTTGCCAGATCATTTGTTTTGCTTCCTTAATTTTGGCTGTTTGTTTTTTACTCAAAGGCAAATCCCAGCCAAATAAACCATGATAAAAAGTATGCCGATGATCAAATGGTAAAATGTAAAGCTGTTTTTTCATATTAAATTATTTTTTTAACTGATTTAATTATTCCTTTTACATTTAAGCCGTATTTGTCTAAAAGCTGCTTGGCAGTCCCTGACTCGCCGAATTTATCAGGCATGCCAATAATTTTCATTTTAACAGGATAATTTTGACCCAAAACTTCAGCCACAGCACTGCCTAATCCCCCATTAACCTGATGTTCTTCAACAGTCACAACTTTTTTTGTTTTTTTAGCTGATTTAATTATGGTCGCTTTATCAATTGGCTTAATAGTATGGCAATTAATGACTTGGGCTTGAATTCTTTGTTTAGCTAATTCATTAGCAGCTTCTAAAGCTTCAGCCACCATTGGTCCACAGGCGATAATGGTCACATCTTTACCTGTCCTCATCACATTAGCTTTGCCAAAGGCAAATGGCGTTTTAGCATTAGTTATAACCGGACATTTTTCTCTGCCATAACGGATATAAATCGGCCCTTTGATTTTAGCTGCTGCCAAAACTGCTTTTTTAGTCTCTTTATAATCACAAGGCGCAATCACCATCATATTAGGCAAAACTCGCATAATAGCTATGTCTTCAAGCGCCTGATGAGTAGCGCCATCTTCACCAACATTTAAGCCGGCATGAGAGCTGACAATTTTTACATTGGCCTGATTATAACAAACTGAAACTCTAATTTGTTCCCAATTAGTACCGGGACTAAAAACTGCAAATGAACAAATAAAAGGAATTTTTCCTTCTAAAGCCAAACCCGCTCCGATGCCAGCCATATTTTGTTCTGCCACCCCAACTTCAAAAAAACGAGCCGGATATTTTTTGCCAAATTCTAAACAATGAGTTGATTCAGCCAAATCAGCACTAACTACCACCACATTTTTATTATTTTTACCCAATTTTAAAAGTGCCTCACCAAACCCGTCACGACAGGCCTTGTTTGAGATTTGAGATTTGAGATTTGAGATTTTTTTGTTATTTGTCATTTGAATTTGTTTGATTATTGGTGCTTGATTATTGATTATTTCAAAGCGCTTTTTTTAATTCATTCAAGGCTAATTCGGCTTCAGTCTTTGTTGGCGCTTTGCCATGCCATTGCCATTTATTTTCCATAAAGCTCACTCCCTTGCCCGGGACTGTATGCGCTACAATAACCTTGGGCTTATTCTTAATCTTTTTCGCTTTATTTATGGCACTTAAAATTTCTTTCATATTATTGCCGTCAATTTGCTGAACATGCCATTTAAAAGCCTGGTATTTGGCATGTAAATGCGTCAAAGGCATTATTTTTTCTGTAAAACCATCGATCTGAATCATATTGCGATCTAAAATAAAAATTAAATTATCCAACTTAAATTTACTAGCAGCCATAATAGCTTCCCAAGTTTCACCTTCATCATGTTCGCCATCACTGGTTATACAGTAAACAAAATGCTTCTGCTTATTAATTTTAGCTGCCAAGGCCATGCCAACAGCGACTGAAACACCCTGGCCTAAAGGCCCAGAAGAGCATTCTAAAGATGGCAGATCAACATATGAAGGATGACCTTGCAAAGCTGAACCTAATTTGCGCAAAGTCATTAATTTAGCCACTGGAAAATAACCGCTTCTGGCCATGGCCGCATATCTAACTGGACAAATATGGCCATTGGATAAAATCAAACGGTCGCGTTTTTCCCATTTAGTTTTTTTCGGATCATGCCTTAAAATATTAAAATAAAGCGCGCTAAAAATATCTGCCATGCCTAAAGAGCCAGCTGAATGCCCAGAACCTGCTTTGGCCAGCATTTTTATCACATCCTGGCGCAAAGTATTAGCCATTTTCTTAAGTTGTTCAATGTTTAATTTATTCATTTCTTCACCAAATAAAGTGAACAATGACAATGCCCCTGCAGTTCAATTTCTCCGAAATACAAATAACATGGACAGATAATTTTTTTATCAGCTAGTTCATTGCCGGTCAAAAGCCGGCAAGGACAATAAGACTGTTTGCCTTCTTTTAAAAATTTCTCCATAGCAGTAGCCAAATCTTTTAAAACATTTTCGTCAGGATTTAGCATGATTTCATTCTGGTATTTTGTCGCATTCATCCATTTAACTTGGCGCGTCCAGGCATCTTTAAAAAAATCATAATTAATTTTCTCTTCTGAGATTTCTTCAAAAGTGCCTTTATTCTGGCAGATTGGACATTCTGGCGGCGCCTGCCCATCACGATAAATATAGCCGCAAACAGAACAACGGTAAATTTTAGCCATATTTTTAATATTAATTAATCAAATTTTTTATGGCCAATGTGCCTACTTATTTCCGCTTGAAGCAATTTAATCTCCTTTTTCAAATCCTTTTGCATTTCTTTAAAAAGCTTTTCGCAGCTTTTGCTCTTTGACTTTTTAGCATCGCGCAAATAAAACTTTTCAATGCGCCATAAGTCATCCAGTTTCATGTGCAGCATTTTGACCAAATTGTAATTATAATTTTTCATATTCGAAAAATTATTTAATTAGATCTTTTATCTGACTGATTGTTTTTTTGATATTCCTTGATTTAAAAAATAAAGTACCGGCCGCAATTATATTTACTCCGGATTGAATAATAAGTTTAATATTCTGCAAGTTTACACCCCCGTCAATTTCAATATCTAATTTAGGATACATTTTTCTAATTCTTTGGGCTTTTTTCAGTACCGCCAAATCTAACTTCTGATTGCCCCAACCGGGCTTAACACCCATCAAAAATACAAAGTTTAAATAGGGCAAAAATATTTCAATTTTTTCCAGTTTTGTCGCAGGATTAATTGCTAAACCGGCTTTAAGCTTATGTTTTTTAAGATAATTAATTAAATTAAAAATTTTTTTAACATCTGTTACTGCTTCATAGTGAAAAATCACTTTTTTAAATTTTCTAAAATTCTGCCATTTTTTAATTATTTTTAAAGGATCTAAAACCATTAAATGCAATTCGTATTCGCCTTTATAACTTCTCAACTTTCTAACTTTATTAACTTCATAAAACGTCTTATTTTTAACAAACTTATTATCCATGACATCAATTTGCACCAGTGAAAAATATTTTTCAATTTTTCTAAGTTTATCCTTAAATTCAGAAAAAGAATAGGTCAAAAGCGTAGGAACTAATTGTATTTTTTTTACCATTAGCTTTCCTTTTCAATTTTTTTAATTTTATTAATCCGGCGCTGGTGTCTTTTGGCTTGAGAAAAAGAAGTATTTAACCAGACCATAATAATTTTCTTCGCCAAATCAAACTTTAAATTCCAGCCGGAAAGACAAAGCACATTGGCATTATTATGTTCACGAGATAATTTTGCATCTTTAACTGTACTAATTGAAACAGCCCTTATACCTTTAACTTTATTAGCCACAATACATACGCCATAAGAAGTACCGCAAATTAAAATCCCCTTAGAATCTTTATTTTTAGCTACTTTTTTAGCTACTTTATAGCCAAAATCAGGATAATCATCATTTTTATCCAACTTCAAATTGCCCAAATCAATAAATTTAATCCTTTGGGCTTGCAAATATTTTTTAATTTGTTCTTTTAGTTTAAAACCGGCATGATCTGCGCCTAAATAAATCATAGCTGATACAAATTTACAAATAAATTACAAATTATTACAAATATTAAATATTATTACGTATTACTAATTACTAATGCCTAATTACTAATGCCTAAAATCATAATTCAATTGTTTCACCTAAATTAACTTTTTTTTCTTTATTATCTTGAACGCCTAATAAATTTGCTGAAGGAAGGTTTCTTTTTTCTTCTTTTTTAATTGGCTGTGGCTTGGTCATAACTGGCTTAACCTGAGACATTTGAGGAGCCATTACTGGTTTAACTTGCGGCTGTTCAAAACGTTTTTCTTCCCTTTTAGCTGCCTCAACCTTAACTGCTGGCCGAACTTCTGCTGGCTTTTGGGGCTTTGGCGCTTCTTTCTGGGGCTGCGCTTTAGCAGCTTCAGCTGGTTTGCCTTTAAAATTAACTGTTTGATCCTTTATTTGAGTCAACGGGATTCCTTCTTCTGGTGCAGCAGGTTTGATTTGACTAGCAACTGGTGCTTTAGTCTGCGCTAACTTAATTTCCCCGCGTCTGGCTTTTTTCAAGCAATCCTGACAAAAAACCGGCCTAATATTATCTGGTTTAAAAGGCACTTCAATTTCTTTCTGGCAATTAAAACAAGTCGCCTGATATTTAGCTTGATCTGACCTTTGTTTTCTCTTTTTCCCCCTTTCTTCTCTGGTCAATGGCTCTGGCTGGCCTGATTTAGCTGGCTGAGGCTGAAAAGACTGCGGCCTACGGTCTCGTTCTTCAAAGCTTCTTTTATTGGAAGGCTCAAACCTCTTTTCCTGCCCAGCCGCCGCTCTTCTGCTTGTTTCTGAAAAACTCCATCTTTTTATTTTATCTTCTACCACTTCACGCGGTTTAGTATATCTTTCCCTTGAAGCTCTAACCACTTTTTCTTCATTGCCTAAAGATTCAGTAAAAATCGGCGGCAAACCCCGGGCAGAAAAAGGCTCAGAAGCCACGCCTTCAATCATTAATTTTAAATAAAATTCGTATTTTGGCAAATTAACCAAATCCTCTGGCAGTATATTAGGCGCAAATTCTTGTTCTAAAAATTCAGCATCTGCCGCGCCAATACGAAAACAAATCATTGTGCCCACATTGCCAAAAACTGCCGGCTGCACAACCTCACCTAACTGTTCAATATACTGGTGGGCAATTATCAAATTTAACCGATATTTTCTGGCCTCAGATAAAATATTAGCAAAAGAATCAGTGGCAAAATTTTGAAATTCATCAACGTAAAGATAAAAATCTTTTCTTTGTTCCTCATGAATATCAACACGGCTCATGGCAGCCAGCTGAATTTTAGTAACCATCATTGAACCCAATAAAGCAGAAGCGTCCTCCCCAATCCGGCCTTTGGAAAGATTTAAAATCAAAATTTTGCCATCATCCATGGCTTTTCTTATATCAATAGTGGATTTAACCTGGCCGACTATATTACGAATTAAAGAGGTTGAAAGAAACTGGCCAATTTTGTTTTGAATTGGTGAAATAGCTTCAACCTGGAATTGCGGGCCATATTTAGTGTATTCTTCTGTCCAAAAAGCCTTAATTACCGGATCTTGCACCTTACTGATAACTTTATTGCGATATTCTTTATCAACTAAAAGCCGATTAATGCCCAGCAAAGTGCTGTCAGGATATTCTAATAAGGCCAAAATGGCATTTCTTAAAAGATATTCCAAACGAGGCCCCCAGGAATCAGCCCAAAGTTTTTTAAACACACCGATTAAACCAGAAGCAATGAGATGCCTATATTCTGGCGCCACTTTTTCTAAAACGTTAAAAGAAATAGGATTTTCAATATCAGCCGGATTAAAATAAATAACATCATTAATCCTGCTAGCCGGTATCCAACTCAGCATCTTTTCCGCTGTATCACCATGAGGATCAACATAACAAACGCCATGACCAGCAATAATATCAGAATAAACCATGTTCTCAATTAAGGTAGTTTTACCCATGCCAGTTTTACCAATAAGATAAACGTGGCGTCTGCGGTCATCTGTTTTAATGCCAAAAATCCTTTCGCGATTACGAAAAGTCGTCACAGCAAAAGGCGTAATTTCATTTTCTAAGGCTTTTTTTATTTCTGACTGGTCCATATTTATTATAATTTATCTGTGTAATCCGCGATTTAAAATCAGCAGTTAAGACTTCAATTTATTTCAATCTATAAAAGGCAAATTGTCCAAAGTCGGCTTTTTACTTTCTGCCGATGTTTTTTCTATATTTTCCTTTTTCCCTTCTGTTTTTTTTATTGCTACCGCATCTTCACTTTCAATTTCTTTTAATCTCTTATCCCGAGCTGGGCGGCTCTTTTTAAAAGCTGCTTTATCTTTGGCAAACTGCATTTCAAATTCATCACTGTCATAATCAAAAGTGGGCGTAACTTGAGTCTTTTCTTTTATCATCTCTTCATTTTTTTTCGCTGCCAAAACTTCAGCCGGAGCTTCACCTAAAGGCAAACCAACTGGCGCTGCCATTTTGGTAAAATCAGTTTTTTTCAATAATGGCGCTTTCACATACATGCTAGGGAAATGCCAAAAAGAAGCCAGCTCCTCACTGCACATTGGTTTGGCTTTTGAACCAACAAGAGTACTTCTATTTCTGTAAGCGCTCATAATTTTATTTTTGCGCGCATTGCGACGATAATCAATTAAAATATACTGGGGCGAACTAGTACTGGTTGTCTTTAAATCTGGCTTAAAACCATTTAAATTCATATCAGTCCATTGCTTAATAGCGCCAATAACAGCATTAACGCCAACCGGCTTATTCATTTTGTCTTTTTCAGCCACATAAATATATCTGAGTTTGGTATTAAAAGCCAACTTGGCAATTTTTCTTTCAATGGCTTCCAGCTGTTCTTTTTGGCCTGGCGATAAATTCATCATAACATTAGGGGGCATTTCAGGCTTTTTTTCTTCAGTTGGCTCGCCAGTCAATGTCACTCCAGCGAATTGCTCTGTAAATTCACTGGCAATGCCGCCCAAAGGACTAAGAATTTGAGAAATCAGCCCTTGTTTAGGAGCTGGTGGCGGAATTTTTAACATTTTATTAATTTCTTTTTTACCACCTTCCAAACCCCAGTCAACAGCTAAAGGGGTTAAGATTATCTGCAGCCAAATTTGTTCGCCTGGACCGATTGTGCTCATGGTTTCCAGTAAAGCGGCCATGGGATCGACAAAAACTTCAGAAAAACGGTGTTCAAATTTGATATAGGTCTTAATAGGCAAATAAACATTAGGATTAGACAAGGTAAATTCGCAGCCCCAAATTTCATGGGTTTCATTAGGATAATCTTTAGGCACGCTATTAACATAATCCTCAACTTCTGTAATTTCCGCATCAGGAAACTGACCATAAACCGCAGCTTCCACTAAATTGCGCCAGTCAGCCGGGCAACGCACCAAAAACTGAACATTGCCTCCAATACTAACAAGTTCAACAGACAAAGAGCGTTGAAACTCGCCGACAAGATATTTATTCCACCAAATTATTGTGCCATGAGCGCCCAATAAATGATCAAAGAAATTCTCCATAGCCTGAACGCTCTGCTCATTTCTTTTGGGCACGTCAATAGCCAAGATGATTGGCTTTGGCATGGTAGCGCCCCACTTATCCCAGATATAAAACATGTATTCCTGATAAGCAAAGAAACGCAAAAAAATAATTAAAAAAATAACCCAGCCCCAATACTTAAAAAGCAAGAGCCAGATTATTTGCCAGCTGGAAAGACCGGCAAATTGGTTAAAAAAATCAATAACTAATTGATTGAAATTAGTAAAATCTATTGTTATCATAAGTTTACTTTATTATACCTAAAATTTGACTATTTTACTAGCTAAAAACAAAAAGAAACCTGCAAGCAAATTGGAGGTTTCTTTTTGTTATATTTTATTCTTTTTAAACTAGGTTGTAGGCGCCATCTTCTAATCTTACAAATTTATCTTTATTCATCAAAACTAGCGTAATTGTGGTTTTTTGGACTAATCTCTGCTTTAATACTTCTTCAGTTAAATCCCTTTTAGCTAAAGGGCCTTTTTCTTTTAAAATCTTCTCTATAATATCAGCCACTGTACCTTCTTGATAGCCCCATTCTCTCAAAGCATAAATGCCACGTCCAACTAAAACATATTTATTATCTAGAATTAATTCATTATGCACTGTAGCCGGATGAGCTCTTTTGCGGTCGAAGTCAGCCTGGTTAATTAAATCAGCTACTTCAACAAAATGCAATGGTCTACCTTCTCTTAACATAATTAAATATGCCTTATCAGTCATCCTTTTCGGCCTGACAGTGGGCCAGTTAGCTAAACCCCATTGGCCTAAAATATTTCTGCTCAAATCTTTTCTTGTATTTAATAAAGCTTCCAAAATCAACTGATTTTCTGCTTCTTTTTGATCAACTATCTGATAGTGTTTATGATCTTTAAATCTTGCTATTAAATCTTCTAAAGTTAAGGGATTCGCATGATTTTCAATTATATTTTTTAAAGCTGAAGCAATTTCCAAGGCTTCATCTAAATTAACGGCTTCTAATTTCCAAATAATATAATGATCAACTACATTATCCACTCTGGCAAATTTTTCCGCTAAAATATTAGCTAAAATAAAATTCAAAGCTTTGGCCTCTTGTTCCTGCTTTTCTTGGAGCAATTTATCAATTAATTGATTTTCTGACATTATACCGCCATAAATCTTTAAATATTCAGAGACAGCAGCTTCCAGTTCAGCTAAAGGCGATTTAGCTTTAGCAGAATCTAAAACTTTAATTTTTTTCAAACCTTCTTTTTCAATTTGTCTGACTCTTTCTCTGGTAATATTAAAATCCTTACCGATCTGCTCTAAAGTATATTTTGGCTGATTGGCTAAGGCATTTCTTTTTTGCAAGACTTCGCGTTCTCTATTTGGCAAGCTGGCCAATAAAGCATCAACTAAGTCTGCATAACTAATTGTTTTTATTTTGACTTTCATATTTATTGAAATATTTATTGTTGCAATTAAAAATAAAGCAGAATGTACATTTTCCCTAATTCCCCTACTGTTAAACTATGTCATAGTATAACATATATAAAAAAAATTGTCAAGAGCCTATACTAGTTTTTAAATTATACCCTAATATTTACAAAAAAGCAAGTATTTGGCTTTATTTAAACAGCTTATAATATTTTGCTAAAAATGTCAAGTAATTTAAGTAAAAAAATATTCCCGACTACTTTATCCCATCATAATTCGCTTTGGCTGGGCGAACTAGGGATTTTCATCGGGAATGCTTAAAATTTCCTTTTTTTCATCTTATTTTCCTCCTTTTTAATGAAATTGCCAGTGGCGAGTTTAGTATGGAAAGATTCTGCAAAGACCCTCATGTCCCTGTTTCAGTGCTCTAAAGATGTCTTCAGGCAGAAAATCTTTCCATTCATTCAGCAGTCTTTCCCGCTGAATTCGGCTTGTCGTCATTAATACCGACCCCAGAACACATCGCACCTTGTCCAGCTCTTCTTGCTCAGTATTGCTGCGCACCTTGACTTCAAAACCCGCTTTTTGCAAAAGGTCTTTCATACTAACCAATCCGGCCATAAAAATCACCTCCTTTCATTATTTTTATAACTATAACATGTTTTTTGAAAAATGTCAACAGTCAAACGCAAACAAAAAAGAAAGACAAATGACTTTCTTTTTAATATCAAAATATTATAACTAATTTTAGCTCTTTTTTAAACGCCAATCCAATTTCTGCCAAATAACCAAAACAGGTGAAGCAATGAAAATTGAAGAGTAAGTACCTAAGAAAATACCGACAACCAAAGTTAAGACAAAATCATGAATAGTTGTGCCGCCAAAGAATAAAATTGCCAATAAAACCAATTCTGTGGTCAAGGCAGTATTAACAGAACGTCTGATAGTTTCCACCACGCTTTTATCAACAATTTCTTCAAATTCACCTTCATAGCGGTGTAAATTTTCCCTAATTCTATCAAAAATAACAATGGTATCATTAACTGAATAACCCAAAATAGTCAACAAAGCAGCCACGAAAGGCGTATTAACTTCCACACCCCAAAATTTGCCTAAGAAAACAAAAACACCCAAAGTAATCAAAATATCATGGAGTAATGCAATAATGGCTACTATGCCGTATTTCCAGGAAGTAACAGGATAAGAAACTTTGCGAAAAGACCAGGCAATATATAAAATTATGGCGATTACCACGACTAAAATAGCCCAAATTGATTTTGACTGCAGTTCTTTGCCAATTGATGGCCCCACTGTTTCAAATCTTAATTCTGTAACATTGCTGGCATTATTAGCAGCAGAACTTTCAGTGCTAACTACCTGAACGCCGCTTATATCAATATTAGAATTATTATCAAGGGCTTCAACTTTTAAATTATTATCATTAGTAGTCTCTTCTGTTAGAGAGGTATTTTCAGCCGCAGGCTGATTCCCTTCTAATTTGTCCAAAATTTGCTGATGCGTCTCTTCATTAACTGTTTTAAATCTTAAAATATAGCCTTTTTCCCCTGTAGGCTGAACATTTAAGCTATCTAAATTTAAATCAGCTAATTCTTGTCTAATCTGATCTGAGCTAGGCCGGTTATTTTGATATTCTATTTCCATTAGACTGCCGCCAGTAAAATCAATACCTAATTTTAAGCCCCAGGCAATCCAAACCAAAATAGAGAGCAGCATTAAGCTACCAGAAATTGTTAAAAATATTTTTCTTTTATTAATTATTTTCATATTTGATCTTCTTCAGACTGGCTTTTCTTATATAAAAACAACCAATTAATTTTATTAATAAAATTCCAGCCAATTACCAGCTGTAAAATGGTTTTAGTTATAAATAAAGCTGTGAGCATAGAAAGCACCACGCCAATAAACAAAGTTAAAGCAAAACCTTTAATAATACTTGTACCAAACCAATATAAAATCACACAAGTAATCAGGGTGGAAAAATTACCATCACGAATTGAAGGCCAAGCCCGCCTAAACCCTTCATCAATAGCTGAACCTAATGGTTTGCCTTCTTTTAACTCTTCTTTCATTCTTTCAAAAATAAGCACATTTGCATCAACTGCCATGCCTAATGATAAGATAAAACCAGCAATACCAGCTAAAGTCAAAGTCACAGGAATAAGCTTAAAAACAGCCAAAACCAAAATGCCATAAATCAGCAAAGCAACAACTGAAATTAAGCCTGGCAAACGATAATAGATTATCATAAATAAAGCCACTAAAATCAAGCCTAATAAAGCAGCCTCTAAACTTAATTGCAATGATTCATGGCCCAACGTAGCGCCTACTGTTTGCTGAGAAACCAACTCTATGGGCACTGGCAATGCGCCGGCATTTAAGCGTCGAGCTAAAGTTTTGGCTTCTTCAAGGCTAAACCGGCCGCTTATCACTGCGCTGCCGCCAGTAATTTTTTCGTTAACTTTAGGCAAACTAATAGGTTCTCCATCCAAAAAGATACCCACAACATTACCGACATTACGGCCGGTAATTTCGGCAAACAAATCAGAACCTTCACTGTTAAATTCCAACTGAACCTGAGGCTCATTAGTATTAGGATTAAAAACAACTTGCGCATGTTTTAATTGTTTACCGGTTAAACCGGTATATTTAAATTGATCCTGCGGCGCTATATCATTAGCCGTTTCTTTTTTGATTAAAATTCTGAAAACCTGGACTGTAGGCACTGATTTTTCATCAGTTTTATAAATCAAATGAAAACCAAATTGCGTTTCCACTGCATCAGAAATTTCACCGACTTTTAAAGCAAAAGCTGCATCTTCAAATTCTGGCACTGTTTGGCCTTTTGATATAAAGCCAATATCTCCGCCGCTAGTATCAGCGCCTGGTTCAGTAGAATTAGCTTTAGCTAAATCAGCAAAATTTTCCGGAGTTACTTGGTTTTTCAAATCCTCAATCTTTTGCTTAGCCTCATCTTTGCTCAAATTACTATCACAGTTTTGAGCATCCTTATAGCAAATTAAAATATGGCTAACTCTAATCTGCTGTTCAGATTGAGTCGCTCCCCTTTTTAAAA
>Ga0315542_1001837_pt1 | contig 13207 bp, 9 predicted proteins | sample SalMarSW160120MG_FD_202541 | JGI IMG/M metagenome (GOLD analysis project Ga0315542, IMG submission 202541) | Salt marsh sediment microbial communities from the Plum Island Ecosystem LTER, Massachusetts, United States - Salt Marsh Sediment SW1601-20 ... | reverse complement strand
CAATAATAACGGGTTCTGGTTTCCATAAATCTTTTGAATGTTGTACCGCAATAACGGCATCCACTAATTTCTCTTTTAGCATGTATTCCGCGATCGACGTGATAATTCCTCCATCTTGTCGAACCTTAATTATATCTTCATTTTTAGTACTTGCCGAATATGCGTTTACATATGCTCCAATCTTATCAGACCAATTTAATTCTTTATTGAATTGGTTTATCGCAGCATTAGCTTGATCAATAGAAAAAGAACGAGGGCATACTGTAAAACACAATCCGCACTTCATACAAACTTCATCATCAATTTTAAGATTATCAGCATCAACGTTAATCGCGTTGACTGGACAAATAGCATGACACCACCCGCAATGGCAACAAACACCACTATCAAATACCACTGAAACGGGCTTAAAATATTCTTCCATGAAATCTTTTGCTAGCTCCTTCGCTTGATAACGGTAAAAGTATTCTTTGACCTCAACCTGCTTTTCTTCTCCTTTTATCTTTTTCGTGACCATTTTTGTTTTAACTTCAATGAGTTCTTCCATATAACCCTGAGCTTTCAGGTAGATCACATCACGTATTACTTCTTGTGGAGTAAAAATGGTGATTTCATTCGCGATTTCAGATAAAAATAGCGGTTCTTTTCCCCGAAGGTTTTCAAAGATTATTTTCCTTCTTGTCTCGGCATCAATCATCGCATCTAAAATTTCATAAAATTCTTTTTCAGAATATTTACCGGCTTTTAATATCTCATCTTTTGCCTCAAAGAAGGCGCGAATTTGAAAATTAGTGGATGCTTCGTAGGTTGCATCCATTAAATTCTTGATTGATACATTTCCAAAAATATTTTTTTCTATTGAGACCATAGAGCTTCAATTCATTTTTTTTCAAATACATTTTTTTAATACAAACAATAACAATACAAAACCCCATCCTTGCAAGGATCGTCATCCTGTAACTACAATTTTTTTACAGGAGTCATTCTATGGGGTGGTTGATACTTCTTCTTTCGATGTTTCTAAACCCGGTATACTTATCGGATTAGGACCTAAACGTTGGATTTTTTCAAATGCGTCTTCTACACTTTTAACTAATTTTTCAGATTCAGCACTACTACACCAGTACATATTGACTCTCTGATTTCCAAAACCTCTACGTTCTAAAATGTGGTTGGCGAGATCTACATGTTTCTGGGCTGTGAAGTTCCCAACTTTAAACTGGCATTCATCTGGTCTTCATCCCACGATCATAACGCCGTCTGCTCCTTGTTTAATGGAATGAAGAATATACTTTACATCCACCATCCCGGTACATCTTACCTTAATAATCTTTACTGAGGGCGTATATTTCATTCGAGAAACACCAGCTAAATCGGCGGCTCCATAACCTCATTTCAAACATGCAAACATTATAATCTTGTATTCATGCTCCATTTCGTTTAACCTCCTTCTAAAATTCCATCAATTTCTGCCATAATTTGATCGTCTCTATAATAGCGAATGTCAATTGCTTTCGTTGGGCAACAAGTAGCACAAATTCCGCACCCGTCGCAATTTATTTCATCTACAACAGCTCCCTCTGATTCAACGATTCTGATTGCTCCCTTTGGGCATTCCTTCTCACAACGCCTACAAGATATGCAAAAGGCCTTGTCCACTTCTGCAACGATTAATTCTAAATCGATTTCTCCTGCAGATGTTAGCTCAGCCACCTTACTTGCAGCTGCTCTCGCTTGTGAAACAGAATATGCAATATCCTTAGGACCCTGTGCAAATCCCGCTATAAAGATTCCCTTCGCTTTCGTTTCTTGTGGCATAAGTCCAAAGTGACTTTCAGTCAAGAAACCGTTCATATCAATGTCTAAATTGAGTATCTTTGCGATATCACGAGTTCCTTTTGAAGGTAAGGCTGCCGTGGAGAGAACTACTAAATCGGCATCAATCTTGATTATTTCATCAGTTAATGATGAATAAACGCGAATTTTTACATTTTTAGTTTCAGGATCTTCAGAGAGTTCACCTACTTTTCCGCGAATCATTCGAATGTCGGAATCCTTAGCTCGTTGATAATACTCTTCAAAGCCTTTCTCGTTCGTTCGAATATCAATATAACAGATCGTAATATTTGCGTCAGGAAATTCTTCTTTGAGCAACTTTCCGTTCTTGAGCGCTAACATACAGCATACTCCCGAACAATAAGTCCTATCAGTCTGCCGGCTTCCTACACATTGTATGAAAACAATTTCTTTTGGCTTCTTCTCATCCGAAATCCTTCGAACATGCCCTCCTAAAGGACCATTAGGTGCTAGCATCCGTTCCAATTGAGCTTGTGTTATCACATTTTCGATTTCTCCGTATCCATACTCGCCAAAGGGTTCATAGATATCCCAACCTGTCGCAATAATTATTGTACCGACCTTGAATTTAACTTCTTCAGGGATTTGACTAAAATCAATGGCATTGAGCTCGCAAGCTTCCACGCAATTAAAACATTCAACACACGTTTCACGATGTATATCGTAAAGAAACGGAACTGCTTGACCAAATGAAATATCTATAGTCTTTCGTGCTCCTAAAAATTCATCAAAGAAATTCGTCGTGTAAGTTGGACAAACCTCAGAGCAAGCACCACATCCGTTGCACTTTTCTGGATCGATGAATCTCGGTCTTTTTTCAACCGTTACTTCATAATTTCCAACATATCCTTCCACGCTTTTCACATCACTATAACTCAAAATCGATATGTTCTCATGACGGTTAACCTCCAACATCTTAGGCCCGCATATTCAAATAGAACAGTCGTCCGTTGGGAATGTGCGATCTAATTGAGCCATTCGACCTCCTATGGTTGATTTTTGCTCTACAAGGTATACCTTTATACCTTGGTTTGCTAAATCTAGAGCAGCATTCATCCCAGCGATACCGCCTCCAATAACCAGAGTTGCCTTTTCAACGGGTACAGTTTTAACAGGCACAACTTCCAGTCGTCTTACTCGTTCAAGCCCTCCTTTTACAAGAATCTTAGCTTTTTCAAGTGCCTCTTCGTTTTTTTCCGTACACCAACTACAATGTTCGCGTACGTTGACCATTTGAAAATAATAGGGACTTAAACTAGTTTTTGCTATTGATCCACGATATACTGGTTCATGAGTCCGAGGGGTTCAAGCAGAAGCTATAATGCGATCCAGTTTCTGTTCCTCAATGTCTTTCATGATTTCATTTTGACCGCTTTCCGTACATAAGAACGAATGAGTCTTGGCTACGACTACATCATCAAATTGCTTTGCGAATTCTACTAGTTTATTGCAATCAACTTTACTCCGTATGTTTATACCTCACTGACATGCATAGTATCCAATCCGATGCTTTTGGGTATTTTCCATTCTTTTTTCACACTCACCTCAAGTTACTACAATTTTGTACGGATCTATAATTCTTGTAATAACACTAAATTTATTCATCAAGATTCTATAAATCCGATACTTTTAGTTACTTAATCTCTTAATTTACATTTATTTATAATATTTTTAATTTAACTTCTATGATATTTATATTTATAGATTTATTGTATTAGCCGGTATGAGCAATAACCGACAATTTTATTATCTGAATTGTCATTTTTATTATGTTTCATTAAAAAGATTAGGTACCTTGATTGAAAATAATAGCAAAAGAGTTAAAAATTATGGGGTTCTTAAATAAAATTTGATTTATTATATAATTTCTCGAAGTGCCAAAAAATAGCAAAATGTCAATTAAAGATTCAAATTGAAAATATTTTTATAATCTCAAAATCTATTGGATAAATAATTGAAAAAGAATCCGCTATAAATATGATTGATCCTAAACTCGAACCAGATGATGTCTACGCTAAAAGACAACAATTAGGGTTAAATAATTCAATTAGGATGCTTACTGAAATTATCGACGCCACTAAAAACAATAATAAGCGAATTGGAGCCATAAGATATTTAGGAGTAATGTGTAAAGAGGAATCTTCTTTAGGTAAAGATTGTTTCGATACTATAGAAAATGTGTTGATATCTGAAGAGGGTGTAAAAATCAAATGTGAAGCCGCAAAAGCTCTTGGTAGATTGAGATTAGAAAAGGGATTAAAGCCATTACGATGGATTCTCAATCAAGAGTTTAATGATCCTGATATTTACATTGCAGCATTAAAATCTATAGGGAAAATTAGATTCGAAAAGGAAGAGATAAAATTATATATTCAATACCTGGACTCAGTTTTTAATAGTATAAAAAATTTTGTAAAGAACAAATTATTGGACATCGAACCGGCATACTTAATTCAATCATTGGTATCTGCTTTAAAAGACAATAATCTTTCAAATAAGCATAAATCTGAGATCATCAAACTGATGGGATACGAAATTTCAAGTATCAACATGGATCTTGATGATATTGGCTATATTAAAACAAGATATCCTGAAATCCTTTCAGATTTAGTAAAAAATAGGAATACTGTCTTAAATGAAATCTCTCGAGTGTTAAGGGAAGAGGATAAAGCTTTAATGAATTCAATTGTTGCTACTTTATCTCTTATTTCGGATCATATTAAAGATGATCTCATCAAGTTATTACTAACTGACGATTTCATATTGAAAAAAAATGCTATTATCATTACTGGGAAATTAAAGATTCGCGACGCTGTTGATTCATTAATCGATAATTTAGATAACATGTATAATGAGGTCACGCGGGCATCTATTGAAGCATTAGGAGAAATTGGAGATATCAGTGCAGTTCCGGAATTGTTAAGCATTTTAAACATTGAAGACATAAGCTTCGAATACACTGATATTGATATGAAATTTCAAGTCATTGATGCTATAAAAAATATATATCTGAATTCTGAAGTTGAGTCTTATGCCTATTTATTGGATTATCTCAATGGTGATAATGAAACAATAAAAGAAAGCGTTGCTTTCATATTGGGCGAAATTGGTAATAAAGAATTCGCTGCTCCATTAGTTAGAGTAATGGATGATAGAAATTTAGATGTGAAAAAAAATGTTATTATAGCCTTAGGTAAAATAGGGCTAACGAGTTCCTTGAATGAATTAATTTCCGTTTTGAATGATGAACAAACATACTGGTTGATCAAAAAAGTAGCTGCGGATGCAATCTATAATATCTTTCAAAAAAATTGGTATAAGTTAAAAGATACAGAGAACGAATTTTGGCGTTCACTAAATAAAGATTACGCGAGACTAATCGATTTCCTTAAGAATAATGATGAAGAGGATTATAAGGTTAAGATTAGTACGATCAAGATACTAGAAAGGTTCGGTGATGATAAAGCTTTAAATGCACTAATGACCAGAGTAAATGATTTCCATAGAGTAGTAAGGATTTACGCTTCTAATGCCATTAAAAAAATAGAAGAGCGACTAGAATTAGAGGAAAATAGTCAATAACATTTTTTCTAGAGCCGAGTTTAGGATTATGACAAATGATTAATAATCATTCTGTTTCTCTATCTGACTTTCAATCAACAGATTATAAAAGAACTATAATCTTAAGAGTTATAAAAATCAATATTCTAGTGATAAATCATGAAAGAAATTGAACCTATTATATTAAAAAAGGAAGAGCTTGATAGGATTGGATCGGGGATAAATGAAGAGGAATTACTGGAATTTGATAAACACGCATTAAATTCCTTTGTCGAACCTCTGATTCCAATAGAAGCAAAAGAGCCAGGTTCTGCGTGGGTAAGAGTAAGAGATAAAGATGGTACCATTAAAGACATAATTGACGTTACCTCAATGAATTGGGCATTATCGTTAGGTTTTGCTCATCCAGATGTTAATTATGCGGTTTTACAGCAAATGAAGCGCTTAACCCACGTGAGATATAATACATTGACCCCTGCTAGAGCCAAATTAATCAATAAGTTGGCGGACTTAGCTCCAGGAAAATTAAAGGGGGGGAGAGTATTAATAAATAATGAAGGAGGAGGATTAGCTAATGAGGCGGCAATGAAGCTAGCCTTGATGGAATCACGAGGAGCTGACCACTTTGGAGTATTTTGGGGTGCTTATCATGGCAATTCACTAGTTACTGGATGTGCCTCGCAACCAATTCATGCGGTAAATCGATTTGAAAACTGGGGCTATGCACACTTTACTAGAATGCCTTATCCATACTGCTATAGATGCTTATGGAAATATAAAAATGGCTTGAGGGGTAAGAAGGATCCAAGTTGTAATCTCGAATGTTTTGACTTAGTTGAAGATTACATTAAAGGAATGGCACCTAAGAAGTTTGCAGGTGTAATGCTTGAGCCGAATCAAGCAGGAGGAGGTCAAATTCCTGCCCCAGTTGAATTTCTCAAGAAACTTAAAGACGTGTGTAAGGAGGAAAAAGTTTACCTCATTTATGATGAGTGCCAAACATGTTTTTGGAGAACAGGCAAATATTTTACACTTACAGAGAGGTATGAAAAAGAACAAAATATTGATGTATCCCCAGATATGATAACTTATACAAAAGGTATTGGAGGCGGATTTCCTTTAGGAGCACTCACTGTATCACCAAAAATCAAGAAGCGATTCGGACCTTCAGAAGAACATACAACTTTTAGTTCTAATCCCGTATTGGCAGCAGCAGGATTTGCAGCAATCAGAGTTGCTGAAGAGTCAAAACTAGGGGAAAATTGTGAAAAAATGGGGAAAAAAATTACAAAAAGGTTATTGGAGATGCAAGAGGAGTATGAAGTTATTGGAGATGTCCGAGGAGAGGGTTTATTTATTGGTGTAGAGATGGTTAAAAATAAGGATACGAGAGAACCATTTACCGAACTTACTGAAGAAATGATTTTAATTGCACCTGAATTTGGGATGTACTTAGGTGAATCAATGCCAATACTTTCCACAAGAGGTCAAATAATTAGGAGAAATGTAGTAAAGATAAAACCTCCTTTAATTATAACTGAAAGTGATGCTGATATCATCTTAGAAAAGTTTGAATTAGTTATGAAAGAAGCTCTTAAAAAGTTAAGCTAATATTTTTATTTTTTTTCTCATACTAATTTTGGTTTTTTATGATTATAAATGACTTTTATATCTGTTTTTCGACCGATATATATTAAATAAAAAAAAAGTTAATGAATTAATTTTTTCCGATAAATTGAAATTACTCCAATTATACTAATAGCGCTAATCATTAAAAGAATCAATGGGTCATAATCGGGTATTCCAGGATTTTGACTTAAATCTATATAAGAGAAAACAGAGATCATACCCCTTAGACCAAAAAGTTGAGAGATTAGTGTAATTGAGTTAGCGGTATAATCGTAGACGATATTATCGTAGAATTTAGGTGGAGGTTGATGATAATAAATTAAATATATCAAAAAGGAGAGTTGGGGTAATGTATATGAAAAACAAGTTAAATCATATTTTTTAACTTCAAAATTTTCTTTTTTTCGAATCAAATCTCGATCTTTAAAAATATGATTCTAAAAATAAAATTAGTCATCAATTTTAGGAAAAACTAAACTCATGCAAAATCTTCAACAGAATTTCGAGAAAATTTTACATAAATTACGTGAGATTTTCAAAAATTCATTTTGTTCGGCTCATATTGTAGATTCTGATGCACTGCCTATTGCTAACTATGCAAATGAAGAATTCGAATATGATATTGACCAGATATGTACTAAAGCTTGTGCTCTCTCATCCGAGTTAGAGACATTTAATATAGAAGGATTAAAACAAGAGTTTGACACCCATGTGGTCAAGAATAAAGATTTTTTATACATCTTTTCACGTATTCATGAAACTCTAAAGCTAATAATGGTACTTAAAAATAATGACAATGATTTTACCTTGAATAATGTTGAAAGAATCTCAAATCAGATTGGAGACATAGTGAAAAGCATGATCTTTGATGACAATATACTAGACAATATTTTTTCAGATTCTCAGAGTCTTGAAAGTGATAAACTGCATGTGTTAAATTCTGAAGACATACTTATTAGAAAAATATTATTTGAATTAAAGAGTATTTTTACACCTGTAACATATAAAACTCGTTTAATGAATGCCTTTAACACTAATTCGATTAATGTTAATAGCAACACAGAAAATCTTCATTTAATTTTGCGATTAGTCAAACTATTGAAAAATAATTTTGCGGTTAATCTAAGATAGAAATAATCTGAAGATTATCTAAAATCTTAAACTATTTCTTAGCTCAATAATTTCAACAATTAAGTATTTAACTAAAATTTATAATGACCTAAATGTCAAATGAAAATATTATCAACACATTTCTTCATCCTAACTCCGTAGCGGTGATTGGTGCTTCAAAGAATCCTTTAAAAGGAGGACACCGAATAGTAAATAACTTAGTGTCAAATAACTTTAAGGGCAAGATATATCCCGTGAATCCAAATACTAAGGGTGAATTATTTGGTTTGGAATTCAAAAATAGTATTTTAGATATCGAAGATGACATTGATATTGCCATTTTTTATGTTCCAAATAAAGTCATACCTGATATCCTTAGAGATTGCATTGTTAAAGGCATAAAAGGTGCGATTATTGAAGCATCTGGGTTTGAAGAAGTGGGAAATGCTGGTCTAGAACTTAGAGATGAGATATTAAAAATTACAGAAGGTTTTACAAAAATAAGAGTTGTGGGCCCTAATTGCATGGGTTTAACCAGAATTGACGGGGACAGTTCTTCAGAAGTTAAAGGAGGATATTTTACCAGCTTTGGGGTTTTTTCATATTATAATCGAGGAAATATTGCAATAGTAAGCCAATCTGGGATGCTAAATGGAGGTTATTTGATGCATATATTCTCAAAATATCCCGAGATTGGTTTTAGGTATTCGTGTTCTATAGGAAATAAAATGGATATAAGTGAAAATGAATTTTTAGAATATTTAATTGAAGATCCGACAGTAAACGTTATCGCCATCTACTTAGAATCATTTAACGACCCAAGAAAATTTCTAGCATTATGCAAAAAAGCAGCAAAAAGAGAAGATAAGACCATAATTCTTGTCAAGGGAGGATCAACCTCACTTGGCCAAAAAGCATCACATAGCCATACGGGGACACTTTCAGAAAGCACCAGATTAATTAAAGCGATTATTAGACAAGCAAACGTGATCCAAGCTAATAGCTTTCATGAGCTATTTCAGTATGCTCGGACTTTCTCGATGATTTATAAGACCCATAAAAAGTTCCCTAGTAATGGTAATGTCACCATGGTGGCAGGATCTGGAGGAGCAGGGACCATCACGGCTGATCTTACCAAAAAATATGGGTTGGATTTCCCTATTTTAAGCGATAGTACCTATAAGACATTGGTAAATGTATTTCCAGAATGGATGCCTCCTAATAGGTTTGGATTTGTTGATATATGGCCTGCCATGGAAAAAGCCATGATGAATAACATTGAACCACAGGAAGTAGTAGCAAGAGTTTACAGAGCACTTATTGAGGACCCTAAGGTTGAGGCTATATTTAACATGTTATTCTGCTCAAAATTATACAGAGGTTTTAATGATTTGTCGGGTATAATTGGTGAAATAAGAAATGCTCCAAAACCATTTTTTTATTGGTTAGTTGGAGATAATAGGGAAGTGAAGCGAGTTTCCAAATTATTGGGGGAACATGACATTCCCGACTTTCCCAGCCTGGAAGAAATGGTAAAAAATCTTAAGATTTTAGTTCAAGAAGCAAAAAATAAGGAATCAAGCAGAAATAGGTAAGACCACAAAAAATTAATCCTTAATCATTTTTCTTGGGTATTCCATTACTACAAGACACGTTAACTTGGCAGAGTCCACAAGAATAAATTGAAATATTATAATGTTCATTAATGTAAGGGATTGTTGCCATTACTTTTTCTGAACAAGCTTGTTTATCATGGCCGCGTTCGAAACTAATGGCATTTATAGGGCAACGCTTTATGCAATCACCACATTTTGAGCAATAAGCATAAGGATCTTGAGGTCTTTTATCTGCATCTGATGGTAGTTTAAAATTAACGATTATTGAGCCACATCGCATGGCTTTTCCCTTCTCGTTGATAAATCCATCTGATAATCCAAAAGAACCTAAACCACAAGCGAAGCACATATGCCGATGAGACCAAGTAGAAGCCCAAACTCCTTGTCGTGCTTTTTCATGCTTTCTATAAATCTTGAAAAGTTTTCTTTCCGTCATTGGTGCTACGGCTATTAATCCAAACTCTTTTTCAAGTTCACTTACTAAAAATTTCTGTAATTTCTGATTTGCTTTCTCACCAAAAAGTCTCGTATGAGCCCATCTTTCTGACGGCCAATCTTCCGAATATCGATAATTCTCTGATTTAGTCTTTTCGTTTATGGGAAGAATGTAAGCAATCACGGAAAGATTATTAGGATCAGCTGGCTTAATTTGATACATGCTGCAATACTTTTCAAACGCTTCGGATGGAGTGAGATGGAAAGGTCCAACAACTTGTTTATATTCTTCAAAAATTAAATCATTTCCTGAACAAAATCCTAAGAGGGGGTTAGGTTCGAACATTAATATTCCATCTACTCCAGTCATCTTGTTGCTCTCATCAGTTTGCAAAAAACCACTTATTTTATCGATAAACCATTTTTTATCAGGCAATTTCTTTCCATCCTTTAAAATCAATAGAGAATAGATTCACATTTTTATTAAGGTCTAATGTTGAGTTTAGAACTTATAAATATCTTCCCTTTATTTTCAATCATCAAGTATTAAAGGTGATCCAAATAATGGATTAATAATAATAAATTAATTGATTGTCAATATTTTATATTCCAATAGAATTTCCTTATTACTGGTAGAAATGAAAGTTCTTATTCTTGATAATCTACAAGAAGTAGCAATCGACGTATTCCACAAGAACGGGATTGAGACTGATGTTAAAGGAAAAATGGGATCTGAAGACTTAGCAAAAATCGTCGATAATTATGATGGTATTGCTTTAAGAGGAGCAACACGTATCACTCCAGATGTATTACAAAACGTGTCAAGATTAAAAATCATAGGAAGAGCAGGTTCGGGAACCGATAATATCGATACTAATATTGCAACTAGAAAGGGAATAGTGGTCATGAATACTCCAGGAGGGAACACGATTACAACAGGAGAACATGCTATTGCATTAATGCTTGCTTTAGCACGAAAAGTTCCACAAGCTACTGCTTCAATGAAAAATGGTAAATGGGAAAAAAGCAGTTTCATTGGAACAGAACTTACGGGAAAAGTCCTAGGAATTATAGGGTTAGGGAACGTGGGCAAGGTTGTCGCCGAAAGAGGATTAGGACTTAAAATGAAAGTTTTAGGATACGATCCTTACGTACATAAGGAAGATATGGAAAAGCTAGGAATCCAAATCGTTGGAATTGAAGAAATATACAAAAAATCGGATTTTATTACTTATCACACTCCACTTACACCAGAAACTAGGGGCATGATTAATGCAGAGGCTATAAGTAAAATGAAAAAAGGAATTTTCCTTATCAACTGTGCTCGAGGCGGTCTTGTAAATGAGAATAATTTATTGTCAGCTTTAAATTCAGGTCAAGTAAGTGGTGTTGCTCTCGATGTTTATGAAATTGAACCTCCTCCTAAGAATTCACCTTTATTAAGTCATCCTAACGTAATTTTAACACCTCACTTAGGTGCATCCACAATGGAGGCTCAAGAAAAAGTTGCAATATTAATTGCTGAGCAAATCTCAGATTTCTTGAATAGAGGGATTATTCGCAATTCTATAAATTTTCCTTCGATATCATCTGAACTGTTGCCAATACTCAAACCATATCTTAATCTGTGTGAGAATTTAGGATCTTTTGTTGGTCAACTTCTTGAAGGTCCATTAAAAGAACTTCAGGTAGAATATTTAGGAGATGCTTCAGAACTTGAAATAGCTCCATTGACGATCTCAGTGCTTAAAGGGTTTCTGAAACACCAAACAGAAGATATTAACTTGGTTAATGCTCGAATCGTTGCTGAAGAACGAGGAATAAAGGTTACTGAAACACGGGGAAAAAAAGCGGGACATTTTGCCAGCATGATAAGGGTTATCGCATATTATGAAAACGTTCAAAAGTCGGTATCTGGTGCACTCTTTGGAAGGTTAATGAAAATATTAGAAGTCAACCATTTTCCAATTGAGGCGGATCTCATTGGAGGAATCTTGATGTTAGAAAATCAAGACGTTCCTGGAGTCGTAGGTAACGTTGGGAGACTTTTAGGAGAAAAAAAGATAAATATTGCGGGATATCAACTTGGTAGGAATGAACCGGGGGGGACAGCTATATCACTAATCAATGTAGATAATTCCATTCCAGAAGAGTTTCTTGTTCAGTTATCAAATCTTCCTAACATCACCTCAGCAAAATATCTCATTTTTGATTAGCATGTAGGGGTTATGGGGAGTTATGAGGAATTTATCTTCAAATGTAATTTATTTGTAAGAACTTAAAGTAATTTTCTTTTCTATTAAATTTTTCAGGGATTTTTATGGTTTTTGTCAGAACTATAGTCCTTAGATCTTTAAACTTAAATAATTGTATCCAATTAAATGAGTTTAAATTATAAAATGAAATCTAATATGATCAATTACTTGTTTGAACAATTGATAAATTTTTTTACTACTAGTCCATTTCTTTAACATAAGTATTTATTAAAAATTATCCAAATAAATCAAGGTATTAAATGGTTTAAAGTACATGACTGAAAATCAAACTGAGGAAAAGAAAGATTCTTCACAATATGACTATTCTTTTGATTACATACAGCGAAAACTGGAAGGTAAAAAAGATAGTTATGGAATGCTGATGAAAGAAATCATTCGAGCAGGAATTTGTACCGAATGCGGTACTTGTGCTGCCGTATGCCCTGTTTTGGAGTGGGATCCAATATCAGCTCAACCTAAATTAATCGGTAAATGTACTGGATGTGGTATCTGCTATAATCAATGTCCACGAACTATTACTGATCCCATTCAGCTAATGGGTGAATTTAAATCAGGATATGTCGCAAATACAAACATTCCTGAAGTGATAGGAGGTCAAGATGGGGGTACTGTCACCTCTCTACTTGCTTATCTGTTTGATGAACATTTAATTGATGCAGCTATCGTTACAATGAAGGATCCAAAAAATCCATGGCATCCGATTGCCCAAATCGTCACTAATAA
>Ga0315542_1001836_pt1 | contig 13212 bp, 12 predicted proteins | sample SalMarSW160120MG_FD_202541 | JGI IMG/M metagenome (GOLD analysis project Ga0315542, IMG submission 202541) | Salt marsh sediment microbial communities from the Plum Island Ecosystem LTER, Massachusetts, United States - Salt Marsh Sediment SW1601-20 ... | reverse complement strand
CACCGACACGCCCTGGTCCTGCAGGATGGCATACCAACGTTCGGCGTCGAAGTCGGCCTCGTCCACGATCGAGGTGACCCCGTGCAGCAGCGGGCTGATGATGCCATAGGAGGTGCCGGTGACCCAGCCCGGATCCGCTGTGCACCAGTAGGTGTCGTCGGGGTGCAGGTCGAGCGCGTAGAGCCCGGTGAGATAGTGCATCGTGACGGCGCCGTGCACGTGGATGGCGCCCTTGGGCGTACCGGTGGTGCCGCTGGTGAAGTGCAGCAGCGCGGGGTCGTCGGCGGTGGTGGGTTCGATCGGGGTGTTTTCGTCGGCGGCGTTGAGCCAGTGCCAGAAATTCAGCGTCCCGGGCGGCGGGTCGGCGGCCTCGTCGTCGTCGACGACCAAGACGTACCGCACCGACGGCAGCCGGTCCCGGATCTTGGCGACCTTGCGTTGGTAGAGGGCCCGAGTGGTCACCAGGACGTCGGCCTGCCCGATGTTCACCCGGGTGGCGATCGGCTCCGGCCCGAAGGCGGAGAACAGCGGGGACACGACGCTGCCGTTGCGCAGCGCCCCCATCATCGTGATGTAGAGCTCGGGCGTGCGGCCCAGGATCGTGAACACCCGGTTGCCCTTGTTGATGCCCAGCGAGCGCAGCACGCCGCAGAACCGGCGGGCGAACCGGGCGAGTTCGGCGTAGCTGAGCTCTCGCGCGCTCATCGCGCCGTCCCAGCGCTTGTCGCTGACGAACCGCAGGGCGGTGTGCCTCGCGGCCGGGCCGGAGGCGTGCCTTTCGACGGCAGCGTAGGCGATGTTGCACCCGCCCTCGCCCATGCCCTCGCACAGCGCCGGCATGTCGGCCCAGGAGAAGCGCGCCCGGGTCCGCTCGTAGTCGGTGAAGTTGGGCCGGATGCCCAAATCCTCGGGGGATTGGTGAATGACGTCCATCGGGCTTCCTTGAGGTCTGGCCATGGGGTCTGGCCATGCGGCGGGACGAGTTCATGGTTTCCGAGCACCCAGTGCCGCAATAGAGACGAAAGTCACCGACCGGTCGCGCCCGGCCGGGGCGGGGTCCAATGACGCGGCCCCGGGGACCAAGGACCCTGGCATCGGCTCCCCGCGTCGTCGAGTGTCGACGTCAGACGGGAGGCAGGTGAATCCGATGACCCAGGCGACGGTCGACACCCAGGTGATCGAGAAGGCGGTGGCGTTGGCCTGCCGTGCCCCCTCGCTGCACAACAGCCAGCCGTGGCGGTGGGTGGTCGGCGACGCGGTCGTCGACCTGTTAGCCGACCCGGACCGGATCGTGGCCTCGACCGACAGCTCCGGCCGTCAGGCGATCATCAGCTGTGGGGTGGTGCTCGATCACTTCCGCGACGCGATGCTCGCCGCGGGCTGGACCATCAACGTCGACGAGTTCCCCAACCCGAACAACCCTGACCATCTGGCCTCGATCGGCTTTGCCGCAGCCGGCTTCGTCACCGACGCCGAGCGCGACCGCGCCGCGGCGATTGCGCGGCGCCGCACCGACCGGCGGCCCTTCGGCGCACCCGGGGACTGGGCGTCGTTCGAGCCCGTGCTGCGCAGCGCCTTCGAGCCCAGCCTGGCCACCCTGGACGTGCTGGCCGACGACGCGCGGCCCCGGCTGGTGGAGGCGTCGCACCTGTCGGAGGTCCTGCGGCGCTACGACGAGCCCTACCACCACGAATTGCGTTGGTGGACAGCGCCCGTGCGGGAGGCCGAGGGCATACCCGAAAGCGCGCTGCCGTCCGAGGTGCAGGGCCGGGCCGTCGAGGTGAACCGCAGCTTTCCCGCCCACGGGGGAGGCGGGCAGGGTTCGGCCGAGCACGACCGGGCCACGATCGTGGTCCTGTCCAGCTACGAGGACACGCGTGTGGACGCGCTGCGTTGCGGCCAGGCGCTGTCGGCGGTCCTGCTGGAGTGCACCATGGCCGGACTGGCAACCTGCACGGTGACACACCTCACCGAGGTGGCAGCCGGACGCGACATCGTTCGCGGCCTGCTGCCGAATCCCGCGGTGGTACCGCAGGTTCTGCTCCGCGTCGGCGCCGAACCCGCGGGCGGGGAGGCTCCCGAGCCGACGCCGCGGCGGCCCCTGAGCGACGTTCTGGAATTCCGGCGTTAAGCCGCCCTCATGGGCAGAAGTCAGCAGAAGTCTTTGACAGCGAGGAGCGTAAGGTGTTCGACTCATATCCACCGAAGTCGGTGGTCGTCGGTGTCGACGGATCACGGGCGGCGCTGCGGGCCACCCAGTGGGCGGTTGACGAGGTCGCCGGAACCGATGTCCCACTGCGCCTGCTCTACATCACCCCGACCAGTCCCGGCGCCGCCGCCCCGCACGGCGGGGCGGCGCGGGCGGCCGCGGAGGAAGTCGTCCACGAGGCCTGCTGCGCCGTCGAGGCCATGGGCAAGTCGGTGAAAGTCGAGACCGAGGTGCTCGACGGGCAGCCGGTGCCGACGCTGCTCGCGGAATCGCGGTCCACGGGCTTGCTGTGTGTCGGGGACACCGGCGCCGGGCAACACGCCGACGGCTGGTTGGGCTCCACCGCCAGGGAATTGGCGCAGGCCGCCCACTGCTCGGTCGCGATCGTGCGGGGCGACCACAACGACGCGGGCGCCGCCGACCGGCGTTGCATCGTCGCCTGCATCGACGGGCTGCCGGAGGACATCGACGTGCTCGAGCGCGCGCTGGGCGAGGCCCTGCGCCGGCACGCCCGGCTGTGCGTGGTGACAGAGCAGGACGCGAGTTCCCGCGGCGGGGCCGTGATCCTCGACCCGCACCTGGTGCGTTGCCTGGACGGCTATCCCGACGTGCAGGTCGACACCGCCGTGCTGCACGGCTCCCTCCGCGAGTACCTCGCCGAGCGTGCCGCCTTCATCCAGCTGGTCATGATCGGCGCCGCCAGAACCGCCGAAGTGCGGCGACTCCTCGGTCCCGACCCGGCACCCGCCCTGCGCAACAGCGACTTCTCGCTGCTGATCGTCGGCGCCGAGCGGCCGGGCCGCTGATGCGGGCCAGCGTCGGCGACTGGCTGGTCATCAAGGGTGGTGCGGTCGGCCATCGCGACCAGCGCGGGTTGATCACCGAGGTGCGCTCGCCGGATGGCGAGCCGCCGTTCCGGGTCCGGTGGCTGGCCACGGGCGAGGAGGCGACCGTCTATCCCGGGCCGGACGCGATTGTCGTGACGGCCGCCGACCAGAAAGCCGCCGACGAGCGGGCCCGGTCGCGGTTCGCGGCGGTGCAGGCCGCCATCAGGCAACGCGCAGTAGGCGGCTAGACCGGCGCTCGAATTTGCCACTGCGTCAAATTATTCGTGGGGGCCTGTCTCGCCGGGGCCGACGGCAACGGTACGGACACGTCAAGGACGCGGTTTGTGATCACCCCTGTCCTGCGGCGCTGCGCCCACTAACCTGGGACGGTCTTGACAGGGGACTTCGGACCCTAGTGGCGAGCTGCGCACCGCCGAGAAGATGAGACCACCCGAGCGAAGGAAGTGGAATGGCGTCTCCGGCAAGCGGCCCGTTGTTGTTGACGGACTCCGACGTGGATTCGCTCGCATGGCGATTCATGCACTCGCCGTATGCCGATGACATCTATGCCGATTGGCCGCTGGACCGGCGCCTCGACGGTTACCTGCGCCGCGAGGGCCTCGGCCGTCTCGTCGAAGACGGCGACGCATACGACCTCATCATCAACCGCGTCATGTCCTACATCGGCGCGCGGACCTAGTCGACTCCGCCTGCTGCGCGGAGCCCAGTCGACGTCGACGCTCGGTTCGCGCGCAATTCGAAGGACTTCGGTCCCTATCGCCGGTTGCTGCGGACTGGTCGGATGGGCCCATGACCACAGCAGCTGATGTAGCTCGGCATTCGCCGCGACGAGTGTTCCGCGACCGTCGCGAGGCCGGCCGCGTGCTGGCGAACCTGCTGGGCGCCTACCGCGGCCGGCCAGACGTCATCGTGCTGGGCCTGGCGCGCGGCGGCATACCGGTGGCGTGGGAGGTGGCGGCCGCGCTGCGCGCCCCGCTGGACACCCTGATCGTGCGCAAGCTCGGCGCCCCCGGCCACGAGGAGTTCGCGGTCGGGGCGTTGGCGAGCGGAGGCCGCGTTGTGCTCAACGACGATGTGGTGCGCGGCCTGCGCATCACGCCGCAGCAGCTGCGCTACATCGCCGAGCGCGAAGGCCGCGAGCTCGCCCGGCGGGAGGCCGCCTACCGTGACGGGCGCGCACCCGTGGACGTGACCGGCAAGACCGTCATCTTGGTCGACGACGGGTTGGCCACGGGCGCAAGCATGTTCGCGGCCGTGCAGGCGTTGCGGGAGAACCAGCCGGCGCAGATCGTCATCGCGGTGCCGGCGGCACCGGAATCCACCTGCCGGGAGTTCGCGGGGCTGGTCGACGACGTCGTGTGCGCCACCATGCCGACCCCGTTCCTCGCGGTCGGGGAGTCGTTCTGGGACTTCCGCCAGGTCACCGACGAGGAGGTGTCCCAACTGCTGGCCACCTCGACGACCGAGGCGGCGAGCGAAAGGACGGTGGCGCGGACGCCGGCCGAGGTGGTCGCCGGCGTGGCCGTCGACGCCCCCGGTGGCATGCCGCCGCGCGACGTTCTGGACAAGCTGATCGGTGACGCGCGGATCGTGCTGATCGGCGAGAGTTCGCACGGCACCCACGAGTTCTACGAGGCCCGGGCCGAGATCACCAAGTGGCTGATCGAGGAGAAGGGCTTCTGCGCCGTCGCCGCGGAGGCGGACTGGCCCGACGCCTACCGGGTCAACCGGTACCTGCACGGCATCGGTGACGACCGGACCGCCGACGAGGCGTTGAGCGGGTTCCAGCGGTTCCCGGCCTGGATGTGGCGCAACGTCGTCGTCCGTGACTTCGTCGACTGGCTGCGCGAGCGCAACCGGCGCCACGAGTCGAACGGGCAGCGGCGGGCCGGTTTCTACGGCCTGGACCTCTACAGCCTGCACCGCTCGATGCACGAGGTCATCACCTACCTGGAGAAGGTGGATCCCAAGGCCGCGGAGCGCGCCCGCAGCCGGTATGCCTGCTTCGACCACGCCTCGGCCGACGACGGTCAGGCGTACGGGTTTTCGGCGGCCTTCGGCGCCGGCCCGTCGTGCGAGAAGGAGGCCATCGACCAGCTGGTCGAGATGCAGCGCAATGCGCTGGCCTACGCCCGCATGGACGGTCAGCTCGCCGAGAACGAGCTCTTCTACGCCCAGCAGAACGCGCAGACGGTTCGCAACGCCGAGGTCTACTACCGCGCGATGTTCAGTGGCCGGGTCACGTCGTGGAACCTGCGCGACAAGCACATGGCGCAGACGCTCGACGCGCTGCTGGAGCATCTCGACCGCCACCACCAATCGCCCTCGGCGCGAATCGTGGTGTGGGCGCACAACTCCCACGTGGGAGACGCGCGAGCCACCGAGGTATGGGCCGACGGACAGCTGACGCTGGGCCAACTCGTCCGCCAGCGCTACGGCAAGGACTCGCGCCTGATCGGGTTCAGTACCTACACGGGTACGGTCACCGCCGCCAGCGAGTGGGGCGGCGTCGCCGAACGCAAGGCCGTCCGTCCGGCCCTGGCCGGCAGCATCGAGGAACTCCTGCACGAGACGGGCAAGAGCTCGTTCCTGGTGTCGCCCAGCATCACTCCCGGGGCCACCGAACCGCTCAGCGACGTCCGGCTGGGGCGCGCCATCGGCGTGATCTACCTGCCCGCGACCGAACGCCAAAGCCACTACTTCCATGTCCGGCCCGCGGACCAGTTCGACGCGATGATCCACGTCGACGAGACACGTGCGTTAGAGCCCCTGGAGCCCACCAGTCTGTGGGTCGCCGGAGAGACGCCGGAGACCTACCCGAGCGGCCTGTGAGGGGGATGCTCGCCTGATATCCCGGTGGGGCCCGGGGGACGAACGGCATCGCAGGTAAGGCCCAACGGCCCCTGCGAGACGGGGCGCGACGCAATAGCCTGGCCCTATGAACCAGCCGGACTCGAAGTCGGTAGTCGTGGGCGTCAACGGCTCCAAGGCCGCGGTGAACGCCGCCAAGTGGGCGATCGACGAGGCGCGCAGCCGCCAACTGCCCCTGCGCCTGGTCTATGTCATCGCGGAGTCGGAGCCCGCCCCCGAGTGGGCAGTCGAGCGCGGCGAAACGGCGCTGTCCCAGGCGGAGTGCGCGGTGCAGAGCGAGGGCAAGCAGGTCGACGTGGAAACGGCGATCCTATCGGGAGATCCCGCGCAGGTGCTGATCAGCGAATCCCAGGACGCGGCGCTGGTGTGCGTGGGCACCTCGAGGCGCGGGTGGGCGACCGACGGCCTGCTGGGTCCCACCGCCGCCGGGCTGCTGGCGCACGCGCGCTGCCCGGTTGCGGTCATCCGCAGCAACCCCGACGGATCCCCGACGCAGCTCGGCGTGATCGCCGTCGTGCTCAACGACGAGCCCGGCAACGACGACGTGGTGCACCAGGCCATGGAGGAAGGACGCCTCCGCCACGCCACCGTGCGGCAGATCGACCGGCGCCTCAACAGCTGGGTCCGGCGGTACCCCGACGTCCCCGTCCAGACCGTTGCCGCGGGCACCGGGCGGACCCTCGGCGAACTCCACAGCAGCGCAATCGAATTGGCCGTGGTGGGCGGCGCCGATGCCGAACAGATCGCCGAACTGAGCACCCCGAACTGCCACCCGATCGTCGGCTACCCCGACTGCTCGGTGCTCGTCGTCCGCCAGTAGATCCCAGGCCACTGCCCGATGAACGACTCCGCCGAATCCCGGGCGATCGTCGTCGGTGTCGACGGATCCAAGGCGGCCATCCACGCGGCGCTGTGGGCGGTCGACGAGGCGGTCAGCCGCAACATCACCCTGCGCCTGCTGTGCGCCGTCGAGCCGGACGCCTCCACGGCCACCGCGGAGAACGCGGTCCGCCAGGCGGCCACCGCGATAGAGGCCGCTGGCACACCGGTGAAGGTGGAGACCCGGGTCACCGCCGGGCCTGCGGCCCGGTCGTTGACCCGCGCGTCGGCCTCGGCCGCCCTGGTGTGCGTGGGCGCGGTCGGATTGCGTCACTTCCAGCCCGGCCGGGTCGGCTCCACCGCCGCCGCCGTGGCCGCGTCCGCGCACTGCCCCGTCGCGATCATCCGGGGCGGCGACCGCCACTTCGGGTCGGCGGACGTGATCGTCGTCGAGCTGGACGGGTCCCCGCACAACGGCGTTTTGCTGGACGCCGCGATCGAGGAGGCCCGGCTGCGCGGCGCCGCCCTGCACGCGATCGTGGCCCGAACCGGCGAGCGGGGACAAAGCGAGGGTGATCGCCGCGCGCTGGCCGACCTGGAGCGCCGGCTGGCCGGCTGGCGACGGCGCTGCCCGGACCTGCGGGTGGAAACGGTTGTGGTGCACGGCGGACTGCTGGAGTATTTGGCCGCGCACCGGCCGGTGCGGTTGGCGATCGTCGGAGCGCGCAACCGCGGGCACCTCGGCGAGCTCGTCGGTCCGGTCGGCAGTGCGAAGCTGCAGGACGCGGACTGCTCGCTGCTCATCGTCAACCGGCAACATTTGTGAGGTCCGTGGCTGCGATATGCGATATTGGGGCGGTGGCCGCGCGATAACGCAGGGCGTGCGCGGCCGGTAGGAGGGACTGGCAATGGTTAAGGTTTTTCTGGTCGATGACCACGAAGTGGTTCGGCGCGGTCTTGCCGATCTGCTCGCCGCGGACCCCGAGCTGGAAATCGTCGGCGAGGCCGGCTCGGTCTCGGAGGCCAAAGCGCGAATCCCGGCGCTGCAGCCCGACGTCGCCGTCCTCGACGTGCGCCTGCCCGACGGCAACGGCATCGAACTGTGCCGCGACCTGGTGTCCGACCATCCCGACCTGCGGTGCCTGATGTTGACCTCGTTCACCTCCGACGAGGCGATGCTCGAGGCGATCCTGGCCGGCGCCAGCGGCTACGTCGTCAAGGACATCAAGGGCATGGAGCTCGCGCACGCCATCAAGGAGGTCGGCGCCGGGAAATCATTGCTGGACAACCGGGCGGCGGCGGCGCTGATGGCCAAGCTGCGTGGCGCCACGGAGCGCGAAGACCCCCTGTCCGCGCTGACCGAACAGGAGCGCACGTTGCTCGGACTCCTCAGCGAGGGCCTGACGAACCGGCAGATCGCCGCGCGGATGTTCCTCGCCGAAAAGACCGTCAAGAACTACGTGTCGCGGTTGCTGGCCAAGCTAGGCATGGAGCGCCGGACCCAGGCGGCGGTGTTCGCATCGAAGCTGGATCGACGGTCCGGGCAGCCCGGCGGGCCGACGGAAACGCCGCCGGACTGACGCCCCACCGTAGTTTGCTAGGGGGCAGGCGCCAACCCGTCCGGTTGGGTCGGAAAACGAAATGGGCGTAAGCTGCCGGGAGGCAACCGCGTCGGCCGCGGCGCTATGGTCGCTTCCGTCCGCCGTTCCCCCGGCACGGGCTGCCACGTTGCTGAACATGTCGTGGAGGAAGCGGGTCGGGTGGCCGACGACGAACGCAGCTCGGCTTTTGCCGGGCTCGGCCAGCGAGGGTTGCTGAGCAGGATGCATGAGCAGCTCGATGAGCTGCTGGCAGCGCGCGACCAGATGGAGCGGTTGCTACACGTCTTCGTCGAGCTCGGCGCCGGCCTCGACCTGAACTCCACGCTGCACCGCATCATCGCCGCGGCCAGAAAGCTTACGGCGGCCCCCTACGGCGCCCTGGCGATCCGCGATCCCGACGGCAACCTGCTCTCGTTCGTCCACGAGGGCCTGGACGAGGACACGGTCGCGCGCATCGGGCACCTGCCGTTCGGGAAGGGCCTGCTCAGCCTGTCGCTGCTCGACACGCCGGCATTGCGGATGGAGGACCTCACCGCGCACCCGGCCGCCGTCGGGTTTCCCGAGCACCATCCGCCCATGCGGGCCTTTCTCGCGGTGCCGATCACCATACGGGGGAACGTGTTCGGCAACATCTACCTCACCCACGTCGACCCGGAGCGGGTGTTCTCCGAATCCGACGAGGTCACCGCCCGCGCGCTGGCGTTGGCGGCCGCGGTCGCCATCGACAATGCGCAGCTGTTCGAACGCGAGCGCACGGCGGCGAAGTGGATGGAGGCCAGCCGCGAGGTCACCACCGCGCTGCTGTCCAGCGCCGAGCCGCACCGGCACCCGCTGCAGCTGATCGCCGAACGCGTCCGCACCCTGACCGACGCCGAGCAGGCGATCGTGCTCGTCCCGGTCGACCCCGACGCGCCCGCCGACGAGGTCGACACCCTGGTCGTGTCCGCCGCGGTCGGTGTTCATGCCGCCGAGGTGATGGGTCAACGGGTCCCGGTGGAGGGTTCCACCAGCGGCGCCGTGTTCGGCGCCGGCCTACCGCGCGTCACCGAGACCTTGCGATATCCAATTCAGGCATTCACCGACGTCGGGCAGCGACCGGGGATCGTGATGCCGCTCCGGGCCCACGACGATGTCGTCGGGGTGATCGCGATCGCGCGCGCTTCTGACCAGCCGCCGTTCGACGACAGTTATCTCGACCTGGTCAGCGATTTCGCTACCCACGCCGCGATGGCGCTCGTCCTGGCTTCGGCCCGTGACGACGCGCGCCAGCTGACCATCCTCGCCGAGCGCGAGCGCATCGCCCATGATTTACACGACCACGTCATCCAGCGGCTGTTCGCCGCGGGAATGGATCTGCAGGGCACGCTGGCCCGGGCGCGCTCCCCGGAGGTGGCCGACCGGCTCAACCGCACGCTCGACGACCTGCAGACGATCATCGAGGAGATCCGGACGACGATCTTCCAGCTGAAGTTGCCGCGGGGAGAGCACGGCGACTTCCGGCAGCGGCTGCAGCGGGTGGTCGCCGACCTGACTGAGTACCGCGACATCGTCACCACGGTCCGCCTGCACGGGCCGATGACCGCCGTGGGCGGTGAGCTGGCCGAGCACGCCGAGGCGGTCGCCGCGGAAGCCATCAGTAACGCCCTGCGCCACTCGGGGGGCTCGCGGTTGACCGTCGAGGTCAGCGTCGGCGACATGTTCCTGCTCGACGTCGTCGACAACGGCCGTGGCATCCCGGCCGACAACCAGCGCAGCAGCGGCCTGGCCAACATGAAGCACCGCGCCGAGCAGCTCGGCGGCACCTGCGAGGTCACCAATCCGCCCGAGGGCGGCACCCGGGTCCACTGGATCGCGCCCCTGACCGACTGACCCCTGATCGACTGAGACGACCAACGGCGCGCGCGGGGGGTCCATCGGCCCCTGCCGCCACGCGCCGCAGCCGGATACCGTCGTGGACCATGAGCGATCGCGCGGTCGGGGCGGCGGTGCAGGCCCACCTGCTCGACGGTCGGCTGGTGGCGTTGCGCGCCCTGCGCGGTGCGGACGCCGAGGCCGTGACGGCGCTGCACCAACGCCTTTCCGAGCACGATCGGTACTTCCGCTTCTTCACGCTGCAGCCGGTGCCGCTGCACGAGCTCGCCGGCACGCTGACCGAGCCCGCGGCCGGGCGCTACGCGATGGGCGCATTCGACGGCGACCGGCTCATCGGCGTGGCGCACTACACGGTCGTCGACGACGACGTGACGGTGGCCGAGGTCGCGGTCGTGGTTGCCCACGAGGATCATTCGCTGGGCGTGGGAACGGCCCTGCTCAAGCAGCTGGGACCGATCGCCCGGGCGCACGGGGTGAAGCGCTTCGTCGCCGACGTGCTGGGCGAGAACCATCTCATGCTCACGGTATTCTTCGATCTCGGCTGGCGTTGCGACGCAGGTGATTACGGATCGGTCAGGCGAGTGGAGATCGACCTGCCCGATGTCTGAGAGCTGACAGCGAGGAGTTCGAGATGGGTGAAGGCGCAACGAAGTTCGGGATCCTGGTGTGCGTGGACGGGTCGGCGGCCTCCGAGGCCGCCGTGGCCTGGGCGGGCCGCGAGGCGACCCTGCGCGGGCTGCCCGTCACGCTGTTCCACGCCGTCCAGCCGGTAGTCGTCGGGTGGCCGGCGGGCCAGCTGTACGCGGACCTGCCCGAGTGGCAGCAGGAAAACGGACGCCATGTCCTCGACCAGGCCCACCAGGCGCTGACCGCCTGCCTGGGCGGCGCGCAGCCGCCCGAAATCCGGACCGAGATGGTGTACGCCGCCGTGGTGCCGGCCCTGATCGAGGCCTCTGAGGACGCGTTCATGGTGGTGTCCGGCAGCCAGGGCATGGGCGCCCTGGGCCGGCTGCTGCTGGGCTCGGTCACCTCGGCACTCCTTCATTACGCCCACTGCCCGGTCGCGGTCATCCACCGCAACGAGGACGCGACTCAAGCTTGCGGGGTTCCCGGGGGTCCCGTGGTGCTGGGCATCGACGGGTCGGCCGGGTCGGAAGCGGCGACCACCCTGGCCTTCGACGAGGCCTCGCGCCGGGGTGCCGGGCTGGTGGCCGTCCACGTGTGGAGCGATGTCGGGGTGTTCCCGATCCTCGGGATGGACTGGCATGACCGCGAGGCCGAGGGGCAGGAGACCCTCGCCGAGCGGCTGGCGGGCTGGCAAGAACGCTATCCCGACGTGCGTGTCGAGCGAAAGCTGTTCTGCGACAAGCCGGCCCACTGGCTCATCGAAGAGGCCGAACGCGCTCAGCTGGTCGTGGTGGGCAGCCGCGGCCGCGGCGGGTTTCCCGGAATGTTGCTGGGGTCGGTCAGCTCGGCGGTGGCGCAGTCGGCGCGGACTCCGGTGATCGTCGTTCGTTGACGACGAGCACAGAGCATACGGCGTGACCCGGCGAGCGCCGGGTGGCCCGCCCGATGATGCGCGCGACCTTGTCTGCGTCGGCACTACCGACGACGGCGAGCTGCACGGATTCCTGGGTGCGGGCGAGGAACTCGGCGGCCCCCCGCCGCGCGGCGGCCGGCTGGACGTGCACCTCGGGATGCCGGGATACCCAGGCGCCGAGCCGGTGGTCGAGCTGGTCGTAGGGGATTTCGCCGAGGCCCCAGCGCCACGCGCCCATCGCCAGGATCGGCGCCTCGCGCAGCCGTGCCTCCCGGAAGCCGTGTTCGAGCACGGCGTCGCTACCGGGGGAGTCGTCGACGGCGACGGCGACGTATCCGGAGTCGCCGCCCGCGGAGTCGCCGCCCGGGGTTTGGGTGTCGGGGGCGTCGCGGTCGCAACGGATGATCGCGACCGGGCACTGTGCGTTGCGGGCGACGGCATCGGCGGTCGAGCCGAGTAGCTTGCTCGCGATCCACCCGATGCCCACCGACCCGATGCAGACCATCGCCGCGCGCCGCGACTCGTCGATCAGGACGCCCTCCGGGGTCCCGTGCACGATGTCGGACTCGACCTTGACCGGTTCGCCCATGGCCTGCAGCGCGGCGTCGGCGGCGCGCAGCGACGTCTGGGCATATTCGACTTCGAGGCCGTCATCGTCCGGGCCCGTGCCCGCGGGCCGTTCGGGGACGACATGGACCAGCCGCAGCGGGATGCTGCGGCTCACGGCCTCGGTGACGGCCCACTTGGCCGCGTTGATCGCCGCGTCCGAGCCGTCGATTCCGACCACGATCCGCTGCGCCGACTGCGGCTGATTCATCGCGTCCTCCCACTCTCAGGGCGCCGGAACGCCTGCCGGGCCGCCGGTTCCCGACGTTATCGGCGTCGCCGCCTTTTCGTCAGGGCCGTTCGGCCCCCGATGCACCGGCGATGGTCCCCTTGGCTGGTCGCCCTGGCCGGCGTCAGCCCACCTCGACCGTGTGCCCGGGCGCCAGCAGCTGCGCGCGGCCGCGGCATTCGACGGTTATCGCCGCGGTGTTGCGCGCCTCGGAGGTCAGCGCGCCCGCTCGTCCGCTGATCCGAAGGTGCAGGCGTTGGCCCCGGTACAGGAACGGGAACTCGATCGGGCCCATCCGCTCGGGCCACTGCGGGGCCAGGATCAGCCGGTCGTCGCGCGTCTCCAGTCCGGTGAAGCACCGTTGCAGCAGGTCGACGCTGCCGGCCATCGCCGCCAGGTGGATCCCCTCGGAGGTCGTACCGCCCTGGATGTCGAGCACATCGGAGCTGAGCACCTGTAAGAAGTACTTCATGGCCTTGTGCCGGTTGGCACGGGCCAGAACCCAGGAATGCACGATCGCGCTCAGCGTCGATCCGTCCGAGGTGCGCGCCAGGTAGTACTCGATTGTCTTGGGGATCTGCTCGGGCGCGAAGCGGTAGCCGAGGCGGCCGAACAGC
>Ga0315542_1001835_pt1 | contig 13217 bp, 12 predicted proteins | sample SalMarSW160120MG_FD_202541 | JGI IMG/M metagenome (GOLD analysis project Ga0315542, IMG submission 202541) | Salt marsh sediment microbial communities from the Plum Island Ecosystem LTER, Massachusetts, United States - Salt Marsh Sediment SW1601-20 ... | reverse complement strand
CGCTGGAAAGAAGACGCAGCGGGTTGAAGAGGGAGACGTAACAGGGTTTCCAACGCCTCGATAGGACTGTACCTCTTTCCGCCTTACGGGGTTCTTACTTGAGAGCGGAACCGTCACGCACGCGTACACTGGCCCCATGGGCGCCGACGCACCGCGCAAGAGCTACCGCTTCGGACGGCTCGAGCCGTCCGATCTCGACCCCGATCCGTTGCGCCAGCTCGAGGCTTGGCTGCGCGACGCGCTCGATGCCGGCCTGCCCGAGCCCAACGCGATGACGCTGGCGACCGCGGACGCCTCCGGGCGTGTCTCGGCCCGGATGGTCCTGCTCAAGGGCATCGTGGACGCCGGCCTGGAGTTCTACACCAACTACGGAAGCCGCAAGGCGCGCGACCTGGAGGCCAACCCCCAGGCCGCGGCATGCTTCTGGTGGGATCGCCTGGAACGCCAGGTGCGCCTCGAGGGCGGCGTGGCACGGCTGTCCGAGGAGGCGAGTCGCGCCTACTTCACCAGTCGTCCCTACGGCTCCCAGCTCGCCGCGTGGGCGTCGCAGCAGAGCCAGCCCGTCGCAAGCCGCGCAGCGCTGGAGGAGCGATTCGCCGAGGTCCGGGAGCGCTTCCCGGAGGGCGAGGTCCCGCTGCCGCCGTTCTGGGGCGGCTACCGCCTCGTGCCCGAGCGCGTCGAGTTCTGGCAGGGGCGCGAGAACCGCCTCCACGACCGTGTGGAGTACCGCACCACCGAGGTCGGCTGGGAGGTCGGGCGGCTCTTCCCCTGAGCGAACGATCGTGCACGCATGGCAGCGGCGCGCAGCGGAGAGCCGCGCGCCGCTCGTGTGCTCGAAGGCACCGGCTCGAAGGCCCGGCCCCGAGGCCCCAGGCCGGCGAGCGAGGTCTTGGAAAGCCTTCGATCCCGGGCGCTAGTTGCCGGAGCCGCTCGAGCTGCCGCCGCTCGACCCGCTGCTCGAGGGCGTCGAGGTCGGGGGCGTGCTGCTCGAGGGCGTCGAGGTCGGGGGCGTGGTGCCCGAGGGCGTCGAGGTGGTCGGCTGGGGCGGCTTCGGCAGGAAGTTCGGGAAGGTCTGCACGCCCGAGGTCTTCACCAGCGCCTGCACCTGCTGGTTGGCATGCTCCTGGCGGAGCTTCGACTCGACGTCACTCTTGACCTGGTCGAAGGGCTTGGTCGTGGCCGGGGTGTGCTTGGTCACGAGGATGACGTGGTAGCCGTACTGGGTCTTGACCGGCCCCACCACCTTGCCGACCTTTGCGCTGAAGGCCGCGTCGGCGAACGGCTTGACCATCTGGTTCTTGCCGAAGCAGCCGAGGCTGCCGCCCTTGGAGGCGCTCGGGCCGGTGCTCTTGGCCTTGGCCTCCGTGGCGAAGTCGGCGCCGTTGGCCAGGTCCTTCATGACCGCCTTGGCTTCGGCCTCGGTCTTGAGCAGGATGTGGCTGGCGCAGACCTGCTCGGGCGTCGTGTAGTCCGACTTGTGGGCCTGGTAGTAGGCCTTGAGCTGGTTGTCCGTCAGCTTGACGGCGGCCTTGATCTTCGCCATCTCCTGGTTGATCAGGTCGGACTCGTCGATCAGCGTGACGAGCTGCGCCTTGTCCTTGAAGCCCGCCTGGGTCAAGAGGTCCTGGAGCTTCTTGCCCTTCGGAACGTTGCTCTGGACCCGTGACAGCACGCTGTCGACGTGCTTCTGGTCGACCGTGAGGCCATCCTTCTTGGCCTGCGCGAGCAGCACCATCTCGGTGGCACGCTGCTGCAGGTACTGCGGCTGGTACACCGCGAGCTGCTGGCGGAGCTGAGAGGTCATCGGCATGCCCTGCTGGGCTGCGAGGCTGCGGATGGCGATCTCGAAGCGGGCCTCGAAGTCGCTCAGGGTCTCGGTCTGATCCCCGAGCTTGATCACCACCGGGTCCTTGCCGGAGGCGGCGGTCGAGGAGCTCGGGGACGTCGTCTTGGTCGTGTTCTGGGCGCTCGCGAGCCCCGCCACCACGGCAAGAGCCAGCAGCGGCAGCAACAAGCGGCGGAGCCGCGCGGAGATTTGAGTCATGACCGACAGCCTACCACCCCCTTCCGGCTTCCGGTGGGGGATAGGGACACGTTCGCGTTGTCGCGTCCGGGTGCGGGCCGAAGCCCCATCGGACCCTGCCGGGGCAGCTCCCGCCGTCGCCGGGCCTGCCGCCGCCCGCCCCGCCGCCGGGCGACGCCTACGCCGCCGCCTGCTTGCGGCGCTTGCCCTTGCGTTCGCGTTGCTCGGCCAGCGCTTCGAGCTCGCGGTAGAGCTCCTCCTGCTCCGGCGTGGGCGCGTTGGGAACGACCACGCGGATCTCGGCCAGCTCGTCGCCGCGTCCTTCGCCCTTGCGCGGCCAGCCCTGGCCGCGCAGGCGCAGCACGCGGCCGCTGGTGGTGCCCTCCGGAAGGGTCATCTCCACCTCCCCATCGAGGGTGGGCACGCGGACCGCACCCCCCAGGGCGGCACGGTAGTCGGGCACGTCGACACGCACCCGGACATCGTCCCCCTGAACGGTGAACACCGGGTGCCGCGCGTGCCGCACCACGAGAATGAGGTCCCCTCCCCCTGGCGCCTGGCCGCGCAGCCGCAGCCGCGCTCCGTCTCGCACGCCCTTGGGAAGGGTCACGGTGAGCGCCTTGCCGTCTACCCGGAACGTGGTCTCGCCACCGCGGTAGGCCTCCTCGAGACCCACCTCCAGCTCGGCCTCGATCCCTCGTGCCCGCGGTCGTCCGCGCGCGCCCTGCGCCGGATCGTACGCGCGGCCCGCCTGCTGGAACCCGGCCTCGCCGAAGAGGTCGCCGAAGCCGCTCTCGACCGTGAAGCCACGGCCGCCCATCATCCCGCCGAAGAGCGACTGGAAGAAGTCGCTGAAGCCGGCGAACTCCTCGGCCGAGACGTTGCGGACGCCACCTCCCTGCTGAGCGAAGGGGGGCACGTTCCCGGTGGTTCCGTACTGGTCGTAGATCTTGCGCTTCTCGGGATCGGACAGCGCGGTGTAGGCCTCGTTGATCTCCTTGAAGCGATCCTCCGCGCTCGGGTCGTCGGGGTTGCGGTCCGGATGGTGCTTCGCGGCGAGCTTGCGGAACGCGGCCTTGATGTCCTGCTGCGAAGCCTCGCGCGGGACACCCAGGATCTTGTAGTAGTCCTTGAAGCTCGCCACGTCGATCACCTCTCGACCGGGCCGCCCGCGGCCCGGCCGGCGCCTATCCTTCCTCCGACTCCTTGTACACCACCACGCGCGCGGGGCGCACCAGGCGGTCGCCACGCTTGAAGCCGGCCTGGAAGACGTTCGCGATGGTGCCCGGCTCCGCGTCCTGTACCAGCGGGACGGCGGTCAGCGCCTCGTGCTGGTTGGGATCGAACGGCTCGCCCGGCTCGCCGATGGGGCGGATGTCGAGGTTCTCGAGGTGGCGCTCGAGCGACTCCTTCACCGCCCGCACGCCCGGCACGATGCTGTTCGGATCATCCGTGGCCTCGGCGGCCTGCAGCGCCCGCCCCAGATCGTCGAAGACCGTCAGCACCGTCAGCACGGCGCTGTCGAGCCCCGCCTCGCGCGCCCGCTCGACGTCATCGGCCACGCGCCGCCGGTAGTTCTCCAGCTCGGCCCGGGAGCGAAGGTAGCGGTCGCGGAACTCGGCCACTTCCCGCTTCGCCTCCTCGAGTTGCTCCTGGACCCTGGTCAGCTCGCTTCGCAGGATGGCTACCTCCTGGTCGACCGCCTCCGGTGCGGGGCCGGCCTCGTGGGGTGCGGCTTCGGCGTCGGAAGGAGAGCCGTCCGGCGCCCCCGGGCCGCCGCCGGAGCCCGTCCCCGGCTCGCGCACGTCGCGGCGATCCTCGTCGACCGTGCCGACGGTGCTTTCGTCGTGTTCGTTGCGATCGTTCATGGCGTGGTCCCAGGGGTCAGTGCACGTCGCGGCCGGAGCGGTGCCGCGCGCTGACCCATGCGGCTCGGTCCCCCCACCTCAACCGGCCGGCTTGAAGTCGGCGTCGATGACGTCTTCCTCGTCCGCGGCGGCGCCGTCGCCACCACCGGACTCGCCGGCTCCGGGCTGGCCGTCTTCCGGCCCACCCTGCTGCGGCGCGGTGGCCTGCTGGAACGCCTGCAGCTTCTCGGCGAGGGTACGGGTGGCCGTCTCGAGGCGGTCCTTGCCCGCGCTCTGGTCGAGCGCCTGCTGGGCCTCGGTGATGGCGTCCTCCACCGGCTTCTTCTGCTCGTCGGTGGCACCTTCGGCCTCGTCGACCACCTTGCGGGCCTGCAGGCGGAGGCTGTCGAGCTGGTTGCGCGACTCGGCGAGCTCGCGGGCCATGCGGTCCTCGTCGGCATGGGTCTGGGCATCCTGCACCATGCGGTCGACCTCGTCATCGCCCAGGGTGGTGGTGTTCTGGATGGTGATGTTGGCCGCCTTGCCGGTCGACTTCTCCTTGGCCGTCACGTGCAGCACGCCGTTGGCATCGATGTCGTAGGTGATCTCGATCTGCGGCATGCCGGCCGGCATGGGAGGCAACCCCTCGAGCTTGAAGCGTCCCAGCGACTTGTTGTCGTTCGCCATCGAGCGCTCGCCCTGGAGGACGTGCACCTCGACACCGGTCTGGTTGTGCTCGGCGGTGGTGAAGGTCTCGGTCTTGCGGACCGGCACCGTGGTGTTGCGCTCGATCAGCTTGGTGAACACGCTGCCCTTCGTCTCCACGCCCAGGCTGAGAGGCGTGACGTCGAGCAGCACGATGTCCTCCACGTCCCCGGTGAGCACGCCCGCCTGGATGGCCGCGCCCAGCGCCACCACCTCGTCCGGGTTGACGCTCTGGTTGGCCTCCTTGCCCAGCAGCTCCTTGACGATGCGCTTGACCGCCGGAACGCGGGTGGCGCCACCGACCAGGATGACCTCGTTGATCTCGCCCTTGTCGATCTTGGCGTCCTTGAGCGCCTGCTCGACCGGGTGCCGGAGCCGCTGCAGCAGCGGCCCGACCAGCTCCTCGAACCTGCTCCGTGTCAGCTTCTGCTCGAGGTAGAGGGGCGCGTTGGAGGCCGGGTCCATGGCGATGAAGGGCAGGCTGATGGTGGTCTCGGGGAGCCCGGACAGCTCGATCTTCGCCTTCTCCGCCGCTTCGATCAGGCGCTGGAGCGCTTGCTTGTCCTTGCGGAGGTCGACGTTGTACTCCTTCTTGAACTCCTCCGCCATCCAGTCGACGACGGCGTGGTCCATGTCGGAGCCGCCCAGGTGGGTATCGCCGCTGGTCGAGCGCACCTCGAAGACGCCGTCGCCCACCTCGAGGACCGACACGTCGAAGGTGCCGCCGCCGAGGTCGAAGACCAGGATGGTCTCGTTGCCCTTCTTCTCCATGCCGTAGGCGAGCGCCGCCGCGGTGGGCTCGTTGACGATGCGCAGCACCTCGAGCCCGGCGATCTTGCCGGCGTTCTGGGTGGCCTCGCGCTGCGAGTTGTTGAAGTAGGCGGGGACGGTGATGACCGCCTGCGTGATGTTCTCGCCGATCCGCTCGCTGGCGTCGTCCACCATCTTGCGCAACACCATCGCGGAGATCTCCTCGGAGGTGTACTTCTTGTCGCCGACGACGAAGCGCACGCCGCCATCGTCGCCGCGCACCACCTCGTAGGGGGCCCGTTCCGCCTCGTGCTTCACCTCGTCCCAGGTGCGGCCGATGAAGCGCTTGACCTCGAACAGGGTGCCCTTGGGGTTGAGCACGGCCTGCCGCTTGGCGACCTGCCCGACCAGGCGGTTCTCGTCCTTGAAGGCCACCACCGACGGGGTGGTGCGGTTGCCCTCGCTGTTCACCAGGACCGTCGGCTCACCGCTCTCCATGATGGCGATGACGCTGTTGGTGGTGCCGAGGTCGATGCCTACTGCCTTTGCCATGGTTGGAACTCCTCTTGCCTCGGGAATGCACTCAGGACAACCTACACGCTACGTCACAAAACCTGAGTATAGTCGACGCAAACCTCACTGCTAGCGAGTATAGCCAGGTCACGGTCCATTGTCAACAGATGTGAGTGCGGTTATATCAAGTTTGGAGGCCGTGAGCGGCCGGACCGGTGGTTCGCGGACGCCGCTCCGACGCCTCCCCAGCCGACGCGCCCGCGGTAGAGTAGCCCCAGAACACGTTCCGGGAGGTTCCATGCTCTACTTCGTTGTGGCCCACGACGGCACCGACCCCGAAGCCCCCGAGCGCCGCCGGCGCGTGCGGCCCGAGCACCTCGAGGCCATCAAGCCGTCGGTGGAGTCCGGCACGGTGCAGCTCGGGGGTGCCATCCTCGACGATGACGGCGGCATGATCGGCTCGATCCTGTTGATCGAGGCCGAGGACGAAGCGGCGGCACGCCACCTGATCGACAACGACATCTACAGCCGCGAACGCGTCTGGCAGAAGATCGAGATCTACCCCTTCCGACGAGCGGTGTAGGCGACCGTGGATCCCACACGTCCCGACATCGCCGTCCTGGGCGGAGGCATCGTGGGTCTGGCCACCGCCCTCTCCCTGCAGGATCGGCACCCGGAGCTCCAGCTCACCGTCCTCGAGAAGGAGCCGCAGGTCGGCCGCCATCAGACCGGGCACAACTCCGGCGTGGTGCACTCCGGCATCTACTACCGACCCGGCTCCCTGAAGGCCCGCCTCTGCGTCGAGGGCGTCGGCCTGCTCCGCGCATTCTGCGAGCGTCACGGCATCCCCTACGATCCGGTGGGCAAGGTGATCGTCGCCACGCGCCGCGAGGAGCTCCCCCGGCTCGACGACCTCATGACCCGCGGCACCGACAACGGCGTGCCGGGCCTTCGCATGCTGGACGACGAGGAGCTCCGCGAGATCGAGCCGCACGCCACCGGCCTGCGCGCCATCCACTCCCCCTCCACGGCCATCACCGACTACGGCGCCGTCACGCGGGCGATGCGCGAAGCCTTCGAGGCCAGGGGCGGCCGCGTGCTGACCGGCGCTCGGGTCCAGGGCATCCGCGCGAACGCCGACGGCGTGCAGCTCGCTACCCTCGCCGGCCAGGTCGACGCAGGCCATCTCATCACCTGCGGCGGGCTCTACGCCGATCGCATCGCGCGCCTGGCGGGCGTGGACCTCGATGTGCGCATCATCCCGTTCCGCGGGGAGTACATGGTGCTCGCGCCGGAGCGGCGCGAGCTGGTGCGCGGGCTCATCTACCCCGTACCCGATCCCACCCTGCCCTTCCTAGGCGTGCACCTGACGCGGACGGTGGCCGGTGAGGTCGAGGCGGGACCGAACGCCGTGCTCGCCTTCGACCGCGAGGGCTACAGCGTCCTCGACGTGAGTCTGCGCGACACCGCCGAGAGCCTGAGCTACCCGGGCCTGTGGCGCATGGCCGGCCGCTTCATCGGGGTCGGTCTCTACGAGTACTACCGCTCCTTCTCCAAGGTCGCTTTCGTGCACGCCATCCAGCGCCTCCTGCCGGACATCGACGTGAAGGACGTGCGCCGCGGCGGAGCCGGCGTGCGCGCTCAGGCGCTCGGACGGGATGGCAAGCTCCTCGACGACTTCGTGATCCGCGAGAGCGAGCGAGCGATCCACGTGCTCAACGCGCCCTCCCCGGCCGCCACCGCCTCGCTGGCCATCGGGCGGCACCTCTCCGACCTGGCCGACGAGCGCTTCGGCCTCTGACGCCGCCCCGATCCGCTGGAGGTCCGTTCGGACCGACGCCTCAGGCGCCACCTCTCCCTCGCCGGCGCAGCGTGACGGCCAGCGCCAGGCTGAGCACCGCCAGCGCCAGCGACGCCCCGATGAACCCGGGGCGTACGTGCACGGCGGCCGCACGGAAGCCTTCCCCGTGCATGGCCGCACCGGCGAGCACCCCGACCAACGTTCCCGGCAGGCCGCCCAGCGCCGTAGCGAGCGCGAACGGCACGAACGGCAGCGCCAGCCCACCTGCCACGCCGTTCACCAGGTCGCCCGGCACGAAGCTCAAGCGGCTCACCAGCACCGTCTCGAAGGTGCGGCGCCGCAATCGCTCCGTCCAGGCCGGGTCGGCGGCCAGTGGCCGACTGCCGCGCCACCAACGGACCGCGAGGTAGCCGGCCGTGGCAGAGGCCAGGGCCGCCGTATGGGCGATGGCCACGCCCCACAACGGACCGAAGAGGTACCCGCAGAACGCCGTGAGGACCGTGACCGGCAGCAGGAGCAAGGGCCGCACCAGGTAGATGCCGGCGAGCAGCGCCAGCCCGTCCGGGGATCGCCGGATGGTCCGCAGGGCCGCTTCGAGCATGCCCAGCACGCCGCCGGCATGACGGTTCGCGGCTGCCAGGAACGCTGCCAGCATCGCCAGCCAGAGCAGCAGCGCCACCCCCTTGCGCACGGCCGGCGTCCTGGGCATGCGCCAGTCTACGTCGCACCTGCAGGCGCGAGCCGACCGAGCCGTCCTAGAATGGCGCTCGCATGGGAGGCTCTTCCCTCGACGCGGCGCGCGATGGTCCCGCGGTCCCCAGCCTGGAGACGATCACGGGAGCGGTGCTGTGCGGCGGACGCTCGTCGCGCTTCGGTGCCGACAAGGCGCTGCACGTGGTGGCGGGACGGACGCTGCTCGAGCGTGCGCTGGCCAGCCTCGCTCCGGCCCGCGAGCGCCTGCTGGTCGGCCGTCGCTACCCGGTCGAGGGGGCGCGCCAGGTCGCCGACCTGCGGCCCGGCCTGGGCCCCCTCGCCGGCCTCGAAGCCGCCCTGGTGGCGGCCTCCGAGCCCTGGGTAGCGCTCGCCGCCTGCGACCTCCCCTGTCTGACGCCGGCGTACTGGCGGCTGCTGTGCGCCCGCGCCCAGCCCGAGCGCGTGGTAGTGGTGTGCGGGCCCGAGGACCGGCTCGAGCCCCTCGCCGCTCTTTACCCCCGCTCCGCGCTGCCCCACGTGAGCGCCCGGCTCGACCGCGGCCTGCGCGACCTGCAGGGGCTCCTGCGCGAGTTGCCCGCGGTCGCGGTGCCGCGCACCGCAATAGAGGCGGCGTGCGGCCCCTCCGTGTTCCACAACGTGAACCGGCCGGGCGACGCCGGCGGAGACCCATGCGGCCGCTGACGCGGAGAACCGGGCGCTCCGGGTGGCACCTCCACCACGTCCCCGCGCTGCGCCGTCGCCCGGGGGCGTCGCGGCGTCCGCGGCCGGATCCGCCCGAGCGGGATGCTAGATTGGCCCCGCGGCCGCGCCCCCCGGCCGGCCGCCCACCGGGAGACCGAGCGTGACCCTCTTCGGGACGACCCGTACCCACATCGGCGGCCGGCACGCGCTGATCGCTCCGGACGGCCACATGCCCTCCGTCGTGCCAGGCTGGCACGACACCTCGGTCATCGTGCTGGTCTCGCCTCGGCTCTCCGCCGGACCTGCGCCCGCCTTCGCCCAGCTGCTGGCCGAGCTGCACGAGGGCGCCCGCGTCGACGCGCCCGCCCAGGGGCTGGAGCGCTTCGTGTACGTGCTCTCGGGTGCGCTGGAGGTGCTGGCGGAAGGCACCCGGCAGGGCCTCGAGCGCGGTGGCTACGCCTTCCTGCCCGCCGATCTGCCGCACGAGTTGCGCGCCCTGGCGCCCACGCGCGTGGTGGCCTTCGAACGGCGCTACCAGCACGCGCTCCGGCGCGCCGCCGGAACCCCGCCCGTCGTGGTGGCTACCGCAGCCGACGCCCCGGAGCACGAGGCCCCCGGCGCGCCCGGCGTCCGGCTCAGCCCACTGCTGCCCGACGACCCCGCCTTCGACGTCGCCATCTCGATCGTCACGGCTCGACCCGGCGCCGCCCTGCCCCTGGTGGAGACCCACGAGCCCGAGCACGGCCTGTTCCTGCTGGCCGGGACCGGGATCCTGCGCCTGGAGGACGCCTGGTACCCGGTGCGCGAGGGAGACGCGGCCTGGCTTGGCCCGTACTGCCCGCAGTGGTTCGCGGCGCTCGGGCAGCAAGACGCCTCGTACCTGCTCTACAAGGACGGGCTGCGGGGGCCGTGGCCCCCGGCGGAGCGCGTGTGAGCCCAGCGCCCATCGAGAGCGGCCGCCACTATCGCGACACGGCGTTCCAGCAGCTCAACCAGACCGCCGCGATCGAGGGGTGCACCTTCGTCGGCTGCACGTTCGACGCCTGCCATCTCCGCGAGATCACCCTCCAAGACTGCCGCTTCCTGGCGTGCGCCTTCGTCGCATGCGACCTGAGCCTGGTCGACGTCAGCGGCAGCGCCTTCCGCGACGTCAGCTTCGACGCCTGCAACCTGACCGGCGTGAACTGGGCGCGTGCCACCGCCACACTCCACGACCCGCTGGAGGTCGACTTCCGCGATTGCACCCTCGACTTCGCCGTATTCCAGGGCTGCGCCCTGGAGGGGCGCCGCATCGCCCACTGCGTCGCCCACGAGTGCGACTTCCGCAACGCCGTTCTGATCGACGCCGTGTGCCGAGGCTCCGACTTCGCGGGCAGCAACTTCGACGGCGCCGACCTTCGCGGCATCGATCTACGCAAGGCGCGCAACTACGCCATCGACGTCCGCACCACCCAGGTGAAGGGAGCGCGCCTCTCGCTGCCGGAAGCCGTTGCCTTGCTCAAGGGGCTGGAGATCGAGCTGGACTGAGCGCCGCTCACGGCGGCACCGCCCCGGCGCCGCCCGCGTCAAGACCGCCGCGCTCGCTCGGAACTCCGCCGTGCACCGGCGTGCCGCCGACACGCACCTCCTCCACGCTCTCCTCGCCGGCGAGCGTGAGGACGGCGGCAAGCGCCGATTCGGCGCCCTCGGCGCCTGCCAGCAGCGCCTCCAGGGTGGACCCGGCCGGCGGCCGCAGCACCAGCAGGTCCGCCTGACGACCCGGGCCGAAGTCGCCCACCACGCCACCCAGCCCCAGCGCCCTGGCGCCGGCGCCGGTCGCCAGGTAGAGCAGCCTGGCGGGATCGAGCCTCTCCCCGTCGTCTCGAAGCATCTGCACCTGGTGGGCGGCCAGCGCCTCCTTCAGCACCCCGAAGCCGGTGCCGGCTCCGACGTCGGAGCCGAGCGCAACGCGCACGCCGGCAGTCAGATGCCGCCGCAGGGGGAACAGCCCGCTGCCGAGCGAGACGTTGCTGGTAGGGCAGTGCACCACTGTGGCGTCCGCGGTCGCCAGCCGCTCCAGCTCGGAAGCGCGGGGGTGGACGTCGTGGGCGAACAACGACCGGTCGGTCACCAGCCCGAAGCGCTCGTAGGTGGCGAGGTAGTCGGCCGCCCATGGGAACAACTCCGCGACCGCCCGAACCTCCTCCGCGTTCTCGTTCAGGTGCGTGGTGAAGAGCGCGCCCGGAACGGCCCGCAGCAGCTCGCCGCAGGCCTCCAACAGGCCCTCCCCCGCCGACAGGGCGAAGCGCGGCGTGACCGCATAGCGCAGGCGGCCGCGACCGTGCCAGCGCCGCGTCAGCTCCAGCCCCTCGGCCAGCGCCCGCTCCGGCGACGTGTGGAGCTCCGGCCGGAGGTTGCGGTCGGCCACGTTCAGGCCGGCCGCGATGCGCAGCCCGGAGCGCTCGGCCGCTTGGAAGAAGATCTCCATCGCGGACGCGAAATGCGCCCCGAACACCAGGGCCGTGGTGGTGCCGCTGGCGGCCAGTAGACGCAGGAAGGTGTCGGCCCGGGCCGCGGCGTAGCCCTCGTCGAGGTAGCGCGCCTCCTCGGGGAGCGCACGCCGCTCCAACCAGGTCAACAGCTGCATCCCGACCGCCCCGAGCACCGGAACCTGCGGGAAGTGCACGTGTGCGTCGACCAGGCCCGGCAGGATCACCGCCCCGCGCCGGTCGTCCACCGGAGCCTGCGGAAACCGCCGCCGAAGCGCCGCGTAGTCGCCGACGGCGACCACCTCGCTGCCGTCGAGGGCCAGGGCGCCGTCCTCGAATGCTTCGAGTGCGCCCTCCCCGCGAAAGGGGTTGCCCGGCACGTGCATGAGCGTGCCCCGCAGCAGCGTGGGCCCCGACATCTCAGTCTCCGGCGGCGAACGGCACCAGACGGCCGGCCACCACATCCACCAGGCCCAGGTCGGTCAGTCGGAGCTCGGGGATGACCGGGAGCCCGAGGAAGGAGAGGGCCATGAACGGCGAGGGCAGCGTGACGCCCAGTCGGGCAGCCGCCTCGTCGAGCGCACGCATGCGGGCCCGCACCTCGGTCAGCGGCGCGTCGGTCACCAGGCCCGCGATCTCCAACGCGAGCTCGGCCAGCACGCGCCCGTTTTGGACGGCCACGAATCCGCCTCCGAGCTCCTCGAGGCGCCGGGCCGCGAGGATCATGTCGCCGTCGTCGGCGCCGACGGCAAGCAGGTTGTGGTGGTCGTGACCCACGGTCGAGGCCAACGCCCCCTCCTGCAATCCGAACCCCGTCACCAGCCCGACCGCCACCCCTCCCGTGCGCCCGTGGCGCTCCACGCACGCGAGCTTGAGCAGGTCGCGACTCGGGTCGGCCACGACCGCGCCATCCCGGATCGTCGGGGGGAGGTCGAGCGAGCGGGTGAGGATCTGGTTCGGGATCGCCTGGATCACCCGTACCGGACGGGCGGTGCCCTCCAGGCGCAGAGCGGTCGCGCCGAGGGGAGGCAGGTGCACGGTGTCGGTGACGGCGGCGGCGTAGCGGCCCGGGTCCACGGCGTCGCCGGCCGGGAGCGGGCTCCGATCCGTTCCTGCGGCGCCGGCGCGCTCCGCCGGGTCGGCGGTAGCGGCGCTGCGCGCCCCGGTCTCTGCCGGCTCGAGGCGGCCGTCCACCGCGACGCGGCGCCCCGCCTTGTAGACGGCGCGCGCGCGGAACGACGGCAGGTCGTCGAGAACGATCAGGTCGGCCACGAAGCCGGGCGCCACCGCCCCACGGCGCGCCAGGCCGTAGTGACGCGCCACGTTGTAGCTGGCACAGCGTACGGCGTAGACGGGGTCGGCCCCGGCCTGCACGGCCCGGCGCACCAGGCAGTCGACACCGCCCTCGTCGAGGAGGTCGTGCGGCAAGCGATCGTCGGTCACGAACCCCACGCGGTCGGCATGCTCGGGTCGGACGAGCGGCAGCAGCGCGTCGAGGTCGCGCGTCACCGAGCCTTCGCGCACCATCAGGAACACCCCGGCCGCAAGCTTCTCGCGTCCCTCCTCCAGCGTCGTGCTCTCGTGGTCCGAGCCGATGCCGCTGGCGAGGTAGGCCTGCAGCGCGCGCCCGCTGAGCGCAGGGGCGTGCCCTTCGGCCGTCTTGCGGGCAGCCTCGGCGAGCGCCACCTTGCCGAGCTCGGCGTAGACGCCCGCCA
>Ga0315542_1001834_pt1 | contig 13221 bp, 17 predicted proteins | sample SalMarSW160120MG_FD_202541 | JGI IMG/M metagenome (GOLD analysis project Ga0315542, IMG submission 202541) | Salt marsh sediment microbial communities from the Plum Island Ecosystem LTER, Massachusetts, United States - Salt Marsh Sediment SW1601-20 ... | reverse complement strand
TTGTGCGGCGTTGAAAGAAATCAAGCCAGATATTTTTGCAAATGGTGGTGACAGAACCGGTGATAATATTCCTGAAGTTAAAGTGTGCGAGGAGTTAGGAATAGAGATGGTGTTTAATGTAGGCGGCGGAAAAATAGCTTCAAGTTCAGAGTTGGTTGAAAAACAAAAAAATAATCTTGATTATGAAACTGGGATGTTTTGTATAAAATGTGGCGGTAAAAACGGGAGCCATTATCCCGAATGTCCTTTTTATGCTGAATTTATATAAAGGAGAATAATATGGAATTTACTATACCGGTAGAAGACTTGCAGTCTATAATTTCTCGTTTAACTACTGTAGTTAGACCAAACGAGGACGATATTAGAAGTATGATCATGATTGAATCGGAGGGTGAGGATGTTAAATTTAAGGTAACCGATGGCGGAGTGCATTTAGTAATCACCAATGATAAATGTGAGGTTATCAAACCAGGCAAGGTATTGATAAAACTCAACTCTATTAAAGGGTATATTTCTAAATTTATTCCTTTAATGGATAATTATGGAACAAAAGACTTTCGTTTTATAGTGAACGGTCCTGAATGCGTTATAAAAGCTAAAACTTATTTTCAATCAGGCAGGCCATCATACAGGACTTTGAAAGTAGATTGCTTTAAAGCCGAATACTCACCAATTAAGCCCTTTGATGAGGCGCAACTTATTATTAATAGCAGTATTTTAAAACGCGGTATGAATAAAGTTATGCATTGCATTAATCCTGGAGAAGTAAGACGCTCAATGACCGGAGTTAAGGTACTAATAAAAGAAGATGGTATAGTATTTACAGGTACTAATGGAGTTAAACTTGCAGAATTTGAATTTGCTATTAATGCAGATATAGAAAAATCTTCTTACATCTTTACTTATAATTTTGCTTCTGTTCTGAGGTCTGTTTTGGACGATGACGCTCAAGTATTTATGAAAATAGAAGGTAGAAATGTTTATGTGAAATCTAATGATACATACATAGTTGGTGGATTAATTATTAATGAAAGTTATCCTAATTATAAACCTATGTTTGATTTGGAAAAAGTCATTACATTTCCAAGGGTTGATTTTGTGGATACCGTTCATACGGTTCTGGATGTATTAGACCCAGAAGATAATAATCGACTGACTATTAAATTTATCGGAGACAAACTGTTTATAAATAATGATACTGTTGAAGTAACCCAAGATTTTTCTACCTCCTTCGAAAATGACTTTGATATTGATATCAATGGGGAATATCTAGATTCGATTTTAAAGGACTTTTCAAGTGAGAGGTTGGAATTACATTATACAGAGGGAGTTAGTTACATAGTATTCAAGTCTCCCGATAATGATAAGCACTCAGCATTATTAACTATAGTTAAAAGGCGGTAACATGAAGCAAGACCAACAAGATTTATTTAGTGAAGGTAAATCCGTGGAAGAAGCCCAACTAGACATCGCTATAAAAATAGTTGAAAAAGCTGGTTATAGAGTTGTGCGTGACGCTGAGGAAGCTAAAAAAATAGCAATAGAATCTGGTTATCAAGTTACAGAACCTATTCTGGTGAATGATAAGGTAATAACTTTAAAAGACTTACGCAATTATTTTTTTATGCGCCTGTGGAATAAATATCCAGATAGAAATAGATATTATGTAGATAATATTAAAAATGAGTTTCGATTAATGAGATTGTTTGTTGAGTCCCGCGAGGAAAAAGGATTAAATAGATTTAATGCGATTCAGCAATGCGTAGCGATTATTGATACTATCTTTGATCATGAAAAAGAATTCAATTTTAAAAACCCTATTGATATAAGGGTAATAGGTCAAGCAAAAGCGAGCTGGATAACTGAAAAAGCGCTTCAAATAATAAATAATACTCTGCTTAAAGAGAAAGAAAATGAAGCTAATCGTAAAATAGAAGAGATGGAAGATAATAAAGAGATAGATTTACTAAAAAAATCAGAAGAACTAAGTGAGTTATTAGCTAAAATGGAGGCAAATAATGGCTAAAAAGAAAGATACTGTAGAGTCTGCGAAGAAAAGTGCTTTGGAATTAACCAAACAGGCTATCATTAAAAAGTATGGTGAGGGAGTGGTAAGTTATCTAGGTGATCATGAAGATTTAAAAATAGATGCTATTTCTACTGGATGTTTAGCACTTGACTCTGCCTTGGGCGTTGGTGGATTTGCTCGAGGTCGGCTATATGAAGTGTACGGTCCTAACAGCAGTGGTAAATCCACACTTGCTTTGAGTGTTTGTATGCAGGCACTAATGAGGAATATGGAAGTAGTGTATATTGATGCGGAACATTCGTTAGACCCTAAACTTGTCAGAAATATGGGTAAAGAAGTCGGAGTTAATCCGGATAGAATATGCTTAATACAAGCATTCACGGGAGATGATAATTTAGAATGCGCTGAAAAATTGATGAAGACCGGAGAAGTGGATGTATGTGTTGTTGATAGTGTGTCGGCATTATTGCCCAAAAACATGGCGGAAGGTGAAATTAGTGATAATTACATCGGATTACTAGCACGTCTTATGAGTAAAGCGTGTTTAAAACTTACGCCAATATCAAACAGAACGAATACGCTTCTTATATTTATTAATCAAATTAGACATAACATAGGTAAATGGGGGGATGATAGAACTCCTACGGGAGGCGAAGCTCTTTCTTTCTATGCTACCGGGCGTGTACAGGTTGAAGGCGGCGAGTCTAAGTCTTCTCGTATAATAGATGAGGAAGGACTTGTCATAGGACATAAGAGTGCTTTTCAGGTAGTTAAAAACAAACTTGCAGCTCCTTGGAGAAAAGCTAAAATAAACCTCATTTATGGACGTGGGTATGATTTCATTAGCGAAGTAGTTAATTTAAGCATTGATTTAGGTATTATAGAACAGTCTGGTGTGTGGTTTAGGTATAATGAAGAAAAGTATCAAGGAAAAGATAATTTAGTCTCTATATTTAGAGAAGATGTTGAAGCATACCAAAAATTAAGAATGCAAGTAACAGAAATGTTGGGGTTAAAACATGAGTAAACTTGCAGATGAAACCTACGATTTTTTAAAAGAAATATTTCCTCATAATATCATACTTAAAGAACACTATGTACGATATCAAAACACTAGACTATTTTTTGATTTTTACATAAAAGATTTGGGCATTTTATTTGAAGTACAGGGCCGTCAACATGATGAATTTGTAAAGCATTTTCATAATGATAGGGAGACTTTTTTAGGTGCTAAAAGACGGGATAATTTAAAAAAAGAATATTGTGGAAAAAAAGACTTAGTTTTAGTAGAAATACGAAGTAAAAAAGAATTATGTAAAAATGAATTGTTAAAGAGGCTTTTAATAAAGATGGTTAATAGGGGTGCGCAATGACTGAAATAATAATTCCCGGTCAGAAAGATCCACATGACGTTGATGTAGATAAGGATTGTCCCGATTTTATTCCATTAAAAGACGGAACAATACACGGGGACCAAAAGTACTGTGAGCTATCATTTAGCTGTAAACAAATAGGTATGCTTGGTCAGTGGGTAGAGATAAGAGATGAAAATGGTAATCTTACTGTTCGGGACTATCTTTGTACAGGCAAAAAACCTCGGTGGGAGGAAAGATCCGAGGATTCAAAAGCAACATAAGAGGGCGCTATGGATGATATAAATACATATTTAAACACACGTTCAGCGGAATTAATGGTATATAAAATACCTAGAAATGAAACATTGATGGATGAGATATTTAAGTTTGACCCGCGAAATTTAGAGGATGTCTCCGGTGCTGATATTAGTAGATATACTATAGGTTTGTCTCAATTTTTAATTTATTTTACTTCCCAAGTTAATAAATCGAGAGTAAAATTGTTGCAAAAAAACAGAGTAGTTGATATTTATGTTGCTCAATCTGATATAAAAGGACGTACTAAAGCAGAGACGCGCCAAAAAGTTATAGAAGCAACCGCCGAGCTTGCACAAATAAGTATGGATATAGAAGCTCTTGAAGCAGAACTTAAGATGACAGAAAATCTAGAAAAGTATTACGTTGAGTTGATTAATAGTTTTAAGCGTGAGCTAACGCGTCGTGAGCATGAAATGAACTTTAGTAGGGATGGGAGAAGATTATAATGATAGAAAAAACTAAAGAAATTTTCTGTCAAGCAGTTTATGAAAGAGCATTAATTTCTTACTGCTTTGAATCTATAGATAACTATTATACAATAGCCGCTACTGTTTCTGACCAAGATTTTTTACGCCCAGAACACAGATTATTGTGGATAATAATGGGGTCGTTGATTAAAAGAAATGTGTCAAAATTTGATGGCGCGCTGATAATGAATGAAGCTAAAATTAATGGTGTGCTTAAAGACGTAGGTGGGTATGAATATATAAATGCCATAATAGGCATGGATTTAGCTGATATTAACATAGAATATTATATAGCAAAAGTGGTGGATGCAAGCACAAAATTCCAACTTTATATGAAGTTGCAATCTGGAATAACGGATATAAATAAAAGTGCTACTGATGAGGATGTTACTGCCTCTGATCTGATTAGCGCGGTCGGTAAAGATGTTATGAATTTGTCGTTGAAATCCAAGGCGGTTAGAGAAGCGACTAATTTAGCGGATGGGTTGGATGAATACATAGAAGAGCGGCGCGAAAATCCAGTAGAGTACTGTGGTATCAGTTCAGGGTTTGACATTCTTGACAAGCGTATTGATGGGTTAGTACCAGGGACTTTAACGGTTGTATGTGCGAGACCTAAACAAGGTAAAAGTACCTTCTTATGTAATATAGGATCGCATGTGGCTTATAGACTTTTGAAACCGGTTCTATACGTTGATACTGAAATGCCTTTTGATCAGTGGCGTAGCAGAATGCTGTCGATGCTATCTGGAGTTCCTGAGCGAAGGATAAAACATGGTGGATACACTGAGCAGGAAGATTTTAACATTAGACAAGCAGTTGAATTGGTAAAAAAAGGCAAGTTTTTTCACGAGTTCATGCCCGGTTATAGTATAGAAAAACTGACAGCGATTTATAATAAGTACAAATATATCGAAGGGATAGAGTTGGCTATATTCGATTATATAAAAGAACCCCCTGGCGGTGATAAACTTAGAAAAGAATATCAATTACTAGGTGATGTCACTACAGCACTTAAAGACGCAGCAGGCGAATTGCAAATACCTTTTGTTTGCGCAAATCAACTTAACAGACAAAAAGATATTGCTGATAGTGATAGAGTGTTGCGATATGCTGACGTGCTCATGTTTCTTAAATCTAAAGAACTTGAAGAAATAGAGCGGGGTGGTATACAAGCGGGCGGCCATAAATTAGTGATTACTGATAGCCGTAGAGGTGGTACTACCCCAGAAGAAGGCATTAGTTTGGAATTTATAAAAAGAACATTGCAAATGAATGAAGCTAAAGTTCAGTTGATTGATTATGATAGTAAAGAGTATAAGGAAAAAGAGGAAATGACATATGACGCAGACTCGAATGAGTCCGACAAACAACCAGAACAATTCTAAAGAAGAGCAGCGAATTAGAATAAATCGGTTGAAGGAAGCTATAGATGCAGAACAACTATTAGGGCTTTTAGGGTTTGATATTTCTAGAAGTACTTCTACTGAAGTTCGTGCAGCATGTAGAATACATAGTGGAAGCAATAGAAGCTCCTTTCGTATGAATAAACAGACCAAGAATTGGGTTTGTTTTTCACAATCTTGTCAAGAAACTATTGGTTATGATGTGATAAGTTTGGTAAAGCACATGCTTAATTTATCTTTTCCCGACGCTGTCAAATATTTAGAAAATTTAACTGGGGTAAATATTCATGATGAAGCGGCTTATGTGGAATATAAACGATCTAAAGATAGAAGAGAATTTATACAGCAGATGAAAGATAACCGACAAGTGCCTCTCGCATTGGTGAATGAAGATTATTTGACAAGTTTTAGAAAATTTAGATCCAACTATTTTACTAAAATAAAGAATGGTGGCTTTCCTACAGAAGTATTGGATGAATTCGAAATAGGCGGCGGATATGTGGATAAATACGGGTTTCAAAGAGACGTCATACCTATACGTGATGAGCACGGGGTACTTAAAGCTTATAGTTGTAGGGATATAACAGGAAAAGCAGACGAAGCTTTTAAATATTTGTTGACCAAGGACTTTGATAAAAATAAAGTTCTTTATAATTTGAATAAAGCCAAGGACTATATGGGTAAATCCAGATCATTAATAGTTGTTGAAGGATTTAAATCTGTTTGGAAAATGGCTATGGCTGGTTATAAAAACGTGGTGTCTTGTATTGGAAGCAGTATAACTCCTGGGCAGCAAAGTTTGTTGTATAGTTATGCGTTCGAAGTCATTTTGTTTTTAGATGGTGACGCCGCGGGAGTAAAGGGAACTGCGAAAGCACTAAATGATATGAAAGGTAAAATAAAAATAATACCTATATTTTTTCCCTATGAAGATAAAGATCCTGGAGATTTAAATATAGAAGAATTTCAAGAGTTTAATAATATTTTTAGGAGGGCGTAAATGAGTAAGCCAAAAGAACAAAAAATTACATTTAAAGATGCAGTTGGTACACCTACTGTAATGATGTTACCTGCAAGAAATTATAAATTTAAAGTGAGCGATAAAGACTATAGTGTAACTATTCCTAGACACGGTAAGTATGCTGATTTGGATAATCAGATGTTTAGCGAAGAGGATGGTGAGTTTAATTTGATGCAATACTCAAGGAAAGATAAGGCTCATATAATTTATTTGCCCACATTAACAAAAGTTTTATTTGCTACGTCGCAATATCCAGATCTAGAAAATACACAGGCTTTTACACCTATTGCCTTGATTATTAAGAAAGATACTGTAGATATAATAGGAAATCTTATCGAAATGGTGAAGGAGGATTAAAATGACGAGAACATGGAATAATAAAGAAGTAAATGAATATTTAGACGGAGAAGGTATAGGTTATGCTATACTACATGGTTTAAGTGCTAAATATTTAGAAGACGAGAAACTAGCTGTTCTGTGGAAAGATGCTGAAGAAGCCCTGTTGAAGGTAGAAAGATATCTTGAAAGATATTAATATATAAAGGAGAATTAAAATGATTTGTCCAAGTTGTAAGAAAGCGGAAATTATTAGTTTGTATATAGATTCAATGGAATGCACTGACTGTGGCGCTACTGTAAACATAGAGTATTGCTTTTGCCCAACTTGCCGGTATTCTTTTCGTTTGAATAATGGTGAGTTTTTGGATGAAATGCAGATGACTACTGATGCATTAGATGAAGTTGTAGAGAATCTTGAAGAATTGCTAGAGGAATTTGATGAACCTCTGGAGATGTCGTGGTCAGATACGTCTTTAAGATCCATGTTAGATTTAGTAAATCCCTGTGTTAGGTGCGGAAGTTCAGTAACTATACACAATGACCGCTCTGGTGAGTACGAATGTTTAGACTGTGGGTTTAAATGGGAGATACTCAAAAATGAGTAAGATATTATCGTTTGATGTATCATCTGTGTCTACTGGTTGGGCGTTTTTACGCAAAGGGAAATTGATAGGCTTTGGTACTATTCAGCCTCATAAAGGGTATACTTTACAAGAAAAGTTGTATTGGTTTAAAAACAGTATTAATGCTCTATTAAAAATTTACGCTCCTGACCGTGTCATAGTTGAGGAAACTTATTTAAAAAATGTTACGACATTAAAAACATTAATGCAGTTTATCACGATAGTAAATTTAGAATGTTTTGAAGTATTGGATGAAGAACCCAGATTTATTAGTCCACAAACAGTAAGAAGTTATTATAAATTAAAAGATAAAAAAGAAGTATTCGATTACGTTAAAAATAAATATAAAATAAAACTGAAGAACTACACATTTGAAACTGGTAATGATATAACAGATTCCATATTAATGGGGTTGTATTGGTACAATGTGTCGTTAGAGGATGGAGAATAAAATGACAGATAAGAAAAAAGTTATATTAATGTCAGCAACTAGAATGAGTATGTATTTACAATGCAAATGGAAATATTATTGTAATTACGTACTGCATTTACCGCGTAAGCCTAATGCATCGTTTAAGTTAGGTATAGCTGTCCATGAATCCTTGGCTTTGGCGGGGGAAATATGGAAAAAACATGAAAAATTTACGGCGGAAGATATAGAAAGAATAAAAGATCTGTACAATAAAGTAGCAGCTCGAGAAGGATTAGCAGACACCAACGTCTATCATGAAGGATTGGCTATGGTAATGAGCAGGGTTAGTAACTTTGCTAATGGTAAAATTTTAACGATTGAAGATAGATTTAGAGTGACGACAGATGAGGGCGTTATACTCATAGGTGCTATGGATAAAGTCGAGGAACTAAGCGAGGATACTATTTTAGTAGAGGATTATAAAACTTCTAAATATTTTGAGACTGCATCAGAACTAAAGGCAGATATTCAGCTCTCAGTATATGATGTTGTGGCAAGTATTAAATATCCAAACTATAGACGGATAATTTTATCTTTGGATTATTTACGCGGTGATCCTGTTTATACTTATCGCACAGTTGAAGAGCGCGAGGGCTTTATGAATTATATGCTTGCTATTTATGCGGAAATGTTGAAACTTAAGAAAGAAAAATGTGTTCCAACATTGAATGATATGTGTAATTGGTGTGATTTTACCGATAATTGCACAGCATACCAAGAAGCTTTGGTAGGTAAATCATTTATCAAAAAAAAGCCGGAGGATTACACCCACGAAGAATTGGTAAAAGATTACCTTGACATTAAAAGTAGGAAAAGAATAATTGATAGTAGAGAAAAACAGCTCAAATCTTATATTTTAGATAAAATAAGGTCAGACGAAGAGGATATAATAGGCCAGGGTAAAAAATTATATATCAGGCAGAATGCATCTGTTTCATACGATCCAAAAAGTGTTTTTGAAGCAATGCCTTTAGATGAATTTCTTAATACGGTAAAAATATCTAAACGCGTAGTGGATGAATTTTTAATTAAACACCCGGCTGCGAAGGTTAAAATTATGGAGACAGCTGAAAAAAGTTATACATCGCCGTTTTTGGCGTATAAAAATGTGAAGTAAAGGAGAAGGGTATGCCAAAAAATAAAGTACGAAAAAAATCCCAATCTAAAAAAATAAATAAGCCGAAAAACGTTGTTAGAGATGAAAAAATAAAAGTACTCGCTTACTGTGATGCTCCAACTTGTGCTACAGGATTTGGTACAGTTTCACGAAATGTGTTTGAAGGATTATATAAAACAGGTAGATACGATATAGATGTTCTTGGTATCAATTATTGGGGAGACCCGCATGAGTTTCCATATAGAATTTGGCCTACAGGAACTAATGCACAGAAAGATCCATATGGGAGACAAAAAGTTTTAAACATGATTCCTAAAATGGATTTTGATATTTTATTTTTGTTACAAGATAGTTTTATTATGGAGTTTATACCAAAACTTATGGATCATTTAAGAAAGCATAGGGCTAAACCTTTTAAATCTATTGTGTATTATCCAGTAGATTCTATAGTAAAACAACCGTGGGCGAATAATATTGCTCCCAGTGATTATTTAGTTGCTTATTCTGAATTTGGTAAGACTGAAACATTAAAACGTATTAATAGACCGGATATTGAAGTTATTCCACATGGAGTTAATGCTGCTGAATATCATCCATTACCAGAATCAGAGGTACTGGCGTTCAAAAAGCAATATTTTGGGGCATTTGCGGATCATTTTATTATAACTAATGTGAATAGAAATCAACAGCGCAAAGACATACCTAGAACTATTATGGCTTTTAAGGAGTTTAGAAAAATAGTTCCTAAGTCGATTCTCTATCTTCATATGGCTATAAAAGATCAGGGATGGGATTTAGCGGAAGTTTGTAAAAGCTATGAGTTGGATATTACCAAAGACGTTATTTTCCCCAAGAATTTTGGGCCTAATCAAGGATATCCTAGGCATGTTCTCAACCTATTATACAACTGTAGTGACGTTGTTCTAAGTACGACTCTTGGCGAGGGGTTTGGATTGGCGTGGATGGAAGCTATGGGGACTAGGACTCCGGTAATAATGCCTGCTAACACTATGTTGCCTGAATTTATTACTGAAGATACCGGTTGGTTATGTAAAAGCGGGTCCAATCCAAGTTTATGGACTACAATTCAGTTTGATAATGAAGTTCCACGCCCTTTGGTTGATGTTGAAGATCTTATTAAACTTCTAGTGGAGATTCATAATAACCCCGGTGAAGCTAAACGTCGGGCAGAAAATGCTTATAGATGGGTTAATGCTAAAATGGATTGGCAGAGAAGTATAGCGCCCATGTGGATTAAATTGTTCGATAAAGCTTGGGGATCTATGCAAGATGGTGGGAAGAGTGAAGGATCTATGGATAGTATAACAGTAAATCTAGGTAAAAATAAAGTTATAGACTCGGAGGAATTCTAATGGACATTAAAGGCATAAAATATATAGGGCCTATATTCGATGCTTCCGGGTATGGCCAAGCGGCCAGGGGATATGTGTTAGCATTACACAGATTAGGAATTCCAATCACCCTGAAGCCGATTTCTTTTGAAAAAGATTTACCTGATTTGGGGCAAAACGGCCTTATTTTGAGAAGATTGATTAATAAAAAGATTGATTATAATATAGTTATTTTACACAGTACCCCAGAACATTGGGCAAATCTAAGAGAGCCGACTAAATTTAATGTTGGTTACTGTGTTTGGGAAACCGATAAGCTACACCCAGATTGGATAGTTCATATTAATGATAATGTAGAAGCTTGTATGGTTTCTTGCGAGTGGAGTGCAGAAGTATATAAGAAATCGGGTATAACTGTTCCAGTGTTTAGTGTACCTCACGGTATTGATATAGAAGAATTTAAAGATATAGATCCTTATGATATTAAAGGAGTAAAGCCAACAGCTTATAAGTTCTATTCTATTTTTCAATTTATTGAGCGAAAACACCCGACAGCTTTACTTAAATCATATTGGAATGCTTTCCAAAAAAATGAAGATGTTGCTTTGATTTTGAAGACCTATCGATATGGATTTTCTGACCAAGAAAAAAATCTTATTCGAGAAACTATTAGAAGATTAAAAGCAGTGATGCCGATGGATAATTATCCACCCTTATATTTAATAGGGAATATGCTTAGTAGAGAACAGGTGTTGGGGTTACATAGATCGGGCGATTGTTGTATTAGTTTAGATCGTGGAGAAGGTTTTGGATTAGTTCCTTTTGAAGCCGGTGCGTGTGGAAATCCTATAATAGTAACAGGTCTTGCCGGGGTAACAGAATATGCCAAGCCAGAGCATAGTTATCTAGTAAATTACACTATGACGCCAGTGTTTGGTATGCCTCAATCACCATGGTATAGAGGAGAGCAAATGTGGGCTGAGCCAGATTTACAAAATGCTGTTCAGATTATGAGGCATGTTTATGAAAATCAAACAGAAGCTGCTAATAAAGGCAGAATGTTAAAAGAATATATAAGTAATAATTTAAGTTGGGATAAAATGGGTATGAGAATGACGGAGGTTATTAAATCTTTGTGAAAGTTTCTTTAAACATAGGTTGCGGAGATCAAATTTTAAAAGATATATCTGGTTTTAAGTGTATAAACATTGATATAAGACCTTTAGATGGTGTGGATATTATCTGTGATGTCAAACGACTTCCTTTTTCGGATGATTGCTTTGAAAGAATTTTAGCGTCAGATATTATTGAACATTTTCCTTTGTCTGAAACTGAAAAGTTATTAAAAGAATGGGCAAGAGTATTAAAACCATCCGGACATATAAAATTTAGAACACCTAGTTTAAAGTGGGTAGCCCGGCATTATTTAGCCACTGGAGATGCCAAATTTGTATCATGGCATATATTCGGTGGTCAGGATTATGATACTAATTTCCATTATGTAATTTTTGATAATGTTTGGTTAAGCAGTTTATGTAGTAAATTTGGACTTGAAACTATAGATTATAAAGAAAACCATTCCAATTTTGAATTAGTGTTATCTAAAATTTAGGAGAATCAAAATGAAATATAATAAAATAGGTATTTATTATATACATTGGGAACAACACGATTTTATTTGGAGATCAATTGCTGCACAAGCTGATTTCGTTGATTATATATTTGTTCTGGATTCTAGTTTAGAGAAGAAAGAAATTAAAGTTTAAGTAGAACATACTCATAAATTTGGCAGCGGGTTCGAAAACCAATATGGATTAGGATTTTTTGAACAGGTAGAAGCTAGGAATTATGCTATGGATAAAGTATTTGATCGGTGTGATTTTATGTTCCCATGTGACAGTGATGAGTTTTTATCACCAGGAGCCTTTGTATGGGCACGTGAAGCGCAAGATGCTATTTTAAATATACCAGAACTTCAATGGAGAACTGAGACTGGTTATGTCATGTCTCCGCATAGGCATAATCGTGGTGGTAATAAAAGTACAGGCATAAAACATATCTATAACCCAAATACTAAGTGGTTGAACAAAGGAGGATTTCATAGAAGTAGACATGTAGTATTTAACTGGAATTCTGGTAAAGTGCAGGCTTTGAATGTACCATGGCATAATCATTTACATTATTTATATTGGCCTTCTGCACGTGTTACATTGAATAAAATAGAGCCCGGAGATCCTAATTTTTTATGCAATGGTATTTTTCCCAGCGTTTATTATGATTTTATTGAGGAACGAAAGAAAGATCCTACTTACGGTAAAAGAGAAGGGAGTTAATGTTATGAAATTTGCGTTAACCGGGGCCGGTGGATATGTGGCCCCTAGACATATGAAGGCTATAAAAGAAGTAGGCGGGGATTTAATTGTTGCACTAGACCCCAATGATTCTGTTGGTGTGTTGGATGCGTATTTCCCAAACTGTTCATTTTTTATAGACACAGAAAGATTTGACAGACATTTAGAAAAACTTTATTATAGTGATGAACAAATAAATTATTTATCTATATGTTCGCCTAATTATTTACACGATGCGCATTGCAGATTAGGCATGCGTGTAGGCGCTGATGTTATTTGTGAAAAGCCATTGGTAATTAACCCATGGAATCTGGATCAATTGAAAGAAGTAGAATATAGATTTGGCAAAAAAATTTACACTGTACTCCAGC
>Ga0315542_1001831_pt1 | contig 13226 bp, 11 predicted proteins | sample SalMarSW160120MG_FD_202541 | JGI IMG/M metagenome (GOLD analysis project Ga0315542, IMG submission 202541) | Salt marsh sediment microbial communities from the Plum Island Ecosystem LTER, Massachusetts, United States - Salt Marsh Sediment SW1601-20 ... | reverse complement strand
TTACCAATGAGGGTTATACCGGGGAACATGCATTCTCCATTGGAGGAAACGTTTCCAATAAACTATTTTTTGGCGCTACACTGGGAATTAACCACATTACATATTCAAGTCATCTTGAACACCTTGAAACGACAGATGCTGACCTTCCTTCGCAATTTCAGAATTTTAATTACACCGATTATTATGAAGAAAAAGGAACAGGTTACTCCCTTAAGTTAGGCGCAATAATTAAGCCTGTAGAAGCTCTCAGGATTGGACTGGCCTTTCATTCTCCGACCTGGTACAGGATTTATGACTATGCCTACAATGATATTACTTCCAGTTTTACAGACGGTGGCAAATTTGAGGCTTCCAATGATCCGATGAGGTTCAACTATTATCTTACCACTCCTTTCAGGGTTCTAACCGGGGCTGCAGTGCAGATTAAGAAATTTGCTCTTATCAGCGCCGACTATGAGTTTGTAGATTATAGCACTGCCAGGTTCTCCCAGTCAGGGGACGGGTACGATTATAGTGAAAAGAACCAGGCAATTAAGAACAGCCTTAAGTCAGCCAGTAATATACGTGTCGGCGGCGAAATCAGGTTAAATAACCTCTACCTCAGAACAGGGTACGGTTATTATGGAAAGGTATTCCAGAACAAGTCGGATGAGGAGAATGCAAATCTCGATTACAGTTCTGTCTCGTTTGGTATAGGATACAGGGCACAAAATGTTTCAATAGATTTCGCTTACACAAACTATAATTATTCACAGAAAAATATCCTTTATCCCCTCGATAGCAGTTTCGAACCTGCTTCAGTCAATATTAATACAGCAAAGAATATGTTTACAATGACTCTGGCGTATAAGTTCGGTTATTAATACTTTGATGACTTCCTTGTCAGGAAAGCGGTTGTTTTTTATGAAACAGCCGCTTTTTGTTTAGATTAAAATATTACAGATAATCAACCGAATCAGGTCCCATATTAAAAATAAGGTCCACTATACTCAGGTTGGGAATAAATTTGTTTTCCATATTAAAAACCCGGGTATATTCTTTTTCTATATAAGAAGACTTTTTTTTAGGAGATATCCGGTATCTGTAGTCGCTTGAATCATTATTAACAGGCAAAAATTCATGCGTATACTGTAATATCCTATTTATCTGAAGTATCTTCAGAACTGAATATGTAAGGTCTGTGTTAAGGTCAAGCAAAAAATTATGATTACGGGAGATTATCTTTAACAAATCATCAAAATAATACTCAAAGTACGGTGATGAGTTATAAGCTGCAGTCAGAGCCCTTATATGCACCTGCTGCCATCGTTTGGAATAATCTATTCTTATATCCTTTACCGGCGTTTTATGTGAAGTTCCCAAAAGAGCGGGGACTGACAGGATTTGAGGTCCGTGGGATGAAAGTATATAGCACCTGTTTCTGTAGGTCTGCTTTATATAATTCTCTTCTTTCTCAATCACTATTTCTGATGATCGGGAAATAAGAGAAAAGTATTCTATTGGTGGGAGATATGCCGTGGATAGTAGTATTTTCCCTGCCATTATAAACAGATTCACTTCATTTTGTTAATCATGCTTGCAGAGAATCCGGCTCCGAAACCATTGTCAATATTGACAACGGTAACACCTGTGGAACAGCTCGTAAGCATGGCAAGCAAAGCAGAAATACCTCCAAAATTAGCTCCATAACCGACACTTGTCGGCACGGCTATTACAGGTTTATCCACAAGTCCTCCGACAACGCTGGCCAAAGCTCCTTCCATACCCGCAATTACAACTATTACCCTGCAACTTCTGATGGCAGGTAATTTATCAACAAGCCTGTGAATTCCTGCCACGCCTGCATCATAAATTCTTAAAACATTATTTCCCAGAAGCTCTGCCGTAACAGCAGCTTCTTCAGCAACCGGTATGTCGGATGTACCTGCCGTTATAATTGCAATGCGGCTTTTTGGAGCTTCCTGTTTTTTCTTACTGACTGATATGATCCTTGCCACAGGGTAGAAGACTGCATCTGAAGAAATGCTCTTTACTGCATCATACATTTCCTGACTGGCCCGGGTACCAATTATATTATTCTCTTTCCCGGTCATTACTCTGAAAATTTCCTTTACCTGGTCAACCGATTTCCCTGCACAGTAAATAATTTCAGGGTATCCGGTACGTAATTCCCGGTGATGATCAATTTTTGCAAAACCCAGATCGGTATAGGGAAAATTTTTCAGAATATCCAGAGCCTCATCAACGGTTGCTTTTCCGTTTTTTACATCTTTCAGCAGCTTTTCAATTTCCTTTACATTCATTTTTCAGTGGTTTCAGGATTTGAACTACCTGTCCTGTAGCCTTCAAGATCCAAAGATACATATCTGAATCCTATTCTTTTGAGATTCGTAATAATAAGTTGTCTGTCAGGATTAAGAACCATTTTTTCCAAGTATCCTGGCAAGCACTCTATTCGTGCAACATCACCATGAACCCTTACTCTGGTGCCCGGATAACCTCTCTCTAGCATAATATTTTCGGCCTGTTCTATCATCCTTAGCATACCTTCCTGTATTTCAGTGTTGTAAGGTATCCTGGTCAGTAAACAAGCCATTGCTGGTTTATCCCAAATATCCAGATCCTCTGCTTTGGCCAGGTCTCTTATGTTTTTTTTGGTAAGACCCGACTCAAGAAGCGGACTTCTGACACCCATCTCCTTCAGAGCTTTCATCCCGGGTCGGAAATCCCCGGTATCGTCAGCATTAGTTCCGTCGATCACATTTTTATAACCGTTTTCCCCGGCAAATTTCATTATCTCTGTGAACAGCGTCTTCTTGCAGAGATAGCATCTGTCAATAGGATTAGACCTTATATTATCAGGAAAAGCCAGATCAAGTATTCTGTGCCTGATGCCATATTTCTCTGTAAATTCAGTAGCTTCATCGATCTCGCGTGCAGGAATATACGGTGTTCTTACTGTAAGGGCAATTATATTTGTTTTTCTTATTTTGTAAGCCCTGTACAGCAGAAACGAACTGTCCACTCCTCCGGAAAATGCAACTACAAATGAATCAAGCTCTTTCAGTATATTATTTAGTTTTGTTGATTTTGTGTCTGTCATAGCTTATTTAAACTTTTTACTTTTAACTATAAAAAACAGGCTACAGGCTTAACCTTAACCTTAAACTTAACCTTAACCCACCCCTATCCCCTCCAGGGGAATCAGGAGCCTTCAGCCTAATGTCTAGTGTCTAGCGTCTAGCGTCTAGCGTCCAGCGTCTACCTCCTTACAAGTTCTGCCATTACATTCCCATACACCTCTTTGAGCGGAATCCCTTTCTCCTCGGCAATTCTTCTGCAATCATCGTATTCCGGTTTAAACGATACCTCCTTTTCCCTGAAAAATGACCGTTTTACTTTTACATCTCCATAGATAGTATTAATGGTATCGAATTTTCTGACAAGAGTGTCCTTTTTAAACTGAAATGTTCTGATTCCCAGTGAAGTAGATTCAGTGAAGATAATGTTCTTTACAGAATCTGCTGCTTCTGTCTCGCATATGACATTAAGAACAATTCCGGGTCTGCCTTTTTTCATTATGATATTTGAAAGAAAAACATCCGATGCACCGGCTTCAAAGAGTTTGTCGGAAATGAATTCAAAAAACTCCGGGTTCATATCATCAATATTGCATTCAAGATGTAGTGCCTCGTGTCCTGAGCCTGAATTTGGCTCTGTTTCTCCCAGAAATACTCTCAGCAGATTAGGAACAGACTGATTGTCTTTTTGTCCGACTCCGTAAGCTGTTTTTTCAATTTTTATTTTCAGTCCGGATTCTGAATTTGTTACAAGCGCAGCTAATATTGCTGCACCAGTAGGAGTTGTGGCTTCGAAATCAACGCCTCCTTTCTTAACCGGAAGACCTTTTATTATCTCAGCAGTGGCAGGTGCCGGAACAGGAAGATTCCCGTGTTCACATCTGACAAATCCACCTCCGAGCTCTATTGTTGAAACGTGTACTCCATCTACTTCCAGGGCATTGTAACAAATTCCAGCTCCGACTACATCAATTATTGAATCGACTGCTCCAACTTCATGAAAATGTATTTTCTCTATCGGTACTCCATGAACTGATGCTTCAGCAAGCGCTATCTTCATAAAAATCTTTTTGCTTAGTTGCCTGGTCTCATTGTCCAGACCCGAATCATCAATTATTTTTTCAATATCTGCAAGATGCCTGTGTGCGTGTTCATGCCTGGTCTGTTTAACTGTGACTTTTGTGCCACTGATACCATGACGCTGATCTTTTTCCACCACCAGTTCCCAGCCTTCAAGGTTGAGTTTTTTCAGCTCACTGATAAGATATGTTTTATCTACACCAAGATCAATCATAGCACCAAGATTCATATCTCCGCTTATCCCGGAGAAGCAATCATAAGAGATAATTTTCATACATAGCAGAATTATAAGACATCTTAAATTAATAAACAACTTAGAGTGGAGATTGTTAATATGCTCCTTAAATACACACTATCAAAATTGACAGATGCTAATATACTATTTACATTCGTTACCAAATAATAAAAAAAAATTGTATTTTTCGGAACTTAAAACGAAAAGTAAAATAAACCAGTAAAGTAAGATTATGAAAAGAAGGGACTTTATTAAAACATCAGCAGGAGCAGGATTGGCTGCAGGTGCGGCTTTAAGTTTGGGCGGATACAGCCAGCTTTGGGCTTCAGAACCTACAACAAGTAAGTATGATATGGTAGCTGTAATGGGGGGAGAGCCTGATGCAATGTTTGACCTCGGGATACAGGAACTGGGAGGGATGGGCACTTATATACAGAAAGGACAGAAAGTACTTATAAAACCTAATATCGGATGGGATGTAATACCTGAGCTTGCTGCGAATACAAATCCTCTGCTCGTAAAAAGAATAATAGAACATTGTTTCAAAGCAGGCGCAAAAGAGGTTTATGTATTTGACCATACCTGCGATAACTGGGTTAATTGCTATAAGAATTCCGGGATTGAAAAAGCTGCAAAGTCAGCAGGAGCAAAAGTAGTGCCGGCTAATTCGGAAAGCTATTATCACCAGATTGAAATTCCTGGAGGCATAAAGCTTCAGAAAGCCAAGGTACATCAGTTATTGTTGGAAACGGATGTATTTATAAATGTACCGGTACTAAAGAATCATAATTCAACGCGGATGACCTGTTGTCTTAAAAATAATATGGGTATTGTGTGGGATCGGGGATACTGGCATTCTAATAACCTGAACCAGTGTATTGCCGACTATGCTTTGTATGAGAAGAAACCTGCCCTGAACGTGATTGATTGTTATAATGTTATGGTTAAACATGGTCCTCAGGGAGTGTCAAAAGAGGATGTTGTACAAATGAAATCACAGATCCTTACAACCGACTGGGTGGCTGGAGATGCTGCCGCAGCAAGGATGCTGGGAGTTGAGATCAATACAGTTGAATATATCCCCATGGCCCATAAGATGGGTCTTGGTAACATGAACCTGGATGCCCTTAATATTAAAAGAATTAAAATGTAATTCCTGATGAGGTCTCATGCTCTAAGAACAATCCGAATCATTTTTTCAACAATTCTTTTTATTTGTTTTTTCCTGGTCTTTGTAGATTTCAGATATATAATACCAGCTAAATACATCAATATATTACTCTATTTACAGTTTATCCCTTCAGCTATAAAATTTTACGGACTTGAGACACTTGCTGCAGGCGGGTTCCTGTTTATTATAGCCCTTACCGTCTTAACAGGACGTACATACTGTTCTTTTTTATGTCCTCTTGGTATCGGGCAGGATCTGTTCAGCAGGATAGGGGGCAGGTTTAAAAAGAAGTTCAGACGATATGGTTACAAAAAGCCATATACAATTATGAGGTATGCTCTTCTTGCTATTACGCTTATATTCACAATGATATGGGGTCTATATATGATTACCCTGCTTGACCCGTATAGTATATTTGGCCGGTTTATGACATTTTTTGCCAAGCCGGTGATTATATTAATAAACAATTTTCTTGCCGGCATACTTGGCCGATTTGATATCTATACCCTGAATAAGATTACTGTAAAGGGATTTCCACTGGGAGTCTATTCAATTCCGGCAGCTTTTTTCATACTGGTAGGTGTGCTGTCATTCACAAAAGGAAGGCTTTACTGTAACGCAGTCTGTCCTGTAGGAACACTTTTCGGACTGATATCAAAAATTTCAATTCTAAGAATAAAATTCGATGAGGAAGCCTGTACACGTTGTGGTAGGTGTGCTGTAAGGTGCAAATCCTCCTGTATTGACTTTCTGAAACCCGATGTTGATGTTACCCGGTGTGTCGATTGTTTTAATTGTATTAACATCTGTCAGGACAATGCTATTTCGTACGGATTGGTCAGCTTTAAAAAGAAGGTTCATGAAACTGACGAAAATAAGCGAAAGATAATCATCGGTTCAATACTATTGTTGTTCGGATTATCGCGCACTTCCAGCGCCCAGGAAAAAACAGCCCCCAAACCCAAGAAAGACTCGACTGTAAAAGAAAACAAGACCTCTCCTGTATGCCCTCCGGGTGGAGTGTCGATTACAGCCTTTAATAAGGACTGCACGGCCTGCGCATTGTGCATAAACGCCTGTCCTAACAGAGTATTGGAACCGGCATTTAAGCAATATGGACTGGTCGGAATGATGCAGCCTGTAATGAATTATCATAAGAGTTTCTGTACCTATAACTGTACTGTATGTACAGAGATATGTCCTACCAATGCATTACATCCTTTGGTTTTAGAGGCTAAAAAACTTACCCAGCTTGGCAAAGCAAAATTTATTAAGGACAACTGTATAGTGAAAACAGAAAAAACAGCATGCGGAGCTTGCTCTGAAGCCTGTCCTACAAAAGCTGCTCATATGATTCCGTACGAAGGAAATCTTGTAATACCAGAGGTTACTGAAGATATCTGCATAGGGTGTGGACACTGCGAATTTGCATGTCCTACTGTTCCTTATAAAGCAATATTTGTTGATGGAAATCCAGTTCATATGGCAGCTAAAAAGCCTGAGAATGAGCAATCTGATATAAAGAAACCTGTGGAATTCCCATTCTGATCACCCTTGTATTAATAGGTATTTAGCAGGAAAAAATCCTGGAAATATGACATTTGTCTCATCTCTGTTCCGGCAATAAACTAAATTTGTTGTATGGAAATATATAATTCATCCATGCAAACTCTAATATACAGGTAAATGGAGAAGACATCACATATAGAGCATATAGGTATTGCAGTCAGGAACCTCGAAAATGCAATAAGTTTTTACGAAAAGGTATTAGGTCTAAAGTGTTATAAAATTGAAAATGTTCCTGACCAGAAAGTACGAACTGCTTTTTTAAAAGTTGGCGAGACCAAATTGGAGCTTTTAGAGTCAACTGATCCGGAAGGTCCGGTTGGCAAATTCATTGAGAAAAAAGGAGAAGGAATACATCATATTGCTTTCGCTGTTAAAAGTATTGAGGAACAACTAGCTCATGCTGCAAAAATTGGAGTTCAATTAATTGATAATCATCCCCGAAAAGGAGCTGAAGACCTTGAAATTGCTTTTCTTCATCCCAAAACAACAGCTGGTGTATTAATTGAGCTTTGCGAAGACAAACATATCTGAAAAATTCAGTAGGTTTGTATAACCTTAAAAATCAGAGTGTAAAATGAAATCACGCATTGTTATTACAGGTAATTACGGACCAAAAGTAAGGTCAGATTGTGAAATAACACTTGAACTCAGAAACCAGGGAGGCATGTCTATTGATCTGGTTTCAAAGGTGAAATCGCTTTATGGAGAATCCATAATAAAACTTTCAAATGAAGTTCTTGCATTCTTTAGCGTGAAAGATGCCTCCGTAAAGATCAATGATTCCGGTGCTCTTCCCTTTGTTATAGCTGCACGGATTGAAGCGGCAATTAAAAAACTTATTGATACTGATCTTGAGTATCTGCCTGAATTTATAAGTGATAACAGTTATTCCACCTTACGTGACAGGTTCAGGTTTTCGAGATTATACCTGCCCGGTAATAATCCTGCCCTTATGATCAATGCAGGACTTCATTCAGCCGATGGGATAATTCTTGATCTAGAGGATTCAGTTGCTCCTGAAAAAAAAGATGAAGCCAGAATTCTTGTAAGAAACGCATTACGCCAGGTTGATTTCTGCGGATCAGAAAGGATGGTAAGAATTAACCAGGGTCCTGTCGGGATAAAAGACTTGCATTCAGTTCTTCCTCATAATGTGAATCTTATCCTGATACCAAAATGTGAAAGTGCAGATGATATAAAAAAGGTGGAGAAGGAAATATCAGGTATAAGAAAAAGTAAGAACCTCAAAAACCAGGTTTTCCTCATGCCTATTATTGAAAGTGCATTAGGTGTTGAAAACTCTTTTGAGATTGCGAAGTCGTCAGAAAATGTCGTTGCAATTGCTATAGGACTTGAAGATTATACAGCCGACCTGGGAGTTCCCAGGACTCTGGAGGGCAAAGAATCATTTTATGCAAGGTCGAGGATTGTTGTAGCTGCAAAGGCAGCCGGTATACAGCCAATCGATTCTGTATTTTCGGATGTAGCAGATATGGATGCATTAAAAGCAAATGTTATGCAATCAAAAACTCTTGGATTTGAGGGAATGGGATGCATCCATCCAAGGCAGGTTAGCATTATACGCCAGGGATATGCTCCTGATGAAGCTGAAATTGAGAAGTCGAAGAAAATTGTGCTTGCTTTTAAAGCGGCTGAGCACAAGGGTGTGGGTGTAGTTGCTCTTGGATCAAAAATGATTGATCCGCCCGTAGTTAAACGTGCGCAGAAATCGATAGATCTTGCAGTTCGTATGGGAGTTCTGTCAGCTGACTGGGCAGATGAAATTCAATTATAGAGCTATTAGAAACTTAATGAAATGATATGGCTATCAAAACAGTAATAAATGCTGCCGGCAGGTCTGTCCCGCTCGAGATCAACGGCCAGCCTGTAATCCCATTTAAAGGAGTTGGAAAGCACAGGCCTTCTGGCAGGAAATATGCTCCACCCATTCCTACCTGTTCTGATTATCCTGAAAACGGAAATAAAGTGGTCAGTTCCCTTGAGGAGGCTCTTCGTAAATGTGGCCTTTGCGATGGTATGACCATTTCAACCCATCATCATCTGAGAGATGGTGACCTGATCAGCAATAAAGTTTTTGAACTGGCATCATCTATGGGAGTGAGGGATCTTGTATGGTTCCCTTCAGCATCATTTCCATGTAATGATTTGGTTATTGATTACCTGGAAGATGGAACCATTAACAGGATAGAAGGAAGCATGAATGGTCCTCTTGGCAGGTATGTTTCCGAAGGCAGGATGAAAGGTACTGCAGTTCTAAGATCACACGGAGGACGGGTTCAAGCTATCCAGGATGGCGAAGTGAAGATAGATATTGCAGTACTTGCAGCGCCTTCTGCTGATTCATATGGCAATGCAAAAGGGACAGGCGGCTCTTCTGCCTGCGGTGTATTAGGTTATGCCAAAGCAGATTACTTGTATGCGTCGAGGGTAATAGTTGTAACTGATAATCTTGTTGATCTTCCATGCTTCCCAATGGAGATTGAGGGAAACTATGTTGATTATGTAGTTGTTGTGGATAAGATAGGGATCCCTGAAAAAATAGTCTCAGGCACAACTCAGATTACAAAAAGTCCTGACAGACTTTTAATTGCAGAATTGACGGCTTCCTTTCTTGAAAAATCGGGTATCCTGAGAGATGGGGTCACCATGCAGGCAGGTGCCGGAGGTACATCACTTGCAATAGCAGTATTTCTGCATCAGATATTAAAGGAGAGAGGATGGAAATCGAAATTTGGTTTTGGAGGAAGCACCAGGTATATGGTTAAGATGCTGGAAGAGGGTCAGATGGGATATATACTTGACGCGCAGGCATTTGATCTGGAATCAGTAAGTTCTATTGAAAGAAACGCAAACCATATACAGTACCCGGTATTTAACGCTTACAACTATCATTCAAAGGGTAACCTTACAAGCATGATGGATATTATGATACTTGGGGCTACAGAGGTTGATCTGAATTTCAATGGTAATGTAGTTACTCACTCCGATGGTTATCTTCTTCACGGTATAGGCGGGTGGCAGAACTGCCTTCATGCCCGTAATGTTATTCTTCCAATTCCCCTTTTTCGCGACAGGATCCCGGTTATAGTTGATGAAGTGACCACCTTGTGCGGTCCCGGAGAACTAATTGATGTTATAATTACTGAAAGAGGGATAGCAATTAATCCTTTGCGCAACGATCTGATCGAAAACCTTAAAGGGAGTGGTCTGCCTTTAAAAACACTAAAGGAGCTTAAGGATGAGGCAGAGCGAATATGCGGTAAACCACAGAAGCCTGAATTTGAAGAAGATATAGTTGCGGCTGTTAAGTGGGTAGATGGAACTGTTATTGATGTTGTAAGAAAAATAAGGTTTTAAAATTATTTGGCATGAAAAGATATAAGTGTACTATATGCGGCTATTTATATGATCCCGGGGAGGGCGATCCTGCCGGAGGTATTGAACCAGGCACAGAGTTCGCCGATCTGCCTGCTGATTATATTTGTCCGGTATGCGGCGCAGGCAAAGATGAATTTCTCGAATACGAATAGCAATAGCTGTTGATGCGGAATCGAATATTTATTTTTCTTTATTTGGATGGGATGTATTTAATAACATCTATAAGAAGGTCCCAGAACATTCTGGCTGTTTTTATCTCAATCATTTCTTCAGGCGTATGTGCTCCCCTTATAGTCGGGCCGAAAGATATCATATCAATACCTTTGAACTTTTCATATAATAATCCACACTCAAGGCCTGCATGAATAGCCCTTACCTGTGGCTCTTTATTAAAGAGTTTCCTGTAAGAGTTAAGTGTAATCTTTAGTATTTCTGATGTAAGATTGGGTTTCCATCCGGGGTAACCGTCGGAATGCACTACGTCTGCTCCCGCCAGCTTAAGGCATGATTCAACCATTGCCCCCGCATCATGTTTTGCTGATTCAACAGAGCTTCTCTGGGTTGTGATGATTTTAACAGTGTTATTTTCGCTGAATTTTGCTGAGGCAAGGTTTGTCGAAGTTTCAACCAGATCATCCATCTCCTTTGACCAGGCAATAACACCGTGGGGGCAACAATTAAGAACACTTATCAACCTGGTCTGAGTCTCTTTATCAATCACAAAAGTTGGGAGGTTTGTTTCCCCGACAAATAATTTCAGATCCTTTTCCAGATCTCCGTATTCATCGCGGAGAGTTTCCTGGAAATTTGCAATATGGTTTTTGATCTGGTCACAATCATTCTTATTAACGACAATTGTTGAAAACGCTTCTCTTGGTATCGCATTCCTAAGGTTCCCTCCGTCAAGATTAGCCAGGGAGATGTTATATTGATTTGAGATATTCCAGAGGAGCCTGTTCATTAGCTTCACGGCATTACCATAGCCCTTATGTATCTCATCTCCTGAATGGCCGCCATGAAGTCCTGTGATAGAGATTTCCAAAGCGCAGGAACCATTGCCTACAGGTTGAATGGTGTATTTTATTGTTCCAACAGTATCAATACCACCGGCACATCCAATAAACAGGATTCCCTCATCTTCCGAGTCGAGATTAAGTAATGTTTTTCCAGAGAAAAACCCTGGTTTAAGATTTATTGCTCCGGTCATGCCCGACTCTTCGTCGACAGTAAAAAGACATTCAATTTGGCCTGCTTTAAGATCCTTATCAGTAAGGATAGCCATCTGGGCAGCAATGCCAATACCGTCATCGGCTCCAAGGGTAGTGCCTGTAGCAGTTACCCATTCACCTTTAATAACAGGTATTATAGGATCAGAGTCCCAATTATGCGGATAATCGGCATTCTTTTCACCAACCATATCCATATGACTCTGAAGAACAACAGTTTTCCTGTTCTCCATACCGGGTGTTGCCGGTTTGATGATCAATATATTTCCAACTTCATCTTCCCTGGATTCCAGTTTGTTTTTTCTGGCAAACTCAAGCAGATATTGTCTTATTTTTCCCTCACTTTTTGAAAGACGTGGTATCTTACAAATTTCTTCAAAGTACATCCAGATTGACTCCGGATTCAATTCACTCAAAACACTCATAAATAGTAATATAGTCCCTAACAGGCAGCAAAAGTAGTATTTTTTTTTCATCTTAACGAGTTAATTGTTAAATATTAGTTCATTATCAGGACTATCAAAATTTGACTATTTTTACAAATAGATTAATCAGAATATATTCTAAAATTTTCAAGATATGGCAAAACCGGTTATTGTCACTTTACCAGGTGACGGGATAGGTAGAATTGTACTTCAACAGGCTATCAGGGTACTTAATGCGGCAGGTTTTGAAGCAGATTATGTACACGGAGATATTGGTTGGGACTTCTGGTGCAAGGAAGGTAATCCGTTGCCGCAAAGGACCATAGATCTTATTGCAAAGCATAAAATAGCTCTCTTTGGGGCAATAACATCAAAGCCAAATGATGAAGCGAAAGCGGAACTTTCTCCAGGCCTTCAGGACAAGGGATATACATACTCAAGCCCTATAGTTGGATTGAGGCAACATTTTAACCTGGATATTTGCGTAAGACCCTGTAAATCGTACAAGGGAAATCCTCTTAATTTTATCAGGCGAAGCAAAGGAGATACAGTTGATGAACCTATGATAGATGTGGTTATTTTTCGTCAGAATACGGAGGGATTGTATTCAGGAGTTGAATGGACCAATCCTCCTGAGCAGGTTTACCAGGCCTTGATGACACATAAGAAGTTCATTAAAAACTTTGGAGATGTTCCGGTCGAAGAGCTTTCAATATCTACAAGAATATTTACCAGGAAAGCAACAATCAGAATTCTGGATGCAGCCTTTGAACATGCACGGAAGTATGGATACAAGTCAGTTACAGTGTGCGAGAAGCCAAATGTGATAAGAGAAACTTCGGGTCTGATGTGGAAACTGGCCAAAGAAATTCAGAAGAGCTCTTTTCCTGAAATTAAACTGATGAACACGAACGTCGATGCACAGATGATGTGGCTTACAAAAAACCCTGAGGACTATTCTGTAATTGTGGCAGGGAATATGTTTGGAGATATTGCTTCCGACGCGTTTGCAGGCTTGATTGGCGGATTGGGATTTGCATG
>Ga0315542_1001830_pt1 | contig 13233 bp, 10 predicted proteins | sample SalMarSW160120MG_FD_202541 | JGI IMG/M metagenome (GOLD analysis project Ga0315542, IMG submission 202541) | Salt marsh sediment microbial communities from the Plum Island Ecosystem LTER, Massachusetts, United States - Salt Marsh Sediment SW1601-20 ... | reverse complement strand
GAACCGCTAGGCGGAGATGTGATGGAACAGAAGCTGACCACGAGCAAGGAATCGACGGTAAAGGATTTCCTCGAGGTGATCTTCCGCAGGAAGTGGGTGATCATCGGCGTGGTGCTCGTCGCCACCACCGCAGTTTTCATCCTCAACATGAGGGAACCGGCAGTATTTGAGTCCTCAGGAAGACTCCTCGTTCAGAGAGGCGAGGCGACCGGGGCTTACAGTACCAACATAAGGACGCTTACATGGGAGGAAGAGATGTCCTCCCAGATAGAGATGATAAAATCGGATGTAGTGGCGGGCAAGGCGCAGGAGATAGTGAAACGGTATTTCCCCGAGGGGTACGACACCGATGAGCGGTTGAATTCAAGAAGGATAGATGCGGGCGTGGTAGGGACTTCCAACGTAGTTTGGATCGGGTATACCTCTAGCGATCCGGTCTTCTGCAGAGCGGCCGCCAACGCGGTGATCAACTCATACAGGGAATATTATCTCAACGTGAGGACGCCGCCCGAGATGGAGGATTTCTTCTCCGGGGAGATGAGCGCTCTCCAGGCCGAGATCTCGCATCTGAAGGAACGAAAGACCCTGCTGGAGTCGCAGACGGGCATCATCGATATGGAACAGCAGGAGAGAGCCGCGCTCGCGCGCCTGAGCCTGCTTCAGACCGAACTCGATGAGGTGCAGAGGGAGATCGTCGAAAGGGAGGAGGTCCTCGGTAAGCTCGAAGGATTCAGGGAATACTCCATAGACGAGCAGGCGGCCCTGTCCAATACCCTCGCGCAGCAGGGCGCGAAACAGACCGCGATCGAGAGGTATACCGAGAAGCTGATGGATCTGAGATTGCTCGAATCAGAGCTCTCGGTGAAATATACCGATGAGCACAGGGACCTCAGGCAGGTCCGCCAGCAGATAGCCGATCTGTACGTATATCTCGACAGGGAGATAGAGTCGTTCGACACGATCACCAGAACGAAGCTCGATCTTCTCAGGACAAAGGAGAGCTCACTTGAATCGCAGATCGCCAGGCTCGAGGATAAGAAGGGGACATTCTCGGAGACGGAGGTCGAGCTCAACAGCATAAACGTGGCCCTGCAAAGAGCTGAAGACCAGTACAACGAGCTGTCCAAGCAGCACATGAGCGCGAAGCTCACGAAGGCGGCCAATCCGGAATGGAACATAACGATCCTCTCCCCGGCGTCACCGGGGTACCAGAAGAAGACCAAGGACTACGTGAGGATGGCCCTGGGGCCTATGTTCAGCCTGGTGGTAGCACTTGGATTCGCCTTTTTCATCGATAATCTCGACCACTCGATCAAGAACGTGGCCGAAGCGGAGGAGACTCTCGGATGCCAGGTGCTGGCCAGCTTCCCTGACTCCGAGCAGTAAATGAGATGTACGAGGAATATTACGGTTTCAAGGAGCTTCCCTTCAACGTGACGCCTGACCCCAGGTTTCTTTACAGGAGCACGAGCCACCGGGACGCCCTCGCCTATATAACCTACGGTATATTCCAGAAGAAGGGATTCATCGCCGTTACCGGTGAGGTGGGAGTGGGGAAGACGACGGTTGTCAACGCGTTCATCGATCTCTTCCAGCCCTCGCTGGAGGTCGCGTTCGTATTCACCACGAAGTTTCCATTCGATCAGCTCCTCTATCTGGTATGCAATGATTTCGGCCTCGATGTGGATGGACAGAACAAAGCACAGATGCTGATGACGCTGAACAGATTCCTGATAGAGCAATACGAAAAGAACAGGAACACTGTCCTGATCATCGACGAGGCTCAGAATCTCAGCCCTGATGTACTCGAGGAACTCAGGATGCTCTCCAACCTCGAGACCCGCGACAGGAAGCTCATACAGATCATGCTTGTCGGACAGCCGGAACTCGAGACGATGCTGAACCTCAACGAGATGCGCCAGCTGAGGCAGAGGATCCCAGGGATATGCAGGATACCGATACTCAGCAGGGAGGACCTCGAGAGATACATAGAGTACAGGCTCGATATCGCCGGAAAGCATAATGGCGGACCGGTATTCACGCAGGATGCGATGGACGAGATCTTTCATTATTCAGGAGGCACTCCGAGGCTGATAAACGTGCTCTGCGACAGGGCGCTCCTGATCGGGTACGTTTCGAACACGCGCACTATAGATGGAAGGATCGTCCGGGAAGGTATCAGAGACCTCGAGAACAAGGAAGCGCCGGTGACGCAGAGGCGCAACAGGCCCATGTGATCCTGGAGGGAGACCACTGTGAGCAAGATCTTCGACGCGCTGAGAAAAGCCGAGATGAGAAAATCGGCGCCTTCCCGGACGAAGGGAAAGGTACACGACAGGCGTGGTCAGGGAGATGACTCTGAAGCCAGGTTCCTTCAGGGCATAGACGAGAATTTCAAGCGGGGTCTGATGACGCTGAGAAACTCGATAGATTCGGAGCTTAAAAACAGCGATTTCAGGGTGATAATGTTCTCGTCAGCGATAGCAGGTGAAGGAAAGACGACCATAGCCGCCTTTCTCGCCAGGTTACTGGCGCTGGGCGAGGCCGACCGCGTCCTTCTGGTCGACTGCGCGGTAGTCAATCCCGAGCTGCACACTCTGTTCGGGCTGCAGAACGACAAGGGCATACTCGACTTTCTCTCAGGTTCCGCTTCGATTGAGGAGATAATCAAGAGCGTCGACGAGGGAGTCCTCGATGTCGTCACTTCCGGGCCCCGCAGGGGAGCGGACATCACGCAGCCACTTTTCAATTCAGAGAAGATGACGACCTTCATCCGTGCGGTCAGGGAGATGTATGATTATGTCCTGATAGATACATCGGCAATCCTGGAGGCTCCCGAGACTGCTATCATCGGTTCATACGCGACAGGCACAGTCATGGTGGTGCAGTCCGGAAGGACGAAGCGGGAGGTCATCAAGCGCGCGATGATGACGATCGAGAAGCTGGGAGGAAGGTTTCTCGGGACAGTGCTCAATAGAAAGAAATACTATATCCCCGAGTTCATATACAGGCGGGTATAAGTGCAGGGCGAAAGCCGCGAAGACCTCTCCCCGCGTGACAGAGCGCGCGGGGTCTCTTCTCTCGAGCGCCGATGCGGAGACAGCGCTCTGGGTTCCTGGTACAGTGAAGTCTTCCCCCCGTTCATCACAGGGTGCCGCGATCTTATCGTCAAAGAAGCGGGAGCCGGAGCTGTCGAAGGCCTGATCCTTGCCGGAAGCTTCGCTACACGCGAAGGGAGCGTCGTCAGGATAGGCGGCCGGCAGGTCTTTCTCTCGGACGTCGACCTTCTTCTGGTAGTTTCATCACCGGAGGCCCACGCGCGGATCTATCCTGGAAGGTCCGGTATAGGGAAGGCCTGCGAGGCCTCGCTGCCCGGCGCTGAGTTCGAGGGGCGCGTGGATATCGGCGTCATGACGAGGGGCGAACTTGTCTCGATGCCCCTTTCTCCAGGTGTGTTCGACATGAGAGAGATGGGGCTGATTCTATACGGCACGCCGGAGATTTTCAGTAGTCTCCCGTCTTTCACACGCGACGCGATAGGGAGCAGGGAGGCGTTGAGGCTCCTCGAGAACAGGATGGCTGCTTTCCTCGGTGAAAGGCCGGTACATGAAAGGCCTGAAGGCGTGGCTCTCTACAGATTCCTTTATGGGGTATCAAAGGTATATACGGATATCGTGACGGCCTCTCTCTGCGCAAGCAGGTGCTATCGGCCGGGATACATGGCCAGGGTGGAATTCCTCGCGTCACCTGAAGGATCCGGAGCGAGCAAAGGGCTCGGGCGCTCTCTTATCGATGATGCGGTAAGATGGACGCAGTTCAAGGTCGACCCTGACTCCTCGGCGGTATGGACATCTAGGGACCGGGCGCCACATATGTGGCTCGACGCTGCCGGCGACCTTCTTGCGGCATGGGACTCGATAAGACTCGGGGAAGAAAAAGACGGCGGCCGCGCCAGGACGCGGCTGATCGATCTTGCACGCTCGTGGAGAGGGATCGATCCCGGCAGGGCGTGGACAGGCAGGGCGATGATGGTCGCGGGGGCTCTGCTGGCCGGCCGGGAGCCCATGGAGCAGATAAGGGAAGAATCGGTCAGGCTTATCAGGCACGCGGCGGAGAGGGGAACAGGCGACGATGTCGGAGCCGCTCCGGGAGGCTGGCCTCATGGGAGGGGATCATGGGATGACGCGGCGTCAAGGACATCGGCTCAATGGCGAAGGCTGGTGACCGGCAGGGGAGATGACAGCGATGGGTAATAGGACAGTGGTCATCCTTATCGATGCCCTGGGGAGCGAGATGGCGGACCGACACGCTTTCGGGCCTGAGACCCTGCCTTACAGGACCAGGCTCAGGACGGTCCTCGGGTTCAGTCAGGCGGCCCTGACCTCCATCCTGACTGGAAGCCAGCCGCATGATCACGGGCTCTGGATGATGTATTCCTTCGCATCGGGGAGGTCACCGTTCGGTATACTCAGGGCGCTCAGTCCGTTCGGCGGGACGGGCAGGCTATGGGTAAGGGAACTCCTCAGATGGAAACTGGCGAGGATAAACAGGATATCAGCTTACTACAGCCTCTACGATATCCCCGGAGAAGTTCTGCGGCGGCTCGATCTGCCTGCCCGCAGATCCGTATTCGGGAGGCGTGGCGGAGGGAAAAGGCGGAGTATCATCGACCAGGCGTCCGATCAGGGCGGTGTGTTCGTGAGGGACTACAACACGCCTGAGGACCAGGCTTTTGATGAGCTCGAATGGGCTCTCCAGGAAGGCTCGGCGGCGTTTCATCTTGTTTACACCGCGGGGCTCGATTCGGATCTGCACCGCTTCGGCTCAGGGGATGATGCTATAGGATCGAGGCTCTTGCGGTACAGAAGGAGGATCGATTCGATCGTTTCGAGATTCCCCGAGGTGAGATTCGCGGTGCTGGGCGACCACGGCATGTGCGATGTCACAGCCATTATAGACCTGATGGCAAAGGTGGAATCTACCGGCCTGAAAGCCCCAGGCGATTTTGTCCCTTTCTATGACTCGACAATGGCCAGGTTCAGGGTCAACGGGGAGAAGGTCACAGCGGCCCTGTCTGAGGCGCTCGAGGGCTGCGCGGGCGGCAGGCTCCTGGACGCGGAGGAACTCAGGTCACTTGGCGTCTTTTTCCCAGGCGGTGAATACGGCGATCTGATCTTCCTGTGCGATCCGGGGACGATCATCCTGCCCAGCTTTATGAGCGGCGTCCCGGTCAAAGGCATGCACGGGTATCACCCTGACGCGTCCTGCATGGACAGCGTCATGTTCTCAAGCGAGGATCCAGGCATAGAAGAGGATTCGATCACGGGGATCGCGGATTTCCTGCTGTCTGGTTTCAGAAGGGGCGGGAACGGGCGATGATCGTAGAGAAGGCTGGGAAAGCCATGTCGTGGAATGTCGTGGCGAAGCTTGCCCGCTTTATCGGCATGCCCCTCTCATACATTGTCATAGTGCGCTCACTCGGAGATCATGACTGGGGAGTGCTGAACGTACTGAGGACGATCACATCGTTCGCCATTGTAATAGTGATGCTCGGAGGAGAGCAGGCCGTCCTGCGCTACATACCCGAAGTCAGAGTGAAGGGAGGTATGAGAGCCCTCCTGTCTGACCTGGGCAGGCTCGCAGCCCTTCAGGCTCTTGTCTGGGCCGTCCTTACGCTAGCCGGATACCTTTCTGGAGGATGGCTCGCCTCGTTCTTCGACCAGGACCCTTCTATCTTCAGGGGATATCTGGTCCTCGCCCTCGCTCTCATTCTGTTCGAGGCGGGGATGACGCTCACGATGAACGCGCTTCAGTCATGGTACGAGACCAGGCGCCTGGCCATTGTAATGACATTAGGCAACGTACTTTACATAATATTATTAATCCTGCTTATGAAGATGAGGGCTGGTATCGCCGGCGTGCTTGCCGCAGGGGGAGCTGTCAACCTGATCATGATCTTGGCTCTGGTCCCGGAGTTGATGGAGCTTGCCGGGAAAGATGCCGTGGACGAAGTTTCCGGGCCAGGGGCGGCACGGATGATCAGATACTCTCTTCCGTTCGTGGCGACCGGCCTGCTCAACCAGATCGTCTGGAGACATTCCGAGGTCCTCTTTCTGGGCCATTTCAGCGGGATGGAAGCAGCGGGGCATTTCGGGCTTGCCTACAGGATACCTCAGATGGCCCTCGAATTTGTTCCCCTGTCGGTATGGCCGATCGTGATGGCGGGCATATCTGAGGCGTATACGAGGGACGCGGGGAAGCTCTCTGAATCGATCGACATGTATTTCCGGCTCCTCTTCCTGCTTGTCGTGCCTGTCGCCGCCATGGGTTTCGCTTTCTCCGCGCCCCTGGTGCCTCTTCTTTTCGGTGCCGAGATGGCTCCGGCGGCCGGACTTACAAGGCTCTTTTTCGTTGTGTTCTCCTATTCCTTTCTCTACACTCCACTTAGCATGGCCCTTTATGTGATGGAGAAAAGCTGGGTCAACATGCTCGTATTCGCCGCACTCGCCATAGTGAACATAGGTCTGGATCTTGCATTTATACCCAGATTCGGGCTCTGGGGAGCGTTTTTTCCCGTAGCTGCCGTAATGCTGCTGGCCATCGCGGTCTTCAGGGTGGTAGCCGGAAGGTTCGATTCCGGACTGACGATTCCGGCAGGGTTCGTGGCAAGGTGTTATCTCGCCGCGTTGCCGACGTCTCTGCTCGGGCTTAGCGCTTCAAGATGGGATTCTCCCGTCGCCCTTGCCGTGCAGATGCTGATCGGTGTATTTTTTCTTTTTGCCGGGATGAGACTCCTGAGATTGTTCGGCGAGAGGGAGAAGGCTCTGATCATGAGGATGCCTATCCCGTTCAAGGAGAAGATCGTATCCATACTCTGAAGAAGGAATGACGATGTATCGTGACAAGAAGATATCCGTGGTCATACCGTGTTACAATGAGGAAGAAGGCATCGCCCTTGTGATCGATTCGCTTCCAGCATCGGTGGATGAAGTCGTCGTCGTCGACAATAATTCGACAGACAGGACGGCGGAGGTAGCGAAAGGGAAGGGAGCAAGGATAGTCTTCGAGAAGCGTAAGGGGTATGGAGCGGCCTACAAGGCTGGATTGCCCGCCGTAACGGGCGACATCACAGTTACGATGGATGGAGACGGGACTTATCCCGTCGAACAGATCGAGGAATGCGTCGATTACCTTCTCGACAACGGGCTTGATTTCGTGAACGCGTCGAGGTTTCCGCTAAAGGATCCGGGAGCGATGAATTTCTCTAACAAGATCGGAAACAATATCCTGACTCTCGGTACGCTGATCCTCTTCATGAGGGCGATAAAGGACTCGCAGTCCGGTATGTGGATCTACCGCAGCGAGATCTACCCGAAGCTGCGGCTGAAGAGCGACGGCATGCCGCTGAGCGAGGAGATCAAGATCAACGCGATAAGGCACCCAGATATCAGATTCGACGAGTATCACGTGAACTACCACCCTCGGGTGGGCGAAGTCAAGCTGAACAAGTGGAAAGACGGTTTCGAGAACCTGATGTACCTGGTCAAGCTCAGGTTCACGCCCCTGAAGAAATAGGAAGGGAAACATGCTGAAGAATCTGCTCCTTATAGTCATGACTGTATGCCTCAACACCGCTGGCCAGTTCATGATGAAAGCGGGGATCAACAGGATCGGAAAGATAGATCTGTCGAGGTTCTTCGACTTCATCCCACGTATCGTCACCTCGGGATATGTTTTAGGCGGGTTCTTCGCCTACATGGTCAGCGCCGCTCTATGGATCGTCATCCTTTCCCGCGCGGAATTGAGCTGGGCGTTTCCCATGGTGAGCCTGTCGTACGTGCTCACCGCCATATTCTCGCCGATATTGCTCGGTGAGTCGTTTTCAGTCCAGAGGTTCATCGGCATACTTGTGATCTGCGTCGGCGTATTCCTCGTTAGCCGGACATTCTCCGGTCAGTAGAGGGGGCGGAGGTCCTTGAGCAGGCGAACGGCTTTCCTCACACTGAATATCTCGATAGTGCTATTGTCGCTTCTCACCGGCCTGAGGATAGTGCCTGGTCCCATCATCGCCGGGATGGCACTGGCGTTCTATTCGATCATAGTGCTGCCGGGCATTCTTCTTTCAGACCTGCTGTTCGGAGGGGCAAAAGCTGATTTCGAGGGCATCACCAGGATCTTTCTGTCAGGGTTGTCGTATGCCTGCCTGTTCGTCTGCATCGGTTTCATACCCGGTGTCACCTATACGTTCATAGCTGTAGCGTATACAGCGGCGCTGATCATCGCGCTGGCATACAGGGGTTTCTCCACGGGGAAGGTCGAGGGAGAAAAAGCCGCCGACATGGTCGGTGTATTCTCGCGAAGGGAGGACTATTCTGCCAGGGAAAAGAAGGCGATGCTGGCGGTCTTTGTCCTTCTTTTCGGGATATGCGCAGCCATGCTCGCCGGTAACGGAGAGATCGGCGTAAATACGGATGCTCCCGATCATATAAGCTTCATAAGGAGAAGTCTCGACGGAGGCGGACTGCTACCTGGAGACTCTTTCTACATAGGCGGAGACGGGGTCACATTCGATCCGCGCAAGGGCCTATGGCATCCGGTGGTTTCGCTATGGGTCTGGATGGCCGATGCCGCGCCTCACGCGCTGTGGGTCATGATGCCGGCCTTTATCTCCTTCTTCGCCATCGTCGTATTCTGGTTCTTCGCCGGGGAGCTCTCCGGCTCGATTCCGGTGAAGGCCCTTTCCGTTCTCTTCCTGATCCTTTTTTTCAGGGCGGACGGCCTCGCGTGGCTCACAAAGCTTTCATACAGCAGAAATATCGCGCAGGTAGTGTTCTGGGGTACGGCAGGGTTCATGATCAGATATCTGAGGACCCGGAGGAATAGAGACCTCGGAATGGCGGCCATGACTGCTGCGGCAGGGACCGCGATCCATCTCTCGTATTTTCCCATACTCGGCGTGTTCCTGCTCGGCCTGGCGATATATGTCTCGGTCCCGCGCTGGGGAGGGGAGTGGAAGGGCCGTTTCTGGAAGTCGGTTCCCCTTGTCCTGGCCGCCGTCGCGCTTCCCCTCGCCGTGAGACTGATAAATTTCCCCGAACACCCGAACATGATACATACGCACATCCAGGGCATGATGGAGATCACTCCCTGGCTGAGAGTGATAGATCCAGCCGAGCTCCTTGCCAGTATGGGATCGAACTTCTTCTTCGCCGTACTCATCATTCCGGCCTTTCCTCTCATAACTTCAGGATACAGGAGATCACGCCTGGTATGGGTGCTCTTCTCTGTCCCGGCACTCCTTGTCCTCGATCCGCTGACGGCGACACCTCTCGAAAAAGTGGCGGGATACATGCATTACCGGCTTCTTTATGCCGCGCCAGCAATGGTATATCTGGCTCTTGCGGTCTTCGGAGCGGGGAGAGGTGCGCTCACGGGCAGGTGGAAGATGGAGGGAGACGGCGGTGGTTGGAAGCGGAGGATTGCCGTGCGCTCGGCAGGCATCCTCTTGTTCGTCCTGTTCGCCGCTTTTTTCCTCAGGCCATCCGCGGAGGCGCTGCCGCAGAGGCTGTCCTCGATGCTGAAGCGCGCGGACAGTCGCCCGGGATGGTCAGAAGCCGGCCTCTCGGATTTTTTGTCGGTCATCCCCTCCGGTTCTGTAGTAGCGTCTGATCCGGTTTCGAGTTACATGATCTCGGCATTCACTGATAATTATGTCACTGTCATTCTCGACCAGCACTGCTCTCCCGCCGATACATCCGCACTGGAGAGAGTGATGAGATCGCGTGATATGTATTCTCCCGCTCTTTCGGATTCGATCGTGATGGACCGCTTACTTGCAAGCGGCGCCGGTTACCTTTTCATCGATTGCGGCCCGCCGGCTATGGAGGATTTTTTCGGCGTGAATTCACAGGTAGCCGGGACAGTATCAGCGCTCAGGTTCGGTTCGTTCAACTGCCTCAGGGAGATCGCGTCGAGGGGGACGATGAGGCTGTTTGCTGTAATGCCTGAGTCCGCTGGCCTCTCAGGCCGGTCGCCTGCCGAGGCCGATACATGTTCCGAAGATGAGGGTGCATTGATCGGAGATGAGATAGTGCTTGAAGGTCTTACTGTCGATGACACCGCCTGCGCGCCGGGTGACACCGTTGTCATCACCATGTGCTGGAGAGGCGGCGAAAAGATCGATTTCGGGCTGCCTTTCTACTGGACGGTGAGGTTTGACACTGATTTCAGGAAAGGACCCTTCTACAGGGAATGGTACGGCAAGCTGTACAGGCGCACGGTCGAGCGGAGGAGAGGCGAGCTTTACCGCTACACTGTGTCTGGGAGGATCTCGGCCGGAGGCAGACAGCCGGATATGTGGAAGCCGGGAAGGAAGGTCTCGCAGGAGGTGCGCATCAGTATCCCTTACGGCATGTCCGAAGGCGATTACGCGGTGAGGGTCTCTGTCGAAAGAAGGGCTATTCTGCCAGACAGGTGGCTCAAGGATTATTTTCTGAACGAGGATTCATACGCCGGATTCATCGCAGGGACGCTGACGATCAGGGATTAGGCTCGAGACATGAGATCTGATGTCCGCAGAAGGATAGCCTTTGTCTCGTGCGCCGCCTATACCGGCGGGGCCGAGAAGTATATCGGGCTTCTGGCGGGAGGGCTGGACAGGGAAAGGTTCGAGCCGATCCTTGTCACGACAGGTTCGCCCGGGCTCGAGCCTCTCCGGTCTGATGTCAGGAAGGCCGGAGTACCTGTCGAGGACACCGGAGGTATATCCACTCTTTTCCAATCGTTGAGGAGGATCCGACCGGACATCGTTCATATGAACATGCCCGGCCCCTTCGATTGTTCCTACGGTCTTCCAGCCTCTCTCGCGAGGCTGTCAGGCGTGCGCAGGATAGTCGTGACCGAGCACTTGCCGATGGTCCGGCCTTTCACCAAGGCGAGGATCCTCAGATCGATCCACATGCATCACGTTTCGAGGTTCATAACAGTCAGCGAGGACAACAGGAAGCATCTTCAGTACAAGCACGGAGTCCCGTCCGGCAAGATCAGGGTAGTGTTCAACGGGATCCCCGATCCGGGCCCCGGAGTCGACAGGGGAAAGGCCGCCGCCGGGCAGATCGACCTTCTCGTCGCCGGAGCTCTCGAGGAAAGAAAGGGACACAGGGTGATCTTCTCGGCGATGGACAGGTTACCCGGGAATATCCGTCTTTTCATCGCGGGTGAGGGCCCCATGCGAGGTGAGATCGAGTCTTTGATCGCTTCGGGAAAGAATGAAGGCAGGGTCACGCTGCTCGGCCGCGTCGAAGATGTCCATGATATGATGTCGAGATCACATATCGTCGTGGTTCCGTCGCTTATCGAAGCGACGCCTTATGTGATACTGGAGGCGATGGCCGCCGCTAGGCCGGTCGTTGCTTCGGACATCTTCGGCATACCCGAGCAGGTCGAGGACGGGGTGACGGGTATATTGACGCGACCGGGAGACGACATATCGCTTGCCGACGCGATATTGCACCTCGCGGCTGACCCTGGGATGATGCGCAGGACTGGTGAGGCTGGAAGGCGGCGTTACGAGGAACGGTTCACGCTGAGTCTCTCCGTCGACGCTACAGAGAAAGTCTACGAGGAGATCCTCTGAGCGTCAACGGGGGTTGATCAGGCTGACTGTGGGAAAGTCGTCTAGCTGGCCCGCCAGCGATGCTTTCAGGTAGGAGTTCACCCACCAGTATATATCGTTTCTGGCCACCGAGCTCTGAAGCTTTTCCATCCGCGCGCGGCGCTCATGCAGATCCATAGTCCAGGCACGGTATATCGCGTCCGAGACCTGCTCGATATTATAAGGGTTGACAAGGATCGCCCCCTTTTTCATCTGAGGCGAGGCTCCGGCGAATTCACTGAGGATAAGGACTCCTGACTTCTCGATATTGGACGCGCAGTATTCCTTGGCGACGAGGTTCATCCCGTCCTTGATCGGAGTGATCAGGGCGATCTCGGCCGTTCTGTAATAGCCAAGAAGCTCGGGCCGGCTCAGCGACCTGAAGATATAATGGATCGGCACCCAGCCTGAACGTGTGAACCTGCCGTTTATCTCTCCGACCATACGCTCGATCTCGGTCTTAAGATCCTCGTAGACTGGAATGTCCCTCCTGCTGGGCACGACGACCTGCACGAGGGTTATCTTCCTGTGCAGCTCGGGATGCTTTTCGAGAAAGTTCTCGAAGGCTCTCAGCCTGTAGGGTATTCCTTTTGTGTAGTCGAGCCGGTCGACACCGAGCACTATCTTGCCCTTGGGAATGTCTTCGTGGATGAACCAGGCCGCATCAGCTACTTCCCGCGATCCCGCCAGCTGAGAGAACTCCTCGTAATCGATGCTTATCGGGAAGTATCCTATCCTGATAGTCCTTTCACGTGCACGGGCCTCGATGACCTGGCCCTTTCCCTCTATCGTAATATCATCGATGAACGTTCGGAGGCACTGGACGAGATTACGCCTGTCTCTCGGCGTCTGCAGGCCGATCAGGTCGTAGTCTAGCATCGATCTGAGTATCTCCTTCCTCCAGGGCAGCTTGGCGAAGATATCGAGTGGAGGGAAGGGGATATGAAGGAAGAAACCCATATTGGTCAGAGCGCCCGCTTTCCTGATCTCGCTCGCAGTGGCGAGCAGGTGGTAGTCGTGGATCCAGATGAAATCACCTGCCAAGGCATGTTCGCCGATGACTCTCGCGAAGCGGGCGTTGATATCGAGATACGACTGCCAGTAAGACGGATCGAAGTTGCAGTATGACTGAAGGTCATGGAATAGGGGCCAGAGCACCTCGTTGGACAGGCCTTTATAGTAGCGCTGTACGTCCTCATCATCGAGATGGACCGGTTTCATGTCGAATCCGGCGTCGGCCGAAGCGCGCTCTATCTGTTCAGAGATGTCGACCGCTCCGGCGAGCCCGGGCCAACCTATCCAGATACCTCCCCTGTCCCTGAGCACCGGGGCGAGAGCCGTGACTAGGCCCCCTGAACCTGGCAGCAGTCTCCAGGAGCCGCCGTCTCTCTCGATGATGAACGGAAGCCTGTTGGATGCTATTATTAGTTTTCTGCCATCTTTATCCATCTTGACCGCCGCAGCTTTCAACCCATCTGTCGAGGAACCATATCAACTCTTCGGGAGGTACGAGCCATATGTCGGCCGCTGTTTTTCTAAGCGCGGGGCTGACGAGTATGCCGATCCCCCTGCCGGATATT
>Ga0315542_1001829_pt1 | contig 13233 bp, 11 predicted proteins | sample SalMarSW160120MG_FD_202541 | JGI IMG/M metagenome (GOLD analysis project Ga0315542, IMG submission 202541) | Salt marsh sediment microbial communities from the Plum Island Ecosystem LTER, Massachusetts, United States - Salt Marsh Sediment SW1601-20 ... | reverse complement strand
GGGGACCAGATCCCTTTGTGCGTTATTAGTTTAGTTCGTTAATTGGTGAATAAAGAGAGAACTGATAACCACAGTGCGGTTACGAAACCACGGGTCTTAAATCTAAACCCGGAGAGGAAAAATGGCTGAGAACATACTTACCATTGACGGACGTCAATTAGAGTTTGAAAAAGAAGAGACAATCGTTGAAGTAGCAAGACGAAACGGGATTTTTATACCCACCCTGTGCCATTTGAGAGGGACCCGGCCAACAGGGGCATGCAGGATATGTGTAGTGGAGGTTGAAGGCGCACGAGCACTCCTGCCGGCATGTGCTACCCCGGCAGCCCCCAATATGGTTGTTCACACCCATTCACCCTCGGTCATAGAGGCGAGAAAAACAATAATCGCATTACTTCTTCAGTCAGGAAACCATAACTGCGCTATCGCTACCAACAGGTCTCAGGACTGGACCTCGTTCCAGCAGCATGTGGAGAACTATGACCAGGGAAAAGACCTCTGCCCTGCCCATAGCGCCTGCAATCTGCAGGCCTATGCATATAGATATCAGGTGGATACAACCGGTTTTGTAAGGGCCCAGACCGAATATCCAATGGAGATGGCAAGCCCATTGATTGTCAGGGATTTTTCCCGTTGTATCCTTTGCGGTCGTTGCGTTGAGGCCTGCAACACCATTCAGGTAAACAACGCCATCTCCCATGGATTCAGGGGGGCCAGGGCCAAGATCGTCGCCATGGGCGATGACAACCTGCAACGCTCTGATTGTGTTTTCTGCGGGGAGTGCATCCAGGCATGCCCTGTTGCTGCGTTGGTTGAAAAGAAGAGCCGTTACAAGATACGGCCCTGGGAGGCCCGTCATGTGCGAACCACCTGTCACTACTGCGGTGTCGGGTGCCAATTAGATCTACATATCAAAGATGACAAGATCATGAAGGTCACAGGGGTTGAGGACGCCCGCCCCAACCAGGGGAGGCTCTGCGTCAAGGGACGATTCGGGTATGATTTTGTACAAAGCCCGGACCGCCTGACCGTTCCCATGATCCGAGAAAACGGGAAGCTGAGGGATGCGTCATGGAATGAGGCCCTCGATCTGGTCGCCTCAAAAATAAAGGAGATAACCGAGGCAGACGGCCCCGAGGCGGTTGCAGGTATCTGTTCCGCCAAGTCTACCAATGAGGCCCTTTACCTGATGCAGAAACTCTTCCGCGTAGGTATAGGCACTAACAACCTTGCCTCGCCCTTTGCCGCGGCCGGCCTTAACAATACCATTGCAGAATTGGAAAACGCCAAACGCCTCATACTGATAGGATCCGATATCACCGAAGAAAACCCGGTAGCAGGGACCTTTGTCAAACGGGCCGCCAAAAAGGGGTGCGAATTAATCGTGGCGGACTCGCGGCCCACAAAGATTGCGACCTTTGCCACTCTTCCCCTCTTGCTGAAGGAAGGTTCTGAATCGGTGCTGATCAACGGTATCATCAAGGAACTCATATCTCGCGGCCGCAAATGTTCTGACAGTATCAGGGAGATTGCTTCGAGTTTTACCTTGGATAAGGTAATTGAAACCACCGGACTTTCCGAGAATGATATTGGGGCGACAGTTGACATTCTGGACTCTGACGAGCCGGTCATGCTTGTGTACGGTTCCAAGGTTGCCACCTTTGCAAGGACCTTTGTCCGACTGCAGGAAGTCTTGGGCAACTTAGGGGTAGAATACGGCGGGGTCAACTTTTTAGGTGATCTCAACAACTCCCAAGGAGCCTGCGACATGGGGTTCCTACCCACGTTTCTCCCGGGCTATCAAATGGTTGAAGACGATGAGGCCCGCAAACCATTCGAAGAAGCATGGGGTGTTTCACTGAACGACAAGCCAGGCCTGACCTTTGCACAGATGGTGCGCAACATGGGGGGCACGGTGAACGAAGAAGAGCAAAAGATCCGCATGTTATACTGTGTGGGTGAAAATCTCGCCATTGCCCGGCCGGCCATGCCGGACATTACAGAGGCATTGGAATCGGTCGACTTCCTCGTGGTTCAGGACATACTCAACAACGAAACACTCGACTCCGCTGACGTAGTGCTCCCTGCTGCGGCCTGGTCAGAGGAAACCGGCACCTATACAAATTGCGAGCGCAGGGTCAGCCTCATGCGCAGAGCCGTGCCCAGCCCAGGCGAGGCCAGGCCCGAGGCCTGGATTCTCACCCAGTTGGCCAATCGATTAGGTCTCGACTGGGAGAATGAAACCAACCAGAGCATCTGGGAGAATGAAATCATAAAGAGAGTTCCCTTCCTCAGGGAAATCACATACGATCGCTTGGAGCATGGGGGGATCCGGTGGGCACTGCCCGATCCCGCGTCACTCGGGATCACAGATTTCGCCGATGTAAAATCTCCCCTCCGCCGGCCTGGCTGGACATCCTTTAACTATCATCACCGCACCCTCTTAGAGCAGTGTGAGGGATTACTCGAATCGATCCCTCATACAAAATTGATGGCGGATTATGAACCTCCAGGCGATCCGGAGGAGGTGAGAGAAAAATTCGTCCAGCTCTTAGAAGAGGAAGAAAAATTAGAATCAAGGGAGGAGATCGACACAATCTTAGTCGCTTATAAGGACCACAGAGGTGGGCTGATCCCTGTGCTTCAACAGGTACAGGGTATCTTGGGTTTCCTCCCTATCGCTGCCCAGCACTATATCGCCTTGGGCCTGGGCATGCCGTCATCAGATGTCTTTGGGGTAGTTTCGTTCTATTCCTTCTTCACAATGGTTCCTCGCGGCAGACATATCGTCCGGATCTGTTTAGGAACCGCGTGCTTTGTAAAGGGATCGGGAAAATTATTAGATACCCTTAGCCGACATCTTAAAGTGAGTGTAGGAGAAACTACAGAGGACAAGGAATACTCCCTTGAAGTTGTAAGGTGTGTTGGGGCATGCGGATTGGCCCCGGTAATGGTAATCGATGAAGAGACTCACGGGCAGGTGGATCCTTCAGAAATCATTGGGATCGTAGAATCCGTCAGAGGAAAAGAGTAAGCAGCGGGGAGTAAACAGTAAAAAGTAATATAATAGAGGTTGCTATCCAAGATGAAGCTGACAGAGATTGTTAAAGAACTTCAATTAACCGTCAAGACCGGCGCTGGTTCTCTTGAGAAAGAAATTACGAGAGGCTACGCAAGTGATCTAATGAGCGACGTCATGGCCAACGCCAATGAGGACGATCTATGGGTCACGCTTCAGATCCATCAGAATATAGTGGCCGTGGCGGTTATGAAATCTCTTGGTGGAATTATCCTGATCAACGGGCGGGAACCTGAAGAGGACACTGTGCGAAAGGCCGAAGCAGAGGGCCTTCCCATTTTGGTCTCTGACATGCCCGCATTTGAATTAGTGGGGAGGCTTTTTGCACTGGGGATTTCGGGGAGATGATGGCGGTTTAGATTCTTAAGGTGTCTTTGTTGGGGAAAAAGGGAGAATGGCTTGAGAATTGTGTCTGCAGATCTGCACATTCATACCTGTCTTTCCCCCTGCGCCACCCTTGATATGACACCCCGCAAAATCGTCGAACAGGCACAAAAAAAGAATTTAGAGATCATCGCTATCACAGATCATAACAGTGCGGAAAACGCCGAATCTGTTATGGCTGTCGCTCAAGATACCGAACTGTGTGTCATTCCAGGGATAGAGGTGACGACATCTGAAGAGACCCATATTATCGGGCTCTTTGAAAATCCCTTAGATGCCCTCTCCATGCAAACCCTGGTTTATGAGCATCTCCAGCCGGGAGAAAATGACGACGATCTCTTCGGCATGCAGGTCATTGCCAATGCGTTTGACGAAGTGGAAGGGATGAACAGGCGGCTTCTGATAGGCGCGACAAATTTGGGCCTGAGCGAAGTCATTGACGCCATTCACAAACTGAATGGCCTGGCTGTGGCTGCCCATATTGATCGCCAGGCCTTCAGCATCATAAGCCAGCTCGGTTTTATACCCGAGGGGCTGGACCTTGATGCGGTGGAGATCTCAATGAAAATGACCCTGAAGAAGGGGATGGCCTTCTTCAAGGACCTTGAGCGGTTCGCCTTTATTACATCATCCGATGCACACGACATCCCGGAAGTTGGAACCAGTCCTACAAATTTCCTGATGGCAGGGCCTGACATGGCGGAACTTAGGCTTGCCTTGAAGGGAACGGGCGGGAGGAAAATTGAATATTGAAGATTGAACAATGGTAGGACTTGCTTCGACTTTTTCAGATTTTCAATAGTCAATCGTCAATAGTCAATATGCAGGATCTCTCACTTCATATATTGGACATTGTGGAAAATGCAACAAAGGCCGGAGCCACCCTGATTGAAATAGATATTTTGGAGGATAACAACAAAGACCTCTTACAAATAACCATTAGAGACAATGGCCAGGGCATGGACGAAGAGATGTTGAATGGAGCGACCGATCCGTTTGTGACTACACGCACCACCCGTCGTGTCGGCATGGGCCTCCCGTTGCTGGAACAGGCCGCAAAAGAGACCGGGGGAAACCTCCTGATAACATCTGCCCCAGGAAAGGGCACCGAGGTCGTGGCTACATTTCAGGAAAGCCACATCGACCGGAGGCCGGTAGGTGATATGGGCGCCACCCTGACCACCCTAATCATGGGGAATCCAGACTTGGACTTCATTTACTACTCTAACCTTGATGGAGATGAGATAGAGGTAGATACACGGTCCATCCGCGGTGAACTAAATGGCAGCATAAGCATAAACGATCCGGCTGTTATTAACCTGATAAAGGATTTATTCAGGAAAAGAAGGTAGGATGAACGTCGAACATCAAACGTCCAACATCGAATGTCGAATGAGAAAAAGGGATGATGAAGCAAGCATATCATCTTGAAGAATGACTGCTTGAGAAACCTAATATTTTTGACGAGTATCAAAACCGCTGAAACGAGAAGGAAATGCTCATTCAAAGTTCGACATCGGAGTCTTCGCTTACCTGGTTTTTTTTCGATGTTGGACGTTCGATGTTCGATGTTCGACGTTCAGCTTTAAGAACAACCCATAGAGCACAAATACAACCTGTAAATGGTTAAAAACAACTTTTATGTTGCTCAATCCCGATGGCGGAGGCAAGACATGGCCAAGCTCAAGATAGAAGATCTCAAAAAGATCAAGGAATCCATGAAAGGAACTGTCAATCTGAGACAGGGAGAATACCGCGTTAAGATTACCGTTCACATGGGTACGTGCGGAATCGCGGCCGGCGCCCGGACCATCATGACTGCCTTCCTTGACAAGCTGGAAAGGAGTGGTGCAACCGATATTATTTTGACCTCATCAGGTTGCGCAGGGCTTTGTAATCACGAGCCGATGATTACCCTGGAAGTCAAGGGAGCTGCCCCGGTGAAATATATTAAATTGGACCCTGACAAGGCTAACAGGATCTTTGACGAGCATGTATTAGGGGGCACTCCTGTAACTGATTATGCACTTTCTATTGGAAGTGAAACCACATATTAGAAATTAAATCATTTAGGAATGTGGGGATTTAGAGATTAACAAAAGTTATTGGATTTAATCCATCAATTCCTTAATTTCTGTTTGACGAGGCGGTTTTTATGGAAAAGAAGTATCGCGTTCACCTGATGATATGCGCGGGAACCAGTTGTGTATCAAGTGGTTCACTTGACGTCAGAGATGCCCTGGTCAAAGAGATCGAGAAGAACAATCTCCAGGACGAAGTCTTTGTTGCCACAACCGGTTGCAACGGCTTTTGCGCAGCAGGCCCTTTGATGATTGCCTATCCCGACGAGGTATTTTACCAGAAACTAACAGTGGATGACGTCCCCTACTTTGTGGAGGAATACCTTATCAAGGGACGTGTAGTAAAAAAACATCTCTTTGAAAGTCCCGAAGCGGCTGAAGCAATACCGAGCATTAAAGAAATAGGCTTTTTCAGTCGCCAGGTCCTTGTTGCCCTCAAAAATAGGGGCCTCATCGACCCGGACAATATAGACGAATATATCGCAAGGGATGGTTATTTGGGTGCTGCCAAGGCTCTCCTCGAGATGGCTCCTGAGCAGATTGTTGAAGAGATGAAGACCTCCGGTCTCAGGGGTCGCGGAGGGGCCGGCTTTCCCACGGGCCTGAAGTGGCAGTTTTGTGCTGCAGCAACGGGAACCCCCAAGTATATGCTATGCAATGCGGACGAGGGAGATCCGGGGGCCTTTATGGATCGTTCTATTCTCGAAAGCGACCCACACGCGGTATTGGAAGGAATGATCGTCGGCGCAAAGGCAATCGGATCTCATCATGGTTATATCTATGTGCGTGCCGAATACCCCTTAGCCATCAAGCGACTCCAGACCGCCATCGGACAGGCCAAGGAATATGGTCTGTTAGGTGAGGATATCTTAGGTTCGGGATTTGATATGGATATCGATCTCTACTTCGGGGCTGGGGCCTTTGTATGCGGGGAAGAAACAGCCCTGATGCGTTCTATCGAGGGCCTGAGAGGTATGCCTCGACCCAGGCCCCCGTTTCCTGCCAACAAGGGTCTATGGGACAAGCCATCGGTCCTAAATAATGTTGAGACCTTAGCAAATATTCCACAAATCATCTACCGGGGAGCCAACTGGTTTAACAGCCTCGGGACAGAGAAGAGCACAGGGACAAAGGTATTTGCATTAAGCGGCCGGGTCAGGAACATCGGACTCATCGAAGTGCCTATGGGCACCCCGTTACGATCCATTATCTATGACATCGGCGGCGGCATTCCCGATGGCAAGAGATTCAAGGCAGTCCAGTTGGGTGGCCCGTCAGGTGGATGCATACCCGCGAACCTGCTCGAAACCCCTGTGGATTATGAAAACATCGCCAAGACAGGTGCTATCGTGGGCTCGGGCGGTATGGTGGTCATGGATGAAACATCCTGCATGGTGGATGTGGCCCGGTTTTTTGTGGACTTCACAACGGACGAATCGTGCGGCAAGTGTACCCCCTGCAGGGAGGGGAGCCGTCAACTCCTCTGGATTCTGGAAAGGATCTGCCGGGGTGAAGGCGTTCCGGAAGATCTTGAGCGTCTGGAAAGCCTGGCCAAGGTCATCCAATCAGCCTCCCTTTGCGGGTTGGGACAGACCGTACCTAATCCGGTCCTGAGCACCCTCAGATACTTCAGGCATGAGTATGAGGCACACATATATGACAAGCATTGCCCCACGGGCACATGCAAACGGTTGAGTGCCCCGCCCTGCCAGTCTACATGCCCCACAGGCCAGGATGTCTCAACCTATGTGGCCCTCATTGGCCAGGGCAAGACTGAAAAGGCCTGGGAGATCATTAGAAAGGAAAACCCCCTCCCCATGGTCCTGGGCAGGGTCTGCCCGCACCCATGCGAGAGCCAGTGCAAACGTGGTGAGACCGATAAACCGATCAGCATCTGCGCGCTCAAACGGTTTGCGGCCGACGCAAACCGTGAAAAGCTGAAGGAGATACAACCGGTTCCTGTGCTCTACCCCCAGGACAAGGTGGCGGTTGTGGGCGCCGGACCTGCAGGCCTTACCGCGGCCCATGATCTCGCCCTTAAGGGCTATCCCGTTACCATATTTGAGGAACTCCCCGTGAGCGGAGGGATGCTCCACGTGGGCATACCCGAATACAGACTTCCCCGCGACGTATTGAACGACGAGGTAGATGCAATTAAGCGTCTTGGGGTAGAGATTGAGCACGGCGTGCGAGTGGGAAAAGATAAGGGGATTGACGAACTTAGAGAGGAGGGCTATAAGGCCTTTTTCTTAGGCATCGGCGCCCATAAGGGCCTCAAACTCCGCATACCCGGAGAGGATGACTTTGATGGATTTATTGACGCCACCGCCTTTTTGAGGAAGGTCAATTTAGGGGAAAAAGAGGCCCCCGGAAGAAAGGTATGCGTCATCGGGGCCGGAAACTCGGCCATTGATGCGGCGCGTACATCGATCCGTCTTGGAGCCGAAGAGGTCCATATTGTTTACCGCCGCCAGCGGGAACAGATGCCCGCAAACGCGGCAGAAGTAGACGCGGCAGACGAGGAAGGGATACATATTGACCTCTTGACCTCTCCTGTTCGCATCATCGGTAAAGACGGCAAGGTGACCGGCATGGAGTGTCTTAGGAATAAACTCGGTGAACCGGACGAGAGCGGCCGGCGCAGACCGGTTCCTGTTGAAGGCTCGGAATTTATCATTGAAACCGACGTGATCATCCCCGCCATCAGCCAGCAACCCGACCTCTCTTTTTTAGGTGAAGACAGCGAGTTTCATATCAGCCGCTGGAACTCCTTTGAGGTCGATGAAAAGACATTAGCGACAAATGTTCCGGGGTTTTTTGCCGGGGGAGATGCCGTTACCGGTCCGGCTACTGTAGTCCAGGCAGTGGGCGCAGGCCATAAGGCCGCAGTATCCATAGACTGCTACCTTCGCGGGAAACCGTTCAAAGGCTACTGGTATCCCAAACCTCATCTGATGGTAGACCGGCTCGAATTGACTGAGGAAGACGAAAAGCTTGTCCGGCCCACCATGAATGAACTTCCGGTAAAAGAGCGCATAACCAACTTCAAGGAAGTCGAATTTGGGCTCAGCGAAGAGACCGCGCTTCTCGAGGCCCGTCGCTGCCTCCGTTGCGATCTCTAACCATGGTTTTCACGACTTATCGCGAAGTTTCCATGCCCGCTTTCATATGCCAAAATCTCAGGATTTAGGAATTTACGAATGAATGATATAAAGAAAAAAACCCTGAATTTAACTGATATCAAAGATCTGTTGCATGCCAAAGTTGTTGTGGGAGAGGACAAGCTCGATATTCCTGTCAAGGCCGGCACCGCAAGCGATTTGATGAGTGACATGCTCACGGGACAAAATAACGATGTGGTTTTACTGACGGGCCTCTGCAACATCCAGGTTATACGCACATCTGTCATTGCCGGCGTTGCGGCAGTCGTACTGGTCAGGGGAAAGCAGCCTACTCCGGAGATAATTGCTCAAGCCCGGGAACATGGGGTGCCACTCCTCTCAACACCTTTTACCATGTTTACATCATGTGGGAGATTGTTTTCCAAAGGACTTCGAGGCGTTGAGGAAAAGGCTCCCTCCTCGGATGATTCCAGATAATGTGTCTTTCGCTCCGAAACTTTTTCTCAAAAACAAGCTTTTCGAAAAATAGGCAGAAAAGCCTTTTGCGCTCTCTTTTCAGATATTGTAAAAGATCTAAATAACAACTACTTAACCACTCAGCTACTCGAACAATTAACGAGTTCTGTTTGTATGACCGACTTGGTAAAGAGCTTTAATGTAACAGCGCGGGACTTTGCAAAAGCTGGAGAGGGTTCTCTGCAGATTCAAAGCCTCCTTAAATCAATCGGGTTTGACCCTGACCTGATCAGACGTATTTCAATCTGCGCCTATGAAGCGGAAATGAACGCTGTAATGCATGGAGGAGACGGAGAAATAGTGTTAACGGTAAGCTCGAGAGATATTGTCCTTGAAGTCAGCGATGATGGCCCAGGGATTAAAGATGTTGAGTTGGCCCTCAGGGAGGGGTATTCCACTGCGACACCAGAGCATAGAGAAATGGGTTTTGGAGCTGGGATGGGTCTCCCAAACATAAACAAGAACGCCGATTCCCTTGCAATTGATTCATCGGATGGACGAGGCACCCATCTGAAGATAAGTTTTAAGGTTGAAAACACACAATAACCATGACAGCCCAAGATACCGAACTTGTGCGTTACGTTCAGATTGATGAGTCCCTATGCAACGGATGCGTTCTTTGCATGAAGGCATGTCCAACAAAGGCCATCCGTGTCAAAGAGGGCAACGTGGCTCGTATCGAGGGCGTTTGCATTGACTGCTGGGAATGCGTTCGAGTCTGTCCTAAGGGAGCGATCAAGGCGATTACCTCCGATACCTTCGACTTGACAGAAAAAGACAATATCATTGTCGCCCCATCCACAGTCCTTTACTCTCAATTCGGACAAGATATATTGCCAAATGACGTCCTTTTAGGCCTCAAAAGAATGGGATTCGGTTACATACACGACCAGTCTTACACAAGCGAGATTTTCAATCTTGCAATCGAGCTTTATATCAATGAAAATCGGGAAAAACCTAATGCACCCCTCCCCTTCATATCGCCCGTCTGCCCTGTGGTAGTCAGTCTTATCGCATACAGGTTCCCATCTCTTCTGGGACATATCCCTCCCTTAGTTACCCCCCGTGAGATCGTGGCAAGAGAAGGAAAAGAGAGGTTGTCTGCAAAACATGGAACCAAGGCAAAGGATATTAAAGTGTTACACATCACGCCCTGCCCGTCAAAAATGATTTGCATAAAAGACCCTGTGTTGCTGGAGCATTCATATCTTGATGCGGCCATGGGGATAAACAGCATCTATGAAGAATTAAAAAATAGTATTAAGGACGTAGAGGATGATATTGTATTGCATCACTCCAGCGGCATTGGGCTGAGTTGGGGTATGTCTGGAGGTGAGATCTCCGGGATGGAACTGAAATGCCTTGCGATTTCAGGTCTCGAGGAGACCATACATTATTTAGAGAAAATCGAAATGGGCCTGCTCGGGGATATTGATTATGTAGAATTCAGGACCTGTACGGAAGGCTGCCTTGGAGGTCCTTATGCCGTGGCAGACAAGTACCAGGCCAAGCACAATCTCCAAAAGCTTATTCATATGTTCGGGATGGAAAAAAGGGTCAAATATAGTTACGTAAAAAAGCTGTATGATAGGGGATGGTTTATCATTGACAAATCACCGGGCTATGGGAAAAGAAAACTCCCACAACTCACCTCATCCGAGATATCCAAGGGTATTGACAGACAAAATAGCATAGAGGAGATCCTGCGATTGCTGCCGCGCAAGGAATGCGGGGCATGCGGCTGCCCCGACTGCGCCACCTTTGCCGAAGATGTAGTTGATGGCAGAACCTCACTCCAGAGCTGTATGTTTTTGACGCTCTATCCGGATTTCTCAAAGCGATTTTAACCAATAAATTGCTACGAATTGGATGCCCTATCAGAATCCGACTGAGGGGTGCCTGAACGAAGGAGTATCCGCGTCATCCTGGGACGAAATTCACTCCTTGAACGCAAGGACCTGTCAAAACGTTTGAGGGCATAAAAGGTAATCCCCATGACCAAAAACCCACCAATAACAGAGGCCAAAGGGAGAGGCATATGTAAAACCCCGGCAAGCGACCCTCCTGCAAAAGCGCCTGCCATCAGGGCTACTACGGGGAGTATGTAAACAAGTAGGGACAGCTTCAAGAATGAACCAGAGGGAACGCTGAGTTCAACGTGATCTCCCTGCCCTGCCCCGAGATCATTGGCAACCTCGACTACCATACTTTTGCCGGAAACCACTTCACAACTACCGCGGGATTCACAGGTTGCACAGGCCGAACTCTTCTTGATTCGAACCAGGGTCTTTTGCCCGGACACATCTTCAATAACGCCTTGTTCAGTGACCATGAAAACTCCGTGATGTTGGAGGTCCAACTTCATGGAACAATGACCCATATATTCAAAATACTATTCTAAATCGCCATCTCCTCTCCTACCTGGAGAATTTACCGAGCTCCTTTACAAGAGCCTCAAGGCGCGGTCTCTTGTTAATATCATGAACATCTATGTACCGGATGATCCCCTTTTTGTCGATGACGAAGAGGGCTCTCTCTGATACGCCATCTGAACGTAAAACCCCGTACATCCGGGCAACGGCGCCGTGGGGCCAGAAATCAGAGAGCACCGGAAACCATAGGGTACCCATTTGGTTAATCCATGCGAACTGGGAGGGAATATTGTCCACAGTAATCCCTATGAGAACGGCATCATGTTTGTCAAAGATATCTTTAACGATATTATATCCGGGCCACTGGTCTGAACAGACCGGGGTCCATGCGGCCGGGACAAAAGAGATGACCACATTCTTCTTCCCCAAATAATCATGAAGGGATACCTGGCCTCCGGCCACCGCCGGAAGGGTAAAATCAGGGGCCTTGTCCCCCACCCTGACCTTCAATACGCTATCAACCGGCTTGAGTATGCCGGGATCATAGATATTGTCTTTGAAGGCACTGGATCTGCCATAGACGGTTGTTCCTAAAAACTGCCCTGTGAACAACAACGCAAGCATGAGGAGTAGACATTTTTTCATTTTTCACCTTCTTTTCCTAAGCCGGAACGCTTGAGAATCAACTCTAAAAATCGATCCTCTCCCTTTAACGCACCTAATTTAGAGTAAATAATCAGATTGGTCCCATCTGAATTGATCTTGACGCCTATGAAGTATGGGGTTCTCACCTTGCCCAAGGAATCATAAAGAGAAAAATCGTTATCCGGAATAAGCGGGAAGGGGATATGATACTTTTTTTTGAATATGCCAACCTCAAAGGATGAATTTCCGGCTCCTACCCCAACAAGTTTGATTTTATCCCTTATCGAGGCGTTACTCTCTATTTTGTTGTAGAGCCTGTTGATCACCGGCGCCTCTCTCTGACAGTAGGGGCAGTACATGCTGAAAATCTCAATAATAACCACATCGGCCTTAACATCCTGTATTCTAAAATCCCCGTCACCGGAGAGGCCTAAGTAGCTTCTCTCAGCAGGGCCATCCGGTAAGGGAAACTTCATATCAGGCAAGGCCTCTCCCTTTAAAGGTGGACCACTGGCCCCCATTGCCGTCATATGTGCCACCAGAAGAAAAAAAGCGATAACTAAAAGTGGCATTATAACTTTTTTCATTGCCTTTCCTCCATTATAGACGCTCAATTGCCCAATGATCGATTCTAAAATGGACACCCATCATAGGGTTGAAGATTGACTATTGGTGAAACGAGGCGAACTTGTCCTCTGTATTTGTGACGTAAATTTAAATATTATTGTGAAGAAATACCAGAAAAACAAGACAAAAAGGGATGCCTGAGTCGGCATCCCTTTTTTGTTTAAGGGTTTATAATAGTCTCCTACATTTAACTGGCTAATTTGTTAATAAACTGCCATTCCTTGGACAGGTCCTTGAGCGATCTTCCGATCTTTCTCAAGGCCATCTTCCTGTCCATACCGCCGGGCAGGACATCTACGTTGGCATAGGTATAGTACTTCTTTGGCTCAGCGGCTAACAGATAAAATACCCGCAGGTCTTCAAGACCGGTCAGTGTGGCCTTGGGGAACCTGGACTTGGCCGCAGCG
>Ga0315542_1001828_pt1 | contig 13234 bp, 8 predicted proteins | sample SalMarSW160120MG_FD_202541 | JGI IMG/M metagenome (GOLD analysis project Ga0315542, IMG submission 202541) | Salt marsh sediment microbial communities from the Plum Island Ecosystem LTER, Massachusetts, United States - Salt Marsh Sediment SW1601-20 ... | reverse complement strand
CAGATAGGTTTTGAACCGGGAAATGAAGTATCCGCTTTCCCGTCTGCAATTTCAAGTTTGATATAAAAAATTTCAACCATCTTAAAAGAGACAGGAGGAACACAGAATGGCGGACAAATCTTACGATGCAGTGGTGATCGGCGGTGGACATCACGGTACAACCATTGCCCCTTATCTGGCCAAAGCCGGTTTGTCAGTAGGGGTTTTTGAACGATTAGATCATCTCGGCGGCGGTGCAGTATCCTATGATGACACGCCGGCACCCGGGTTTCGGGGCAATTTCTGCGCCCATTTTACGCGCTATTATGGCCATCCCGCGTATAAGGAATTCAATCTTCGCGATGAGGGATTAGAGTATGTCTTTCCCGATACAAATGAAGCAGCAATCTTTGATGATGGAACTTCCTATGTAGCTTATGCCGGTTTTCCGGTCGTGGACCCACAAACTGGGGAAACACAGTATAGCGAAGAAAATGTGAAAAAGACCTATGAGCAGATCTCCAGGTTTTCCAAACCCGACGCAGAGGCATATCTTTATTGGACGGAAAAATACAAAGAAATAATCCGACCGGCATTTGCTAAGCACAGGTACTCGGTGGCAACCCCCTATGGGGTCCCTGATGCCATCGAAGAGCTGATGAGCAACCCTGAAAGCGGGATTGATCCATCCATGCAATTCATGACTGCTAAGGAAGTCGCACACTATTTCTTCGAGAGCCCGGAACTCAGGATTTTGACTCTGAGAGGGTTTCTCACCTCCTCCGGCATTTATGCGGATGATGTACCTGGTATTATGTATATCTTTGCGACCCTCCACCTGGTCCTCGGATGGGAGACGGCGGCCATTGCTAAAGGTGGAACACAGTCAATTACGGACTCACTGGTTTCCGCAGGAAAGAAACTGGGAGTTGAATACTTCATCAATTCTGAAGTGGATAAAGTGCTTATTGAAAATGGTAAGGCTAAAGGCATCAAGTTATTGGACGGGAGCGAGATCGAGGCTAAGCAAATGGTGGTATCTGATAATGCCACGCCTCAGCTTTTCCTTCGCATGATTGGAGAAGATTATCTAAGCACCCAGATGAAGCGCAAGGTGGATACGTATTTCTTTGATCGCGCGCAGCTTTTCTGGGGAACCGTGGGCGTACATGAACTGCCCCAATATAAGGCGGCAAAGGACAACCCTGATGTAAATAACACGCCGCGGACCTATTGGGCACCCAACGACCTGGCGTTTATGGAAGACAAATATGTACATGAAATCTTCCTGCTGGGTATGCCCTCCAAATTTTTCTGTTTGACGGCCCCTGACAGTATCTGGGATCCAACGCGCGTACCGGAAGGAAAACATAGCCTACATATAGAGGAATTCACCGCTCCTGCTCGAATTTTCTCCAGGAAGGAATGGCGGCAGTTGCATGATGAATTTTACGACTCCATGATTGCACAATGGCAGAAATATGCGCCCAACATGACCAAGGACAACTTCATCGGAGAGCGTATTGCGACACCCATCGATATACAGGATACCCACTTAGATATGAGAGAAGGGGGCTGGTCCGAGGGCAACTGCGGCGGCTCTCAGAGCGGACGTTTCAGGGGACTGCCGGGAGGCATCAAGACATTTATCGACGGTCTGTATATGTGTTCCTCGGGGGTGGCAGGTGGTCCGGCCATTGGACGGGGATCCAGCTACAACTGTTACCAGGTGATCGCCAAGGACTTTGGTTTGCGGATGCCGGAATACTGAAAACGCATAGCGCATAGAGCAAAGAATACAGCGCATAGCGGAAAAACGCCATGCGCCATGCGCAAGAAAGGAGTGTCAACATGCGGTTGAAGGATAGAGTAGCCATCGTGACCGGCGGGGCTAGAGGATTGGGCCGCGCCTTTGCGCTTCGGTTGGCACAGGAAGGGGCGCAAATCATGGTTATGAATATCGTGCTCCGTGATAAAGACCTGGAAGACATGAAAGAAACTGTCGCGTTGATCAAAGAAACGGGCGGTGATGCGCAATTCTTCGAGGGTGATGTGACCAGCGAGTCGGACACCCGGGCCATGGCGGAAGCAGCAGTCGAGGCATTTGGTGGAATCCATATCCTTATCAACAATGCCGCCATCTATGACGGGCTTGTACGAAAACCATTCGATGAAATTCCCGTGGACGAATGGGATCGGGTCATGGGGGTGAACGTCAAAGGCGCCTTTCTATCTACGCGTGCCGTGTTTCCCCTCATGAAACAGCAGGAGTACGGAAAAATCGTGAACCTCTGTTCCGAAACGGCGTTTACCGGTTCCCATGGGTTTGTCCATTATGTATCCTCCAAAGGTGGTGTTCTGGCTCTGACCCGGGCCTTAGCCGTTGAATTAGGTCCCTACAACATTTGCATCAATGCCGTTGCCCCCGGGTTTACGGACACTGAAGCCAGCCGTTCCCTGACGGATGTGGAGCAATATGACACATCCAAAACTCCCCTCGAGCGCGTGGGAACGCCTGAAGACATCACTGGAGCTGCTCTTTTTTTAGCATCCCCAGAAAGTGATTTTATCACGGGACAAACCCTGGTAGTGGATGGGGGAAGGTATATGCATTGAAGGAGGCGCAAGGGAAGGATTGAACGGCGGAGTTGAATTTAGTTTAGCGGTAAAAACAACTAAAACCAAGAACAATCATCAATCTAAAGGGTTTTATGTGGAAGCAGTAGCGCCATTAAAAGAGGCATCAGATATGATAAGGGATGCCGGTGGTGAAGCATTCAAGCTCTGTTTTCAGTGCGGGCTTTGCACTGTCAGTTGTCCTTGGAATAATGTCAGGTCGTTTATCCCACACAAGATGATTTGTCAGGCTAAGTTTGGTCTGGCCGACATAGATGATGAGGAATGGTGGTTGTGCTCGACCTGCAACATGTGTGTCAGTCGATGTCCACGGGGTGTTTCCATCACAGATATTATGCGGGCAATTCGGGCCATCGTGCTGGAATACCAGTACAGTATGGCGCAATCAAGCCTCAGAAATGTCATGGGCAGTTTGAGTGGAAATGGGAATCCATGGGGAGAGAAACGGGAGAAGCGTTCTGACTGGGTTCGGGATATGGATATCAGGACCTTCAACCGGGATATGAATCTACTCTACTTTCCCTGTTGTGTCCCTGCCTATGATCCCAAGCTCAGAAGCATTGCCCGGGCCACATCTGAGATACTCCAAAATACAGGGGCCAATTTTGGCATTTTAGGCGCTAAGGAAAACTGTTGTGGCGAGAGCATTCGCAAGGCAGGCAACAACGACCTGTTTGAAACCCTGGCAAAGGGCAATATTAATGCCTTTAACGAGAGCGGCGTAAAGGAAATCGTTGTCAGTTCGCCGCACTGCTATACTACGTTTAAGGACGAGTATCCCGGTCTTGGGGGAAACTATAAGGTCATTCACTTCACACAGTATCTGGCAAAACTCATTGACGAAGGTAGACTTAACTTCAATAAGGAATTCAAGAAAAGGGTGATTTATCATGATCCCTGTTATCTCGGGCGTCATAACGGGATATATGATGAACCACGAGAGGTCCTGAGAAACATTCCCGGTCTGGAACTGATGGACGAGGTTGATTCTCGTGAGAACAGCCTCTGCTGCGGCGGCGGGGGGGGGAGGATATGGATGGAAACTAAGAAGGGTGAGCGGTTTTCAGATATCTTAGTTGATCAGGCCATTTCATTGGGGGCAGATGTTTTGGCTACTGCCTGCCCATACTGCCTCCTTAATTTCAGGGACAGTGTATTGAACACTGATAAGGAGGATCTCCTTGAAGTGAGGGATATTTCCGAGATTGTTCAAGAGGCTCTGTAATAGCGGTAAAGGACTTTGACAGGATGAACAGGATGAACAAGATAAGAAAGGTTGGTCCTGTATATCTTGTCTAAAGAAATAGAAGGCTATAACTGACGTTCTTTACTTATTATTTTAACATTTTTTCGTTAACCTTGTGGCTATGCGACTTACAGGTAGTTTGTAAATGGTAACCGCTGATGTAAAAATCAATGAGGCCCCAATCCTGACCCCGGGCAAAGTGGGTGCGGTTATGGTAGTGGGCGGCGGGGTGAGTGGGATACAGGCCGCGTTAGATACTGCAAACTCGGGCTTTAAGGTCTATCTCGTTGAAAAGGGTCCGGCCATTGGCGGCAGGATGTCCCAACTGGATAAGACCTTTCCCACCAATGACTGCTCCATGTGTATCCTCTCTCCCAAGTTCATTGAATGCGCCACAAACCCCAATATATCGATTATAACCGACACCCAGGTTGACGGCATTGAGGGCGAGGCAGGGAATTTTGAGGTAACCCTGCTTCAAAAGCCAAAATATGTTGATCCGGCAAAATGTACCGGATGCGGAACATGCGCCGAGTATTGCCCGATAAACGTCCTCGATGCCTATAATGAAAACCTGTCAACATTAAAGGCTATCCATCTTGCCTTTCCCCAGGCAGTGCCTGCGGTATCTGCAATAGATCTCTCACACTGCCTTTACCTGTTGAGGACAGAGTGTCAGATCTGTGTCCCGGCATGTAAGAATAAGGCGATAGACTTTCATCACCACGAAGAGAAGTTGAAAATTGAGGTCGGCAGTGTAATTCTCTCCCCTGGTTACGAGCCATTCGATCCCCAATTGCAGAGCCAGTACGGTTATCCAAGGCTGAGTAATGTGGTTACCAGCCTCGAATTAGAACGTCTGTTGAGCGCCTCGGGGCCCAATCGGGGGGTATTGCGCAGGCCATCCGACGGGAAAACGCCTGAGAAGATAGCCTGGATCCAATGCGTCGGATCACGAGATACGAATACAGGCAATACCTACTGTTCAGCGGTCTGCTGTATGTATGCCATGAAGCAGGTAATCCTGTCCAAGGAACATATCCCTGAGCTCAATGCCTTAATCCTGCATAATGATATCCGGGCCTATGGAAAGGGGTTCGAGCGCTATTATGAAAGGGCTCAGAATACCCCGGGGGTCCGGTTTATCTGGAGCAAGACCTCGGTTTTAGGAGAGCAGCCCGAAACAGGAAACGTGGTGCTCAGGTATCGTCTCAACGGCACTGAAGTAAAGGATGAGGAATTCGATCTTGTCGTACTTTCCGTTGGCCTCTCCTCGCCTGACAGCAACAGAGAGTTGGCAGATAAACTCTGTGTCAATACAAATCAGTGCGGATTCTGTAAGAGAACCGGTTTTTCCCCTGTTGAGACCTCACGGCCTGGTATTTATGCCTGCGGGGCGTTTCGGGCCCCTATGGATATCCCGGACTCGGTCACCATGGCAAGCGGGGCTGCATCACTCGCTTCACAGCTTCTTTCTGAAGAGAGAGGGACCTTAATTTCGGAGAAGTCATACCCGCCCGAGCGGGATGTTAGTGGAGAACCGCCGAGAGTTGGTGTCTTTGTCTGTGACTGCGGTACCAATATCGTCAAGGTGGTGGATGCGGCAGGGGTTGTTGAATATGCGAAAACATTGCCCGGGGTGATCCATGTTGAAGAGGACACATTTGCCTGTTCTATTGATTCCATTTCCCACATGGTAGAAACCATCAAGGAAAAAGGGATCAACAGGTTAGTGGTTGCCGCGTGCACGCCGAGGACCCATGAGCCTCTCTTCCAGGACGTCCTCAGACAGGCGGGCCTGAACCCGTATCTGTTTGAGATGACCAATATCAGGGAACACTGTTCCTGGGTCCATATGGGTGAGAAAAAGAGGGCCACCCGGAAGGCAGAGGATCTCGTGAGAATGGCTGTTTCCAAGGCAGGGCTCCTCGAATCCCTGCCTCAGTTGTCTTATGCGGTCACCGGAACGGCTTTGGTGATCGGCGGGGGTATCTCCGGCATGGTGAGCGCCCTGGCCCTGGCCCGTCAGGGGGTCGAGGTGTTCCTGGTTGAAAGGGGAGCGGAGCTTGGGGGCATGGGCAGACGTATCCGTTATTCCATTGAAGGGGATGATGTTCGGGCCTATGTTCAGGACCTCATCAGAGAAGTTTATTCCAACCTCCTAATCCAGGTTTATACTGAGGCCGAACTGGTCGATTTTTCCGGGTACGTGGGTAATTTTTTTAGCAAAATATGCGTTGGAAAGGGTAATATACTGAAGGAGATCAACCACGGTGTCACCATTGTAGCCACCGGGGCCGGGGAATTCAGGCCTGCGGAGTATCTTTATCAGGAAGATTCGCGTGTCCTGACCCTGCTTGAATTGGAAGGTGAAGTAAAAAGAGGAAGTGAAAGGATAAGAAACTGTAATACATTTGTTATGATACAGTGTGTGGGCTCGAGGGATAAGGATCGGCCATACTGCAGCAGGGTATGCTGTTCTCAGGCCATAAAGGATGCCCTGGCCCTGAAAAAAATAAACCCGGATATGGAGATTTATATCCTTTATCGAGACATGAGGACCTATGGGTTCAGGGAGGATTACTACCGGGAAGCGGCGGACCAGGGGGTGATCTTTATCCGTTATGATCCTGACGATAGACCTGAAGTGGAGGCGGTTGAGGAAAACGGCAGATCTGTTCTAAGGGTTCTTATAACAGAACCTGTACTGGGACAACGCCTGGTATTAGATGCCGACATGTTGGCCCTTGGCGTGGCCACGATCCCCCCGGCGGGCAGCAGGGAATTGTCCCAAATGCTCAAGGTGCCTTTAAATGAGGACGGTTTTTTTATGGAGGCCCATATGAAACTTCGCCCTGTGGATTTTGCCACAGATGGCATCTTCATGGCGGGTCTTGCACACAGTCCCAAGTTTATTGATGAAAGCATTGCACAGGCTGAGGCTGCGGCCTCACGGGCCATGACCATACTGTCAAGGGATGAAATGCTGGCAGGTGGCGCGATCTGTGAGGTGAACAGGCAAAAGTGCACCGGCTGCGGGGTTTGTCAGGAGGTCTGCGCCTTTAATGCCATAGAGTTGGATCTGAAGGAGGGGGTGGCTGTAATCAATAATGCCCTCTGCAAAGGGTGCGGACTATGCTCATCCTCCTGCAGAAGCGGGGCCCTGGATATCATGGGATTCAGTGAAGAGCAAACTATGTCTTTGATTGATATTTGTCTGACTGGTTAGGGAACGATTTTGGATTACAGATTGCGGATTGCGGATTAAGGAATTTGCAATACTAATTTGGTTGAAGATTTCCGAGGAAAACTAACCGGATAACCGGAATTGCGAATTCAGGAATTGAAATATAAATCTTTGTCTTATCTTAATCCCTGAATTCCTGAATCCCTAAATTCACAATTGAGAGGATTAAGATGTTTGGCTGGAAAGGAAAAATGTTACGTGTCGATCTTTTGCGGGGGAACTGTTCTGTGGAGGATACCCCGTCTGATGTGATCAGGGATTATATCGGCGGTCGCGGCGCTGGTGTAAAGATCCTGTTTGACGAGATTGACCCGAGGATCGATCCGCTCGGTCCTGAAAATAAATTGATCTTTGCTACCGGTCCTTTGGTGGGAACAGGGGTTCCAGCCGGTGGGAGATACATCGTGGCATCCAAGTCACCCCTGAGTGGCGCAATCGCCAACCCCTGTTGTGGCGGGTATTTCGGTCCAAATCTGAAGTTTGCAGGGTATGATCTGCTGATCATCGAGGGTAAATCGCCGGAGCCCGTTTACCTGTTCATCCGGGATGATGTTGTTGAGATCAGGCCTGCCAAACAGTTGTGGGGAAAGTGGGCTACCGAAACTGAGAGATTAATCAGATCGGAGATGAGCGAGGATTTTGACGAGTGGGAACTCAATAATATGAGTATCGTAACCATCGGTCCTGCAGGAGAGAATCTGGTCAAGTTCGCCTGCATTATGTCTGACGGGGGGAGGGCCGCCGGGCGATCCGGGCTTGGCGCGGTTATGGGCTCGAAAAACCTGAAAGGGTTGGTCGTCAGCGGTACAGGGGAAGTTAGAATAGCGGATGTGGATGGTTTCAAGAAGGCGGTCATGGATTTCTTTGAAGAGGGGAGGGTGAACAAGACCTTGGAGAAGAGACGCAGGTGGGGCACATGGAGTCTTCCGGGCCGGGCCAATAAGACCGGGACCCAGGCCGCCCTTAATTTTCAATCCGGCTATTTTGAGCCATTCACCAAATTTGAAGACCCCGATTTTATCCGCGACAGTATCCGCGTGAGGGATGAGGCGTGCTTTGGCTGTCCCTTTGCCTGCAGTAAGAGGAGCCGGATAGAAGACCTGGCATACCCGGGCACCACCAAAGGACCGGAGCATGAGTCAATGGCCCTGTTGGGATCCAACTGCGGCATTGGTGATCTTGATGACATATACAGGGCCAATTATCTCTGCAACGAACTCGGGATGGACACGATTTCTGCCGGGGCAATTATCTCCTGTGCCATGGAGATGTTTGAAAAGGGATACCTGCCCGAGAAAGACATCGGATACCCCTTGGGTTTCGGCAACAACGAGGCCATGTTTGAGTTAATGCGAAAGACGGCTCTCCGGGAAGACTTCGGCGATTTGTTGGCTGAAGGAGGAGATGCATTAGCAAAAAAGTACGGTCATCCCGAGCTTTTTATGGGGATAAAGGGGATGGGTATGCCTGCCTGGCACCCCCAGGGGGTTGAAGTTATCGGTCTGCAGTACGCGACAAACAACGTCGGGGCGTGCCATACCAAAGCAACCTTGCCCTTTTATGAGGGACGAAAGGACCCGGAACACCACGTGGAGTTGACAAAACAGGACCAGGACTACGTTGCTGTGGTTGATTCCAGCGTCCTTTGCTGGATTATCTATCATGGCCCCCTGTGGGGCGAAAAGCTCCTTTCTTGGCTCCAGATTACCACGGGCATCGATTACACAGAAAATGATCTCTCCCTGATCGGTGAAAGGATATGGAACCTGGAAAAAATATTCAATCTCAAGGCAGGGCTCAGCAACAAAGATGACAGCCTCCCTAAGAGAATAACTGACGAACCGAGGGTCAAGGGTCAGGTGGTCCACCTCGATCGAATGTTGCCCGAATACTACAGATTGCGGGGTTGGGATGAGAATGGCATTCCCACACCTGAAAAACTACAACAGTTGGGACTGGAAAAGGAAGGGGCAGGGATGTGAGGATAAAGATAGATCATTTAAAATGTACTGGATGCAAGCTCTGCGAAGTAGTATGCTCTTTGCAGCATACGGAAGCGGTCAATCTCTGGAGATCGAGGATAAGAGTATTCATCGGCGAAGATTACTGTCTTCCGGTAATCGCAGGGCCATATACAGAGGCCATGTGCAATTCAAAGGATGTAGTTTTGGTGGAGGGAAAGGAGATTGATGGGTGTGTTGTGTGCAGGGCTTCGTGCCCGGCCAAGTCTATATTTAAGGAGCCTGACACTGCCATCCCCTTGAAATGCGATTTCTGCGGTGACCCTCCTGAACCCCAATGCGTTGCCTGGTGTGATGCTGACGCATTGACGATTTGCGATTGAAACCTGATATAGCCGCAAAAAGGCGCAAAATTCACAAAAGTTAAATTTAAATATAGGAATATCAGTAAATTATAAGCAAGGAACATTTGGGATTAGATTTTTTACGAGACCATCGTACTTTGAGGATTTCTTGGATAATTGGATGGCCGGACGGATGGATAGGTTGAATAAACCATTTGGTGTCCATCCAGAAATGAGATAGTTTTTGCAAGATCAAGGAAGATGAAGATTTTAACCACAGGAATACATTGGAGTATTTCGAGGATTAAGATTTGAGTCTGACGCTGAGATTGCGGAAAATAGCCATTTATGGATCGACACTACTTAACCAGTTAACGTTATCAAGGGTAAGGGCCAAAGGTCGGGCTGTATTTTAATGGGAGCCCTTCCGTCACCAAAAACCACAAAGGAGAAGGAGGATACAAAATGAAAATCTATGATGTAGTTCCGGGCTTTGAATTTGATGAAGAGGTAGATCTTGAAAAGTCACCGGCATGGTTTTTGGATGCCACCCATTCCGTGCCACCATGGACTCCCATGTTCGGATGGTTCTGGATCAACTTCTGCCGTCACGGGATGCAGTACGGTGCCGAGAAACTGAGCCTTCCCACGGTCAAGGGCTGGGATTGGAGGTTCAAGGACGGAGGCGGATATCTCACCCTGAACCTTGTGATGGATGAAGCAGAGCGAAAAGAACGGGAGGTAAAGTTCAGGGAGGCCATTCGCCCCTTCATTGAGGACTATGACAAACTGTGGGGCGACTATGTGGACGAGATGCTGGGCCACTACGCAAGGTTGAAGGCTTGTGATGTAGACAGTGCAAGTAACACCGAACTCCTTGCAAACTTCGAGGATGTTATAAATGTCTGCAGGCGCATGTGGGAGATTCACATGCACATGATGTACGGTGTCGACACGGCCTTCATCCTCTTTGAGAATGTGTGCAAAGACACCCTCGGTATAGACGACACACATCCCACCTTTCACGATCTCCTAAGGGGTTATGACAACAAGGTGTTTGAGGTGGACAGGGAGCTCTGGAAGCTTTCCAAAAAGGCCGAGGAAATGGGTGTCGCCGATATCATACTCAACAGCAGTTCAGGGAACGCACTGGCTGCGCTCAAGGATAATGAGGCAGGGAAGAAATGGCTTGAGGATCTTCAGGTTTTACTTGATGAGGATGGATGGCGCATGCAGCGCATGGCCGAGATCAACCTGCCCACCTGGCTGGAGGATCCGACCCCCGCCGTCGCCAGCGTGAAGTTCTTCTTGAAACAGGGGGGCGATTTCAACCTGGATACGGAAAGGGGAGGTTTGGTAAAACGGCGCGAGGAGGCCACAAAAGAGGTCTTGGAGAAAGTACCGGAAGACCAGCAGGGATGGTTTAAAATGCTTCTGGGTCTTGCCCAGAAAACGGGTACCTTCAGCGAGGAACACAATCACTATTTGGACCTTTATACCCATGCCCTCATGCGAAGGTCATGCGTCGCGATAGGGAAACGGCTGGTAGGGGCCGGGGTGATTGATGATCCGGAGGACACATTTTTTCTCATGCCAGACGAGATAAGGGCCGTTGCCCTCGTGCCGGACGGTTCTAACCTCAGACATATTGTTGAGAGAAGACGGAAAGAGTGGGAAGGGTGGTGCAGCAAAGAGAACCCACCCGCCATCCTCAAAGAAGGCTTTACCATGGATGACGCCATGGGGGTCCTTGTGCAGTCCAATGATCCCATCGCCCTCAAGGTGGTGGTGGGGGCTATGCCGGTTCCCAAGCCGGAACTGAATGCAGACCTCTACGGGATATGTGGTTCGGGAGGCGTTACAGAGGGTCCGGCCAGGGTTATCATGGAGGAGTCTCAACTGGATGAAGTACAGAAGGGAGACATCCTGGTAGCCGCATCTACGGCCCCAAGTTGGACACCGGTTTTCGGCCTGCTGAATGGTGTTGTGGTTGACAGGGGAGCAAGTCTCTCACATTCAGCCATCGTGAGCAGGGAGTATGGCATCCCATGCGTCATCAATGTGTTTGAGGGAACCGCCAAAATAAAGACGGGTCAGCGCATCAAGGTGGATGGTGACAACGGGGTTGTGTATATCATGGACAAGTAGCACGATTTCGGATTTCGGATTGTGGGTTTAAGAATGATGTCCGGTACAAATCCGAAATACTATATATGGCTCAATCAGATAGGCGGTTTAAGGATACGGCAGGAGGAGTATGGCATGGTATCTCAATTTAAATATATTCTCTGGTTTGAAGAATGTAGCAAGAGCGCTCTCCCCCTTGTAGGAGGTAAAAACGCAAACTTGGGGGAGATGGTGAATGCGGGAATAAGGGTCCCCCCGGGATTTGCAGTAACGAGTGAGGCATTTCAACAATATATGGACGAGGCAATGTTATGGGACCGGGTCAGGGACACATTGTCTGACGTATCTGCTGATGACATAAAGGAAATTTCTAAAGCCGGGAGCTCAATCCGCCAGGCCATCCTCTCCGCACCGATCCCGGATGAGATACAGGAAGAAATAATTGCTGCATATACATCCCTGTGTGAGAAATGCGACATGACAGACCTTCCCGTGGCCGTAAGATCGAGCGCCACAGCAGAGGACCTTGAAGATGCCAGTTTTGCAGGCCAACAGGATACCTATCTCTGGATTTGGGGCAACGACGAGGTTGTCAAGGCCACCCATGAATGCTGGGCAAGCCTCTTCACCGACAGGGCCATTATTTACAGGATGAGGGTGGGTTTCCCCCAGGACGGGGTCCTAATAAGCGTGGGTATACAGAAGATGGTTAACTCCAGGTCCGCGGGGGTGATGTTTACCCTCGACCCGGTTACTGGCGACAGGTCCAAGATCACAATTGATGCAAACTGGGGGTTTGGAGAAAGCATTGTGCAAGGCATGGTCTCTCCTGATAACTTTATTATCGATAAGAACTCCCTGTCGATAAAGCAGAGTATCATAGGGCAGAAAGACAAAAAGTTTGTTGCAAAGGGATGTGGTACGATCGTAGAACCTGTTCCCCCTGAAGAGCAGGTGATCCCCTGCATCAGTGTTGCCGAAGTGACAGAAATAGCAAAGATGGGAATGCGTATTGAAAAACATTACGGGTCTCCCCAGGACATCGAGTGGGCCATAGACGCGGATTTGCCGTTTCCGGAAAATACCTTTTCGACCCAATCCAGACCTGTAACGGCCGCGGGGAAGAGTGACTTTGGCGGTGATGTCAGCAAAGAGGAAGGAAAAGGCGATACGGATCATATCATCGATCTTATGCTTATGGGGTTTAGCAGATAGGGAGGCAAATCATGTCAGACAATAGTCTGTTAGTTGGGAAGAAGATTCTTATCGTGGATGATGAACCTGACGTCTTAAACGTACTGGAAGAAATGCTGGACATGTGCGAGGTTGTAAAGGCCTCCTCATTTGATGAGGCCAAGAAACATTTAGAGTCAGATGATTTTGACATGGCTATTCTGGATATCATGGGTGTTGATGGCTATAAGCTATTAAACATTGCCAAACACAGAAATATAACGGCCGTCATGCTGACAGCCAACGCGTTGAGTCCTGATAATCTCGTTAAGTCTATCAAGGAAGGGGCTGATTCCTATCTCCCCAAAGAAGAAATGACCAACATCACGACTTTCCTGATTGATATATTAAAATCCCAAAAGGAAGAAAAATCTCCTTGGGAGCCTTGGCATAAGAGATTGTCTACCTCCTATTTTGATAAGAAATGGGGTGCTGCCTGGAAGGATCAGGACAAGGAATT
>Ga0315542_1001825_pt1 | contig 13239 bp, 13 predicted proteins | sample SalMarSW160120MG_FD_202541 | JGI IMG/M metagenome (GOLD analysis project Ga0315542, IMG submission 202541) | Salt marsh sediment microbial communities from the Plum Island Ecosystem LTER, Massachusetts, United States - Salt Marsh Sediment SW1601-20 ... | reverse complement strand
CGCCCGCGTCATGGAACCGGCCTGCGGAGCCTGCATCGGCATGGGTCAATCCCCGGCCTCGGACGCGGTCAGCCTGCGGACCTTCAACCGCAATTTCCGCGGCCGCTCCGGGACGGCCAACGCCAAAGTCTACCTGGTCTCGCCGCAAACCGCCGCCGCCGCGGCTTTGGCCGGCGAAATGGTGGATCCCCGGCGCCTGCGGCTTGCCCGCAGGTTCGCCGTGCCGCAGCGCGCGGACTTGGACGACAGCCTGCTGGTCCGGCCGCCCCGGGACGGCCGGCGGGTCCGGATCGTGCGGGGGCCGAACATCGCGCCTCTGCCGGCCATGCCGCCGTGGCCTGAATCGGACACGGGCCGGGTCCTGCTGAAACTGGGGGACAACGTCACGACGGACGACATCATGCCCGCCGGCGCCAAGATTCTGCCCCTGCGCTCGAACATCCCCGCGCTGGCCCAGTACGCCTTCAGCGGAATCGATTCCCAATTCGCGGCCCGCGCGCAGCAGTTCCATGGCGGTTATATCGTGGGCGGCGAAAACTACGGCCAGGGGTCCTCCCGGGAGCACGCGGCCTTGGCGCCCCGCACCCTGGGGGTTCGCGCCGTGCTGGCCAAATCCTTCGCCCGCATCCACCAGGCCAACCTGATCAATTTCGGGATCGTCCCCTTGAGTTTCAAGTATCCGGCCAATTACGAACAGATCCTGCCCGGGCAGGAACTGGCCTTACCGGAGGTCAAGCGGCGTTTGTCCGCCGGACAGCCGGTCCTGGTGCGGAATCTTAGCACGGGGGAGGAGTGGGAAATGCTGTGCCCGCTGACCTCCCGGCAGCTGCAGATTCTCCTGGCCGGCGGTCTCTTAAACGCCTTGAAAAGCGTACTGGCGCCGGCGGCAGCCGGCGTCCGGCGCTAGGCTTCAGGAGAAACCCCCGCGGGGAAAATCCATTTCAGGAGGAACAAGATGATGCACAGATGGGCACGGATCCAGGCGTGGGGGTTGATCCTGCTGCTGGCGGGCTGCGCCGGCGTGGAACTTCCGCCGGATACTCCCGCCACGACGCAAAATACCCAGAAAGAAGGAGGCAACATGACCGTTCCAGACCAGCCGAGCCAGGCCGTCATCGAAACCAGCAAGGGGACGATCCGGTTCAAGTTTTTTCCCGCGGAGGCCCCGAAGACGGTGGACAATTTCATCCAGCTGGCCCGCAAGGGATTTTACGACGGCCTGACCTTTCACCGTGTGGTGCCGGGATTCGTGATCCAGGGCGGCGACCCGAAGGGCGACGGCACGGGCGGTCCCGGCTACACCGTGAAGGCGGAATTCAATTCCCGGCCCCATCTGGCCGGAACCGTGGCCATGGCCCGCTCCGCGGATCCGGATTCGGCGGGCAGCCAGTTTTACATCTGCCTCGAACCGCAGCCGGGTTTGAACGGGCAATACACGGTCTTCGGGCAGGTCACGGAGGGCATGGATGTGGTCCGGAAGATCCGCGTCGGGGACGTCATGACCAAGGTGACGGTGGAATAGACGCCGCGGGCAAGAAAAATATTTTTCAACGCAAAAAAATATTTTCCTCCTCAATGATCTGTGGTATAAAAAGTATATAGATCGCAGGAGAGGAGGTGAACCAATGGCAGTGAAGAAGGCGAAGAAGGCGGCGAAGAAAAAAGCTACGAAGAAAAAGTAAGCGGAAAATCACCCGTAAGGTGAAACGATATGGAAAACCGGGGGGCCGTTTGGTTTCCCCGGTTTTTCTTCTTGGCCCTACGCAGCACCGGCGGCGCGCGGCGGATAAAGCTTGACAGACCGAGGCTCCCGGTGTATTGTCGAAAACTGATCCTATCCTTTAATCTAGCTCCGCGAAGCTAGGAAGGGTTTGGCCCCATGTTTGCTGGCTCCATCCTCCCCAGTCCATCCTCCGCCTCCCGGGCTGCTTCGGCAGCGGGAGGCTTTTTTATTCCAGACGCCACGCACGCGGGAGGGCCGCATGCCTAAACCCAAAAAAGCCCAGATTCTGGACGCCGAGGGGATCCGCCGGGCCTTGACGCGCATCGCCCACGAGATCCTCGAGCGCAACCATGGCACCGGCCAACTGGTGCTGATCGGCATCCTGCAGCGCGGGGACGTGCTTTCGCACCGCATCGCCGAGCACATCGGCCGGATCGAGGGCGCCCCGCCGCCGGTGGGCGCCCTGGACATCACCTTTCACCGGGATGATTTGGCGCGCAGCACGCAGGCCGCGGCCAGCAACCGTCCCAGCCACCTGCCCTTCGACCTGGAGGGCAAGCACGTGGTGCTGGTGGACGACGTCCTCTACACCGGTCGCAGCATCCGGGCCGCCATGGATGAACTGAACGACTACGGCCGTCCCCGCTCGGTGCAGCTGGCCGTCCTGGTGGACCGGGGCCACCGGGAGCTGCCGATCCACGCGGACTACGTCGGCAAGAACGTGCCGACTTCCCAGCGGGAAAACGTGGCCGTCCACCTGCGGGAGCAGGACGGCGAGGAAGGCGTCTTCATCTACGAACGGGAACCCGGTGAGGAAGCGAAGGAGGGATGAGAGGTGCCTTTACAGCGTAAAGACCTGCTGGGGCTCGAAGGCCTGTCGGGGGAGGAGATCCAGCTGATCCTGGACACGGCCCGGTCCTTCAAGGAGGTCGGCCAGCGGCCGATCAAAAAGGTTCCCGCCCTGCGCGGCAAGACCGTGGTCAACCTTTTCTTCGAACCCTCCACCCGCACCCGCACCTCCTTTGAACTGGCGGCCAAGCGCCTGAGCGCGGACGTGGTGAATTTTACCGCCTCCTCCTCGTCCCTGCAAAAGGGCGAATGTCTCCTGGACACCGTGCGCAACATCGAGGCCATGAATGTCCACACCATCATCATGCGCCACGCCTGTTCCGGCGCCGTGAACTTCGTGGCGGAACACATCCACGCCAGCGTGGTCAACGCCGGCGACGGGACGCATGAACATCCCACCCAGGGCCTCCTGGACCTGTACACCATCCGGGAGTGCAAGCACGATTTTTCAGGTCTGGTCGTGACCCTGGTGGGCGATATTCTGCATTCCCGCGTGGCGCGTTCCAACGTGCACGGCCTGCGGAAGCTGGGCGCCACGGTGCGGGTGGTCGGCCCGGCGACGCTGGTGCCGCGCTGCTTCGAACGCCTGGGCGTGGAAGTCCATCACCGCCTGGAGGAGGCCATCACGGGCGCCGACGTCATCAATATCCTGCGCATCCAGCTGGAGCGTCAGGACGGCAAGTATTTCCCCAGCAGCCGGGAATACGCCAACCTCTACGGGATCAATGCCCGCCGCCTGGGCCTGGCCAAGCCGGACGTCCTCATTATGCATCCCGGCCCCATGAACCGGGGCATCGAGATCTCGCCCCGGGTGGCGGACGGACCCAACTCCGTGATCTTAGACCAGGTGACCAACGGCGTGGCGGTGCGCATGGCGGTGTTGTACCTTCTTTCCGGAGGTGAAGGCGCGGATGAGAACCTTGATTAAAAACGGGCGGATCCTGGATCCGGCCAGCGGTCATGACGCGGTCGGGGATTTGTGGCTGGACGCAGGCCGCGTTCAGGCCATCACCCCTCCGGGGGCAAAACGGCCCGAACCCGGGGATGAAATCTTCGAGGCGCAGGGCCTGGCCGTGGCGCCGGGCCTGGTGGACCTGCACGTGCACCTGCGCGAACCGGGGGAGGAGTACAAGGAAACCATCGCTTCCGGCACGCGGGCGGCCGCCGCCGGGGGCATCACGTCGCTGGCCTGCATGCCCAACACGGATCCGCCGGTGGACAACCTGGCCATGGTGGACCTCATCTTTTCCAAGGCCCGGCAGCAGGGCGTGGTCAACGTGTATCCGGTGGCGTGCATCACCAAGGGGCGGCGGGGTGAGGAACTGGCCGAGATGGGGGAGCTGCAGGCGGCCGGCGTCAAGGCCGTCTCCGACGACGGCAACCCGGTGTCCTCGCCCATGCTGATGCGCAGCGCCCTGCAGTACGCGGGCATGCTCGACCTGCTGGTGATCAATCACGCGGAGGAACGCTCCCTGTCCGGCAAGGGCGTGGCCCACGGGGGGTTCACGGCCGCCAAACTGGGATTGAGCGGGGTGCCGCGTTCCGCGCTGGAAGTCATGATCAGCCGCGACGTCATCCTGGCCGAGGAAACGGGCAGCCGCATCCACATTCCGCACGTCTCCACCGCGGGCGCGGTGCGCATCATCCGCGAAGCCAAGCAGCGGGGCGTCCGGGTGACGGCCGAGACGGCGCCGCACTATCTGGTCTTGACGGACGAATGCCTGGCGGATTACAACAGCAACGTGCGCGTCAACCCGCCGATCGCGGAGGCCTCCGACCGGGAAGCCCTCCTGGCGGGACTCGCCGACGGGACCCTGGACGCCGTCGCCACGGACCACGCCCCGCATTCCCGCCGGGAGAAAGACATGGAGTTCGTTCTGGCCGCACCGGGCATCAGCGGGCTGGAAACCTCCCTGTCCCTGGTCTTGACGGCCGTGACGGCCACGGGCCGGCTGTCCCTGCTGGAAACGCTCCGGCGCCTGACCAGCAACCCGGCGCGGATTCTGAAGGTTCCCAAAGGGACCCTGGCGGCGGGCGCGGACGCGGACGTGGTGATTTTCGACGCCGAGGGCGAGCGCGAAATCCGGGCGGCGGAGTTTGTCAGCCAGTCCAACAACACGCCGTTCGACGGCCGGCGGGTGAAGGGCCGGGTTCTGGCCACCTTGGTGGCGGGCCGGGTCATCCACGCCGATCCTGCATTTGCGGTGCGCCGGTCCGGCGGTCTTCCGGCCGGCGGCGTATAAAAGGAGCAACCCGGTGGCACGTCTGCATCGAATCCGCCGTTTCGGAGACTTCGCGCACCTGACGCTGTCCGCGCCCGCCGTCGCCCGGGGCGCCCGGCCCGGGCAATTTCTTGAAATTCGCACCGGCGGCGGCCCGGCGCCGTTTTGGCGCCGGCCCTTTTCCATCTGCCGCGCGACCGCGACCCAGGTGGAAGTGCTGGTGAAGGCGGTCGGGCCCGGCTCGCGCTGGCTGGCCGCCCGGCGCGTGGGCGAGACGTTGGATCTTCTCGGCCCTTTGGGCCGGGGTTATTCGCTGGCCGGCCGGGAACCCCGTCTGCTGGTGGGGGGAGGCTACGGCGTGGCGCCGCTGCTCTTTTTAGCCGAGCGCCTGCGCGCCCGCGGCTGCGCGGTGGAAGCCCTGGTGGGGGGACGCTGCACCGAAGACCTGCTCCTGCGGAACGAACTGCGGCGGGCGGGCGCGCGCGTGGCCTGCGCCACCGAGGACGGCGGCACCGGAATGCGCGGAACGGCCGCGGACCTGTTGTCGGAACGCCTGCGCGGGCGCGGCCGGCCGGTGCGGATCGCGGCCTGCGGTCCGCGCGGCCTGCTGGCGGCCGTGGCCCGGCTGGCGCGGCGGTACGGCCTGCCCGCCGAGGTTTCGTTGGAAGAAACCCTGGCCTGCGGTCTGGGCGTATGCAACGGTTGCGTGGTGCGGGTGAAGGGCGAATACCGGCGGGTCTGCGTAGACGGGCCGGTTTTTCCGGCCGAGGATGTGGAGTGGCATGAAGAAGAATAAGCGCCGACAACCTTCCCTGGCCGTCACGGTCGGCGGCCTCCGGCTGCGCAATCCCGTGCTGCTGGCGTCCGGCACCTGCGGCTACGGCGAGGAGCTGCGCGGCTGGCTGGATTTTAAGGCCGTCGGCGGAATCATCGCCAAGAGCATCACGCTGCGGCCCAGAGCCGGCAATCCCATGCCGCGGGTGGTGGAATGCGCCGCCGGCATGCTCAACGCCATCGGCCTGGCCAACGTGGGGGTGGAGGCCTTTTGCCGGGAAAAGCTCCCGGCCCTGCGCCGGATGCCGTGCGCGGTTTTGGCCAATGTCGCCGGTTCCACGCAGACGGAATACCTGCGCGTGGTGGAGCGTTTGCAGCCCGAGCGCGGCCTGGCCGGCATCGAACTGAATGTGTCCTGTCCCAATGTGCAGGCCGGCGGCATGGAATTCGGACGGGATCCGAAAACGCTGGAACGCTTGGTCCGAGCCGTCCGGCGGGAAACGACCTGGCCGTTGTGGGTCAAGCTCTCACCCAATGTCACCGACATCCTCCCGCTGGCGCAGGCAGCCGAGCAGGGCGGCGCCGACGCCTTGACCCTCATCAACACCCTGCTGGGGATGAGGCTGGACATTTTCCGGCGCCGTCCGGCCTTGGCCTATGGCACGGGGGGGTTATCCGGCCCGGCCATTAAACCCGTCGCCTTGGCAATGGTGTACAAGGCCGCGGGCGCGGTTAAAATTCCCGTGGTGGGATGCGGGGGCATCGAAACGCCCGAGGACGCCGTGGAATTCCTCCTGGCCGGAGCCAGCGCGGTTCAGATCGGAACCGGAACCTTCCGCCAACCCGCCGCCGGCTCCCAAGTGGCCGAAGGGCTGCGCCGTTATGCGGCGGCCGGCCGGTTCGGGTCGCTGCGGGCCTTGATCGGGGCGGGCCGCTGATGACCGCCGCCGCCCTGCTCGGGACCGTCGTGCACGCGGATGTCGCCGCCTTCCGGTACGTGAATTCCGTCCTGTACTTCCGCCCCGCCGCGGACGTGACGTTCTTCCTGGCCAACGATTATCTGATCCTGGCCCTGCTCGCGCTGGCCCTGCTGCTGTACGCGTGGTCCAACGGCTGGAAGTCGACCGCGGCACTCGCCGTCTGGGGGGCGGCGGCCGTGGTGCTCTCCAATCTCCTGCATAACTACTGGCTGAAGCCGTTTTTTGACCGCCCGCGCCCCTTCCTGGCGCTGCCCGAGGTTCACCTTTCCGCGAATCTCCAGAATCTCTCGGCCGTGTCCTTGTCCTTTCCCTCCACCCACGCGGCCAGCGCCGTGGCCCTGGGGATCGTGGCGGCCAGCCTGGATCCGAGGCTGCGTTGGCCCGCGGTTCTTTTCATGCTGGCGGTCGGCTTCGGCTCCGTGTATTCCGGAGGGCACTATCCCCTGGACGTGCTGGCGGGCTACGGGGTGGGGGGGGTGCTCGGGTGGTTTTTGCGGCAGGGAATCCGGCGTCTGGGCCCGGGGGTTTCGGAGCGCGGCCGTTCCGGAGAATCGGTCCCATGAGGCGGTGCCAGACGATCCTGGCCGGAGCCGTCCTGCTTCTGGCCTGCTCCACCGGACCCGTCCCCGCCCAGGCGGAAGGAGGATCCATGCCGGGCAAGCAGGCCGTGGACATCCCGGTCCTGTGCTACCATCGTTTCGGGCAGTTTGCCGCCAGCGATCCTTACTTCGTGACCGAGGAGGAATTTCAGCGGCAGCTGGCGATCATTCAGCAGGAAGGCTTCACGCCCGTGACCGCTTCGCAGCTGCTGGCGGGACTCGACGGCGGGCGGGCGCTGCCCGCGAAACCCGTGCTGATCACCGTGGACGACGGCTACCGGGATTTCTGGGAGATCGCCCGCCCGCTGCTGCGGGCCTACGGGTATCCGGCGACTCTGTTCGTGTATCCGCGCTTCATCGGGGCCCGCAAGGGACTCACGCGGGAACAGCTGCGGACCCTGCAACAGGAAGGATTTGAAATCGGGTCTCATTCGGCCACGCATCCGAAATTGACCCGGCGCGCGCGTGGGGAGAGCGCGGAGAAGCGCAAGGCAAGATTGCGCCGGGAATTGGCGGGCTCCCGGGACACCTTGCGGGCCTGGACCGGCGGCGAGGTGGCGGCCTTGGCCTATCCCTATGGTTTGTGGGACACGGAGATTGCGGACGAAGCGCGGGCGGCCGGGTATCGCCTGCTGTTCACCGTAAATCCAGGAACCAATACGCCGGATACACCGCGCGAACGCTGGAAACGCGACATGATTCTGCACGGCACCCGCGACGAGACGTTCCGCGAACTGCTGCGGGTCAAGCCGCTGGCGTGCGAAGACTACTCGCCGCGGCCCGGGGCGCGCGTGACCGGGCCCCTGGAGAAAATCCAGGTCACCCTGGCGCCGGAGGCGCGCGCGCGCATTCTGCCGGAGAGTTTGACTGCTGCGCGGGGAGCCACTCCCCTGCGCGTGGACTATCGAACCGAGACCGGCCGGCTGGAACTGGGCCTGCCCCGGCCCTGGACGCAGGGAACGGACCTGGTGGTGCTGAAGGCCCGGGGTGCGAAGGCCGGGGAACGCTACGAGGAATCCTGGCTGATGACCGTGGATCCCCCTCAGGGCAAGGAGGAACTCTAAACTCGTGCTGAGAATCAAAGACCGTTTACTCGTCGCCCTGGATGTGGACGACCTGGAACAGGCCCGGCGCCTGATGGACCGCCTGCAGGGCCAGGTGACGACGTATAAAATCGGCGCGCAGCTGCTGACCGCCGCGGGGCCGGAGGCCGTACCCCTCGTGCGGCGCAGGGGCTTCGGCGTTTTTTACGACGCCAAATTCCACGATATCCCCCGGACCGTGGAGGCGGCCGTGGGCGCGGCTTGCCGCCTGGGGGCAACCCTGGTAAACGTCCACGCCGGCGGCGGCAGCGAGATGATGGCGGCGGCCGCCAAAGCCGCGCGCGAGGTGGCGCATAAACTGCGCCAGCCCAAGGCCCTGGTGCTGGCGGTTACGGTACTGACTTCCCTCAACCAGAAGATGGTGAGCGAAGAGCTCGGTATCCGCCGGACCCTGGAAAACCAGGTGGTCAAGCTGGCCCGCCTGGCCCGGACGGCGGGTCTGGACGGCGTGGTCGCAAGCCCCCGGGAAATCACGGCCATCCGCAAGGCCTGCGGGCCGGAATTTGCCATCCTGACCCCCGGCATCCGGCCGCGCGGGGCGGACAAGGGGGATCAGAAGCGGACGCTGACTCCGGGCGAAGCCATCGCGGCCGGCGCGGACTACATCGTGGTGGGGCGGCCGGTGGTCTGCTCCAAGGATCCCTTGAACCTGGTCAGGCAGATCCAGCGGGAAATGGAGGAGGCCGTGGTATGACGCCGGACGCGGTTGTGAAAATATTTCAAAGAGCGGGCGCCCTGCACCACGGACATTTCGCCTTGAGTTCCGGCAACCACTCCGACCAGTACCTGCAGTGCGCGCTGGTGACCCAGTACCCGGAATTCGCCCGGCGGCTGGCCGAGACCCTCGCAGCGGCCTATGCCACGGAACGGGTGGATGTGGTATTGGGACCCGCGATCGGCGGCATCGTCATTGCCCAGGAGGTGGCGCAAGCCCTGTTTCGTGCCGGCCGGACGCAGGTGCGGGCCGTATTTTGCGAACGCGAGGAAGGGCGGATGAAACTGCGGCGCGGTTTTTCCCTGGCCCCGGGGGAAAAGGTGCTGGCCGTGGAAGACGTGATCACCACCGGCGGCTCGGTGAAAGAGGCCGTGGCCTTGGGCCTGGCTGCCGGAGCCCAAGTTATCGGCGTGGGCTGCTTCGTGGACCGCAGCCCCGCGCCTCCGGAGGTGGGGGCGCCGCTGACCTCCTTGTTGAAGATCGAGGCGGCGATCTATCCGCCCGCGGACTGCCCCCTGTGCCGTGCGGGCGTGCCCGTGGACAAGCCGGGGAGCAGGACCTTGAAATAACGGCCGCGCCCGGCCGCAAGCCTTGGGTACGCCGGCGAGGCGTCATGCGCCGGATCATCGCGGAAGGGGGAATTTTCGTGATGGACACCAGTGTTTCCCTGAAAAAAGCCGGGCTGTTTCTGCTGTTGACCTTCACGGCCTGCTGGTTGCTGGCCGGCGTTTTCCATTTCGCGGGGGGAAAACTGCAAAGCACCGCCGGTTTCATCATGGCCCTGGCGTATATGTTTCTCCCCATGACCATGGCCATCCTGGTGCAGAAAGTCATCTGGCGCGAACCCCTGCGGAGGCCGCTGCGCATTTCCTTCCGGGTCAACACCTGGTTTGCGGTCGCCTGGCTGGTCCCCGCCGTCCTGGCGCTCGCGGCTTTCGGGGCGGCACTGTGGTTTCCGGGCGTGAGCTATTCCCCGGGCATGGAGACCATGCTGGACAGGCTCCAGCAGAACCTGAATCCCGAGCAGATCGCCAAGATTCGCGCCCAGATCGCCGCCTTGCCCGTCAACCCCGTGTGGCTGGCGCTGGGGCAGGGCCTGCTCGCCGGCGCCACCGTCAACGCCGTGGCCGGCTTCGGCGAGGAACTGGGCTGGCGCGGCCTGCTGCTCCGGGAATTGAAGTTCCTGGGCTTCTGGCGCGCGGCGCTGGTCATCGGCCTGATCTGGGGCGTGTGGCACGCCCCCCTCATCCTCCAGGGCCATAATTATCCGCGTCATCCCCTCATGGGAGTTTTTCTGATGACGGACTTCTGCCTGCTGTATTCGCCCTTGCTGGTCTACGTCACGCTCAAGTCCCGGTCGGTCCTCGCCGCCGCCATCATGCACGGAACCATCAACGCGACCTTCGGACTGTCCATTCTGAACCTGAAGGGCGGCAGCGAATTGACCGTGGGCATTCTCGGGCAGGCCGGCCTGATCGTGCTGCTGGGCGCCAACCTGTTGCTGTTCGGCTACGAACGCTTCCTGGCGAAAACGCCCGTCAACCAAATCCTGCTGGAGGATTGAAACACCCCCTCCGCCGGGCAAGGAGTCCCCGTGGCTTCCCCCCTCAAGAAAGCCTCCCTGTTCGTCGCTCTGACCTTCGCCGCCAGCTGGGTGCTGGCCATGATTTTCTACCTCTCCGGAGGCAAGAGTTACGGCGCGCTGGGGATGGCGATGCTCCTGGCCTACACGTTCATTCCCATGCTCGCGGCGGTCCTGGTGCAGAAGTTCATTTACCGCGAACGCGTCCGCGGGCCTTTGCTGGTTTCGTTCCGCCCCAACGCCTGGTGGCTCGTGGCCTGGCTCCTGCCGCCGGCGCTTGCCTTCGCCGCCTTGGGCGTGGGTTGCCTGCTTCCAGGCGTGCAGTATTCACCGGACATGGCCGGATTGTTCGCGCACGTGCAGGAGTGGCTCCCCCCGGAAAGAATCGCGCGGCTGCAGGCCCAGATTCGGAATCTGCCCGTCCCCCCCCTCGCCTGGGGTCTGATCGTGGGGCTGGTTTCGGGCGTCACCGTCAATGCGGTGGCCGCTTTCGGGGAAGAACTGGGCTGGCGCGGATTCTTGCTGAAGGAACTGAGTTTCCTGGGCTTCTGGCGCGCCTCCCTGGTGATCGGTCTCATCTGGGGGATCTGGCATGCGTTCATCATCATCCAGGGATATCTTTTCCCGCAGCGGCCGTTAGAAGGTATTTTCATGATGACGGATTTCACCCTCTTGTTTTCGCCCCTCATCGCCTACGTGACCCTCAAGGCCAAATCCGTGGTGGCCGCGGCCATCATGCATGGCACGCTCAACGGCACGGCCGCCCTGGCCAAGATGGCCTTGCGCGGCGGGGATGAAATGACCGTGGGCATCCTCGGCTTGGCGGGGTTGCTGGTCCTGGTGGGCGCCAATTTGTTGTTGTTCCTCTACGACCGCTTCTTGGCGCCGGTCCGGATCGACCACAGCCTGCCGTGGTCGTGAAGTTGCCTCGGCCCGCGCCGGACGGCCGCCGCGCTGCAAAGTCCGCTTGTCAAGCCCCGCGAACAATGCTATTCTGCACCCGGTTTAGCCGGCGTTCCCATTTCCCCCGCAAGGACGCAAGATGATCTCCGCTGCCGCTGCCTGGCTCATATTCGGCGTCGTCGTTTTAGGTTTGTTGATCTACGACCTGGTCGTGGCGCACCGAAGGCCCCGGGCGCTGTCCCTGCGCGAATCCCTGCTGTGGGCCGCCATCTGGATCGGCCTGGCGGTCCTGTTCAATCTGTGTATTTATTTCTGGCACGGGCCGGAAAAGGCCCTGCAGTTCCTGTCGGGCTACCTGGTTGAGGAATCCTTAAGCGTCGACAACCTGTTCGTTTTCATCCTCATTTTCCGGTTCTTCAAGGTTCCCCCGGCCTACCAGCACAAGGTCCTTTTTTGGGGAATTCTCGGGGCCATGCTCATGCGCGCCCTGTTCATCCTGGCCGGGGTTTCCCTCATCCACCGGTTTCACTGGATCATTTACCTGTTCGGCGCCTTTCTGGTCTATACGGGGCTGCGCCTGGCCGCGAATCCGCAGCGGGAGGTTCATCCTGAAAAAAACCCGCTATTGGGCTTGTTCCGGCGCTGCATGCGGGTCAGCCCGGATTACGACGCGGACCGGTTCAGCACGCGGCAAAACGGGCGCGTTGTGGCCACACCCCTGCTGGTGGTGCTGCTGGTCATTGAAAGCACGGACGTGGTCTTTGCCTTGGACTCCATTCCGGCCATCCTGGCCATTACCACGGATCCTTTCATCGTGTATACCTCCAACATTTTCGCGGTGTTGGGCCTGCGGGCCCTGTTCTTCGTTCTGGCCGGTTTCATGGAAAAGTTTCACCTTCTGCACTACGGCCTGGCCGCGATCCTGAGTTTCATCGGCGTCAAGATGCTGCTGTCGGAACGGGTTGCCGTCCCCACCGGCTGGGCTCTGGCCGTCATCGCCGTTATTCTGGTCTTGTCCATCGCGGCGTCCCTGATCTGGAAGCCCGCGAGGCCGGGGCGCATCAAGAAAAACGCGGAGGACTGAACCCGTGCGTCCGTTTGTCTTTGCGGGGGATGAAAAAATACCTGTTCCGGGTCCGGGAAAGACGGCGTTTTTTTACCGGGCTGCGGCCGCCACCAGGCGGGAGGACTTCGTCCGCGCCTGCGGGGAATTTTTCCGCCGGCAGGCGGGGCGCTGGCGCGGGCGTACGGTGGCGGTGATCCTGCCGGACGATACCCGGGCTTTTCAACCGCACGTCGTGCTGGCGCCCCTGCTGCGGAACCTGAGGAAATATTGCCGCCGCGCGGATGTTTTTATCGCTCTGGGGTTGCACCGCCGCGTTCCGCGGCGGTGCCTGCGCGCCTGGCTGGGATCGGGGGGCCTGCGGCGACACGCCGTTTTCCAGCATGATCCCCGCCGGGCCGAGTCCCGGGGAACGGTGCAAGGCGTGCCCTGCAGCCTCCACCGGCGGCTGGCGGATTACGACCTGCTGTTCACCGTGGGCTTGGTCGAACCCCATCTTTACGCCGGGTTCAGCGGCGGCGTCAAAGGCATCGCCATCGGGCTGGCGGGCGAAGAAACGATTCTGGCCACGCATGCGGTGTCCTTTTTATCCCGGCCCGGCGTGCGCATGGGACAAGTGCGCGGGAACCCGTTTCAGCGCTATCTCTGGGGAGTCCGGCGTAAACTGCCGCAACCGGTTTGGTCCTTGAACCTGGTGAACGACACGGAGAAACGCCTGGCCGGGTT
>Ga0315542_1001822_pt1 | contig 13247 bp, 11 predicted proteins | sample SalMarSW160120MG_FD_202541 | JGI IMG/M metagenome (GOLD analysis project Ga0315542, IMG submission 202541) | Salt marsh sediment microbial communities from the Plum Island Ecosystem LTER, Massachusetts, United States - Salt Marsh Sediment SW1601-20 ... | reverse complement strand
GCTGACTTTGTCGTATCAGCGTACTTAAGATATGGAAGTTATTAAGGTATGACAGGGTAAAAACTCAGACCGGATAATCCCGGTAAATCCCTCCAGTAATATTAACTCTGAAAGCCACCTCCGATGGGAAATTACCTTCGGTAAGCTTCGACATCTGTAAATATAATACTTTTGAAGGCTCTTTGCCCCCTGCTACAACCTATTAAGAGTCTATCAAAGTTAATTACAATTTACTGAGGACAAAAAGATATAATGCTTTAAATATTTTACCGGTAACTGGTATGTTTTCCATTTTTAAAACTGCTTACCCCATTATCCGTTCCAAGCCAGACAACATCTTTTTTATCGACAGCTATCGTAAGAATGCTATTGCCTGCAAGCCCGTCCTCAGTCTTATAAGTGGTCCATTTTGTCCCATCAAACACAGATAACCCATTCTTCGTCCCAAAGTAAATGTTCCCTTTGGAATCTGAATTGATTGCCTGAACAAAATCATCTGCCAGTCCATCGGCTGAAGTAAAAACAATCCATCCTTCAAGGGTTTTGTAGCCGGTGTGCTTTGCTACTCCTTTATTGGTGCCAAACCATTGCGTTCCGTCGATGGAGATGTGAACGCTGTAAACAGAATCTGAAGGCATAAGAATCGGACCCCATGCCGCAAATTCCGAAGCCCCTGAAACAGCATCTACATCATTCCTGTATACCCTCAGGACACCCCCACCCAGGGTGCCAATATAAAGTGAATCGCCATCGATACTGGTTGCCATCGATGTTATAGGATAATCCTGGAACATACCCTCAGGGTATTTTCTGGCATAACCATTTGTCAGCCATTTCCTGCTTTTAAACGCGGAAATTCCCTTATCAGTCCCAAACCATCTCAGCTCCTTTTTCCCAACTGCGACAGCAAGCACATTCTCACTAATGATTTTGGAGTTATCAAGATAATATGTGGTGGCACCCGACCTTGCATCGACAGGAAGAGAAGCAACAGTTGCGCCCTGGGGAGTAGCCAGCCAAAGTTCGGGTCCATATGAAGAAAAATCATAAACCACGCCTTTCACACCGGTCGTGGCTACCTTGCGGTTCTTGTTATGCAGAATCCATTTTGCTCCATCGAAACTGACGATCCCCGATTCAGTAAGAAACCACACTGTATTGTCCTCATCAATGGTTGATGAATAAAACTTCTTAGCGGTGATCTCTTCTCCAAATGACTGCACTGTTCCGGCAGTCTGGGCAATGATGACAGGTGTAAAGAGTCCCACAATGAAAGCAGTGATTAATAATGCACAAATTCTGGCAGTAATTCTGCCCTGGTAAATTTTATTACCTTTTTTGTCTTTATCCATATATTATTAAATTGTATATCAGAATCTGGAAAATGCAAAATTTGTCATTTATTGCTTTTCCCATTTTGTTAACTCTATCTTATTTCTTTTTTACATTTTTCACAAGATTCTCCGGGATAGATACAAGTTCAATACCATTCCCTGTACCAAGGTTACGGGAATACTGCTTATCAACCGGGTTATTCCAGTGTTCATGAACACCCAGAACAGGTAACGGTTTACCACTGTTGTCCGGATCATAAACGATACCCTGCGGCCAGTTGGCAGGATCAGCAGCCTGGTGCAAATAGTCATCTACTCCAAAGGCATTGGGCATGGCTTCCCAATCGTTATTGACAGCATCATGCTTATGAATTCCGTCCCACTCTGCCCTCAGAAAATCGTAACCAACCGACTCTATGGCAACAGGATCAAGCGACATAAACATGGAATTACACCAGTCGTTATTGAAGGGTGGCATGAAATATTTTACAGGTCCTTTAACTTCACTTGCCCCACCTCCGAACAGATCCTCAATAAACCAGAAAAGTGTATTCTGTCCGAGATATTTGCTTCCCATAAGATCAACAAAGACCCTGTATTTATGGTAACCTGTGTTAGAGGGCACTCCTTCTCTCCTGTTGGCAACATGTGAATAATGAAGATGGCCAGCAGTAGCTCTTCCTATATTCCCGAAATTACTTTTTGCCGTTAGCGAAATCCCGGCAGCCCCATGAGATTTCATTACAGCCATAGTTATCATATAATCAGCATTTTCAATGACATCATACAGTTTGTCATTAATGGTTTTATCAGAATAATAGACAAGTGGGTTTTCAGTTATTTTGGTTAGTGTGCGACCGTACTTTGTTGAGAATTTGTCGAGATATTTGACATTTGGGAATTCCTTAACCCAGACATCATAGTTATGGGCCCAGATCGGACACATAGGGTCCCCGACTGAAATATCTGCCTGGTCTGCTCCAGCTTCGTTAACCAGTTCTCTTAACAATTCAAGAACTGCATATGGGCCAGTCTCGGTGGGGATCAAACTTACTTTAATTCTTTCCTGACCCCTTTGAATAGTCCGTGGAATAGCGAATCCATTATCTTTGTCAGCCTGGCTAAGAAGCCATCTGGATTGCCCCTGGTTTATCTTTATGAAGATCTTCTCCCCCTTTGTATATCCTTTCTTAATGCTCATTTTCTTTTCATTGAAATACCTGAACATTGAATCCCAGGCTTTCTTTACATCCTTCTCGCCGGTGAGCTTCATAACCCCGTCACGGAACATCTTAGCTATAACCTCCGGATTATTGTTCTGAGGACTTACAAACCAGTCGTAATTATCAAAATTATTATGTTCAAACTTTTCATTTGTTGCATCCGGATTCCATATCCACACTACTCGTCCAGGGTTTATACCCTTTGCCTCCCCGAACGGCTGGTTGGGTCCATCTTCTGGTCCTGTCCTGGTCTCTGTCGTCTGAAATAATGACCCGATATTATTGACCGGAACTACTGCTACGGCTACTATTACTCCCGCCAGAAGCATCATCGTAGCTCCAAATCTTACATTTATTATTTTCCGACTCGACCTCCTGGATATTACAGTCAATCCGGCAACTGATAAAAGATAAGTAACAAATCCAGACATGAATGGTGCTGCCACTCTCATACAGGGATATGTCGCCCTTGAAGGTTTAGGTATTACTCTGATCAGGAACCAAATGGTGGAAACAATACCCATAACAAAGAATATAAGCTTAGGAGGCATGCTATGACTTGTCAGCCAGTCTCTCATTTGTCCCAGTTTCCCTTTTAATCTTGAGATATCAAATTTCATTTTTTTATAATGGGTTATTTTATTATGGTTAACTTTTGCAAGATTATAATTTTTTTAGTTAAGTTAATGGCTAAAAAAAAATATTAACTTTCCTTAACTTTTCTATTAGTCAGGGTAATTGAAAATCTTAAGTCGATAAAAGAAGAATAAGAATTAAGAATCCTTTTTGAATCAATTATCTGTAAATTCCATCAACCCGAAACGCGATGGCTGATGGACATCTTTCCGAATATCATAAATAGGGAAGAGCGTTGATGTTGAACGGAATCTGTCATCAACATAATTCCTGTCCTGCCGGACCGCCTGGAATGCCCATCTTACTCCGGCTTTAGGTCGTGAAATAAAATTAAAATCACTGAATACTGCGAATGGAATTGCAAATTCCATTCGCCACATCTTATCCTTGTCTTTGTCGTTATTTATTGTCCCCTCATAGGTAACATCCACTTTATAAACAGGGTTATAGGACCTGATAAAGATAGTTCTGTTATTATAATACTTCCAAAGAACAATATAGTCGTACACCGCTTTTGTTATGTTAATTTCAAATCCAAAGTGCATATACAGGCTGTCGGGAACAGGAACACAAAAGAACTCGGCACAATCGTCCAGATAAGGGCGGGCGTCAAAATTCTTTTCTCGTGCTGTGAGCGAAGTATCTTCGCATTCGTAAAATAAATACAGATTTTCATCATCCCATAGCATCCGGAACTTAGAATACTGTTTTTCAAAGGGTTTGTCGCCTCTGTAAAAATAATTGAATGACTGTACTTCAGCATCCTTCCAGCTAGCTTCATCCATCCTGCCATCGACAATAATTGGTTCCCGGGCCCTTGATACTTTATATACCGGTTGTTGTCCTATCACGAGTTGTTTTTCAGCTTGAGAATAGAGAGACAAACTTGTGCCAAGATAAACTAAAACAGCAAAAATGCTTTTTAGTTTCGCGTGATTACTGATTTTGCATTTCATGTGTTATGAATAATTAATGGAGAACGAATTTAATAATTTTCGGCAGAAATCAGAAAATGTTTGAAAATACTTTGGAAAAATAACCGGTTGAAATAAATTTCTGTAAACCGGGTTTTGCATTAATTAATTGTTCTTCCTGTTTTTTATTGAATTGTTACTTTAAATTTGTGAAAATCCTTTTTAATAATATTAATATTGTATACCATATATCAGCCGTAACTTTTTTACAACAATAGAAATGATATGTAATCCGGTTATACTGAAATCTGGTTCTTTTAACAATACATAATATTTTTATGTACTATATATTTTTGTTTTCGATAACTCAATAAACCAAACCCAATGAAAAAAATTTTAAACAGACCATCCATAGCATTAGTTATCCTCTGTTTTACCCTTATTTCCTGCACAAAGAAACAGGTAACCACTTCACTTCCAAGAAGTGTCCCGGAAGCTGAAGGTGTATCTTCACGGAATATAATTAATTTTCTTGACTCTGCAGCTGTCAGCAAATATGAGTTCCATAGTTTTATGTTTCTAAGGCATGGAAAAGTTATTGCCGAGGGTTGGTGGAATCCTTACCGTCCTGATTTAAAGCATACTCTTAATTCAGCAAGTAAAAGTTTTACATCTACTGCAGTCGGTTTTGCAATAAGTGAAAAGAAACTTAGTCTGGACGATAAGGTAGTTTCATTCTTTCCGGAATACCTGCCTGATACAATAAGCGTATTTTTATCAAACCTTAGAATAAGGGATTTACTTAGTATGGCAACAGGCCAAAGACGTGAACCACAGCTTACAGGTGACGATATCTGGGTTAAATCATTCTTAGCTATGCCTTTTTTCAGTGAACCTGGTACAACATATCGATATAATTCAGTAGCTTCTTATATGTTGTCGGCTATAGTTAAGAAAATAACGGGACAAAAGGTTATTGATTATCTGACTCCAAGATTATTTGAACCTCTTGCCATTGAAGGAATGGACTGGGAGACAGATGCTTATGGAATCAACACAGGTGGATGGGGCTTAAGATTGAAAACGGAAGATCTGGCCAAATTCGGGCAGTTCTATCTGCAGAAAGGCAAATGGAACGGCAAGCAGCTTCTTGCCAAAAAATGGGTCGAAGAAGCTACATCCCTGAAAATATACCAGAGACCTGATATGACTCAGTCAAAAAGAGATTCCTCAAGAGATGATGTTCAGGGATATTGCTATCAGTTCTGGCGTGCACGTCATAATTCGTACCAGGTTAACGGAGCAAATGGTCAATTTGTGCTTGTAATGCCTGATAAAGATGCAGTAGTTATATTTACAGCCGATTCTCCCGATATGTGGGGTGAACTGGATATGGTATGGAAATATTTATACCCTGGAATACAGGATAATGCATTACCGCTCGATGAGAAATCTTCAAATGAGTTGAAACAGAGACTTGCTTCTCTTGCTCTTCCGATTCCTGCAAAAAACAGTAACGATGCTGTTACATCTGAAGTATCTGGCAAAACTTTCACCTTTGCACAGAATGATAAACATATTCAGAGCATTTCTCTTCAGTTTAAGGATGATCTGTGTTTACTCAATTTGAAAACCGATACAGCTTCTTTTGATTTTGCGTTTGCATCGGGAAGATGGCAACCGGGCGAAACAACTAAACATGGACCTTCAATATTTGCACAGGCAAAGTATAATCAGAAAGGATTGCCACCTTTTAAAATTGCTCAAGCCTATACCTGGCCAGATGATAAAACTCTTGAACTTTCATTGCGGTACATTGAAAATGTATCGTCGGAAAAAATAGTTATTAAGTTCGATGAAATTGGAAAGAAAAAGATACTCTTTGACTTAAAAAGTAACAATTCCAGGTTCAACAGAGCTTTACCATTGGAAGGTGTGATGCAATAGTTTTAACAGGCCAGAGATGCGACTGCAGGAAATCGTGATATCCAAAATTACTGGTATTACGATAACCCCAATGGTCGAACTTTCCTTTATGTGACATGATTATTATATTTTATATTTGTACTCACTTTAAATTTCACTATTATTGCAAACTGTCATCTTTGGAATTGTGATCCGGATGAGAAAATTAAAAAACTTATGTCAATTATGAACGCTTCACAAAATGAAAATAACAAACTGACTGTTGCAATCGGTTGCGATCCTAATGCAGCAGCACTTAAAGATGTAATTATCTCACAGCTAAAAGAGCTGGGCTATATTGTAAAGGATTTTGGAAGTGAAGATCCTATATATGCCAGGGTAGCTTTCGCAGTTGGAGAGGCTGTTGCTGAACATGAATATGACCGGGGCATTCTCCTTTGTGGGACCGGGATTGGTATGAGTATTTCAGCAAACAAGGTACCCGGTATATTTGCAGCTCTTTGTTCCGACATATATTCAGCCGAACGAGCAATTAAAAGTAACAACGCAAACATTCTGACCATGGGGGCATTCACCACAGGAGTGGAAGTAGCTAAGCAGATCGTCAGGGTCTGGATGGAATCAAAGTGGCAACCAGGAACTACTTCGGAACCCAAAGTAGCATGCTATGTGGAATATGCCAAAAAACATCAGATTCAATAAAAGTATATAATTATTAGACTCTAATGGAATTTAAGGAAATTCTGAAGCTGCAATATACAGCACTTAAAATAAGACGAAATATTTTAAGGCTGATCAGGGCTGGGGAAGCAGGGCATGTGGGAGGGGCACTCTCTTCTGTTGAAATTGTGACCGCTCTTTATTTTAATTTGCTGAATATTGATCCGGATAAACCAAAATGGCCGCAGCGGGATCGTTTTGTTCTGTCTGCCGGGCATAAGTGTCTTGTTCTTTACGCCGCACTTGCCGAACGAGGATTCTTCGATGTATCAGTTCTTGATACTTATGGATCTCTTGACAGTCCGATACCCGGGCATCCGAACATGCATAAACTTCCGGGAATTGAAACAAATACGGGAGCACTTGGACATGGCCTTTCAATAGCTGGCGGAATGGCATTAGGACTCCGGATGGATAAATCACAGTCCAGGGTATTTGTTTTGATGGGCGACGGGGAACTGGCAGAAGGTTCGAACTGGGAAGCAGCCTCGGCTGCATCAATGCATAAGCTTGAAAACCTGATTGTCTTTGTTGACAGGAATAAGCTTCAGATAAGCGGACCTACCATTGAGGTTATGAGCTATGAACCTCTTGACGAAAGATGGAGGTCGTTCGGCTGGAGTGTCAGGGTTATTAATGGTAACGATCTTGAGACAATAATCAGTACTGTTCATCAGGCTCCTTTTAAAAAAGGTAAACCATCGGTTATAATAGCTGATACCATAAAATCAAAGGGACTGAGTTTTGCTGAGGGTAAGGTCAATTACCATTACTGGAAAGCTAATCCCGAGGAAATGGAACAGGCAGAACGCGATCTGGATGCTATTGAAACGGAACTAAAGGAAAAGACAGAAAGGAGTACCGGTGATGAATGAATTAAAAGATCCCAGAAAAACCTTCGGAGAGGCTGTTATTGAAGCTGCTAAAAATAATCCAGATGTGGTCGTCCTGTCTGCTGACAGCAGTTCCGGATCGGGACTGGCGGCTTTCCCTTCCCTTTTTCCTGAAAGACATTTTGAATTCGGGATTATGGAACAGGGCGTAATCGGATACGCCTCAGGCCTGGCAACCACAGGTAAAATACCCGTTTTTGCAGCCATTGCCCCTTTTGTAACCGCGCGTCCTTTCGAAATGTTCAGAAATGACCTTGGTTATATGAATCAAAATGTCAAGGTTGTGGGTCGTTGTGCAGGGCTTACTTATGATCAGCTCGGCTCTACCCATCATTCTATTGACGATATTGCTTTGATACGTACCATACCCGGTGTTACGGTAATAAATCCCGGTGATCCTGTAACTATTAAAAAGGCAGTACACGCCATGATAGAGCACAGAGGGCCCTGCTATATGAAAATAGGTAATCCTAAGATGCCGGTGCTTTATCCGGAAGATGTGGATTTCAGACTCGGGAAGGGTATCATTATAAAAGAAGGCCGGGACGTGGCGCTGATAGGGACCGGTACTGTATTGTCAAAAGCAGTTGCCGCTGCCAGGCTCCTCGAAGATTCGGGCATCAGTGTACGTCTGATAGACATTCATACCATTAAGCCGCTAGACAGGGACCTCATCCTATCAACAGCCAGGGAAATCGGAAAGATCGTTACTGTGGAGGAGCATTTTATAGCTGGTGGTCTGGGAAGCGCTATAGCTGAGATATGCAGTCAGGAGTGTCCGGTAAAAATGAAGATGATTGGTATAGGCGATTATTATGCAAGCAACGGACCATATGAAGAATTAATAGGGAAATATGGGCTTCAGCCCGATCAGATATATGAGACAACGATGAAATTTCTAACTACCTAAACTACTTATAATCCAATATGAAAAATTCTGGCGATATGAAAATGTACCTCGCTCTGGCAACTTTACTTGCCATTGCTGAGATTGTCCTTCTGTCATTTAGTAAGGGAAGCCTTCCCATAAACGGACTTATACTTTTTGTAATGTTCTACGCTCTCGCATTCACAGTGCAGAGAACTGAAAAATTAAAAGGGTTATCGTTTACATTTCAGATCTTCGCATTTGTGTCATTCACGCTTTATTTCCCGCAAATATTTACTGACTGGGGATTTAATACAAATAGCCTGATAGTTCCCTCTATCCAGGTTATTATGTTTGGTATGGGTACGAAACTTAGTTTTACTGATTTTGCCAGGGAATTGTCAAGACCCTTTAAAGTTATCATCGCTACTTTAATGTGTTATGTATTAATGCCTCTAATAGCTCTCTTAATCATAAAAGTCTATCATTTCCCTCCTGAAGTGGCTGCAGGTATCGTATTACTGGGTGTCGGCCCGGCAGGTGCTGCATCGAATGTTATGACATATCTGGCTAAAGGAAATCTGGCTCTCTCAATGACCGTTACCACGCTGACTACTTTAATCTCACCTTTTGCAACACCTTTCCTGATGAAATTGTTTGCCGGTCAGCTGATTCAGGTCGATGCAATAGGAATGATGATCAGTATTCTCAATATGCTTTTCATCCCTGTCTTTGCAGGTATCATTATCAATAAAATCCTTTATGGAAATTTACCCTGGACAAAGAAGAATTTGAATATTAGTATAATGGGAGTTATCAGTTTTATCGTCGGATTTATTCTTCTATTCGTTCCATTTCCGACAATTTTAAAATCTTTAAAAACAGGCCTCATCCTCATTTCCTGGGCGATTACCATAGTATCTGTTACCATTATTGTCATACGTCGAACCGATGGTCCCCAAAACTGGATGGATATTGTATTGCCAAAACTCTCATTGGGAGCAATTATGTTATATATAGTTATTGTTGCAGCCCATAACAAGGCAACCTTATTGTCAATAGGCCCGGCACTCTTTCTCGCCACCATAGTTCATAATCTCCTGGGATATATTTCCGGATATTCATTATCAAAAGCTTTTGGCTTCAGTGAAGAAGATGCAAGGGCTATAACAATGGAAGTTGGGACGAAAAATGCAGGACTTGCAGTAGGGCTGGCTTATGATGTTCTGAAGAGCCAGGCTGCTGCTCTGGCACCGCTCATTTTTGGCACATGGATGAATATATCTGCATCCTCGCTCGCCACTTTCTGGAGCCAGCGTGAACCTGGAATTAAAAAGGAAAAAATAAAAGAAACTTCATCAGAATCAGATCGACAAAGTTAAAAATAGTTAATTTTTTTTAACAAACAACTGAGATATGAGCTTAATAATTATATTCGAAAAATTTGCCATATTAAACAGTTATAAAAATCATAAATTATTTCCTTAACTAACAGAAATTTGAATATTAAGAATAGTCTTAAAAATAATTTATTTATCGGAGGTAATACAATGAAAATCAGTAAGCCAATTCTAGCAATCTGCCTTTCCTTTCTGGCAGTGATCTTTATCTGTACTTCTGTCAGCGCCCAGCCAACCTCGCTGACAAATGATGAAATGTTATATTATACATCTTTGTGGAAAGGAGAGCGTTTCCCTGACGGACGTCCCAAAGTCTCTGACGATATAGTTCATAGAATGGGGTATGTATCGGTTACTGAAGCCTGGCAGATCCTTAATGGAATGAGTGATCCTGTTGAAGGACAGGGACCTACCAGCTTTGGTGAATTCAGGAGACCTACTTACTCTAACCAGTATTACGGAGGATTCAAGATGATGAGGGAAGATATCGTAATCTGTGGAAGGGCTTCAACAATACATTTTCTTCCTTACCGTCCGGATCTGAATGGTCTTGTACAGCAACAGGGAACCAAAGATGGAAGAGGAAGAGGACAATATACCTGGGGGATCGATCAGCTTCAAAAGGGAGATGTATATGTTGCAGATGTGTGTGAAGGTATACTCGATGCATCACATGTAGGTGATAATCTTGGAACCACCATCTGGACAAAAACCGGTAACGGTGCTGTAATCCGCGGGACACTTCGCGATCTGTACGGAAACCTGGCAGTTGATCCTAATTGGAATGTAATGGTTCGTGATTTCAGGCCTCAGGCAAACAGTTCCAACCTCGTAATCGGGGTCAATTGCCCGATACAGATAGGTTATGTCACTGTTATGCCTGGCGATCTTGTACTGGCAACACGTGAAGGAGTAGTATTTATTCCGCCCCAGCTCGCACAAAGAGTTGTCGAGACTTCGGAAAGAACACGCATGCAGGATGTTTGGGCCCATATGGGAGTAAGAGAAGGAAGATTTACAGCACAGCAGGCTGATGGTGCATACACACCTGAAATGAACCAGGAATTTACCAAATGGCTGCTGGACAATGCCGATAACATGAAGAAATTCTTTGATGATCCAGGTGCTGCTCCTTCACCTGAATTTATAAGGGCTTACGCCAAAGAGCGCCAGTCGATGCCTGCCCGCCAGAGATAACTGCAGTTAATTGATTAAAAACATGCAGGACAACGAAAAATGATTTGAAGAAATTTGCATATTGTCATGACCTGATATTCACCGTAATTGAATGCCCTGGATTTGAAGATTAATAAAAATGTGATTAACTTGGAAACCAACCAAATACCATTAATATGAATCGTCGCGAAATCCTTAAAACTCTTGCTGTAGGAGCAATAGGAGTTGGTGTTGCGGGGTGCAAATCTGCAGCCACCAAAAGTTTGGATTCTTCAGAACCTGTTTATTCAGGACATGGCAAAAAGGCCACTTTTGTAAAAGTCCTTAAATCATCAAATGTGAGCCTTATTAAAGGTAATGATGCGCGTGATAACACATTCAATGCACTTAAAAATATTGAAGATGAAATTATGGCATCTCTGGAAGGTAAGAAACGTATCCTGATCAAACCTAATTTTGTGGTTGTAACCAACCCTCTATGTGCCACCAGTGCTGATGCGGTAAGGGGAATTCTTGATTTTTTCAGGCCTCGCTTTAAAGGCCCGATTGAGATTGGCGAGGCTACCGTTTCAGGAGCAAAGGGAAGTGGATTGGGATCTGAGGGAACCTATGCCGGATTCAGGGATTACGGATATCTGCCACTGGAGAAGGAATATGGTGTTAAACTTATGGATCTCAACCTGGAGCCAGATATTACCCATTACATTTTCAATACAGCTGGGAACAAACCTCAACCTATTCGCATTATAGCAAAATACCTCGACAAGGATCAGTACCTGATTTCTGCCGGGAAGATGAAAACGCATAATTGTGTTCTGGTAACCATGTCGCTGAAAAATATACTTATGGGTGCTCCGAAAAATGACTATAAGACCCAGAATGATAAGTTCTTAATGCATAGCTGGTCTCCTGAAAGTGTCGGACCTGGTTTTAAATTTGCCCTGACCAAGGATATGGTACTTCATTACAATCTTTTCCAGATCTCGCAGATAGCTTATCCCGATCTTGGTGTTGTGGATGCATTCACATCTATGGAAGGTGATGGTCCGATAGACGGTACCCCTGTCGATACAAAACTGGCATTTGCAAGTGTTGACCCACTTGCCCTTGATACTCTTGGAACAAAAATCATGGGATTTGATCCAACTCAGATCCTTTACCTGTCATCGATGAATGAAGCAGGTATGGGACAGGGAGATCTTGACAAGATAAACGTTATAGGCGCAAATCTGAATGAATGCCTGTTCAAATTCAAGCCTCATTCATTGCTTGCTGAACCTTATGGACTGGTGAATTCTTAGGAAGTTTAATAACAGGAATAAACGAAACCAGATAACAATATAGTGTTTTTAAAATGATTATTATTTAAGATTGCGGATTACTGAATTAACAGGATGTTAAAAACAATTAAATCCAGAAACTATATACAAGTAAAGTTTATTTGACAAATAAAACCATAATAATATGAAAACATCAGAAGATCGATTAGTCATTGGAAGACGAAGTGCCCTTAAGATGCTTGGACTTGGTTCGGCAGCGATGTTAACAGTAGGATTTAACGATGTGCTTGCAGTTGAACCAGAGGGAGACAAGCCAAAACCAAAACCGTTGTCTGTTGAGGGTCGTAGCTCCGTGTCTTTCACAACTGGAACAGAACGCAGGCAGATGTTATATGAGGTTATGAAACCGTTCGAGAAAGAGATCAAAGCCGCGCTTAAAAAGAAACAGCTTATTATCAAACCGAATATGGTGGTAACCAACATACCGCTTTGCGCAACACACGTTGATGCATTGAGAGCACTGCTGGAATTTGTAAAACCTATTTATAAAGGTCAGATAATTATTGCAGAATCAAGCTCCTCGGTTAACTCTTCAGATGGTTTCAAGAACTACGGCTATCTTGACCTCATGAAAGAATTCGATGTGAAATTCGTTGACATAAACTCATCAAGCACAGGGACTCCTGTGTTTATTATTGACAGGAACCTTCACCAGGATAAAATACAGGCATCCGATTTACTGACAAGTCCTGATAACTATGTGATATCAATTTCGAGGCTTAAAACACATAACTCAGTCGTTATGACCGGCGCCGTTAAGAACCTCGCAATGGGTGCTCCTCTGAATCCGGGGGCTGTCAATGGGTCAAAACCGATA